>ERZ1023399.35-NODE-35-length-27468-cov-79.964615_pt1 | contig 27468 bp, 23 predicted proteins | sample MGYA00380505_ERZ1023399 | MGnify/ENA primary metagenome ERZ1023399 (study PRJEB33173, sample SAMEA4830406) | metagenome | study: EMG produced TPA metagenomics assembly of the PRJEB25223 data set... | reverse complement strand
AAAATAATGTCAAGCATTCACACCAAAAATTCATCTCTTAAAAGCAAATCCCGATTTAACGAGATGTTTGGGGATCCTTTAAATAATAACAAGAAATTTGCAGTAAAAACGGGACAACAGTGTTTTAAATTTTCAAGTGGAAAATTTCTTGATAAACATGATAGAGTTTTTGAAGGTTATCCTGCCTATGGTGGAAATGGCATTGCTTGGAAAAGTCGAAAATATTTAATTGATAATCCTACTATCATCATTGGTCGTGTAGGTGCATATTGTGGTAATGTAAGAACTACCCACGGTAAGGTATGGATAAGTGACAATGCTATATATATAAAAGAATTTAAGAATTCCGATTTCAATCTTGTATTTTTATTAGAATTAATGAAAGTAATTGATTTTAGTAAATTTGCTGATTTCTCAGGTCAACCAAAGATAACTCAAAAACCATTAGAAAATCAGAAATATATCCTCCCCCCTCTAGCCCTCCAAAATGAGTTCGCAGACTTTGTAGCCCTGGTCGACAAATCACAATTTGCTTGTGAGATAGCTATAAAAGTGTGGAGAAATAGCTTGAAATTTAGTATAATATAGCTAAACTATTTGTTTAAAGTGAGAAAAAAATGGGAAATTTTAGCTTTCTTTTAAAAAATGACGAATATGAATCTTTTTCAAAACCTTGCATTGAAGCTGAGAATATGATTGCTACATCAACTGTGGCTACTGCCTTTATGGCGCGTCGTGCTTTAGAGCAGGCTGTCCATTGGATATATAGTCACGATTCATATTTAGAAGCTCCCTATCGTGCTACTCTATCTTCTTTAGTATGGGATGATGATTTTAGGGATATCGTAGATTCTGAACTCCACAAGCAGATAGTTCTGTTGATTCGGTGGGGAAACCATGCTGCTCATGGTGGTGAAATTAAGGAACGAGAAGCGATTTTAGCTTTGCATCATTTGTATCAGTTTGTTAATTTTATCGATTATTGTTACAGCAATGAGTTTGTGGAGCGTTATTTTGATGAGAAGTGCTTACCACTTTCAGCAAACATCAAATACCGAGAAACTCCACAATCTATGATAAAGTTACAAGACAGTTTACCAGAACTGCCTGATTTTCATGAACAGATGGCTGCTCAGTCCGTAGAAGTTCAAGAGACTTATACTGAAAAACGTGAGACTGCAGCGCAACGGCAAGATGTGCCTTTCCATATTGATCAATTATCTGAGGCAGAGACAAGAAAGCTCTTTATTGATATCGATCTCCGTTTAGCAGGATGGATATTTGAAGAAAACTGTCGTGTTGAGATAGCCGTTGATGGTCTCAAGCACGGTTCAGGAATTGGTTACTGTGACTATGTACTTTATGGTAAAAATGGGAAAATTTTAGCGATTGTAGAGGCTAAAAAAGCCTCTGTCAATCCAGAAGTAGGGGAAGTACAGGTCAAAGAATATGCTGAAGCTCTTGAGAAACATATCGGCTATCAGCCAATTTGCTTTATTACAAATGGCTTGAAGCACTATATACTTGATGGTCCGAACCGCCGCCAGATTGCAGGCTTTTACTCTCAAGAAGAATTGCAATTAGTGATGGATAGACGTCATCTTCAAAAACCACTTGAGGATATTTCTAGTAAAATTAGGGACGATATTTCCGGGCGTCACTACCAAAAACATGCCATTGCAAGCGTTTGTGAAGCTTTCTCTAATCATCGTAGACAGGCACTTTTGGTTATGGCAACTGGGGCTGGGAAAACTCGTACAGCAGTTTCTCTAGTTGATATCTTATCACGTCATAACTGGGTAAAAAACGTTCTCTTCTTAGCCGATAGAACTTCCTTGGTTAAGCAAGCCTATGATTCGTTTAGAAAATTACTCCCAGATCTTTCCGTTTGTAACTTCTTAGAAGATAAAGAAGGAGCTCAATCAAGTCGCATGGTCTTTTCAACTTATCCGACCATGATTGGAGCGATTAGTGGTCAAGAAGAAGTAAATCAACGCCCTTTCACTGTTGGGCATTTTGACCTTATCATAATTGACGAATCTCACCGTTCTATTTATCAGAAATACAAGTCCATTTTTGATTATTTTGATGCAAGAATTGTAGGCTTAACAGCTACTCCGCGTCAAGATTTAGATAAAAACACCTATGGATTCTTTAATTTGGAGAATGGGGTTCCAACATATGCATATGATTTGGAAGAGGCTGTTAAAGACGGATATTTAGTAGCCTATCATTCTATCGAAACCAAACTGAAACTACCTACGGATGGTCTACATTATGATGATTTGTCCGAAGAAGAAAAGGAACATTTTGATAGCAAATTTGAAGACGATAGCTGTGAAAAAGATATTGATGGGAGTGTATTTAATTCCTTTGTTTTCAATAAAAGTACAGTAGAAATTGTTTTAAATGAACTCATGACAAGAGGAATTCAGACAGCCTCGGGTGATGAAATTGGTAAAACTATTATTTTTGCTAAAAATCATGATCATGCGGAATATATCAGAGGTATTTTTAACAACCGCTATCCTGAAAAAGGGAGCGACTATGCTCAGGTGATTGATTATAGTATTAAGCATTATCAGACCTTGATTGATGATTTTAAAATTAAGGAGAAGTATCCTCAAATTGCGATTTCTGTCGATATGTTAGATACAGGTATTGATGTACCAGAGGTTGTTAATTTAGTCTTCTTCAAGAAAGTACGCTCTAAAACTAAGTTTTGGCAGATGATTGGTCGAGGAACCCGTCTATGTAAAGATTTATTTGGACCTGAGCAGGATAAGGAAAACTTCTTGGTATTTGATTATGGGGACAATTTTGATTATTTTCGTGCAGATCCAAGAGATGGAGAGGGTCGTCACATTGTTTCGTTGACTCAGCGTTTATTTAATATCAAAGTGGACTTGATTCGAGAACTTCAGGGACTCCAATACCAAGAAGATCAGTTTGCGAGAGCATACCGTCAGCAGCTTGTCTCGGAACTTCAAGGTCGTATAGAGAGCTTAAATGAGTTGGACTTCAGGGTTCGTATGGTTTTAGATACAGTTTATAGCTATAGGAAATTGGAAAGTTGGCAGAATCTAACTGCTGTTACAAGTGAAACCATTCAAAAAAATCTCTCTCTGCTTTTATTTGATGAAGATAAAGAAGATGAGATGGCGAGGAGATTTGATTTGTGGTTGCTTCATATTCAGTTGGGGCAACTGACAGCTAAATCTTCCACTGTTCATATTTCCCAAGTGATGAAGACGGCTAGAGCTCTTTCTGCTATTGGCAATATCCCGCAGGTTTTTGAGCAGGCTGAAATTATCAGGAAAGTACAGGAGCCTGAATTTTGGAAAGAAGTTAACTTGTCTGATTTGGAAAAAATTCGTCTTGCTATTCGAGATTTATTACAGTTTTTGGATAAAACAGACCGTAAACCCTACTATGTTAACTTTGAAGATCGTATACTCTCCACTGTTCACGAGACCACAGCATTTTTGCAGGTCAACGATCTTCGGTCTTACAATGAAAAAGTTGAGCATTATTTGAAAACTCATCTGGATGAGGAGTCCATTTCTAAGCTATACCATAATAAAAAGTTGACATCTGATGATATGCTTGCACTTGAAAAATTGCTTTGGGAAAAATTAGGTAGTAAAGCAGACTACCAAAGTCATTATGAAAATAAGGCAATTCCGAGATTGGTTCGTGAGATTATTGGCTTAGATAGAGAGTCTGCCAATCGTATTTTTTCTAAATTTTTGTCGGATGAGAATCTTAATGCCAGGCAGATTTCATTTGTAAAATTGATTGTAGACTACATTGTAGAAAATGGTTTTTTAGAGACGAAAGTGTTAACGCAAGAGCCGTTTAAATCTTATGGTTCTGTTCAACTACTCTTCCAACACCAACTACCAGTACTTCGTAATATTGTTCAAATCATTGAACTTATCAATAATCGAGCTGGAGAAGCGGCTTAAATTCTAAAGTGATTGCCATGCTGAGACTCATTTAAAATTAAAAAGAGTAGAAATTTATGCTATATATGAGAAGTTTTATTAGGAAGAATGTCATCGTTTTCCTAGAATACAGTATCAGTTGTTAAGTGGTTGATAAATTTCAAAGTAGATACTTGTACCACGATGTTTGTTGATCGAGTTATTAACAAAAGAGCTACTTTGATTTTAAAGAAATAGAAAACAAAAAGCCGAGCAAGAATTCAATTGCAGGAGAAAATGAAATAATACTCAATGAAAATCAAAGAGCAAACTAGGAAACTAGCTGCAAGCTGCTCAAAACACTGTTTTGAGGTTGTAGATAAGACTGACGAAGTCAGCTCAAAACATGGTTTTGAGGTTGTAGATGAAACTGACGAAGTCAGTAACCATACCTACGGCAAGGCGACGTTGACGCGGATTGAAGAGATTTTCGAAGAGTATAAATCTTCCTAGGATAAAGCAAAACGCATAGTATCAAGGGTTTTCAGCACTTGATACTATGCGTTTTCTGATGTTAAAGACTTTCTACCAGGTTTTTTAAAAGCATAATTGTTAGTTGTAGTCATTTATTATTCTTCAAAGAAAAATGGTGGGGCGAATTTTTTCAGTTCTTCAAAGCACTTTTGAGCAGTATCTGCATCTTCACAGATGATAAGACAGACATCATTACCACAAAGGGTAGCGATAGCGTCAGGGAAGCTCAAAGTATCAATGATAGAACCAAAGGATTGAGCCAGTCCAGGAAGGGTTTTTAGTAGGACTTGGTGTTGAACTGGGCGCATCCAGACAAGGGCGTCTTCCATGTAGAGTTCGAGACGTTTTTCCCATTTTGAGATGGAACCATTGTTAAGAACATAATAAGCGCTATCTTCTTCGCGGACTTTTGATAGGTTCATATTTTTGATGTCGCGTGAGAGGGTTGCCTGGGTTACTTGAATGTCGTTCTCAGCAAGAAGGGCTTGCAACTCAGCCTGTGTATGAATCTTGTTTTTTGTGATAAGAGCGCGTATAAGTTGGTGGCGGTGTTCTGATTTATTCATAATAATGTAACTCCTTTTAGCAAGGTAAGGTAAGCATGGACTGAGCGAGGTCGACAGTCAAGTGGTAGTCTGTATTGTCACGGATGGTGATTTCAAAGTCAGTAGTATAGAGGACTAAACGGAGAGTGTCTCCTTCTTTTAGCTTGTAAATAGTTGGCTGCAGTTCAAATTGAACGTCCATCCATTCATCTGCAGTAATATCCTCTACTAACAGTAAATCATTTCTATTTTGTAAATTAAGGTAACCTTTTGTCACGACTCGTTGTGCCTCTGGTCTAAATGGCAATTCACAGAGATTTTCCAACATGTGATAGCGACCGTTATCAATGGTTCTAGCACTTAAAATAGCTGGATAAGGTTGTAGGTATTTCTTTTGCCCAAATTCTAGCAGTTGGGCAGATAAGAGCCCCTTGTTTGTACTGGATTTGATACGAAGATTGAGCTGAGCGCGACCGTTTAGGTGGAGATCTTTAGTCACAGGAAGGTTAATAGTAATCTGATTGGCTTTCCCTTGATAGAGCTCTGTATTGAAGGTTTGGTATGTCTTACCATAGCGCTCAAAATCCTTATCTGGGTACTGGTTTTGAATAGCTTGCTCTTCTTGACCAAGTGAGAAGGTTTCACAGTTTTCTTGCCCACCGAAGTTATCAAGTGATAACCAAGTCTGTGGAGCTGTATTGTCCTGCCAGATAACAGTAGGAAGTTGAAAGTCTGTTTCCTGTCCTAGTAATTTCTTGGTCAATAAGGCATTTATGGACTCACGGAAGTCAATTGATTGCCAATTGTTCATGTAAACATGAGCACCATTATGGAAAAAGAGATGCTTGTGTATATGAGTAGGAAGAGCATGGAACATCTGGTAAACATGAAGTGGTTTGACATTCCAATCCTGAGAACCATGAGTAAAGACAACCTCTGCCTTTACTTTATGGGCATTGAGCAGATAATTGCGGTCATGCCAAAACTGATTGTAGTCCCCAGTTTTTCGGTCTAGCTGAGCTTTCACTTTTTCTAAGTCAGCTTGGTGAGCTTCATTGCCACGGATATAGTCGCCAGCTAAGAGATTACGAGAATAGGTTAACTCAGCAAGGGAGTCAAAGTCCTCACCTGGATAACCACCTGGGCTAGTCACCAGACCGTTTTCACGGTAGTAGTTGTACCATGATGAAATTCCTGCCTCGGCAATGATAACTTCTAAACCATCGACTCCTGTAGTCGCAAGACCATTGGACATGGTACCTAGATAGGAAAGTCCCGTTGTAGCAACTTTTCCGTTTGACCAATCAGCCTTGACTTGACGCTGGCGCGTGTGATCAGTAAAGGCACGGCAACGGTCGTTAAGCCAATCGATGACATTTTTATAAGCCTCGATTTGCTGGTAGTCTCCATTAGTCATGAAACCTGTCGAGTCTTTGGTACCAACACCTGAGACATAGAGAGTGGCAAAGCCTCTCGGAAGGAAGTAGTCGTTTAGTGTATAGCTAGAGTTGATGTGAGTTAGCTTTTCCTCAGCCTCTGCTACAAGCTCAGCTTTACCTTGGGGTTGGACGAGATTTAGTTGAGGTTTCTCTAGCTCAATCTTGTGAGGAAGAGAAACCTCAAGCTCGCCCTCCATCTTGTAGAGAGCCTTGTCACTAGCCTTATCATTGGTTCCCTGATGATAAGGGCTGGCTGTCATGATGGCAGGGATTTTTCCATCAAAACGAGGGCGAATAATGCTAACCTTTACTAGGTCTGGTAGCCCTTTTTGGTCAGTATCGACACGAGACTCAACGTAAACGACTTCACGAATGACATCCTGGCTAGAAAAAGTAGCCAAACTCTTGCCGTTAAAGTAGTGGTAGTCATTATCCTCCGGAATAAGACCATCACTAACAAGTTGGTCGATAAGAGTATTTCCTTTTTTGGTGCGAGTATTGAGTAACTGATAGAGATTTTCAATCAAGTCACCATATATAATGGGAAATCCAGTTTCTTTACGAAAAACGTCACTATCTTCGAAGTCAACCAAATAAGAAAAGCCTAAAAGTTGAAAAGCAACAGTATAAAAAATATCTGCTGTCAGTTCATTTTCCGATTGAAAAAATGTCAGCAGGTCTGTTTTTTTATCAGCTGCTAGGATGGAAAGTGGGTAGTTGGTGTCTTGATAAGTGAAAAAGAAACGACGTAAAAAGGTTTCAAGTGAGTCTTTGTGATTGGCTGTATTTTGTAAATCAAAGCCACATTTTTTTAGTTCAGATAAGATATTTTCTTTTGGAAAATTGATATAACTATATTGATTAAAACGCATAGAACCTCCATATAGAATGACAGTTAAGGTTATTATATCAAAAAAAAAGCAGAAAGGGAATTGTTAACTTCAAAAGGAAATAATCCAATAAAAATGAATAAAGTACTAAATTCAGTATAGAGAACAGAGTAACAATAAGAATAATAGATAGGGTATAAAAGTTCTAGGAGATTTATATTATATGCTTTCTATTTTTATATACAATATAGTATAAATATAAAAACGATGACGAAAATACAAATGAATAGAAAATAAATTAGTAAGCTGATGAAATTTTTCTCAAGAGAAGCCATTTATAGGTGAAAATGGTATAATATAGTGAGAAGGATAGAGGAGAAGTGTAAATTGATCGCACAACTAGATACAAAAACAGTCTATAGTTTTATGGAAAGCGTCATTTCGATCGAAAAGTATGTGAGAGCAGCTAAAGAATACGGCTACACTCATTTGGCTATGATGGATATTGACAATCTTTATGGCGCTTTCGACTTTCTAGAGATTACAAAAAAATACGGCATTCATCCTTTGCTAGGGCTTGAAATGACAGTGTTTGTAGATGATCAGGGAGTGAATTTGCGCTTTTTAGCTCTATCTAGTGTGGGCTATCAGCAGTTGATGAAGCTTTCGACAGCCAAGATGCAGGGGGAGAAAACTTGGTCAGTCCTGTCCCAGTACCTGGAGGATATCGCGGTCATTGTGCCTTATTTTGATAGAGTTGAGTCGTTAGAACTAGGCTGTGATTACTATATAGGGGTTTATCCAGAAACACTAGCAAGCGAATTTCATCATCCTATCTTACCTTTTTATCGGGTCAACGCTTTTGAAAGCAGGGATAGAGAAGTTCTTCAAGTTTTAACAGCGATTAAAGAAAATCTACCGCTCAGAGAAGTTCCCTTGCGTTCGAGACAAGATGTCTTTATATCAGCAAGTTCTTTAGAGAAACTATTCCAAGAGTGTTTTCCGCAAGCTTTGGACAATTTAGAAAAGCTTATTTCAGGCATTTCTTACGACTTGGATACTAGTCTGAAACTGCCTCGTTTTAATCCAGCTAGACCAGCAGTAGAGGAGTTGAGAGAGCGTGCTGAACTGGGGCTTGTTCAGAAGGGGTTGACTAGTAAAGAATATCAAGATAGACTAGACCAAGAATTGTCTGTTATTCATGATATGGGCTTTGATGATTATTTCTTGGTTGTTTGGGATTTGTTGCGTTTTGGACGATCGAATGGCTATTATATGGGAATGGGAAGGGGTTCTGCAGTAGGCAGTTTGGTTTCTTATGCCTTAGACATCACGGGGATTGACCCAGTAGAGAAAAATCTGATTTTTGAACGCTTTCTTAATCGTGAACGCTATACCATGCCTGATATTGATATTGATATCCCAGATATTTATCGTCCAGATTTTATCAGATATGTTGGTAATAAATATGGTAGTAAACATGCGGCACAAATCGTTACTTTTTCAACCTTTGGAGCCAAGCAAGCTCTTCGAGATGTCTTGAAACGCTTTGGTGTGCCAGAGTATGAATTATCTGCAATTACTAAGAAAATCAGTTTTCGTGACAATCTTAAGTCGGCCTATGAGGGCAATCTCCAGTTTCGTCAGCAAATCAATAGTAAGTTAGAATACCAAAAAGCTTTTGAGATTGCTTGCAAGATAGAGGGCTATCCAAGACAAACCTCTGTCCATGCGGCTGGTGTTGTAATTAGTGACCAAGATTTAACCAACTATATTCCTCTAAAGTATGGTGATGAAATTCCACTGACTCAGTATGATGCTCATGGAGTTGAGGCTAGCGGACTTTTGAAGATGGACTTTCTGGGACTACGAAATTTGACCTTTGTCCAGAAGATGCAAGAGTTGCTTGCTGAAATAGAAGGTATTCACCTTAAAATTGAAGAAATAGATTTGGAAGACAAAGAAACGTTAGCTTTATTTGCCTCTGGAAATACAAAAGGTATCTTTCAATTTGAGCAACCAGGTGCCATTCGTCTGCTTAAGCGTGTGCAACCAGTCTGTTTTGAAGATGTCGTCGCGACTACTTCTCTAAATCGACCGGGTGCTAGTGACTATATCAATAATTTTGTGGCAAGAAAGCATGGGCAGGAAGAAGTGACTGTTCTGGATCCAGTACTGGAGGATATTTTGGCTCCAACCTACGGCATAATGCTCTATCAGGAGCAGGTTATGCAGGTTGCCCAGCGATTTGCCGGATTTAGTCTTGGGAAAGCCGATATTTTGCGTCGGGCTATGGGGAAAAAGGATGCCTCTGCCATGCATGAGATGAGGGCTTCCTTTATTCAAGGTTCATTAGAAGCTGGTCATACTGTGGAAAAAGCAGAGCAGGTCTTTGATGTTATGGAGAAGTTTGCAGGTTATGGTTTTAACAGGTCACACGCCTATGCCTACTCAGCCTTGGCCTTCCAGTTGGCTTATTTTAAAACACATTATCCAGCCATTTTTTATCAGGTCATGTTAAATTCTTCCAACAGTGATTACTTAATAGATGCACTTGAAGCAGGTTTTGAAGTAGCCTCTCTATCCATCAACACCATTCCCTATCACGATAAAATTGCCAACAAGGCCATCTATCTAGGTTTGAAATCCATTAAAGGAGTCAGTAATGATTTAGCTCTCTGGATTATTGAAAATAGACCTTATTCTAACATTGAAGATTTTATAGCTAAATTACCTGAGAATTATCTGAAACTTCCTCTGCTAGAACCTTTGGTAAAAGTTGGTCTTTTCGATTCATTTGAAAAAAATCGTCAAAAAGTATTTAATAATTTAGCTAATCTATTTGAATTTGTGAAAGAGTTGGGAAGTTTGTTTGGAGATGCTATTTATAGTTGGCAGGAATCGGAAGATTGGACGGAACAAGAAAAATTTTATATGGAACAAGAGCTTTTAGGGATAGGTGTCAGCAAACATCCACTACAAGCTATTGCAAGTAAGGCTATTTACCCGATTACCCCAATCGGAAATTTGTCAGAAAATAGCTATGCTATTATCTTGGTTGAAGTTCAGAAAATAAAAGTGATTCGTACCAAAAAGGGTGAAAATATGGCCTTCTTACAGGCAGATGATAGTAAGAAAAAATTGGATGTCACTCTCTTTTCAGACTTATATCGTCAGGTTGGACAGGAAATAAAAGAGGGAGCCTTCTACTATGTAAAAGGAAAAATACAATCACGTGATGGCCGTCTGCAAATGATTGCACAAGAAATAAGAGAAGCAGTTGCTGAACGCTTTTGGATACAGGTGAAAAATCATGAATCGGATCAAGAAATTTCACGCATTTTAGAACAATTTAAAGGCCCAATCCCAGTCATCATCCGGTATGAAGAGGAACAGAAAACCATCGTTTCTCCCCATCATTTTGTAGCTAAATCCAATGAATTAGAGGAGAAATTGAATGAAATCGTTATGAAAACGATTTATCGCTAAAAATACGGAAAATAGAAGAATTTTAAAATCAAATGTGATATAATCAAGAAGAATGTTAAAAGAAAAAGGAGCATAAACCAATATGAAACGTATTGCTGTTTTGACTAGTGGCGGAGACGCACCTGGTATGAACGCTGCCATCCGTGCAGTTGTTCGTCAAGCAATTTCAGAAGGAATGGAAGTGTTTGGTATCTATGACGGATATGCTGGTATGGTTGCCGGTGAAATTCATCCCCTAGATGCAGCTTCAGTAGGGGACATCATTTCTCGTGGTGGTACTTTTCTTCACTCAGCTCGTTATCCAGAGTTCGCTCAACTTGAAGGGCAACTTAAAGGGATTGAGCAATTGAAAAAACACGGAATTGAAGGTGTAGTTGTTATCGGTGGTGACGGATCTTACCACGGCGCTATGCGTTTGACTGAACATGGCTTCCCAGCTATTGGTCTTCCAGGTACAATCGATAACGATATCGTTGGTACTGACTTTACAATCGGTTTTGACACAGCGGTTACTACTGCCATGGACGCTATCGATAAGATTCGTGATACATCATCAAGTCACCGTCGTACTTTTGTAATTGAAGTTATGGGACGTAACGCTGGTGATATCGCTCTTTGGGCTGGTATTGCAACTGGTGCTGATGAAATCATCATCCCTGAAGCAGGCTTCAAGATGGAAGATATCGTAGCAAGCATCAAAGCTGGTTATGAATGTGGTAAAAAACACAATATCATCGTCTTAGCTGAAGGTGTGATGTCAGCGGCTGAATTTGGTCAAAAACTTAAAGAAGCTGGAGATACAAGCGACCTTCGTGTAACAGAACTTGGACATATTCAACGTGGTGGTTCTCCAACTGCGCGTGACCGTGTTTTGGCGTCACGTATGGGTGCACATGCTGTTAAACTTCTTAAAGAAGGTATCGGTGGTGTTGCGGTTGGTATTCGTAACGAAAAAATGGTTGAAAATCCAATTCTTGGTACTGCAGAAGAAGGGGCATTGTTTAGCCTTACTGCAGAAGGTAAGATTGTGGTTAACAACCCGCACAAAGCCGATATTGAGCTATCTAGCTTGAATAAGAGCTTGTCATAATTTACAATTTAGTTAATAAGACCAAAAAGGTCATATATATAAAGGAGTCACAAAAATCATGAACAAACGTGTAAAGATCGTTGCAACTTTGGGTCCTGCGGTAGAAATCCGTGGTGGTAAAAAATTCGGTGAGGACGGATACTGGGGTGAAAAACTTGATGTTGAAGCTTCAGCTAAAAACATTGCTAAATTGATTGAAGCTGGTGCTAACACATTCCGATTCAACTTCTCACACGGCGACCACCAAGAACAAGGTGAGCGTATGGCAACTGTTAAACTTGCGGAAAAAATTGCAGGTAAAAAAGTTGGTTTCCTTCTTGATACAAAAGGACCTGAAATCCGTACAGAATTGTTCGAAGGTGAAGCTAAAGAATATTCATACAAAACTGGTGAAAAAATTCGTGTTGCAACTAAACAAGGAATCAAATCAACTCGTGAAGTGATTGCGTTGAACGTTGCTGGTGCTCTTGATATCTATGATGAAGTTGAAGTTGGTCGTCAAGTTTTGGTTGACGATGGTAAACTTGGTCTTCGTGTGGTTGCTAAAGATGATGCAACTCGTGAATTTGAAGTTGAAGTTGAAAACGATGGTATCATCGCTAAACAAAAAGGTGTGAACATCCCTAACACTAAAATTCCTTTCCCAGCTCTTGCTGAACGCGATAACGACGATATCCGTTTCGGTCTTGAACAAGGTATCAACTTCATCGCAATTTCATTCGTACGTACTGCAAAAGATGTGAACGAAGTTCGTGCAATCTGTGAAGAAACTGGAAACGGACATGTTCAATTGTTCGCTAAAATCGAAAACCAACAAGGTATCGATAACTTAGATGAAATCATCGAAGCAGCTGATGGTATTATGATTGCTCGTGGTGATATGGGTATCGAAGTACCGTTCGAAATGGTTCCAGTTTATCAAAAAATGATTATCAAGAAAGTCAATGCTGCAGGTAAAGTTGTTATCACTGCAACAAACATGCTTGAAACAATGACTGAAAAACCACGTGCAACTCGTTCAGAAGTATCAGACGTATTCAACGCTGTTATCGACGGAACTGACGCTACAATGTTGTCAGGCGAGTCTGCAAACGGTAAATACCCACTCGAGTCAGTAACTACAATGGCTACAATCGACAAGAACGCTCAAGCTCTTCTTAATGAATACGGACGTCTTGATTCAGATTCATTTGAGCGTAACTCTAAGACAGAAGTAATGGCTTCTGCTGTTAAAGATGCTACTAGCTCAATGGATATCAAATTGGTTGTAACTCTTACTAAGACAGGTCATACTGCACGTTTGATTTCTAAATACCGTCCAAATGCTGACATCTTAGCATTGACATTTGACGAATTGACAGAACGTGGCTTGATGTTGAACTGGGGTGTTATCCCAATGTTGACAGATGCTCCATCTTCAACTGACGATATGTTCGAAATCGCTGAACGTAAAGCGGTAGAAGCAGGTCTCGTTGAGTCAGGCGATGATATCGTTATCGTTGCTGGTGTGCCAGTAGGAGAAGCTGTTCGCACAAACACAATGCGTATCCGCACAGTACGTTAAGAAAAATATAAAAACCTATCATATCCAGCTTTCTAGCCTGTATGATGGGCTCTTTTTTTGTCCAGGGGGCAAAAAGGGGGCAAAACTTTCATAATGGATTGATACTCTTCGAAAATCTCTTCAAACCACGTCAGCGTCGCCTTACCGTATATATGTTACTGACTTCGTCAGTTCTATCTACAACCTCAAAGCAGTGCTTTGAGCAACCTGCGGCTAGCTTCCTAGTTTGCTCTTTGATTTTCATTGAGTATGAAATAAGATATGCATAAATTGATTAGAAAGTCAAATGAATTTCTACAAATGTTTTAGCAATCGCAATCTACTTGTCTAGATTCGATCTGATATATTTTCGATTTAATGATATGGTATTTAAAACCTCCAAAGTAGCTTGCTCCATTCTTTTACCTACGTGAGTCTAGATGTTATTTACTGTTTTAGCGTTTTTGTGTTCTACTCTAACCATTATAGCATTCTTCTCAGCTAGTGTACTAAGGAGTGTGTGCCTGAAAATATGGGAACTAAGGGGCTGGTTTATCGGTTTCTCTAGTTTAGTATTTGCCTTTTGCAAAGTGATCTTAAATGCCTTTCTCTAAATTTACATATCACTATTGTTTAACAAAATCTAATCTATTTTAGGTCACTTATTCTTTTTTTGAAATGTAGAATGAACTTTTTCAAAGTTTTTCGAATCTTTTAAAATCTGTTTGTTTTATATCGCCATTCTCCCCCTTTTTTAATTCTCCCTATATAGCCTGACAACTTTTCCGATGGTACGAATATGGTTGCTTTCGTCTAGGTGGATGTCGGAGTATTCGGGATTGAGTTTTTTTGAGGTAGCCTTGGCGGAGTTTCTTGACATAGTTAGTGCCGTCTACTTGGAAGATGCCGATGGTATTATAGTCAATCTGTGGGGTATTCTTGATAAATAGGTAGTCGCTGTTTCTTATCTTTGGCTCCATGGACTTGCTGACGACATAAGCGATTGGGTCGTAGTCGTCTGGGATAATGGAAACTCCATAACTAAATCGTCGTCCTGCATCAAGCGGCTACCTGCAGAGATAAACTACCTAACACGAGAGTAAGTAGTCTGTCTGTAGTCGTCCAGTCTGATGATTTTTACGATACTTCGTTTTTCTGATCATACAGTTGCCTCTCGGCATAGGTCAGAACTTTACCTTGTCTGGGTGGTGCCCGTTGGTCGTAGATAGATTGGATATCGCTAGGAGAATCCTTTTGAACTGGAGGAAAGAGGGCATCAATCAAGCTACTGAATACTTTAACTAAGTCAAATATAGTATTTTTCTTAGTAGACCTAACCCTTTTTTCATAATTTCTAATGGTGTTTTTACTTATACCTATCTTAGTACCCAATTCTTATTGAGTCCAACCATTACTAGTCTATATTGTTTTATAGTTGATTGAGTTTGGAATAGTACGCTGTAGCTGCTAAAACATTTCTAGGAATTAATTTGCCTTTCCTAATAGAGTTGTTCATATCTTATTTCAATCTACTATATTTTTCACCTCTAACAATCGCAATCTCTTCTTTATCCATGAACGAAAACGCTTTCTATCTTTGTAAGTAAAGCATCACACGAAATCCACGAAAATGAAAACCTTTGTTGTGTTTTCGTAAAAAATTTGTTGACAGAGCACGAAACGCCTACTATAATTAAATCAAGTTTAAGGAAATAACAAAAAAACAAATCGGAGGGAAAGACGATGAACACATTAAATGAGAAAGTAATCAATATCTGTAAAGCAGTAGTTAAAGAAACTTTAATCCAAGACATTTAGGAGAAAGAAATGAAGAAATCAAGAAAATTAGCCACATTAGGAATCTGTTCAGCCTTGTTTTTAGGCTTGGCTGCTTGTCAACAACAACATGCTACTTCTGAGGGGACGAATCAAAGGCAAAGCAGTTCAGCGAAAGTTCCATGGAAAGCTTCATACACCAACCTAAACAACCAGGTAAGTACAGAAGAGGTCAAATCTCTCTTATCAGCTCACTTGGATCCAAATAGTGTTGATGCATTTTTTAATCTCGTTAATGACTATAATACCATTGTCGGCTCAACTGGCTTATCAGGAGATTTCACTTCCTTTACTCACACCGAATACGATGTTGAGAAAATCAGTCATCTCTGGAATCAAAAGAAGGGCGATTTCGTTGGGACCAACTGCCGTATCAATAGTTATTGTCTTTTGAAAAATTCAGTCACCATTCCAAAGCTTGAAAAGAATGACCAGTTGCTTTTCCTAGATAATGATGCGATTGATAAAGGAAAGGTCTTTGATTCACAAGATAAGGAAGAGTTTGATATTCTATTTTCGAGAGTTCCAACTGAGGCAACTACAGATGTCAAGGTTCACGCTGAAAAGATGGAAACATTCTTCTCACAATTTCAATTCAATGAAAAAGCTCGAATGCTGTCTGTAGTCTTGCACGACAATCTGGATGGCGAGTATCTGTTTGTAGGCCACGTTGGGGTCTTAGTACCTGCTGATGACGGTTTCTTATTTGTAGAGAAATTGACTTTCGAAGAGCCCTACCAAGCGATTAAATTTGCTAGTAAGGAAGATTGCTACAAGTATTTGGGCACCAAGTATGCGGATTATACAGGCGAGGGACTGGCTAAGCCTTTTATCATGGATAATGATAAGTGGGTTAAACTTTAATAGTGTTATGATATGACAGTAATCTTAGGATTTTTATTTCTATTTTTGATGACTTGGTGGGTTATTTCAATCGTTAATAGCCAGAAACCACGCAAAAATGAAACATTTATTGGCTATATCCAAAGATACGATATTGATGGGAATGGCTATCAATCATTACCGTGTCCTCAGAATTGAGAGGAGTTCTTGAAATCGTAAAACTACTTTGAACAAGAGTTACTTCAACCCATTGGCTCCGACGGATTAAGTTGCTTTCGTGAATACCAAAATCAGCCGCAATTTGTTCATAAGTTCGATATTCTCGCACATATTGAAGAGTGGCCATAAGAAGGTCTTCTAGGCTTAATTTAGGTTTTCGTCCACCTTTTGCGTGTTTAAGTTGATAAGCTGTTTTTAATACAGCTAACATCTCTTCAAAAGTGGTACGCTGAACACTAACAAGACGCTTAAATCGTGCATCAGTTAGTTGTTTACTTGCTTCATAATTCATAGAACTACTATACCATATTTTGTTTCGCAGGAAGTCTAATGCTAAAATCTTATCAGTGAGAAGATTTCTTAAAGTTTATTCTTTGTAGTTTCATCTGTATTAGTATATAATTTAACTTAGAGAAAATAGGAGGACTAATCGAATGGAATTAAAAGATTTTACAGAAAAAGAACAGGAAATGATTAAGAAAAGGCTTACAATGTCTAATATTAGTGACAAAGAAACTACTGAGAAGATTCTGGCGCTAGTACCACAAGACTTGATTAAGCGAATCCCGTTTTTTGTCAGAAAACATGCTACAACACGTACGATTAAACGCATTTCAATTGAATACCCTGAACTCTACGCTGTAGCTCAAACAAGTGGTGAGATTCCAGAAAAAGAACGCGAAGAATTGCGTCAGATTATCACGACTATCTTTGAACAAAAGATGAATAAGCATAGTATTAAGTAGAGAATGAAAAAATATTTTATTAGCGGTTTGGGAAGCAATGCCTATCATAGCAAGGATTTTTTTCAAGAACTAGATTCGCAGGTCTATTTTCTAAATCCATATGAAAAGCATCTTCGAGATGAAACAGAATTGAAATCATGGTTTAAAAATGAGATTGTAGAGGAAGAATCTATCTGTCTGATAGGCCATTCTCTTGGAGGAGATTTAGCTCGTTATTTCGCATCGGAATTTGAAGAAGTAAAGAAACTGATTCTTTTGGATGGTGGCTATCTAGATTTAGATAAGATTTTACCTTTGGATACAGAGTTAGAGGAAACTAAAAATTATATCAAATCTCAAATTGTTTCGGACTTAGCTCTTCTTATTTCTAAAGAGAAGTCCGAAGCAAAGCATTGGTCAGAAAATATGGAGAAAGCTGTAAGACAGTCCTATCACTGGAATGTTGAGTATAATAGATATGAGTTGGCTATAAATTATGAAAATATAGAAGCGATACTCCGCCTACGGAGAAAAATACAAGCTTTTAAGAGAGAAGTGGGAGATACCTTGTTTATTAGTCCTCGCTATCCTAATGGAGCTACATGGAGAGAGGAAGCCCTAAAAGAATTGCCAGACTATTTTAATACTATTTTTTTAGAAAACTTTGGCCATGAGCTTTATACTCAAGCACCTAAAGAAATCGCTAGTCTAATGAATGAGTGGCTCGCTTATTTTCTATGAGCTACTTGTATTGCTGGAAATGGTATAAGATGAAAATCTACAAGTCACTAATTTTCATATAACAAAAAAACGAACAGGCTCTTTTTCTGTTATTCAGAAGAGAACTTGTTCGTTTTTATCTTGATTTTCTTAAAAAGCTCTATATACATAGGGATTTTCTGGTTTATCGACTTTGGTAAAGCTGTCGATTTCCAAGGTTGGAAGGTTTTGTTTGAGTTCTTTATGGTAGTGATTGACCAGTTTTCCTTTGGCTGTAATCCAGGTGTTGTTTTCATACTGCCGGGTATTGCCCTTGGTCAGCAATCCATAGACACCAGAATCTGCGATACAGTGGATAATGCCGAATCGGAACAGAAATTGACTATTGGCATGACTGGGGTCGTTATAGACAAAGCCTGTAAACTGGATTGTCTTGCCCTCAAATTCATCTGGATAGTCGTAGATAGCCTCCATGACTTCCATATAGTTTTCATTAGTGATCTGAATACTATCTTGGGATAAGTATTTATCCGCCGCCGTTCGCATTTCCTTTTCATAGGCTGATTTTGAAAAATAAGAACTAGTATCTGGTTTCAAATATTGGCTTGTCGTCCCTTCACTTGTCTGAATAGCTAGATCCGTTCCTTCCGATAGGGGGAAATGATAACCTTTAGCAGAAACGGTCTGAGAATCCAAGCTAACAGTTGGGAAAGTTAAGCCGATGACAAGTGGAATAGCCAGAAGAGAAATACTCGTCATCTTGGCCAATCGGCTGTTCAGATGACTGTGGGTTTTGACTTGCTTCATCCAGATATACAATTGAACAATTGCCAAGATAAAGGAAAGCACCATGGAGATATAGGCCAGATAGGAATAGTGCATGTTGATGTACTGGTTTAGTTTGCCCGACAGATGGAGGTAAATAGTCAGTTCAAAATAGCCAGCTAAAACTAAAAATCGAATCATAGGATGACTCCAATCAAGAGAGAATAGGCTAAAACGACCAGAGTCACAATCGTAATGAAGTGACTAATAAATCGTGCTTTCAAGTAATTTTTCATCATGAGAATATTTTTGATATCCAGCATTGGGCCAATGACGAGAAAGGCCAGAACTGGTGCCAAACCGAAACTCGAGAGAAGAGAAGCACCTATAAAGGCATCCGCCTCACTACAGAGCGAAAGAAGAAAGGCCAAAATCATCAAGAGCAGGATGGCAAAAAGAGGAGTCGCACTGATAGAGGTCAGAATCCGAGTCGGAACGTAGACCTGTATTATAGAAGCAAAGAGGCAGCCAAATACCAAATAACGCCCCGTATCAAAAAATTCATCAATGGCCTGCACAAAGACTTGAAAAACTTTTTTTGCAGAACTCAAGTAAGAAAAATCATGCTCATGACAAGCCAGACGATTTTCTTTCTGAATCGGTTCTTGCCAGAAAAATCCTAGAAAAATTCCTAGTATTACAGCCACAAGAATGGAACCCAGAGCTCGTAATAGGGCGACATGGAAGGAGTTGCCAAAGGCAGAATAGGTCGCAAAAAGAACAATGGGATTGATAACAGGTGCTGTCACAAGAAAAGGAACGGCTGTGTAACTGGGAACCTTTTTTTCCAGAAAACGATTGATGATGGGGACGATTCCACATTCACAAGAAGGGAAAAGCATACCGACAAAGGTCCCAAAAAAGATTCTCCCCCAACGATTTCGAGGGAGAAAATGATAAACCTTGTCAGGTGTGATATAAACTTCAATCAGCCCTGAGACAATGCTTCCTATTAGAACGAAGGGAAGGGCTTCAATGATAATGGAGAGAAAAATGGCTCCAGTTTGAAGTACACTAGATGGGAGTTGTTGAAAAGCAGTCATCTAGTTTTTCTTTTCTGCTTTGGCTTTTTTCTCTTTGTCATCAGGGAAAGTAACTTGTTTCAAATCAGGGAGTTTAGCAAACTCTTCAAACATCTTGTCCAAGTCGTCTCGTTTTGTAAATTTTACAGCCATAGGTGTACCTCGATTCTAAAGTCTACCTCTATTATACTATTATTTTGCGGAAAAGGGAGTTTTTTAATTTGTTTTCGATAGTTGATACACTTCGAAAATCTCTTCAAACCACGTCAGCTTCGCCTTACCGTATATATGTGACTTATCCACAACCTCAAAACAGTATTTTGAGCAGCCTGCGGCTAGCTTCCTAGTTTGCTTTTTGATTTTCATTGAGTATGAAAAGGATTGGAGAAAGCCTTCCAGCTTGTGGTATAATAGATTTATGGATAAAAAATATGAAAAAATCTCTCAGGATTTGGGAGTGATGTTAAAGCAAATTGATACCGTTCTAAGTTTGACAGCTGAAGGGGCGACTATTCCCTTTATCGCGCGTTATCGCAAGGACATGACTGGTAGTCTGGATGAGGTGGCGATTAAGGCTATTATTGATTTGGATAAAAGTCTGACAAATCTCAATGACCGTAAGGAAGCTGTCTTAGCTAAGATTCAAGAACAAGGTAAGTTGACCAAGGAATTGGAAGAAGCTATCTTAGTTGCCGAAAAATTAGCAGACGTTGAAGAACTCTATCTTCCTTATAAGGAAAAGCGTCGTACCAAGGCAACCATTGCCCGTGAAGCTGGACTCTTTCCTCTTGCTCGTTTGATTTTGCAGAATATAGTTGACTTAGAGAAAGAAGCTGAAAAGTTCGTCTGTGAAGGATTTGCGACTGGCAAGGAAGCCTTGACCGGTGCAGTTGATATTTTGGTCGAAGCCTTATCGGAAGATGTGACCTTGCGTTCTATGACTTATCAGGAAGTGCTGAGACACTCTAAACTTACTTCTCAAGCCAAGGATGAAAGTCTTGATGAAAAGCAGGTTTTTCAGATTTATTATGATTTTTCAGAGACAGTTGGAACTATGCAAGGCTATCGTACCTTGGCTCTCAATCGTGGGGAGAAACTTGGTGTCTTGAAGATCGGTTTTGAACATGCGACGGACCGTATTCTTGCCTTCTTTGCTACTCGTTTCAAGGTGAAAAATGCTTATATTGATGAAGTTGTTCAGCAATCCGTTAAGAAAAAGGTCTTGCCTGCTATTGAGCGTCGTATTCGGACAGAATTAACTGAGAAAGCTGAAGAGGGAGCTATCCAACTTTTTTCTGACAATCTGCGCAATCTCCTCTTGGTTGCTCCATTGAAAGGGCGCGTGGTTCTTGGGTTTGACCCAGCCTTTCGTACAGGTGCCAAGCTAGCTGTCGTGGATGCAACAGGAAAAATGCTGACAACTCAGGTCATCTATCCTGTTAAACCAGCATCAGCTCGTCAAATCGAAGAAGCCAAGAAAGATTTAGCAGATTTAATTGGTCAATACGGTGTAGAGATTATTGCCATTGGAAATGGAACGGCCAGTCGTGAAAGTGAAGCTTTTGTAGCGGAAGTTCTGAAAGATTTCCCTGAAGTCAGCTATGTTATCGTTAATGAAAGTGGTGCTTCTGTCTATTCTGCCAGCGAACTTGCTCGTCAGGAGTTTCCAGACTTGACCGTTGAAAAACGCTCTGCCATTTCTATCGCCCGTCGTTTGCAAGATCCTCTTGCGGAATTGGTCAAAATCGATCCTAAGTCAATTGGTGTCGGTCAATACCAACACGATGTCAGTCAGAAGAAACTATCTGAGAGTCTGGACTTTGTTGTCGATACAGTGGTTAACCAAGTTGGTGTCAATGTCAATACAGCTAGCCCAGCTCTTCTTTCACACGTAGCTGGACTCAATAAAACCATTTCTGAAAATATCGTCAAATACCGTGAGGAAGAGGGAAAAATCACTTCACGCTCCCAAATCAAGAAAGTTCCTCGTTTGGGGGCCAAGGCTTTTGAACAGGCTGCTGGTTTCCTCCGTATCCCTGAAAGTAGCAATATCCTTGATAATACAGGAGTTCACCCAGAAAATTACGCTGCCGTTAAGGAACTCTTCAAATGCTTGGACATTAAGGATCTGAATGAAGAGGCCCAAAGTAAACTCAAGTCGCTTTCAGTCAAGGAAATGGCGCAAGAGTTAGACCTTGGTCCAGAAACTCTTAAAGATATCATTGCAGATCTTCTCAAACCAGGTCGAGATTTCCGTGATTCCTTTGATGCTCCAGTTCTCCGTCAAGATGTCCTAGATATCAAGGACTTAGTGGTTGGACAAAAGCTAGAAGGAGTGGTGCGTAATGTTGTTGATTTCGGTGCTTTTGTTGATATCGGAATTCATGAGGACGGTCTCATCCATATTTCCCATATGAGTCGCAAGTTTATCAAACACCCTAGTCAAGTGGTGGCAGTTGGAGATTTGGTGAGCGTTTGGGTTAAGAAAATTGATACTGAACGTGAAAAAGTTAATCTGTCTCTCCTAGCTCCAAATGAAACTGACTGATTACGTCAAGCAGGTTTCACTAGAAGACTTCGGCAGACCTTTTATCCATCATGTCCAGTGGAATAGGCGTCTACGTTCGACAGGTGGGCGATTTTTCCCCAAAGATGGGCATTTGGATTTTAATCCCAAGGTTTATCAGGAACTGGGGTTGGACGTTTTTAGGAAAATTGTCCGACATGAACTCTGTCATTATCACCTCTATTTTCAAGGGAAAGGCTATCAACACAAGGATCGGGATTTTAAGGAACTGTTGAAAGCAGTGGATGGATTACGGTTTGTACCATCCTTGCCCAATAGTAACTCCAAGCCAATCAAGCTCTATCGTTGCCAATCCTGCCAGCAAACTTATCAGCGTAAGCGTAGGATTGATACCCAACGCTATCGCTGTGGACTTTGTCGAGGAAAGTTGCTATTAGTAAATCAGCCTGAGGACTGATGAAAGCCGAGCCTATCCGTGATATACTAGTCTAACCTAGCAGAAAGAGGAAATATCATGAACAGTAAGTTTTATAAAATGAGACGAAATCGCATGATTTCAGGAGTTTTAGCAGGTCTGTCAGACAAGTGGAACTTTGATGTTACCCTTGTACGTTTTCTGTTTGCCATTTTTACAGTCGCAAACTTTGGACTTGGGGTGATTATCTATATCATCCTAGCTTCTATCATGCCAACCAAGGAAGAAATCGAAGCAGAAATGTACGGAACAGGCCCACGTAAACGCAAAGAAGCTCAAGCCATTGACGATAATGAAGGCTGGTTTTGGTGAGGTTTTACAAAAGATTTGGAATACGCAAAAAGCTTTAAATCAATAGTCTAAACTGCTTGATTTAAAGCTTTTTTACTTTTATACTCAATAAAAATCAAAGTGCAAACTAGGAAGCCAGCCGCAGGCTGTAATTTAGTCGGCAATGTGAAGTTGATATAGTTTGCACTTTGATTTTTGAATAGTATTAATAATATTTCGCCAGCTTCATCCACAAACTATAGTGGATTGGAACTAGAATAGGACACCTATACTTCTAAAAAATTGTTAGAAATCGATTTGACTGTCCTGATCGATTTGTCCTGTTCTTATTTCATTTTATTATAAAAGCAGTAATTTAAACGCAGTTTTTTAATCTATTTTTGCTGTTGAGACAATACATTTTTGGAAAAATGGTGGATGCTGATAACAACTGATAACCAGCAAATAACATAAGCAGTGCCGGTAAATTCTGTACTGATAAAGTGTGTGTGTTCAACTAAGAGCTGACCGATGAATGGAGAGAGCAGATAGAGAAGTCCGATGAGTATATGTTCTTTGTGTTTCATTAAAGCGCACCTTCTTTCCTTATAGGTTGAACGACTTGCAAGTGTTAAATTGAATGGTATGTTATCTAGGTAAGCTTACTAAAATGTTAGTTCCCGCTTCCTCCTTTTCAAAGTAAGCCTTTTCACACTTATATTTTACAACTTTAAAAATAGGAAATCAAATCATTTTCTAAGTAATTTTGCTTATATTTCACCCAATCTTACAAAAATGTAAGATTAAAGTCTCTTTTGTAAGGTTAGGTTATGGCAAGCGGTCTTTTTTTGATGTAAACTAGACTCATAAAGAACAAAGGAGTAACATCATGAAACAAATCTTACATAAGAAAACTAGAAAACCAAGTCACAAAGAAATTGAGCGCGTTCAGCTGGGATGCACTATGATGCAAGCTACATTTCATTTGATGGGATATTAAGAAAGGAGATTCTCATGACACTTTTAGATGTAAAACACGTTCAAAAAATTTATAAAACACGTTTTCAGGGCAACCAAGTAGAAGCCCTCAAGGATATTCACTTTACCGTAGAAAAGGGTGACTACGTTGCCATCATGGGTGAGTCTGGTTCTGGTAAATCAACTCTTCTCAATATTCTAGCTATGTTGGATAAACCAACTCGTGGGCAGGTTTACTTGAATGGAACTGACACCGCAACTATTAAAAATTCACAGGCTTCTAGTTTCCGGCGTGAAAAGCTAGGATTTGTCTTCCAAGACTTTAACTTGCTAGATACTCTGTCTGTTAAGGACAATATCTTGCTTCCGCTTGTCTTGTCAAGAAGACCTATAACGGAGATGATGAAGAAATTGGTGGTGACAGCTGAGAATCTGGGTATTAACCAATTGCAAGAGAAATACCCTTACGAGATTTCTGGTGGCCAGAAACAGCGTGTAGCAGTAGCCCGCGCCATCATCACAGAACCTGAAATTCTCCTTGCGGACGAGCCAACAGGAGCCCTTGATTCCAAGTCATCTGCAACCTTACTTGATGTCTTTAATGAAATCAATGAGCGTGGGCAAACCATCCTCATGGTAACCCACTCAACAGCAGCTGCTAGCAGGGCCAAGCGTGTTCTCTTTATCAAAGACGGCATTCTTTACAACCAAATCTACCGTGGAGAGAAGACAGAGCGTCAGTTGTTCCAAGAAATCTCTGATACCTTGACTGTCATGGCAAGCGAGGTGAATTAGTATGTTTCGATTAACCAATAAGTTAGCGGTATCGAACTTGATTAAAAACCGCAAACTCTACTATCCCTTTGCACTGGCTGTTCTCTTGGCAGTCACCATCACCTATCTCTTTTACTCCCTAACCTTCAATCCCAAGATTGCGGAAATCCGTGGAGGAACCACCATTCAAGCAACACTTGGATTTGGTATGTTTGTCGTTACCCTTGCGTCAGCCATTATCGTCCTCTATGCCAATAGTTTTGTCATGAAAAACCGTTCCAAGGAACTGGGTATATATGGCATGTTAGGCTTGGAGAAGCGCCATCTAATCAGTATGACCTTTAAGGAGTTAGTGCTATTTGGGATTCTAACTGTTGGAGCAGGAATCGGTATTGGAGCCTTGTTTGACAAGTTGATTTTCGCTTTCCTACTCAAACTGATGAAATTGAAGGTGGAACTGGTCGCTACCTTCCAGATGAAAGTTGTCATTACAGTACTTCTTGTCTTCGGTTTGATTTTCCTAGGCCTCATGTTCCTGAATGCCCTTCGAATCGCCCGTATGAATGCCCTCCAGCTCTCACGTGAGAAAGCTAGCGGAGAGAAAAAAGGTCGCTTCCTTCCTCTCCAAACTATTCTTGGTTCCATAAGTTTAGGGATTGGATATTATCTTGCCCTTACGGTAAAAGATCCTCTTACAGCCTTAACAACCTTCTTCATAGCTGTTTTACTGGTTATCTTTGGGACTTATCTTTTGTTCAATGCAGGGATTACCGTTTTCCTTCAAATCTTAAAGAAAAATAAGAAATACTATTACCAACCTAATAATCTCATATCTGTTTCTAACTTGATTTTCCGTATGAAGAAAAATGCAGTTGGACTAGCAACTATCGCTATTTTGTCAACAATGGTTTTGGTAACCATGTCAGCAGCGACAAGCATTTTCAATTCCGCAGAATCCTTTAAAAAAGTTCTAAATCCTCATGATTTTGGGGTTTCAGGGCAAAATGTTGAAAAAGAAGATTTGGACAAACTCTTGAGCCAGTTTGCAAGTGACAAAGGTTATAAGATTAAAGAGAAAGAAGTGCTTCGTTACAGTAACTTTGGTATTGCAAATCAAGAAGGAACCAAGTTAACTATTTTTGAAAAAGGACAAAACCGTGTCCAACCAAAAACAGTTTTCATGGTATTTGACCAAAAAGATTATGAAAATATGACTGGTCAAAAACTGTCTCTATCAGGAAATGAGGTCGGTCTCTTTGCCAAAAATGACGGACTGAAAGGACAGAAAGCTCTAACTCTAAATGATCATCAATTTTCTGTCAAAGAAGAATTTAATAAAGATTTCATTGTCAACCATGTTCCAAATAAGTTTAATATCTTGACTACTGATTACAATTACCTTGTTGTTCCTGATTTACAAGCCTTTTTGGATCAATTCCCAGATTCGGCTATCTATAATCAGTTTTACGGTGGTATGAATGTAGATGCCAGCGAAGAAGAACAACTCAAGGTCGCTGAGGAGTATGAAAACTACCTCAATCAATTTAATGCTCAATTAGACACAGAAGGTAGCTATGTTTATGGTAGCAATCTAGCAGATGCTAGTTCTCAGATGAGTGCCCTCTTTGGTGGTGTCTTCTTTATCGGTATTTTCCTATCCATTATCTTTATGGTCGGAACTGTTCTGGTCATCTACTACAAACAAATTTCTGAAGGCTACGAAGACCGTGAACGCTTTATTATCTTGCAGAAAGTCGGTTTGGACCAAAAGCAAATCAAGCAAACCATCAACAAACAGGTTTTAACTGTTTTCTTCCTTCCTTTGCTCTTTGCCTTCATACATCTCGCCTTTGCCTACCATATGCTTAGCCTGATTTTAAAAGTGATTGGTGTACTGGATACGACTATGATGTTGATTGTGACCTTGTCTATCTGCGCTATCTTCCTCATCGCCTATGTGCTGATTTTTATGATTACTTCAAGAAGTTATCGCAAGATTGTGCAAATGTAAAAAAGATACCTCGACTTCAAAATCGAGGTATTTCTTGTATTCTAAATGCTGAAAAGTTGTTCGAGCAGGAAGGTAACTCCCCTGGTCAAGAGACCAATAGCAAGGTTCCGAATCATAGCTGTTCTAGTCGGATCCTTTCCAAGTCTGGCACTAGTGTAACCAGTGAGAAGAAGGGCCACACCGACAATAAGGACAGTAGCAGGGATGCGATATTCACTTGGGAATATGGTCACTGACAGCATTGGAGGCAAACTTCTAAGGAAAAAGGCAACGAAGCTAGAAATGGCAGCGTGCCAAGGATTGGTAAATTCTTCATACTCAATCCCATATTTTTCCTCTACCAGAGCCTTGAGTGGATTTTTAAGAAAGATCTTATTAGCCAAGAGTTGGGCAGAAGTTTTGCATTCTCCATTTTGGATATAAGCAGCATAGAGGGATTTTTTGGCTAGTTCCCTATCTTGGTCTAGCAAGAGTTTTTCTCGCAAAACGGCAGCTTCCTCGGTATCTTTTGGAGTTGAAACGGATACATATTCTCTACCAGCCATTGAAAAGGCACCAGCTAAGATAGCCGCAAAACCTGATAAAAAGATAATCCAGATATTGGTCGTGGTACTGGCAACTCCGATAACCACACCAGCAATGGAAATAATTCCATTGTTAGCATCAAGAACACCCGCACGCAGGATATTTAAACGACCTGCAAAATTTGAATCAATTTCGTGATTTGTTTCTGACGCTAAATTTCAAGTTCAAGTTAGCCATCAAGAAGTCTTCTCTGGGTGACTTGTAGTTCAAGCATTTTTTAGGATAGTTGTTAATCCACTTTTCGATGAATGCGACTTCTTTG
>ERZ1023399.8-NODE-8-length-128089-cov-77.720449_pt1 | contig 128089 bp, 129 predicted proteins | sample MGYA00380505_ERZ1023399 | MGnify/ENA primary metagenome ERZ1023399 (study PRJEB33173, sample SAMEA4830406) | metagenome | study: EMG produced TPA metagenomics assembly of the PRJEB25223 data set... | reverse complement strand
CTTGCTTCATCATTCATAGAACTACTATACCATATTTTGTTTCGCAGGAAGTCTATTGGAAAGTAAGAAATATTGAAGCTGAGGCGATTAGAAGAAATTGTGAGCGTGGTGCTATTTTTTCAGGTAAAATAAAACATCACGAAGATTCTCAGTTTAAAGGAGACCACTATGTTGAATGTTATGCTGTTTTAGATAATACGGTTATAGCAAGAGATAGAATAACAGTCCCTATCGATCCGTTATGTGGAAAAGATTTTATAGAGTAGCATATAATTGATTCTTAACTGGAATACTCTCTATCTCTTTACATCAAGAAAATGACTAAACAGGGAAGTTTGCCTTCTTCCCTTTTTTTGTTATACTAGTAGAAGAAAAAAATAGAAAGATTTGTGGGAGTGAAAAAGTCCGGGGGACTTTTTCAGCTTGAGCCAAGAAATTCGAGAGCGAGGAAAGTCTGGGGGACTTTTTCAGCCTGAGCCAAGAAACTCGAAATCTCGTAAGTCTGATTGGCTTTTTCAATGTGAATCTTAACTTCACACTCCCAAAGAGGTATTAGTGTCGTGTCTCAATCTTATATCAATGTTATCGGTGCTGGTTTGGCAGGTTCTGAAGCAGCTTACCAAATCGCAGAGCGTGGTATTCCAGTTAAACTTTATGAAATGCGTGGTGTCAAGTCTACACCCCAGCATAAAACAGACAATTTTGCTGAGTTGGTTTGTTCCAATTCTTTGCGTGGGGATGCTTTGACAAATGCAGTTGGTCTTCTCAAGGAAGAAATGCGTCGCTTGGGTTCTGTTATCTTGGAATCTGCTGAGGCTACACGTGTTCCTGCCGGTGGAGCCCTTGCGGTGGATCGTGATGGTTTCTCTCAAATGGTGACCGAAAAAGTGGTCAACCACCCCTTGATTGAAGTGGTGCGTGATGAAATTACAGAATTGCCAACAGATGTTATTACAGTTGTGGCGACTGGTCCCTTGACTAGCGATGCCCTGGCTGAAAAGATTCATGCCCTTAATAATGGCGATGGCTTCTATTTCTACGATGCAGCAGCGCCTATTATCGATGTCAACACTATCGATATGAGTAAGGTCTATCTCAAATCTCGTTATGATAAGGGAGAAGCAGCCTATCTCAATGCTCCAATGACCAAGCAAGAGTTTATGGATTTCCATGAAGCCTTGGTCAATGCGGAAGAAGCACCGCTCAATTCTTTTGAAAAAGAAAAGTACTTTGAAGGATGTATGCCAATCGAAGTTATGGCCAAACGTGGCATTAAAACTATGCTTTATGGCCCTATGAAGCCAGTCGGTCTTGAGTATCCGGACGACTACACAGGACCTCGTGATGGAGAATTTAAAACACCTTATGCGGTTGTGCAACTTCGTCAGGATAATGCAGCTGGTAGCCTATACAATATTGTTGGTTTCCAGACCCACCTCAAATGGGGAGAACAAAAGCGTGTCTTCCAAATGATTCCGGGTCTTGAAAATGCGGAGTTTGTCCGTTATGGTGTCATGCATCGCAATTCTTACATGGATTCACCAAATCTTCTTGAGCAGACTTACCGTTCCAAGAAACAACCAAATCTCTTCTTTGCTGGTCAGATGACGGGGGTGGAAGGCTATGTTGAGTCGGCGGCTTCGGGCTTAGTTGCGGGAATTAACGCAGCTCGTCTCTTCAAGGAAGAAAGCGAGGTTATTTTCCCCGAGACGACAGCGATTGGAAGCTTAGCTCATTACATTACCCATGCCGACAGCAAACATTTCCAACCAATGAATGTCAATTTTGGGATCATCAAGGAGTTGGAAGGCGAGCGTATCCGTGATAAGAAGGCTCGTTATGAAAAAATTGCAGAGCGTGCCCTTGCCGACTTAGAGGAATTTTTGACTGTCTAATTTTTTTGAAAGAATTGTTCATGATACTATAAAAATCTTAGAAATTGTGATAAAATAGGTAGGATGAAAGAAGGAGAGTGAAAATGGCGAATCCCAAGTATAAACGTATTTTAATCAAGTTATCAGGTGAAGCCCTTGCCGGTGAACGTGGCGTAGGGATTGATATCCAAACAGTTCAAACAATCGCAAAAGAGATTCAAGAAGTTCATAGCTTAGGTATCGAAATTGCCCTTGTTATTGGTGGAGGAAATCTCTGGCGTGGAGAACCTGCAGCAGAAGCAGGTATGGACCGTGTTCAGGCAGATTACACTGGAATGCTTGGGACTGTTATGAATGCTCTTGTGATGGCAGATTCATTGCAACAAGTTGGGGTTGATACGCGTGTACAAACAGCTATTGCTATGCAACAAGTGGCAGAGCCTTATGTCCGTGGACGTGCCCTTCGTCACCTTGAAAAAGGCCGTATCGTTATCTTTGGTGCTGGAATTGGTTCACCATACTTCTCGACAGATACAACAGCGGCCCTTCGTGCAGCTGAAATCGAAGCAGATGCCATCCTCATGGCTAAAAATGGCGTCGATGGTGTGTACAATGCCGATCCTAAGAAGGACAAGACAGCCGTTAAGTTTGAAGAATTGACCCACCGTGATGTTATCAACAAAGGTCTTCGTATCATGGACTCAACAGCCTCAACCCTCTCAATGGACAACGACATTGACTTGGTTGTCTTCAACATGAACCAATCAGGCAACATCAAACGTGTTGTATTTGGTGAAAATATCGGAACAACAGTTTCAAATAATATCGAAGAAAAGGAATAAGAAAGAATATGGCTAACGTAATTATTGAAAAAGCTAAAGAGAGAATGACCCAGTCTCACCAATCACTTGCTCGTGAATTTGGTGGTATCCGTGCTGGTCGTGCCAATGCAAGCTTGCTTGACCGTGTACATGTAGAATACTATGGAGTCGAAACTCCTCTTAACCAAATCGCTTCAATTACGATTCCAGAAGCGCGTGTTTTGTTGGTAACACCATTTGACAAGTCTTCATTGAAAGACATCGAACGTGCCTTGAACGCTTCTGATCTTGGTATCACACCGGCTAATGACGGTTCTGTGATTCGCTTGGTTATCCCAGCTCTTACAGAAGAAACTCGTCGTGACCTTGCTAAAGAAGTGAAGAAGGTCGGCGAAAATGCTAAAGTGGCTGTCCGCAATATCCGTCGCGATGCTATGGACGAAGCTAAGAAGCAAGAAAAAGCAAAAGAAATCACTGAAGACGAATTGAAGACTCTTGAAAAAGATATTCAAAAAGTAACAGACGATGCTGTTAAACACATCGACGACATGACTGCTAACAAAGAGAAAGAACTTTTGGAAGTCTAAAAATAAACAGAAAAACTCAGTTGGCATTGCTGGCTGAGTTTTATTCGAAAGAAGGAAATATGAATACAAATCTTGCAAGTTTTATCGTTGGACTGATCATCGATGAAAATGACCGTTTTTACTTTGTGCAAAAGGATGGTCAAACCTATGCTCTTGCTAAGGAAGAGGGCCAACATACAGTAGGGGATACGGTCAAAGGTTTTGCATACACGGATATGAAGCAAAAACTCCGCCTGACAACCTTAGAAGTGACTGCCACTCAGGACCAATTTGGTTGGGGACGTGTCACAGAGGTTCGTAAGGACTTGGGTGTCTTTGTGGATACAGGCCTTCCTGACAAGGAAATCGTTGTGTCACTCGATATTCTCCCTGTGCTCAAGGAACTCTGGCCTAAGAAGGGCGACCAACTCTACATCCGTCTTGAAGTGGATAAGAAAGACCGTATCTGGGGCCTCTTGGCTTATCAAGAAGACTTCCAACGTCTCGCTCGTCCTGCCTACAACAACATGCAGAACCAAAACTGGCCAGCCATTGTTTACCGTCTCAAGCTGTCAGGAACTTTTGTTTACCTACCAGAAAATAATATGCTTGGTTTTATTCATCCTAGCGAGCGTTACGCAGAGCCACGTTTGGGGCAAGTATTAGATGCGCGCGTTATTGGTTTCCGTGAAGTGGACCGCACTCTGAACCTCTCCCTCAAACCACGCTCCTTTGAAATGTTGGAAAACGATGCTCAGATGATTTTGACTTATTTGGAAAGCAATGGCGGTTTCATGACCTTAAATGACAAGTCATCTCCAGACGACATCAAGGCAACCTTTGGCATTTCTAAAGGTCAGTTCAAGAAAGCTTTAGGTGGTCTTATGAAGGCTGGTAAAATCAAGCAAGACCAGTTTGGGACAGAGTTGATTTAGGGAGGCTTATGAGAAAATCATTTTACACTTGGCTCATGACCGAGCGCAATCCTAAAAGTAACAGTCCCAAAGCAATTTTGGCAGACCTCGCTTTTGAAGAGTCAGCCTTTCCAAAACATACAGATGATTTTGATGAGGTCAGTCGCTTTTTGGAGGAGCATGCCAGTTTCTCTTTTAACCTAGGAGATTTTGACAGCATTTGGCAGGAATATCTAGAACACTAGCATTTATTCATTGGGTTTGGGCTAGTAATTTCTCCATCCCTCTGCTATAATAAAAAGAAATAAAAGGATTAGAGAGGTTCTTTATTTGAAGGAACATTCAATAGACATTCAACTGAGTCATCCAGATGACCTGTTTCATCTTTTTGGTTCCAATGAACGCCATCTTCGTTTGATGGAAGAAGAGCTTGATGTTGTGATTCATGCTCGTACGGAGATTGTCCAGGTTTTGGGAGAAGAGTCTGCCTGTGAGGAAGCCCGTCAAGTTATTCAGGCTTTGATGGTCTTGGTAAATCGTGGGATGACCGTTGGTACGCCAGATGTAGTCACTGCGATTAGCATGGTCAAAAATGATGAAATTGACAAGTTTGTCGCCCTTTACGAAGAAGAAATCATCAAAGACAATACTGGGAAGCCTATCCGAGTCAAAACCTTGGGTCAAAAACTTTATGTGGACAGTGTCAAACAGCATGATGTGACCTTTGGAATCGGACCTGCAGGGACAGGGAAGACCTTCCTTGCAGTGACCTTGGCAGTGACTGCCCTTAAACGTGGGCAAGTCAAACGAATTATCCTGACACGCCCAGCGGTGGAAGCAGGAGAGAGTCTAGGTTTTCTTCCGGGTGATCTTAAGGAGAAGGTGGATCCTTACCTTCGTCCTGTTTACGATGCCTTGTATCAAATTCTTGGGAAAGACCAAACGACTCGTCTCATGGAGCGTGAAATTATCGAAATTGCGCCCCTTGCCTATATGCGTGGCCGGACCTTGGATGATGCCTTTGTCATTCTCGATGAGGCGCAAAACACGACCATCATGCAGATGAAGATGTTCTTGACGCGTTTAGGCTTTCATTCTAAGATGATTGTCAATGGAGATATCAGTCAGATTGACCTGCCACGTAATGTCAAGTCCGGTTTGATTGATGCTCAAGAGAAACTCAAGAACATCCATCAGATTGACTTTGTTCATTTTTCAGCCAAGGATGTGGTTCGCCATCCAGTTGTCGCTCAGATTATCCGAGCCTATGAATATTCTACTGAAGTTGCACACGACTGATTTTGAGGAAGTTCGCCTGCAAAAGAATATACTTTTGAGAGAGGAAAATCCAGTTGTATAGGCTAAAGGTTTTATCCAAAGGTTTGAGACAACGATTAGGCACGATGGAAAGAACTTTTATGTGGCTGATGACGATCAGTGCATCTTCCTGTGTCATAATCACAGGGCACAAGAAAGTAGGAATTTGAAAAGATGATTGACCAACTATCTAAGTATTACAGTTGTAGGATACTAACTGAAAAGGATATTCCAAGTATTTTATCTTTATATGAAAGTAATCCTCTGTATTTTCAGCATTGTCCACCAGAGCCAAATTTTGCAACTGTAAAAGAGGACATGCTTTGTCTACCTGAAGGTAAAGCTAAGGCTGATAAGTTTTTTTGTTGGATTTTGGAATGGATCTGACCTTGTGGCTGTTATGGATTTTGTCTATGCATATCCTGATGAGGAGACTGTTTTTATTGGTTTGTTTATGGTTGATCCAGCCTATCAGAGGAAAGGGATTGGTAGTCATATTGTGACAGAAGCACTAGCTTATTTTGCTAAGAACTTTCGAAAGGCACGTTTGGCTTATGTTAAGGGAAATCCGCAATCTCAGCATTTTTGGGAAAAGCAGGGCTTTAAATCAATTGGATGCGAGGTTAAGAAAGAACTCTATACGGTTGTTATCGTTGAACAGAGCCTAGAAGATTAGAAATGGCATCAAGTAAGAACTATTTGGAATTTGTTTTGGAACAATTATCAGGATTAGATGATGTGACTTACCGTTCCATGATGGGGGAGTATATTCTTTACTTCCGCGGCAAGATTATTGGCGGCATTTATGACGATCGCTTTTAGTTAAACCCGTGCAAGCAGTCTTAGATAAGATTGACCAATCTTCTTTTGAGTTTCCATACAAAGGTGCCAAAGAAATGATTTGAGTGGAAGAACTTGATAATAAGATGTTTCTATAAGACCTGATTTTAGCTATGTATAACCAACTGCCAACGCCCAAACCTAAAAAGAAAAAGCAAGGGTGAACGAAGTAAAAAAGAAGTCTGCTAAGGCCCTGTCTTTGCACGGGTAAAATTTTATATATAAAAAGAAGCTGGGACTAAAGAGCTCAGCTTCCTTTGGTTTATATAATTGTCATTACAAGACGAAGTGGTTGGGCGAAACTCTGTTGACTTTATTCAATTTAGAGTTTCTTATGCACAATTGAGTCTGGAACGAAAGTCTCCAGTTGCAAAGTATACAGTACAATAAACCAACGATGTAATAGCTGATGACACAAAGCACAGTGGGTAGGACTTGCGAAGTCACCCTTTTCTTTTCAAAATTTATACTAAATCATTGATATCAGTGTAGTCACGATTAAGTCCTTGAGCAACTGGTAGGCTAGTCAAGTAACCTTGATAAGTGGTCACACCTTGACGCAAGCCTTCATCTTCAGAGATTGCTTGTGCGAATCCTTTGCCAGCCAAAGCTTCGATATAAGGAAGAGTGACATTGGTTAGGGCGATGGTTGAAGTGCGGGCAACCGCACCAGGGATATTGGCAACGGCATAGTGGAGAACACCGTGTTTTTCATAGACGGGTTCATCGTGCGTTGTCACACGGTCAGCTGTTTCGATAAGGCCACCTTGGTCAACAGCAATGTCAACGATACAGAGCCTGGACGCATTTGTTTGACCATCTCATCTGTCACCAATTCCGGTGCTTTTGCACCAGGGATGAGAATGGCTCCAATCACCACATCAGCATCTCTCACACTTGCTTCAATGTTGAATGAATTAGACATAAGAGTTTGAATTTGACTTCCAAAGACTTCTTCTAGAACTGAGAGACGCTTGGCACTAATATCTAAAATAGTCACTTGAGCACCAAGACCAAGGGCGATGCGGGCAGCATGTGTACCGACGACACCATCACCGATGATAGTTACTTTTCCTTTTGGAACACCTGGTACACCACCAAGTAGAACACCAGAGCCACCAGCTTGCTTAGTAAGGAAGTGAGCTCCGATTTAAACAGCCATACGACCTGCAACCTCACTCATAGGAACGAGGAGCGGTAGTTGTCCTTGATTGTCACGAACAGTTTCATAGGCAATTCCTGTTGTTTTTGCTGCTAACATAGCATCTGCTAATTCTGGAGCAGCGGCCATGTGCAAGTAGGTGAAGAGAAGAAGATCGTCGCGCAAGTAACCGTATTCAGAACTTAAAGGTTCTTTTACTTTCACAACCAACTCTGCTGCCCAAGCTTCACCAGCAGTAGCGACAATCTCAGCTCCTTGCTTTTGATAGTCAGCATCAGTAAAGCCAGAACCGAGACCAGCATTTGTTTCGATAAGGACACGATGACCACGACTAACTAAGCTATGAACACCTGCAGGTGTGAGGGCGACACGGTTTTCGTTATTTTTAATTTCTTTTGGGATTCCGATTAACATTGAGATAACCTACCTTTCAATTGACGGTCTTGTTTTGGTTGTCACATTCCAGTTCATAAATCAAAAATGTGACGGTTTCATTGTATATGAAACCGCTTCAAAAATCAAGAAAAACTTGTCATCCAAATTTTTTATGCTAGACTAGTGAAAATCAAGCTTTGATTGGTTGGAAAAGTATGGAATCAATTTTTGTAAAACTTGCCCAGTATCCGTCTATAGAAACGGAGCGTTTATTGCTTAGACCTGTAACTTTGGATGATGCGGAAGCAATGTTTGACTATGCCTCGGACAAGGGTAATACACGTTACACTTTTCCAACCAATCAAAGCTTGGAAGAAACCAAGAATAACATTGCTCAGTTCTATTTGGCTAATCCCTTGGGACGTTGGGGAATAGAACTAAAAAGCAATGGTCAGTTTATTGGAACCATTGACTTGCACAAGATTGATTCTGTTCTTAAGAAGGCAGCTATTGGCTACATTATCAATAAAAAGTATTGGAATCAAGGATTAACGACAGAAGCCAATCGTGCTGTGATTGAGCTAGCTTTTGAGAAGATAGGGATGAATAAGTTGACTGCCCTTCACGATAAGGACAATCCTGCGTCAGGAAAGGTCATGGAGAAATCAGGCATGCGTTTTTCCCATGCAGAACCATATGCTTGTATGGACCAGCATGAAAAAGATCGAATCGTTACAAGAGTTCATTATGTCTTGACCAAGGAAGACTATTTTGCAAATAAATAAGCAGTTGAAAAGAAATTTTTCGACTGTTTTTTCTTCATCTTACGAATAATCTAAGAGAGGAGAAAATATGGAAGCAATTATCGAGAAAATCAAAGAGTATAAAATCATCGTCATCTGTACTGGTCTGGGCTTGCTTGTAGGCGGATTTTTCCTGCTAAAGCCAGCTCCACAAACACCTGTCAAAGAAACGAATTTGCAGGCTGAAGTTGCAGCTGTTTCCAAGGATTTGGTATCCGAAAAGGAAGTGAAGAAGGAAGAGAAGGAAGAACCCCTTGAACAAGATCTAATCACAGTAGATGTCAAAGGTGCTGTCAAATCGCCAGGGATTTATGACTTGCCTGTAGGTAGTCGAGTCAATGATGCTGTTCAGAAGGCTGGTGGCTTGACAGAGCAAGCAGACAGCAAGTCGCTCAATCTAGCTCAGAAAGTTAGTGATGAGGCTCTGGTTTACGTTCCTACTAAGGGAGAAGAAGCAGTTAGCCAACAGACTGGTTTGGGGACAGCTTCTTCAATAAGCAAGGAAAAGAAGGTCAATCTCAACAAGGCCAGTCTGGAAGAACTCAAGCAGGTCAAGGGACTGGGAGGAAAACGAGCTCAGGACATTATCGACCATCGTGAGGCAAATGGCAAGTTCAAGTCAGTAGACGAACTCAAGAAGGTCTCTGGCATTGGTGGCAAAACAATAGAAAAGCTTAAAGACTATGTTACAGTGGATTAAGAATTTCTCTATTCCCCTAATTTACCTGAGTTTTCTATTACTTTGGCTTTATTACGCTATTTTCTCAGCATCTTATCTTGCTTTGTTGGGCTTTGTTTTTCTGCTAGTCTGTCTCTTTATCCAATTTCCGTGGAAATCTGCTGGTAAAGTTCTAGTGATTTGTGGAATCTTTGGATTTTGGTTTGTTTTTCAAAATTGGCAACAGAGTCAAGCGAGTCAAAATCTGGCGGATTCTGTTGAAGGGGTACGGATTTTGCCTGATACTATTAAGGTTAATGGTGATAGTCTATCCTTTCGTGGCAAGTCTAACGGTCGTGCTTTCCAAGTCTATTATAAACTCCAGTCCGAGGAGGAGAAAGAAGCCTTTCAAGCTTTAACCGACCTGCATGAGATAGGACTAGAAGGGAAGCTTTCGGAGCCAGAAGGGCAGAGAAATTTTGGTGGCTTTAATTACCAAGCCTATCTGAAGACTCAGGGAATTTACCAGACTCTCAATATCAAAACAATCCAGTCACTTCAAAAGATTGGCAGTTGGGATATAGGAGAAAACTTGTCCAGTTTACGTCGAAAGGCTGTGGTTTGGATTAAGACGCACTTTCCAGACCCTATGCGCAATTACATGACAGGACTCTTGCTGGGACATCTGGACACCGACTTTGAGGAGATGAATGAGCTTTATTCCAGTCTAGGAATTATCCACCTCTTTGCCCTATCTGGTATGCAGGTAGGTTTTTTCATGAATGGATTTAAGAAACTTCTCTTGCGATTGGGCTTGACCCAAGAAAAGTTGAAATGGCTGACTTATCCCTTTTCCCTTATCTATGCGGGACTAACTGGATTTTCAGCATCGGTTATTCGCAGTCTCTTGCAAAAGCTACTGGCTCAACATGGGGTTAAGGGCTTGGATAATTTTGCCTTGACGGTGCTTGTCCTCTTTATTGTCATGCCAAACTTTTTCTTGACAGCAGGAGGAGTCTTGTCCTGCGCTTATGCTTTTATCCTGACCATGACCAGCAAAGAAGGGGAGGGGCTCAAGGCTGTTACTAGTGAAAGTCTAGTCATCTCCTTGGGCATATTGCCCATTCTATCCTTCTATTTTGCGGAATTTCAACCTTGGTCTATCCTTTTGACCTTTGTCTTTTCCTTTCTATTTGACTTGACCTTCTTACCGCTCTTGTCTATTTTATTTGTCCTTTCCTTTCTCTATCCAGTCATTCAGCTGAACTTTATTTTTGAATGGTTGGAGGGCATTATTCGCTTGGTGTCACAGGTGACAAGTAGACCTCTGGTCTTTGGACAACCCAATGCATGGTTTTTAATCCTATTGTTAATTTCCTTGGCTTTGGTCTATGATTTGAGAAAAAACATTAAAAAGCTAACGGTATTGTGCTTATTGATTACAGGGCTCTTTCTCCTGACCAAGCATCCACTGGAAAATGAAATCACCATGCTGGATGTGGGGCAAGGAGAAAGTATTTTCCTACGGGATGTAACTGGGAAAACCATTCTCATAGATGTAGGTGGTAAGGCAGAATCTTATAAGAAAATCGAAAAATGGCAAGAAAAGATGACGACCAGCAATGCCCAGCGAACCTTGATTCCCTATCTCAAAAGTCGAGGAGTAGCTAAGATTGACCAGCTAATTTTGACTAACACGGACAAGGAGAATGTTGGAGATTTGTCAGAGGTGACCAAGGCTTTCCATGTAGGGGAGATTCTAGTATCAAAAGACAGTCTGAAACAGAAGGAATTTGTGGCAGAACTACAGGCGACTCAAACAAAGGTGCGTAGTATGACAGTAGGGGAGAACTTGCCCATTTTTGGAAGTCAGTTAGAAGTTCTATCTCCAAGGAAAATGGGAGATGGAGGACACGATGATACCCTAGTTCTGTATGGGAAATTCTTGGATAAGCAATTTCTCTTCACGGGAAATTTGGAGGAGAAAGGAGAGAAGGACTTGCTGAAGCACTATCCAGACTTGAAAGTAAATGTTTTGAAAGCTAGCCAACATGGCAATAAAAAATCATCAAGTCCAGCCTTTCTAGAAAAACTCAAACCAGAGCTTACTCTTATCTCAGTTGGAAAGAGCAATCGAATGAAACTCCCCCATCAGGAAACATTGACACGACTGGAAGGTATCAATAGCAAAGTTTATCGAACTGACCAGCAAGGAGCTATACGTTTTAAGGGGTTGGATAGTTGGAAAATCGAAAGTGTTCGATAGGAAGGATAAATGTTGTAGATTAGTGAAATAAACTAAAAATTTGTTGCATAATAATGATAAAAATGGTATAATGAAAACGTATTCAATATTGAGGATATAAAATCATTAAAAATCAGCAAAAGTTGTTTTATTAGTTAGTTTATAATCTATTGGTCTTCTTCAGTCCAGTGTATCTGCTGTGACAGTCACTAAAAGTTACAAGTATGATTGGAATACGGTTTGGGAATATAGTACCAACTATCACGACCATCAGTATGCTTGGATTCCGTCATGGTCTCGTTATGACAGCTATTCTGAGTATAAAGTTGGCGGAGGCTGGAACTACGCTCGTTATGAGGTCATAAACTATTACAGCGGAGGCTATTAATTCTTAAAGAGTGAGAAAAAGGAGGGCTAGATATGTTGCAGCTTACTCATGTGACCTTAAAAACGCGACAAGTCATCTTGCAAGATGTGGATTTCACCTTTAAAAAGGGTAGGGTTTATGGTCTTCTTGCTATCAATGGCTCTGGAAAGACGACCCTGTTCCGTGCCATTAGCAATTTAATTCCCATAAGTAGTGGAAATATCGCAGCCCCTCCTTCTTTATTTTATTATGAGAGTATTGAATGGCTGGATGGAAACTTAAGTGGGATGGACTACCTTCGTCTTATCAAAAACATCTGGAAGTCAGGTCTGAACTTGAGGGATGAAATCGCCTATTGGGAAATGTCTGACTATATCAGTCTTCCCATTCGCAAGTATTCCTTAGGCATGAAGCAACGCTTGGTGATTGCCATGTATTTCCTCAGTCAGGCCAAATGCTGGCTCATGGATGAGATTACAAATGGCTTAGATGAGTATTATCGACAGAAGTTTTTTGATAGGCTAGCACAAATCGATAGACAAGAACAGCTGGTTCTTTTAAGTTCCCACTATAAGGAAGAGTTGGTTGATGTCTGCGATAGAGTAGTAACCATTCATCAGGGGCAGATAGAAGAGGTTTAGTTTATGAAAGATGTTAGTCTATTTTTATTGAAAAAAGTTTTCAAAAGCCGCTTAAACTGGATTGTCTTAGCTTTATTTGTATCTGTACTCGGTGTTACCTTTTATTTAAATAGTCAGACTGCAAACTCACACAGCTTGGAGAGCAGGTTGGAAAGTCGCATTGCAGCCAACGAGAGGGCTATCAATGAAAATGAAGAGAAACTCTCCCAAATGTCTGATACCAGCTCGGAGGAATACCAGTTTGCTAAAAATAATTTAGACGTGCAAAAAAATCTTTTGACGCGAAAGACAGAAATTCTAACTTTACTAAAAGAAGGGCGCTGGAAAGAAGCCTACTATTTGCAGTGGCAAGATGAAGAGAAGAATTATGAATTTGTATCAAATGACCCGACTGCTAGCCCTGGCTTAAAAATGGGGGTTGACCGCGAACGGAAGATTTACCAAGCCCTGTATCCCTTGAACATAAAAGCACATACTTTGGAGTTTCCGACCCACGGGATTGATCAGATTGTCTGGATTTTAGAGGTTATCATCCCAAGTTTGTTTGTGGTTGCTATTATTTTTATGCTAACACAACTATTTGCAGAAAGATATCAAAATCATCTGGACACAGCTCACTTATATCCTGTTTCAAAAGTGACATTTGCAATATCCTCTCTTGGAGTTGGAGTGGGATATGTAACTGTGCTGTTTATCGGAATCTGTGGCTTTTCTTTTCTAGTGGGAAGTCTGATAAGTGGTTTTGGACAGTTAGATTATCCCTACCCAATTTATAGCTTAGTGAATCAAGAAGTAACTATTGGGAAAATACAAGATGTATTATTTCCTGGCTTGCTCTTAGCTTTCTTAGCCTTTATCGTCATTGTGGAAGTTGTGTACTTGATTGCTTACTTTTTCAAGCAAAAAATGCCTGTCCTCTTTCTTTCACTCATTGGGATTGTTGGCTTATTGTTTGGTATCCAAACCATTCAGCCTCTTCAAAGGATTGCACATCTGATTCCCTTTACTTACTTGCGTTCAGTGGAGATTTTATCTGGAAGATTACCTAAGCAGATTGATAATGTCGATCTAAATTGGAGCATGGGAATGGTCTTACTTCCTTGCCTGATTATCTTTTTGCTATTGGGAATTCTATTTATTGAAAGATGGGGAAGTTCACAGAAAAAAGAATTTTTTAATAGATTCTAGCTTTCCTATAGGTAGGGAAAATAAGTAAAAACTAACATAGAGAGGGAATCAACTTGATTCTCTCTTTTTGATTCGAAAACCAAACCAAAATACAAACACAAACTTTTCAAAAAATAACTTTTTATCTTGACAAGAGCTAGAAAACTTGGTATCATATAAAAGTTGAGAAAAGCAGAAGTGAGAGCTTCTCGCCTTGTGACATTAAGTTGCCTGGCCCTACGGATGAAAAGTTTCGAAGAAACGCTATCATAACGTGCGGGCTTGTATATTTACAAGTCCGCTATTGTTTTTCTCTAATAAAACAAAAGAGGTGAAAACCATAGCAAAGCAAGACTTATTCATCAATGATGAGATTCGTGTACGTGAAGTTCGCTTGATTGGTCTTGAAGGAGAACAGCTAGGTATCAAGCCACTCAGTGAAGCGCAAGCTTTGGCTGATAACGCTAATGTTGACCTAGTATTGATTCAACCCCAAGCCAAACCGCCTGTTGCAAAAATTATGGACTACGGTAAGTTCAAATTTGAGTACCAGAAGAAGCAAAAAGAACAACGTAAAAAACAAAGCGTTGTTACTGTGAAAGAAGTTCGTCTAAGTCCAACTATTGACAAGGGTGACTTTGATACAAAACTTCGTAATGCACGTAAGTTCCTTGAAAAAGGAAATAAAGTTAAGGTATCTATTCGCTTTAAGGGTCGTATGATTACCCATAAAGAGATTGGTGCAAAAGTTTTAGCCGAGTTTGCTGAAGCAACTCAAGATATTGCCATCATCGAACAACGTGCTAAAATGGATGGACGTCAAATGTTCATGCAATTGGCGCCAGCGACTGACAAAAAATAATTGTCAGAAAGTTAAATAAAGGAGAAAAAATCATGCCAAAACAAAAAACACACCGCGCATCAGCTAAACGTTTCAAACGTACAGGTTCTGGTGGACTTAAACGTTTCCGTGCTTACACTTCTCACCGTTTCCACGGAAAAACTAAGAAACAACGTCGTCATCTTCGTAAAGCATCTATGGTGCATTCAGGAGATTACAAACGTATCAAAGCAATGCTTACTCGCTTGAAATAATAGCTTGACTGTAAGTAAACAATTCTAGGAAATATTTGGAGGAAATAAAACATGGCACGTGTTAAAGGTGGCGTTGTATCACGCAAACGTCGTAAACGTATTCTTAAATTAGCAAAAGGTTACTATGGAGCTAAACACATCTTGTTCCGTACTGCAAAAGAACAAGTAATGAACTCTTACTACTATGCATACCGTGACCGTCGTCAGAAAAAACGTGACTTCCGCAAATTGTGGATTACTCGTATCAATGCGGCAGCTCGTATGAACGGACTTTCATACTCACAATTGATGCATGGTTTGAAATTGGCTGAGATCGAAGTTAACCGTAAAATGCTTGCTGACTTGGCTGTTAACGATGCAGTAGCTTTCACAGCTCTTGCAGATGCAGCTAAAGCAAAACTTGGTAAATAACAACTGATGAGACTGGAACAGGATTGTCCAGTCTTTTTTAAAATAAAGGAGAAAGATATGGCTTCAAAAATGCTACACACTTGCTTACGAGTAGAAAATCTTGAAAAATCAATCGCATTTTATCAAGATGCTTTTGGTTTTAAAGAATTGCGTCGCAGAGATTTTCCAGACCATGCCTTCACGATTGTCTATCTAGGTCTTGAGGGTGATGATTATGAGTTGGAGTTGACTTATAACTACGATCACGGTCCGTATGTGGTTGGTGATGGGTTTGCCCATATCGCCCTCAGTACACCTGATCTTGAGGCACTTCATCAAGAACACAGTGCAAAAGGCTATGAAGTGACTGAGCCAAATGGTCTACCAGGAACTACACCAAACTATTACTTTGTTAAAGACCCTGATGGATATAAGGTCGAAGTCATTCGTGAAAAATAATTTCGTGCAAGTTAAGTAGAATATTCGTTTTCTACTTGACTTTTTTTAGCTGAAAGAGTATACTAATAAAAATTCAACCTTTAAGGGGAGTCCAGAGAGACTCACAAGGTGTCAGATAAAAGAATAGTGCAATTTTCTAGAGGAGACCTTTTGAGTGTGCTCTCTTGTGTTGTACGATTTTAACTGAGGCCTTGCACTAGCAAGGTCTTTTCTTTATCTGGTCCCCTTAAAATTTAAGGAGGAAAAGTTATGAATCTCACATGTAAGAAGCGTTTGGGTGTCATTCGGTTGGAAACCATGAAGGTGGTTGCACAAGAGGAAATCGCGCCAGCAATCTTTGAATTAGTCCTAGAAGGAGAAATGGTTGAAGCCATGCGAGCAGGCCAATTTCTTCATCTGCGTGTACCAGACGATGCCCATCTCTTACGTCGTCCTATTTCAATTTCGTCTATTGACAAGGCAAACAAGCAGTGTCACCTCATTTATCGGATTGAGGGAGCTGGGACTGCAATTTTTTCAACCTTAAGTCAGGGAGACACTCTTGATGTGATGGGTCCTCAGGGAAATGGTTTTGACTTGTCTGACCTTGATGAGCAGAATCAGGTTCTCCTTGTTGGTGGTGGGATTGGTGTTCCACCCTTGCTTGAGGTGGCCAAGGAATTGCATGAACGTGGAGTGAAAGTAGTGACAGTCCTCGGTTTTGCTAATAAGGATGCTGTTATTTTGAAAACGGAATTGGCTCAGTATGGTCAGGTCTTTGTAACGACAGATGATGGTTCTTATGGCATCAAGGGAAATGTTTCCGTTGTTATCAATGATTTAGATAGTCAGTTTGACGCTGTTTACTCGTGTGGGGCTCCAGGAATGATGAAGTATATCAATCAAACCTTTGATGATCACCCAAGAGCCTATTTATCTCTGGAATCTCGTATGGCTTGTGGGATGGGAGCTTGCTATGCCTGTGTTCTAAAAGTACCAGAAAGCGAGACGGTCAGCCAACGCGTCTGTGAAGATGGTCCTGTTTTCCGCACAGGAACAGTTGTATTATAAGGAGAAAATTATGACTACAAATCGATTACAAGTGTCTCTACCTGGTTTGGATTTGAAAAATCCGATTATTCCAGCATCAGGCTGTTTTGGCTTTGGACAAGAGTATGCCAAGTACTATGATTTAAACCTTTTAGGTTCTATTATGATCAAGGCGACAACCCTTGAACCACGTTTTGGGAACCCAACTCCAAGAGTAGCAGAGACGCCTGCTGGTATGCTCAATGCAATTGGCTTGCAAAATCCTGGTTTAGAGGTTGTTTTGGCTGAAAAGTTACCTTGGCTGGAAAGAGAATATCCAAATCTTCCTATTATTGCCAATGTAGCTGGTTTTTCAAAACAAGAGTATGCAGCTGTTTCTCATGGGATTTCCAAGGCAACTAATGTAAAAGCTATCGAGCTCAATATTTCTTGTCCCAATGTTGACCACTGTAATCATGGACTTTTGATTGGTCAAGATCCAGATTTGGCTTATGATGTGGTGAAAGCAGCTGTGGAAGCCTCAGAAGTGCCAGTTTATGTCAAATTAACCCCGAGTGTGACCGATATCGTTACTGTCGCAAAAGCTGCAGAAGATGCGGGAGCAAGTGGCTTGACCATGATCAATACTCTGGTTGGAATGCGCTTTGACCTCAAAACCAGAAAACCAATCTTGGCCAATGGAACAGGTGGAATGTCAGGTCCAGCAGTCTTTCCAGTAGCCCTCAAACTCATCCGCCAAGTAGCCCAAACAACAGACCTGCCTATCATTGGAATGGGGGGAGTGGATTCGGCTGAAGCTGCCCTAGAAATGTATCTGGCTGGGGCATCTGCTATCGGAGTTGGAACAGCTAACTTTACCAATCCTTATGCCTGCCCTGACATCATCGAAAATTTACCAAAAGTCATGGATAAATACGGTATTAGCAGTCTGGAAGAACTCCGTCAGGAAGTAAAAGAGTCTCTGAGGTAAACTGCAATCAATCTGTTCTTGATTTTTTATTAGTTTGTAATATGAATTTAGGAGAATTTTGGTACAATAAAATAAATAAGAACAGAGGAAGAAGGTTAATGAAGAAAGTAAGATTTATTTTTTTAGCTCTGCTATTTTTCTTAGCTAGTCCAGAGGGTGCAATGACTAGTGATGGTACTTGGCAAGGAAAACAGTATCTGAAAGAAGATGGCAGTCAAGCAGCGAATGAGTGGGTTTTTGATACTCATTATCAATCTTGGTTCTATATAAAAGCAGATGCTAACTATGCTGAAAATGAATGGCTAAAGCAAGGTGACGACTATTTTTACCTCAAATCTGGTGGCTATATGGCCAAATCAGAATGGGTAGAAGACAAGGGAGCCTTTTATTATCTTGACCAAGATGGAAAGATGAAACGAAATGCTTGGGTAGGAACTTCCTATGTTGGTGCAACAGGTGCCAAAGTAATAGAAGACTGGGTCTATGATTCTCAATACGATGCTTGGTTTTATATCAAAGCAGATGGACAGCACGCAGAGAAAGAATGGCTCCAAATTAAAGGGAAGGACTATTATTTCAAATCCGGTGGTTATCTACTGACAAGTCAGTGGATTAATCAAGCTTATGTGAATGCTAGTGGTGCCAAAGTACAGCAAGGTTGGCTTTTTGACAAACAATACCAATCTTGGTTTTACATCAAAGAAAATGGAAACTATGCTGATAAAGAATGGATTTTCGAGAATGGTCACTATTATTATCTAAAATCCGGTGGCTACATGGCAGCCAATGAATGGATTTGGGATAAGGAATCTTGGTTTTACCTCAAGTCTGATGGCAAAATGGCTGAAAAAGAATGGGTCTACGATTCTCATAGTCAAGCCTGGTACTACTTCAAATCCGGTGGTTACATGACAGCCAATGAATGGATTTGGGATAAGGAATCTTGGTTTTACCTCAAGTCTGATGGCAAAATGGCTGAAAAAGAATGGGTCTACGATTCTCATAGTCAAGCCTGGTACTACTTCAAATCCGGTGGTTACATGACAGCCAATGAATGGATTTGGGATAAGGAATCTTGGTTTTACCTCAAGTCTGATGGCAAAATGGCTGAAAAAGAATGGGTCTACGATTCTCATAGTCAAGCCTGGTACTACTTCAAATCTGGTGGCTACATGGCGAAAAATGAGACAGTAGATGGTTATCAGCTTGGAAGCGATGGTAAATGGCTTGGAGGAAAAGCTACAAATAAAAATGCTGCTTACTATCAAGTAGTGCCTGTCACAGCCAATGTTTATGATTCAGATGGTGAAAAGCTTTCCTATATATCGCAAGGTAGTGTCGTATGGCTAGATAAGGATAGAAAAAGTGATGACAAGCGCTTGGCTATTACTATTTCTGGTTTGTCAGGCTATATGAAAACAGAAGATTTACAAGCGCTAGATGCTAGTAAGGACTTTATCCCTTATTATGAGAGTGATGGCCACCGTTTTTATCACTATGTGGCTCAGAATGCTAGTATCCCAGTAGCTTCTCATCTTTCTGATATGGAAGTAGGCAAGAAATATTATTCGGCAGATGGCCTGCATTTTGATGGTTTTAAGCTTGAGAATCCCTTCCTTTTCAAAGATTTAACAGAGGCTACAAACTACAGTGCTGAAGAATTGGATAAGGTATTTAGTTTGCTAAACATTAATAATAGCCTTTTGGAGAACAAGGGCGCTACTTTTAAGGAAGCCGAAGAACATTACCATATCAATGCCCTTTATCTCCTTGCCCATAGTGCCCTAGAAAGTAACTGGGGAAGAAGTAAAATTGCCAAAGATAAGAATAATTTCTTTGGCATTACAGCCTATGATACGACCCCTTACCTTTCTGCCAAGACATTTGATGATGTGGATAAGGGAATTTTAGGTGCAACCAAGTGGATTAAGGAAAATTATATCGATAGGGGAAGAACTTTCCTTGGAAACAAGGCTTCTGGTATGAATGTGGAATATGCTTCAGACCCTTATTGGGGCGAAAAAATTGCTAGTGTGATGATGAAAATCAATGAGAAGCTAGGTGGCAAAGATTAGTACTATAAGTGAATATGATTTGAGTGAATAGTAAGTTAAAAATCCTGATTTCAAGTAAAATCAGGATTTTTTCATGGATGCAATTTTTTTGGAGTCTGGTGTGACGCGGAGGGTCTTTTGTCCTGTGTAAGTGACAAAGCCGGGTTTTCCACCAGTTGGTTTATTGAGTTTTTTGACTTCAATCATATCTACCTGCACCAGATTCGACAGGCGCCCTTGAGAGAAGTAGGCAGCTAACTCTGCTGCGTCTGTCTTGACTGCATCAGATGGGTCAAGATTTCCTGAGATGACAACATGGCTTCCAGGAATGTCCTTAGCATGGAACCAAAGTTCCTCCTTGCGGGCCATTTTAAAGGTCAATTCCTCATTTTGAAGATTGTTTCGTCCGACATAGATGATGGTTTTGCCATCGCTTGCTAGATATTGTTCTAGTTTTTTGCGTTTCTGGATTTTCTCCCGTTGTCTTCTGCGGATAAAACCTGTTTGAATCAATTCTTCACGGATTTCAGCGATTTCTTCCAGTCCAGCTTGGTTGAGGACGGTTTCTACACTTTCCAGATAGAGAATAGTGGCTTTGGTTTCTTCAATCAAATCAGTCAAGTATTTGACAGCTTCTTTGAGTTTCTGATACCGTTTAAAATAGCGTTGGGCATTCTGGTTGGGAGTCAGAGCCTTATCAAGCGCAATCATGATAGGTTGGTTGGTATAGTAGTTGTCTAGGATAACCTGGTCTTGGTCGTTAGGCACTTGGTGGAGGAAGGTTGTCAGCAATTCTCCTTTTTGACGAAATTCTTCAGCGTTGTCTGTCGCCAGTAACTCTTTTTCCTGTTTTTTGAGTTTGTGTCGGTTTTTCTGAAGTTCATTTTCAACACGACGAATCAGTTCACTGGCCTGCTGTTTGACGCGGTCGCGCTCAGCCTTATCCTTATAGTAGGTGTCCAACAAATCAGAAAGATTTGCAAAAGGCTCTCCCACCTGATTTGCAAAAGGAACTGGACTGAAGGAAGTCTCAGTCAAGCATGGCTTGGTTTCCTGATTGAAAAAATTTCGGAAAGCGGAAAGTTTTTCACTAACCAGTATCCTTTCCAATTCATTTGCCGTATCGCGTCCCAGACCTTGAAAGAGGCTTTGAAGATTTTTTGCTGTTAGTTCTTGGGTTTGCAGGATTTCAAAGAGCTTTTCATCCTTGATAGTAAAAGGATTGAGAGATTCTGTACTTGGCGGAGCGATATAGGTCGATCCTGGAAGTAAGGTGCGGTAGCTATTTTGTGAAAAACCGACGTGTTTGATAACTTCGAGGATTTTATGACTGCTTTTATCGACCAGTAGAATATTACTGTGTTTCCCCATAATTTCGATAATCAAGGTAGCCTGGATATGGTCTCCAATCTCGTTTTTATTGGAAACTGTCATTTCCACAATACGGTCATTTTCCACTTGCTCAATCGACTCAATCAGGGCCCCCTGCAAATACTTTCTCAAAACCATGATAAAGGTAGAAGGTTGGGCTGGATTTTCAAAAGTCGTTTGGGTCAGCTGAATGCGTCCAAAAACTGGATGGGCAGAAAGGAGCAGGCGATGGCTTTGGCGATTGCTGCGGATTTGCAAGACCAACTCTTGTTCAAAAGGCTGATTGATTTTCTGGATGCGACCATTCACTAATTCGCTTCGCAATTCCTCAACTATGTGGTGTAAAAAAAATCCGTCAAATGACATCGTTCTCTCCTTGTGATTGTATTCCATAGTATTATATCAAAAAGGTAGAATAAAATCATGGAAATGTGGTATAATAAAGCCAAGTAAAGAGAAACGAGAAGCACATGTATATTGAAATGGTAGATGAAACTGGTCAAGTTTCAAAAGAAATGTTGCAACAAACCCAAGAAATTTTGGAATTTGCAGCCCAAAAATTAGGAAAAGAAGACAAGGAGATGGCAGTCACTTTTGTGACCAATGAGCGTAGTCATGAACTTAATCTGGAGTACCGTGACACCGACCGTCCGACAGATGTCATCAGCCTTGAGTATAAACCAGAATTGGAAATTGCCTTTGACGAAGAGGATTTGCTTGAAAATCCAGAATTGGCAGAGATGATGTCTGAGTTTGATGCCTATATTGGGGAATTGTTCATCTCTATCGATAAGGCTCATGAGCAGGCCGAAGAATATGGTCACAGCTTTGAGCGTGAGATGGGCTTCTTGGCAGTACACGGCTTTTTACATATTAACGGCTATGATCACTACACTCCGGAAGAAGAAGCGGAGATGTTCGGTTTACAAGAAGAAATTTTGACAGCCTATGGACTCACAAGACAATAAACGAAAATGGAAAAATCGTGACCTGATATCCAGTTTAGAATTTGCCATCACAGGGATTTTTACTGCTATCAAGGAAGAACGAAATATGCGAAAACATGCAGTGACGGCTCTAGTGGTTATCCTTGCAGGTTTTGTTTTTCAGGTGTCACGAATCGAATGGCTCTTTCTCCTATTGAGCATTTTCTTGGTAGTAGCCTTTGAGATTATCAACTCTGCTATTGAAAATATGGTGGATTTGGCCAGTCACTATCACTTTTCCATGCTGGCTAAAAATGCCAAGGATATGGCGGCTGGCGCGGTATTAGTGGTTTCTCTTTTCGCAGCCTTAACAGGTGCATTGATTTTTCTCCCACGAATCTGGGATTTATTATTTTAAACAGTAAGAGGAAATTATGACTTTTAAATCAGGCTTTGTAGCCATTTTAGGACGTCCCAATGTTGGGAAGTCAACCTTTTTAAATCACGTTATGGGGCAAAAGATTGCCATCATGAGTGACAAGGCGCAGACAACGCGCAATAAAATCATGGGAATTTACACGACTGATAAGGAGCAAATTGTCTTTATCGACACACCAGGGATTCACAAACCTAAAACAGCTCTCGGAGATTTCATGGTTGAGTCTGCCTACAGTACCCTTCGCGAAGTGGACACCGTTCTTTTCATGGTGCCTGCTGATGAAGCGCGTGGTAAGGGGGACGATATGATTATCGAGCGTCTCAAGGCTGCCAAGGTTCCTGTGATTTTGGTGGTGAATAAAATCGATAAGGTCCATCCAGACCAGCTCTTGTCTCAGATTGATGACTTCCGTAATCAAATGGACTTTAAGGAAATTGTTCCAATCTCAGCCCTTCAGGGAAATAACGTGTCTCGTCTAGTGGATATTTTGAGTGAAAATCTGGATGAAGGTTTCCAATATTTCCCGTCTGATCAAATCACAGACCATCCAGAACGTTTCTTGGTTTCAGAAATGGTTCGCGAGAAAGTCTTGCATCTAACTCGTGAAGAGATTCCGCATTCTGTAGCAGTAGTTGTTGACTCTATGAAACGAGACGAAGAGACAGACAAGGTTCACATCCGTGCAACCATCATGGTTGAGCGCGATAGCCAAAAAGGGATTATCATCGGTAAAGGTGGCGCTATGCTTAAGAAAATCGGTAGCATGGCCCGTCGTGATATCGAACTCATGCTAGGAGACAAGGTCTTCCTAGAAACCTGGGTCAAGGTCAAGAAAAACTGGCGCGATAAAAAGCTAGATTTGGCTGACTTTGGCTATAATGAAAGAGAATACTAAGTAGAGGTAGGCTCATGCCTGCTTCTTGTTTTTACAGAAGGAGACTTATGCCTGAATTACCTGAGGTTGAAACCGTTTGTCGTGGCTTAGAAAAATTGATTATAGGAAAGAAGATTTCGAGTATAGAAATTCGCTACCCCAAGATGATTAAGACGGATTTGGAAGAGTTTCAAAGGGAATTGCCTAGTCAGATTATCGAGTCAATGGGACGTCGTGGAAAATATTTGCTTTTTTATCTGACAGACAAGGTCTTGATTTCCCATTTGCGGATGGAGGGCAAGTATTTTTACTATCCAGACCAAGGACCTGAACGCAAGCATGCCCATGTTTTCTTTCATTTTGAAGATGGTGGCACGCTTGTTTATGAGGATGTTCGCAAGTTTGGAACCATGGAACTCTTGGTGCCTGACCTTTTAGACGCCTACTTTATTTCTAAAAAATTAGGTCCTGAACCAAGCGAACAAGATTTTGATTTACAGGTCTTTCAATCTGCCCTTGCCAAGTCCAAAAAGCCTATCAAATCCCATCTCCTAGACCAGACCTTGGTAGCTGGACTTGGCAATATCTATGTGGATGAGGTTCTCTGGCGAGCTCAGGTTCATCCAGCTAGACCTTCCCAGACTTTGACAGCAGAAGAAGCGACTGCCATTCATGACCAGACCATTGCTGTTTTGGGCCAGGCTGTTGAAAAAGGTGGCTCCACCATTCGGACTTATACCAATGCCTTTGGGGAAGATGGAAGCATGCAGGACTTTCATCAGGTCTATGATAAGACTGGTCAAGAATGTGTACGCTGTGGTACCATCATTGAGAAAATTCAACTAGGCGGACGTGGAACCCACTTTTGTCCAAACTGTCAAAGGAGGGACTGATGGGAAAAATCATCGGAATCACTGGGGGAATTGCCTCAGGTAAGTCAACTGTGACAAATTTTCTAAGACAGCAAGGCTTTCAAGCAGTGGATGCCGACGCAGTCGTTCACCAACTACAGAAACCTGGTGGTCGTCTGTTTGAGGCTATAGTACAGCACTTTGGGCAAGAAATCATTCTTGAAAACGGAGAACTCAATCGCCCTCTCCTAGCTAGTCTCATCTTTTCAAATCCTGAAGAGCAAAAATGGTCTAATCAAATTCAAGGGGAGATTATCCGTGAGGAACTGGCTACTTTGAGAGAACAATTGGCTCAGACAGAAGAGATTTTCTTCATGGATATTCCCCTACTTTTTGAGCAGGACTACAGCGATTGGTTTGCTGAGACTTGGTTGGTCTATGTGGACCGAGATGCCCAAGTAGAACGCTTAATGAAAAGGGACCAGTTGTCCAAAGATGAAGCTGAGTCTCGTCTGGCAGCCCAGTGGCCTTTAGAAAAAAAGAAAGATTTGGCCAGCCAGGTTCTTGATAATAATGGCAATCAGAACCAGCTTCTTAATCAAGTGCATATCCTTCTTGAGGGAGGTAGGCAAGATGACAGAGATTAACTGGAAGGATAATCTGCGTATTGCCTGGTTTGGTAATTTTCTGACAGGAGCCAGTATTTCTTTGGTTGTACCTTTTATGCCCATCTTCGTGGAAAATCTAGGTGTAGGGAGTCAGCAAGTCGCTTTTTATGCAGGCTTAGCAATTTCTGTCTCTGCTATTTCCGCGGCGCTCTTTTCTCCTATTTGGGGTATTCTTGCTGACAAATACGGCCGAAAACCCATGATGATTCGGGCAGGTCTTGCTATGACTATCACTATGGGAGGCTTGGCCTTTGTCCCAAATATCTATTGGTTAATCTTTCTTCGTTTACTAAACGGTGTATTTGCAGGTTTTGTTCCTAATGCAACGGCACTGATAGCCAGTCAGGTTCCAAAGGAGAAATCAGGCTCTGCCTTAGGTACTTTGTCTACAGGCGTAGTTGCAGGTACTCTAACTGGTCCCTTTATTGGTGGCTTTATCGCAGAATTATTTGGCATTCGTACAGTTTTCTTACTGGTTGGTAGTTTTCTATTTTTAGCTGCTATTTTGACTATTTGCTTTATCAAGGAAGATTTTCAACCAGTAGCCAAGGAAAAGGCTATTCCAACAAAGGAATTGTTTACTTCAGTTAAATATCCCTATCTTTTGCTCAATCTCTTTTTAACCAGTTTTGTCATCCAATTTTCAGCTCAATCGATCGGCCCTATTTTGGCTCTTTATGTACGCGACTTAGGGCAGACAGAGAATCTTCTTTTTGTCTCTGGTTTGATTGTGTCCAGTATGGGCTTTTCCAGCATGATGAGTGCAGGAGTCATGGGCAAGCTAGGTGACAAGGTGGGCAATCATCGTCTCTTGGTTGTCGCCCAGTTTTATTCAGTCATCATCTATCTCCTCTGTGCCAATGCCTCTAGCCCCCTTCAACTAGGACTCTATCGTTTCCTCTTTGGATTGGGAACCGGTGCCTTGATTCCCGGGGTTAATGCCCTACTCAGCAAAATGACTCCCAAAGCCGGCATTTCGAGGATCTTTGCCTTCAATCAGGTATTCTTTTATCTGGGAGGTGTTGTTGGTCCCATGGCAGGTTCTGCAGTAGCAGGTCAATTTGGCTACCATGCTGTCTTTTATGCGACAAGCCTTTGTGTTGCCTTTAGTTGTCTCTTTAACCTGATTCAATTTCGAACATTATTAAAAGTAAAGGAAATCTAGTGCGAGTAAAAATTAATCTCAAATGCTCCTCTTGTGGCAGTATCAATTACCTAACCAGTAAAAATTCAAAAACCCATCCAGACAAGATTGAGGTTTTAAAGTATTGTCCCAAGGAAAGAAAAGTAACCCTACATCTTGAATCTAAGTAGATTTTATGGTAAAATAATAGGGATTTTAAGGAGTTTGATATGTATAACCTATTATTAACCATTTTATTAGTATTATCTGTTGTGATTGTGATTGCAATTTTCATGCAACCAACCAAAAACCAATCCAGCAATGTATTTGATGCCAGTTCAGGTGATTTGTTTGAACGCAGTAAAGCTCGCGGTTTTGAAGCTGTAATGCAGCGTTTGACAGGGATTTTAGTCTTTTTCTGGCTAGCCATTGCCTTAGCATTGACGGTATTATCAAGTAGATAAGAAAATAATGGGCAGGACTAGGTCTTTGCCTCTTTTTATTTTTAAAGGATGTTTGAGAAGGTTTTACAGTAAAAGAAAATTAAAAAATCTAGAAAGAAAATATGAAAGATAGAATAAAAGAATATTTACAAGACAAGGGAAAGGTGACTGTTAATGATTTGGCTCAGGCTTTGGGAAAAGACAGTTCCAAGGATTTTCGTGAGTTGATTAAAACCTTGTCCTTAATGGAAAGAAAGCACCAGATTCGCTTTGAAGAAGATGGTAGTCTGACATTAGAAATTAAGAAAAAACATGAGATTACCCTCAAGGGGATTTTTCATGCCCATAAAAATGGCTTTGGCTTTGTTAGTCTGGAAGGCGAGGAGGACGACCTTTTTGTAGGGAAAAATGATGTCAACTATGCTATTGATGGTGATACCGTCGAGGTAGTGATTAAGAAAGTCGCTGACCGCAATAAGGGAACAGCAGCAGAAGCCAAAATTATTGATATCCTAGAACACAGTTTGACAACAGTTGTCGGGCAAATCGTTCTGGATCAGGAAAAGCCTAAGTATGCTGGCTATATTCGTTCAAAAAATCAGAAAATCAGTCAACCGATTTATGTTAAGAAACCAGCCCTAAAGTTAGAAGGAACAGAAGTTCTCAAAGTCTTTATCGATAAATACCCAAGCAAGAAACATGATTTCTTTGTCGCGAGTGTTCTCGATGTAGTGGGGCACTCAACGGATGTCGGAATTGATGTTCTTGAGGTCTTGGAATCAATGGACATTGTATCTGAGTTTCCAGAAGCTGTTGTCAAGGAAGCAGAAAGTGTGCCTGATGCTCCGTCTCAAAAGGATATGGAAGGTCGTCTGGATCTAAGAGATGAAATTACCTTTACCATTGACGGTGCGGATGCCAAGGACTTGGACGATGCAGTGCATATCAAGGCTCTGAAAAATGGCAATCTGGAGCTTGGGGTTCACATCGCAGATGTTTCCTATTATGTGACCGAGGGTTCTGCCCTTGACAAGGAAGCCCTTAACCGTGCGACTTCTGTTTACGTGACAGACCGAGTGGTGCCAATGCTTCCAGAACGACTATCAAATGGCATCTGCTCTCTCAATCCCCAAGTTGACCGCCTGACCCAGTCTGCTATTATGGAGATTGATAAACATGGTCGTGTGGTCAACTATACCATTACACAAACAGTTATCAAGACCAGTTTTCGTATGACCTATAGCGATGTCAATGATATCCTAGCTGGCGATGAAGAAAAGAGAAAAGAATACCATAAAATTGTACCAAGTATCGAACTCATGGCCAAGCTTCATGAAACTTTAGAAAACATGCGTGTGAAACGTGGAGCTCTCAATTTTGATACCAATGAAGCGAAGATTTTAGTGGATAAACAAGGTAAGCCTGTTGATATCGTTCTTCGGCAGCGTGGCATTGCCGAGCGGATGATTGAGTCTTTTATGTTGATGGCTAATGAAACAGTTGCCGAACATTTCAGCAAGTTGGATTTGCCTTTTATCTATCGAATTCACGAGGAGCCTAAGGCTGAAAAGGTTCAGAAGTTTATTGATTATGCTTCGAGTTTTGGCTTGCGCATTTATGGGACTGCCAGTGAGATTAGCCAGGAGGCGCTTCAAGACATCATGCGTGCTGTTGAGGGAGAACCTTATGCAGATGTATTGTCCATGATGCTTCTTCGCTCTATGCAGCAGGCTCGTTATTCGGAGCACAATCACGGCCACTATGGACTAGCTGCTGACTATTATACTCACTTTACCAGTCCAATTCGTCGTTATCCAGACCTTCTTGTTCACCGTATGATTCGGGATTACGGCTGTTCTAAGGAAATAGCAGAGCATTTTGAACAAGTGATTCCAGAGATTGCGACCCAGTCTTCCAACCGTGAACGTCGTGCCATAGAAGCTGAGCGTGAAGTTGAAGCCATGAAAAAGGCTGAGTATATGGAAGAATACGTGGGTGAAGAGTATGATGCAGTTGTATCAAGTATTGTCAAATTCGGTCTCTTTGTCGAATTGCCAAACACAGTTGAAGGCTTGATTCACATCACTAATCTACCTGAATTTTATCATTTCAATGAGCGTGATTTGACTCTTCGTGGAGAAAAATCAGGTATCACTTTCCGAGTGGGTCAGCAGATCCGTATCCGTGTTGAAAGAGCGGATAAAATGACTGGAGAGATTGATTTTTCATTCGTACCTAGTGAGTTTGATGTGATTGAAAAAGGCTTGAAACAGTCTAGTCGTAGTGGCAGAGGGCGTGGTTCAAATCGTCGTTCGGATAAGAAGGAAGACAAGAGAAAATCAGGACGCTCAAATGATAAGCGTAAGCATTCACAAAAAGACAAGAAGAAAAAAGGAAAGAAACCTTTTTACAAGGAAGTAGCTAAGAAAGGAGCCAAGCATGGCAAAGGGCGAGGGAAAGGTCGTCGCACAAAATAAAAAGGCACGCCACGACTATACAATCGTAGATACGCTAGAGGCAGGGATGGTCCTGACTGGAACTGAAATCAAGAGTGTACGAGCTGCTCGAATTAATCTCAAGGATGGCTTTGCTCAAGTGAAAAATGGAGAAGTTTGGCTGAGTAATGTTCATATCGCGCCTTACGAAGAGGGCAATATCTGGAACCAGGAACCAGAACGTCGTCGTAAACTCCTGCTCCATAAAAAGCAAATTCAAAAATTGGAACAAGAGACCAAAGGGACAGGAATGACCTTAGTTCCCCTTAAGGTCTATATAAAAGATGGCTACGCTAAGCTTCTTTTAGGACTTGCCAAAGGGAAGCATGACTATGACAAACGGGAGTCTATCAAACGTCGTGAGCAAAATCGAGATATCGCGCGTGTGATGAAAGCTGTTAATCAGCGATAAAAAGAGGAATTGAAAATGGAAAAATTAGTTGCCTATAAACGCATGCCTTTGTGGAATAAACAAACAATGCCTGAAGCTGTTCAGCAAAAGCACAATACAAAAGTTGGGACTTGGGGGAAAATTACTGTCTTGAAGGGAGCTCTCAAGTTTATTGAATTGACAGAAGAAGGGGAAGTTCTAGCTGAACACCTCTTTGAAGCAGGGGCAGACAATCCAATGGCCCAACCTCAAGCCTGGCACCGAGTGGAAGCTGCCACAGATGATGTGGAATGGTACTTGGAATTTTATTGTAAACCTGAGGATTATTTTGCTAAAAAATACAATACCAATCCTGTTCATTCAGAGGTCCTAGAGGCCATGCAGACAGTGAAACAAGGGAAAGCTTTGGATTTGGGTTGTGGTCAGGGGCGTAATTCTCTTTTTCTAGCCCAGCAAGATTTTGATGTGACGGCTGTAGATCAAAATGGACTAGCTCTTGAAATCTTGCAAAGCATTGTGGAGCAGGAAGATTTGGACATGCCTGTTGGCCTTTACGATATCAATTCAGCTAGCATTGAACAAGAATATGATTTTATCGTTTCAACAGTTGTTCTCATGTTTCTACAAGCGGACCGCATTCCAGCTATTATTCAAAATATGCAGGAGAAAACCAGTGTTGGTGGTTACAACCTTATCGTTTGTGCCATGGACACGGAGGATTATCCTTGCTCGGTTAACTTCCCATTCACCTTTAAAGAAGGAGAACTGGCAGACTATTACAAGGATTGGGAATTGGTTAAGTACAATGAAAATCCAGGCCATTTGCACCGTCGCGATGAGAATGGCAATCGTATTCAACTACGCTTTGCGACCTTACTAGCTAAGAAAATCAAGTAAACACACATGAAGATTAGGAATTTTCCTGATCTTTTTTCTTTTTTACGAATGATATAGAAAAGGAGGGAATTCATGTTTGTTGCGAGAGATGCTAGGGGAGAATTGGTAAATGTGTTAGAGGATAAACTTGAGAAGCAAGCATACACCTGCCCAGCTTGTGGAGGCCAGCTCCATTTGCGTCAAGGACCAAGTGTACGGACGCATTTTGCCCATAAATCTTTAAAAGACTGTGATTTTTTCTTTGAAAATGAAAGTCCAGAACACCTGGCCAATAAGGAATCCCTCTATCACTGGTTGAAAAAAGAGACAAAGGTTCAATTAGAGTACCCGCTTTCAGAACTTAAACAGATTGCGGATGTATTTGTAAATGGCAATCTAGCTCTAGAAGTTCAGTGTAGTCCCTTGCCTCAGAAAGTCCTTAAAGAGCGAAGTGAGGGCTATCGTAGTCAGGGTTACCAAGTACTGTGGTTGCTGGGTCAAAAACTGTGGCTCAAGGAGCGTTTGACTCGTCTACAGCAAGGTTTTCTTTATTTCAGTCAAAACATGGGCTTTTATGTTTGGGAATTAGACAAGGGAAAACAAGTTTTAAGACTCAAATACCTGATTTACCAGGATCTCCGCGGTAAACTCCATTATCAAATCAAGGAATTTTCCTATGGCCAAGGTAGTTTATTGGAAATATTGCGTCTTCCCTATAAGAAACAAAAAATATCTCATTTTACAGTTTCTGAGGACAAGGACATCTGTCGCTATATCCGGCAACAACTTTATTATCAAAATCTCTTTTGGATGAAAGAACAAGCAGAAGCCTATCAAAAGGGAGAAAATATCCTGACTTATGGACTGAAAGAATGGTATCCACAAATTCGACCAATAGTGGGCAAATTTTTCCAGATTGAACAAGACTTGACTAGCTATTATCAGCACTTTTATACCTATTACCAAAAAAATCCTCAAAATGATTGGCAAAAGCTTTATCCACCAGCCTTTTATCAGCAATATTTCTTGAAAAATATGGTAGAATAGAAAGGATGGAGGAATCTAATGGTATTACAAAGAAATGAAATAAATGAAAAAGATACATGGGATCTATCAACGATCTACCCAACTGACCAGGCTTGGGAAGAAGCCTTAAAAGATTTAACAGAACAATTGGAGACAGTAGCCCAGTATGAAGGCCATCTCTTGGATAGTGCGGATAACCTACTAGAAATCACTGAATTTTCTCTTGAAATGGAACGCCAGATAGAGAAGCTTTACGTTTATGCTCATATGAAGAATGACCAGGATACACGTGAAGCTAAGTATCAAGAGTACTATGCCAAGGCCATGACACTCTACAGCCAGTTAGACCAAGCCTTTTCATTCTATGAGCCTGAATTTATGGAGATTAGCGAAAAGCAGTATGCTGACTTTTTAGAAGCTCAACCAAAGCTGCAGGTTTATCAACACTATTTTGACAAGCTCTTGCAAGGCAAGGATCACGTTCTTTCACAACGTGAAGAAGAATTATTGGCTGGAGCTGGAGAAATCTTTGGTTCAGCAAGTGAAACCTTCGCTATCTTGGACAATGCGGATATTGTGTTCCCTTATGTCCTAGACGATGATGGTAAAGAAGTTCAGCTATCTCATGGGACTTACACACGTTTGATGGAGTCTAAAAAACGTGAGGTTCGCCGTGGTGCCTATCAAGCTCTTTATGCGACTTACGAACAATTCCAACACACCTATGCCAAAACCTTGCAAACCAATGTTAAGGTGCAAAATTACCGTGCTAAAGTTCGTAACTACAAGAGTGCTCGTCATGCAGCCCTCGCAGCGAATTTTGTTCCAGAAAGTGTTTATGACAATTTGGTAGCAGCAGTTCGCAAGCATTTGCCACTCTTACATCGCTATCTTGAGCTTCGTTCAAAAATCTTGGGGATTTCAGATCTCAAGATGTACGATGTCTACACACCGCTTTCATCTGTTGAATACAATTTTACCTACCAAGAAGCCTTGAAAAAAGCAGAAGATGCTTTGGCAGTCTTGGGTGAGGATTACTTGAGCCGTGTCAAACGTGCCTTCAGCGAGCGTTGGATTGATGTTTACGAAAATCAAGGCAAGCGTTCAGGTGCCTACTCTGGTGGTTCTTACGATACCAATGCCTTTATGCTTCTCAACTGGCAGGACAATCTGGACAATCTCTTTACTCTTGTTCATGAAACAGGTCACAGTATGCATTCAAGCTATACTCGTGAAACTCAGCCTTATGTTTACGGAGATTACTCTATCTTTTTGGCTGAGATTGCCTCAACTACCAATGAAAATATCTTGACGGAGAAATTATTGGAAGAAGTGGAAGACGACGCAACACGCTTTGCTATTCTCAATAACTTCCTAGATGGTTTCCGTGGAACAGTTTTCCGCCAAACTCAATTTGCTGAGTTTGAACACGCCATTCACCAAGCAGATCAAAATGGGGAGGTCTTGACAAGCGATTTCCTAAATAAACTCTACGCAGACTTGAACCAAGAGTATTATGGTTTGAGTAAGGAAGACAATCCTGAAATCCAATACGAGTGGGCTCGCATTCCACACTTCTACTATAACTACTATGTATATCAATATTCAACTGGCTTTGCGGCCGCCTCAGCCTTGGCTGAAAAAATTGTCCATGGTAGTCAAGAAGACCGTGACCGCTATATCGACTACCTCAAGGCAGGTAAGTCGGACTATCCACTTAATGTCATGAGAAAAGCTGGTGTTGATATGGAGAAGGAAGACTACCTCAACGATGCCTTTGCAGTCTTTGAACGCCGTTTAAATGAGTTTGAAGCCCTTGTTGAAAAATTAGGATTGGCATAAAATGGTTGAATCGTATAGTAAGAATGCTAACCATAACATGCGTCGTCCTGTCGTCAAAGAAGAAATTGTAGACTTGATGCGTCAGCGTCAAAAGCAGGTCACAGGTTTCTTGAAAGAATTGGAAGACTTTGCCCGCAAGGAAAATATTCCTATTATTCCCCATGAAACGGTTGCTTATTTCCGTTTTCTTATGGAAACCATGCAGCCTAAAAATATTCTGGAAATTGGGACGGCTATCGGTTTTTCAGCTCTCTTGATGGCTGAACATGCGCCAAATGCTAAGATTACAACTATTGATCGTAATCCAGAAATGATTGGTTTTGCCAAGGAAAATTTTGCCCAGTTTGACAGTCGCAAGCAAATCACTCTCCTAGAGGGAGATGCGGTTGATGTCTTATCTACACTGACAGAGTCTTATGATTTCGTCTTTATGGATTCTGCCAAGTCTAAATACATCGTCTTTCTGCCAGAAATCCTCAAACATTTGGAAGTTGGTGGTGTGGTTGTCTTGGATGATATTTTTCAAGGTGGTGATGTTGCCAAGGATATTATGGAAGTCCGTCGTGGTCAGCGAACCATTTATCGAGGCCTTCAAAAATTATTTGATGCAACCTTAGACAATCCAGAACTCACCGCAACATTAGTGCCTTTAGGAGATGGTATTCTCATGCTTCGTAAAAATGTAGCAGATGTTCAACTGTCTGAAAGCGAATGATTTTCAGAAAAATTTAAGAAAAAATAGTAAAATAGATAGAGTAACACTTATCTCAAAGGAGTAGACATGAAGAAAAAATTATTGGCAGGTGCCATCACACTATTATCAGTAGCAACTTTAGCAGCTTGTTCGAAAGGGTCAGAAGGGGCAGACCTTATCAGCATGAAAGGGGATGTCATCACAGAACATCAATTTTATGAGCAAGTGAAAAACAACCCTTCAGCCCAACAAGTCTTGTTAAATATGACCATCCAAAAAGTTTTTGAAAAACAATATGGCTCAGAGCTTGATGATAAAGAGGTTGATGATACTATTGCCGAAGAAAAAAAACAATATGGCGAAAACTACCAACGTGTCTTGTCACAAGCAGGTATGACTCTTGAAACACGTAAAGCTCAAATTCGTACAAGTAAATTAGTTGAGTTGGCAGTTAAGAAGGTAGCAGAAGCTGAATTGACAGATGAAGCCTATAAGAAAGCCTTTGATGAGTACACTCCAGATGTAACGGCTCAAATCATCCGTCTTAATAATGAAGATAAGGCCAAAGAAGTTCTCGAAAAAGCCAAGGCAGAAGGTGCTGATTTTGCTCAATTAGCCAAAGATAATTCAACTGATGAAAAAACAAAAGAAAATGGTGGAGAAATTACCTTTGATTCTGCTTCAACAGAAGTACCTGAGCAAGTCAAAAAAGCCGCTTTCGCTTTAGATGTGGATGGTGTTTCTGATGTGATTACAGCAACTGGCACACAAGCCTACAGTAGCCAATATTACATTGTAAAACTCACTAAGAAAACAGAAAAATCATCTAATATTGATGACTACAAAGAAAAATTAAAAACTGTTATCTTGACTCAAAAACAAAATGATTCAACATTTGTTCAAAGCATTATCGGAAAAGAATTGCAAGCAGCCAATATCAAGGTTAAGGACCAAGCCTTCCAAAATATCTTTACCCAATATATCGGTGGTGGAGATTCAAGCTCAAGCAGTAGTACATCAAACGAATAGTCCAAATCAATGAGTCAGGGAAAAAACTCGACTTCAGGAAAAAATGAAGCAAACATTCCCACAATAAAACGCATAGTACAAGGTTTGTACTGCCCCCCCAAAAAAGTTAGACAATTAATTTATCCGAAGGATTTAGTTCTGTATTGCACAGAGCTAAGTCCTTTTAGTTTTATCTTAATTCTCTTATTGTTGTAATAATCAATATAGTCTATAATGGCTTGTTCCAATTGATTAAGTGATTTAAATGTTTGCTCATAGCCATAAAACATTTCGGATTTTAAAATGCCAAAGAAAGATTCCATCCTACCGTTGTCTTGGCTGTTTCCTTTGCGTGACATAGATGCTTGAATTCCCTTACTCTCTAGGAAGCGATGATAAGAATCGTGTTGGTATTGCCAGCCTTGGTCACTATGGAGAATCGTATTCTCGTAGTGCTTCTCTTTGAATGCCTGTTCCAACATTAACGATCAATCAATTTAATCATGTACCTAAGATTAGAATTGTTTATCCCAAATTTATTTGAAAGCTTCTCTAAGCTATATCCTTGTTTTCTAAGTTCATAGATCTGAACTTTATCATCATAAGTTAATTTCATAATAAAAACACCCCAAAAGTTAGATTTTTTCTGTCTAACTTTTGGGGTGTAGTTCATGTACACCTGATATGATGCGTTTTATAATTTTAAAGACTTTTTGACCAGCCTCATTTTTTAACTTGATACTCAGTGAAAAGCAAAGATTAAACTAGGAAGCTAGCTGTAGGCTGCTCAAAGAACAGCTTTGAGGTTGCAGATAAAACTTGTGAGGTAACCAACATATATAATGTGAAGCTGACGTGGTTTGAATAGATTTTAGGAGGGTATGAGTCTGGAAGTTTTAATGGATAATGCAAGATTCCATAGAATGGGTAAGCTAGAGTTCTTATGTGAAGAGTTTGGGCATAAACTTTTACCTTTTCCTCCCTACTCATCTTAGTATAGAAAAGTGAATCTGAAATAGTACATAACTGCTTCTAAAACATTCTTATAAATTGATTTAAATTCTCAAATCATATTATTCAGTTCTTATTTCATTTTGCTCTACAATCCTGTTGAGAAGACACGTGTTCATATCAAAAAGGTATTGGCAAGTTGCAATACCTTTTTACAAGGTTCTTTTGTCTTATTTTTGTTTCAACTGACTATATCTCCTATGGTTCTAGTTCAGAAGGCTAGGCTATAATTATGATTGATAAGAAGTATCATTCCAAGTATTGAGAGTGAATGTTTCAAAATCATGGGTTTCTATAATGGTCAGGCTGGCATTTGCTAGACCGCCATCTTTACGAAGAAGTGGTTCTTTATAGCCTAGGAGAGTACGAAGACTGGCAGTAAGATTGGCGCCGTGTCCGACAATTAGAATACGTTCAGCTGGACTATCTTTTAATGATTTGATAAATTGGATGGTCCGTTGAGTTGTACTATAGAGGGATTCGGCTCCGAACATTCGAGTGTCAAATTGAGCAAGATTTGAACGAAAAGCCTGGATTTGTTGCGGGTAAATAGCTTCCAAGGTTGCAATTTTCAAACCTTCTAACTTCCCAAGTTGCCATTCACGGAGATTAGGAACGATTTCTAAAGAACAGGGGGTATAGAGTTGACTTTGGATAATCTCAGCAGATTTGACCGCTCGAGGTAAATCACTTGAATAAATCTGATCAAAAGGAATTTCCTTGAGATACTGACCAAGTCGTTTTAGGGTTTCAATGGATTCAGGAAGAAGAGGAGAATCACCACTAGCACCTTGAAAACGACCTTCTTGGTTCCAGAGGGTACGACCGTGGCGGACAAAGTAGAGTTTCATTACTTGATGTCCTCCAAAATATCTACAAAGTCTGCCTTTACAAAGCTAGCCAAGTCTTGTGGCGCGACGATAATGCTGTGTCCGACTTCGCCTGCAGAGACAATCATTTGATCCAAATCTAGAGCAATTTTATCGATAAAAATGGGATAATTGTGTTTCTGACGAATTCCGACAGGATTATTGGCTCCATGAATGTAACCAGTTGTTTTTTCTAAGTCCTTTTGTGGAATCATGCTCACTTTTTTATTGCCAGAAATTTTAGCTAGTTTCTTTTCAGACAAGTGCTGAGTGATAGGGACAATTCCGATAATCGGTCCGGTCTTGTCTCCCAAAAGCGCCAAGGTTTTGAAAATCTGATCTCGTTCATAACCTTGAGGAAGCTCTCCTTCTAGGGCATTGATTTGAATCCCCTGATGAGGGATAGCTGCTTTAGATAGGATTTGTTCCACCAATGTTTTTTTGATTTTAACTTTTTTTGCCATTATTTATATTTATCCTCCAATTGACTCATCCAAATACCAAGCCAGATTCCCAGCGCAAAGAAGAAGGCGATGATGACATAACCGACAAGTGAAAGTCCTGTGTATTGGATACTTTCAGCGTTTCCTGCATTTGGAATTAAGATCAAAAGGGTACTTGATAGGACGATACCGATGATGAAATGATAGACACGTGAGTGGTAGTTGTTTAAGGCATAATCCATCAATTTTGAAAAAACGATGAGAGTTGCACCTGCACCAATTCCAATCGGAAAGAAGGTTCCCAAGAAATCAAAAGTTTTAAAACCAGTCAACATAGGAGCATAGAGTCCCAAAATCAAAAGTAAATTTGATGGGCTGAGGCCAGGAACCAAGACGCCAAGGGCCAATAGTGCGCCTGCTAGGACGAAGTTAAGAAAGCTGGCGCTTAAGGTTCCAACGACAAAATTTAAGGCATAGAGTCCTAATCCAGAAATGATAAAGGTTGTCCATAACCAAGCTAAATCAATCTTGTCTCGGTCAGATTCTCGAGTTGATTCTTTGAGGAGGCTAGGAACTGTACCGATAATAGCTCCCGCAAAGCTCCATAATACAAAAACCTGATAATTTTCAAGCAGGTATTCAATCGGGTAGGAAAATAAGCCGATTCCCAGAAGCATACCGATGGCAACTGGAATAAAGTACAAAACATTTTCTTTAAAGTCTTTAAAGGGATGGGCCAGAAAGCCAATCATTCGTTCATAGATTCCTAAGATTGCTGCTAGAACCCCTCCGGAAATTCCCGGTAGGATAAATCCAAGAGCAATTACAATCCCTTTAATAACGCGTGCTAACCATGAGAGCATATATTTCCTCCAACTATTTCTATTTCAAAAAATCCTTACTATATTGTATCACAATCAGACACAAAAAGAAAAAGCAAATGATAAACAAATGCTTTTAAGGTTTTAAAAAAAGTTTTCGAAAGGTTTCTTCTTTATTTTTTAAGGGAGAGATAACGTTGATATCTAAATCGTGGTCAAAGCCGGCAATTTTTCCTTTAGATGTGTATTGGTGAATATCATAATCTAAATCAGTTTTAGGACTGCTCTCCAAAAATCCTGAGTCTGAGCCGTAGGACGGAATCCAAACAGAGGTAAACTTGCCTGTATCAATACTGTGTTCTTCCATGAAGTAGACACCAACGTAGATGCCGATGTTTTTAGCACCTAGTGATGCTAGTTTTGCTCGAAAGTTTTCGACACCTTCGTTCATATTAGACATGGTTTTGTCTTCCACGTCAAGCCAATAGTAACTAGGGCTGTAAGGAGAGGCAGCATTGTAGAAAACTTCGGCAGCCTTTTCCATTTCTTGGACACTTTTTCCAGCTACATAAGCGTAGACAGCAACTGGGACATTCCGCTTTTGAAGTTCAGTGATATGACTCTTATAGGTCTTGTCTATTCCATTGATAAATGAAGCATCATTTTCTTTTGTTGTTTGAGCACCACTGTGAACACGAACAATAGCACCTGAAATATTTTGTGAGAGGGCATCGTAGTTGATTTCCTCAGGACGCTGCCAGCCAGAGAGGTCAATAATCGGTTTGTCTAAGTGTTTCAAAGCCTGTGCTTCAATCTGTGCTATATTGGATTTTGTTTTAAACGATTGGCTGTCATTAAGTGGGCGATTGATGATTAAAATGAACATCATAATCCCAAAAAAACTAAATAAAATAAGTGGATGAATTTGTTTTCTCATATCTTATAATTCTACCCTAAAAATCAAAAAAAATCAAAAAAATGGGTTAAGGAAGAGACTTTAGAGCATTTTTTCATTCAAGAGTGCGGAATGATTTGAAATATGGTATAATAAAAGGGAATTTCTACAGAAAAGAGAAGATTATGTCAAATTTTGCCATTATTTTAGCAGCGGGTAAAGGGACTCGCATGAAATCTGATTTGCCAAAAGTTTTGCACAAGGTTGCGGGTATTTCTATGTTGGAACATGTTTTCCGTAGTGTGGGAGCTATCCAACCTGAAAAGACAGTAACAGTTGTAGGACACAAGGCAGAATTGGTTGAGGAGGTCTTGGCTGAACAGACAGAATTTGTGACTCAATCTGAACAGTTGGGAACTGGTCATGCAGTTATGATGACAGAGCCTATCTTAGAAGGTTTGTCAGGACACACCTTGGTCATTGCAGGAGATACTCCTTTAATCACTGGTGAAAGCTTGAAAAACTTGATTGATTTCCATATCAATCATAAAAATGTGGCCACTATCTTGACTGCTGAAACGGATAATCCTTTTGGCTATGGACGAATTGTTCGTAATGACAATGCTGAGGTTCTTCGTATTGTTGAGCAGAAGGATGCTACAGATTTTGAAAAGCAAATCAAGGAAATCAACACTGGAACATACGTCTTTGACAACGAGCGTTTGTTTGAGGCTTTGAAAAATATCAATACCAATAACGCTCAAGGCGAATACTATATTACAGACGTCATTGGTATTTTCCGTGAAACTGGTGAAAAAGTTGGCGCTTATACTTTGAAAGATTTTGATGAAAGTCTTGGGGTAAATGACCGTGTGGCGCTTGCGACAGCTGAGTCAGTTATGCGTCGTCGCATCAATCATAAACACATGGTCAACGGTGTTAGCTTTGTCAATCCAGAAGCAACTTATATCGATATTGATGTTGAGATTGCTCCGGAAGTTCAAATCGAAGCCAATGTTATCTTGAAAGGGCAAACGAAAATTGGTGCTGAGACTGTTTTGACAAACGGTACTTATGTAGTGGACAGCACTATCGGAGCAGGAGCGGTCATTACCAATTCTATGATTGAGGAAAGTAGTGTTGCAGACGGTGTGACAGTCGGTCCTTATGCTCACATTCGTCCAAATTCAAGTCTGGGTGCCCAAGTTCATATTGGTAACTTTGTTGAGGTGAAAGGATCTTCAATCGGTGAGAATACCAAGGCTGGTCATTTGACTTATATCGGAAACTGTGAAGTGGGAAGCAACGTTAATTTCGGTGCTGGAACTATTACAGTCAACTATGACGGCAAAAACAAATACAAGACAGTCATTGGAGACAATGTCTTTGTTGGTTCAAATTCAACCATTATTGCACCAGTAGAACTTGGTGACAATTCCCTCGTTGGTGCTGGTTCAACTATTACTAAAGACGTGCCAGCAGATGCTATTGCTATTGGTCGCGGTCGTCAGATCAATAAAGACGAATATGCAACACGTCTTCCTCATCATCCTAAGAACCAGTAGGAGCCTATCATGGAGTTTGAAGAAAAAACGCTTAGCCGAAAAGAAATCTATCAAGGACCAATATTTAAACTGGTCCAAGATCAGGTTGAATTACCAGAAGGCAAGGGAACTGCCCAACGGGATTTGATTTTCCACAATGGGGCTGTCTGTGTTTTAGCAGTAACGGATGAACAAAAACTTATCTTGGTCAAGCAGTACCGCAAAGCTATCGAGGCAGTCTCTTACGAAATTCCAGCCGGAAAATTGGAGGTAGGAGAAAACACAGCCCCTGTCGCAGCTGCCCTTCGTGAATTAGAGGAAGAAACAGCCTATACAGGGAAATTAGAACTCTTGTACGATTTTTATTCAGCTATTGGCTTTTGTAATGAGAAGTTAAAACTATATTTAGCAAGCGATTTGACAAAAGTGGAAAATCCGCGTCCGCAGGATGAGGATGAAACCTTGGAAGTCCTTGAAGTGAGCTTAGAAGAAGCGAAAGAATTAATCCAATCAGGTCATATCTGTGATGCCAAGACAATTATGGCTGTTCAGTATTGGGAGTTGCAGAAAAAATAGAGGAGGTCAGTATGGGTAAATCTTTATTAACGGATGAAATGATTGAAAGAGCTAATAGAGGCGAAAAAATTTCAGGTCCTCCTTTGCTAGATGATAATGAGGAGACTAAGATTTTACCAACCTCTTCTTCCCGTTTTGGTTATGCCAATCCTAAGGATCATGGTTTTAGCCAGGAAACCTTGAAAATTCAGGTCGAACCATCTATTCATAAAAGCCGTCGCATTGAAAATACCAAGAGAAATGTCTTCAATTCTAAGTTGAATAAAATCTTATTCGCGGTCATCTTTCTCTTGATTTTGCTTGTTTTAGCAATGAAACTTTTGTAATAGAAAAGGAATTGAAATGAAAATAGGAATTATTGCTGCTATGCCAGAAGAACTGGCTTATCTGGTCCAGCATTTAGATAATACCCAGGAGCAAGTTGTTTTGGGGAATACCTATCATACAGGAACCATTGCTTCTCATGAAGTCGTTCTTGTAGAAAGTGGAATTGGTAAGGTCATGTCTGCTATGAGTGTGGCGATTTTGGCTGATCATTTCCAGGTGGATGCCCTTATTAATACGGGTTCAGCTGGGGCAGTAGCAGAAGGTATCGCTGTTGGGGATGTCGTGATTGCTGACAAATTAGCCTATCATGACGTGGATGTCACAGCTTTTGGCTATGCTTATGGACAAATGGCGCAACAACCGCTTTATTTCGAATCAGACAAAACCTTTGTTGCTCAAATCCAAGAGAGTTTATCTCAATTGGACCAAAACTGGCATCTTGGTTTGATTGCTACAGGAGATAGTTTTGTTGCAGGAAATGACAAGATAGAAGCGATTAAGTCCCATTTCCCAGAAGTTTTAGCCGTGGAGATGGAGGGGGCAGCTATTGCTCAAGCAGCGCATGCCCTCAATCTCCCAGTCTTAGTCATCAGAGCTATGAGTGACAATGCCAACCATGAAGCAAACATCTTTTTTGATGAGTTTATTATCGAAGCTGGACGTCGCTCTGCCCAAGTCTTGTTGACCTTTTTGAAGGCTTTAGATTAAGCGGAAATTTGACAGTTTTTCTAGCTTATGATAAGATTTAAGTAAAGAAAAGCTAGAAAACGTTTCAGAGGATATTATGAGTATTGAAATGACCGTCAGTGAGATTGCAGAGGTCTTAGGATTATCTCGCCAAGCAATCAATAACCGTGTCAAAGAATTACCAGAAGAAGACACAGATAAAAATGACAAAGGGGTAACAGTTGTTACCAGAAGTGGCTTGATTAAGCTAGAAGAAATCTATAAAAAAACGATTTTTGAAGATGAGCCTGTCAGTGAAGATGTCAAACAACGTGAACTGATGGAGATTCTAGTGGATGAGAAGAATGCAGAAATTCTTCGTCTTTATGAACAATTAAAAGCCAAGGATCGTCAGTTATCAGAAAAAGACGAGCAGATGCGTATCAAAGACCGTCAGATTGCTGAAAAAGACAAACAATTAGATCAGCAACAACAATTGACCCTTCAAGCCATGAAGGATCAAGAAAATCTTAAGCTAGAGCTGGACCAAGCAAAAGAAGAAGTCCAATCCACTAAGAAAGGCTTTTTTGCTCGTTTATTTGGAGGATAATCAAGGAGCTGTTTAGGTTAAATGCTAACCTGATGGCTTCTTTTGTTTGTGAATAGTATAGTTGATTAGAACAGAGACAGTAGAGGAGAGGTACAGAATGGAACGATTAGAAGATTACATTGCTTTTGACTTAGAATTTAATCAGCACGAAGGACAAACACACTTGATTCAAGTATCGGCAGTGCGTTTTAGAGATGGTCGGGAAATCGATGCCTATGATTCCTATGTTCATACCAGCGTCCCTCTAAAAAGCTTTATCAATGGTTTGACCGGGATTACAGCTGAGACCTTAAAAGATGCTCCTCCAGTTGAGAAAGTCTTAGAAGAATTCCAAGAGTTTGTGGGTTCTTTGCTGATGATAGGCTACAATGCTGCTAAAAGTGATTTACCTATTTTAGCAGAGCATGGTTTAGACTATAGCCAACAGTACAAGGTGGATTTGTATGATGAAGCTTTTGAACGTCGGAGTTCAGATTTACATGGTATTGCCAATCTCAAATTGCAAACTGTTGCCTCATTTCTTGGATTTCAAGGTCAGTCTCATAATAGTTTAGAGGATGCTCGGATGACGGCGCGTGTTTACGAATCCTTCTTAGAGTCGGATCAAGCTAGGGAATTGTTAGAGACAGAAAGTAGCTTATCAAACAATCCTTTTGGTGGCTTGGACTTGTCTCAATTATTTGACTAGGAGTGCCTATGAAACCTGAAAAACCTAAAAAATTGGGTCTTAAACAGATTTACCTCAATCTTGATAAAATCCTCTTTCTATTTTTCTTGATTTTTATGATAGTGGAGTATTTGTGGGTACCATTCAATTCATGGTTGGCTAGCTTCTTATTAGATCAGACAGGTTATCTTTTTATTTCCTATAACAATGTCTTAGCCATCCTTACTCATTCTCCATTGATTAGTCTAGCTTTTTTAGCCTTGATTGTAATTAACCTTCTGGTTGCTTATTTTCAAATAGGACTCCTCTTTATTGGTGCTCGTCATCTCCTCTATAATGAAAAGCGAAGGCTAATTGAGTATATCCGCAAGGTTTTCCATGAAAGTTTTGGATTTATGAAAAAGCTAACTTGCGCTAAAGCCTTGTTTATCTTTTTCTATATAGCTATGCTTTTTCCTTTTATACGGAAAATGCTGAAGATTTATTATCTTAATAAAATCGTCATTCCAGAGTTTATCCAAGCTTATTTAGAAGATAAATATTGGATGTGGTGGCTGAGCATCCTACTTCTATCTCTTATCTTTCTCTATGTCTCTGTCAGATTGATGTTTGCCCTTCCGAAGATTGTATATGATCAGCTGACTGTTCGAGAAGCAGTGATGTTTAGCTTGGAGAAAACCAAGAAGAGAGTTACTTTTTATGCTTGGAATTTATTTTACATCTTGCTCAAAGCACATTTATTATTTTATCTTCCTTTGATTCCTTTATTATTGGCTCAAACTTTGGTAGATGATATCACTCAGAGAGAGTCTCTGATTCTTGGTATTTTGAATTTTGTCGTGATTAAAAATCTCTATTATATGGCTCTGACTTATTTTTTGGTTAAATTTGTTTCATTTTTGACAGGAAAGGAGCTGGATATGCTTCCTAGGAGAGAAAAAGATCACATCGTGCGATGGGGTGTCATGACTTGTGCCAGTCTTTTCTTTGCCTTAGAAGGTTATATTTATCTGGAGGCTCCCATGGTTCATCTACCTCAACTTATTTCTCACCGAGGGGTTTCCAATGCAAATGGGATTCAAAATACAGTAGAGTCCTTGGAAACTACAGCACAACTCAAACCAGACTTGGTGGAGACGGACGTGCAGGAAACAAAAGATGGGCAGTTTGTCATGATGCATGATGCTAACTTGAAAAATCTAGCAGGTATCAATAAAAGTCCTCAAGACTTAAACTTGGAGGAGCTTAAAGGGATTGATATTTTTGAAAATGGCTACCAGACTAAAATTTCAAGCTTTGAAGATTATCTCAGTCGAGCCAACGAACTTGGTCAAAAATTACTAATTGAAATTAAAACCAGTAAAAAAGATAGTCCAGACATGATGAACCGCTTTTTAGCCCGTTATGCTGCAAAGCTCAAGATTTATGGACATCAAATCCAGTCTTTAGACTACCATGTTGTCGAAAAAGTAAGACAGTATGATGCCGAACTGCCAGTTTATTTCATCATGCCCTACAATTCTGTCTTTCCTAAAACAAGAGCGACAGGATATACTATGGAGTACTCAACCTTGGATGAATATTTTGTAAGCAAACTATGGACAACGGATCAGAAACTTTATGTCTGGACTGTCAATGATTCAGAAGCTATCAGCAAATCTCTTCACTTAGGAGTAGATGGAGTGATTACAGATGATTTGGAAAAAGTTCAGCGGGAAATAGAAGTAGCCCAAGAAGATCCAGAATATACGGATTTGCTCTTGAAAAAAGCATTGGAATTCTTTGAATTTTAGTAATAAAAAAGAGGAACGGTTGTTCCTCCCATGATAGGTAAGTATTCTTGTGAATGCTTGCTTTTTTGTGGTTGCAATCCGTTTACGAGAATTGTTTGTATTGTTCTTGTTTCAATTTACTTTATAGTGCTTTGAAGTTGGAATGCTACACTATAACTTCTAAAATATAGTAAAATGAACCAAAAATAGTACACAATGTGGTATAATCTTTTTATGGCATATTCAATAGATTTTCGTAAAAAAGTTCTCTCTTATTGTGAGCGAACAGGTAGTATAACAGAAGCATCACACGTTTTCCAAATCTCACGTAATACCATTTATGGCTGGTTAAAGCTAAAAGAGAAAACAGGAGAGCTAAACCACCAAGTAAAAGGAACAAAACCAAGAAAAGTTGATAGAGATAGACTTAAAAACTATCTTACTGACAATCCAGACGCTTATTTGACTGAAATAGCTTCTGAATTTGGCTGTCATCCAACTACCATCCACTATGCGCTCAAAGCTATGGGCTACACTCGAAAAAAAGAACCACACCTACTATGAACAAGACCCAGAAAAAGTAGCCTTATTTCTTAAGAATTTTAATAGTTTAAAGCACCTAGCACCTGTTTAGATTGATGAAACAGGATTCGATACTTATTTTTATCGAGAATATGGTCGCTCATTAAAAGGTCAGTTAAGAAGAGGCAAAGTATCTGGAAGAAGATATCAGAGGATTTCTTTGGTTGCAGGTCTAACAAATGGTGAATTAATCGCTCCAATGACTTACGAAGAGACGATGACGAGCGACTTTTTTGAAGTATGGTTTCAGAAATTTCTCTTACCAACATTAACCACACCATCGGTTATTATAGTAAAATGGAATAAGAACAGGACAAATCGATCAGGACAATCAAATCAATTTCTAGCAATGTTTTAGAAGTCCATATGTACTATTCTAGTTTCAATATACCATAACTGCTCCTAGTCAACCTGCAAGTCCTGTCCCAGCTCCAAGCTCAGCTCCGACTCAAGATCCTAGAGTGGTAGTAAGCGCTTCGGCTAGCTCAACGAGCACACAAGCTCAAGAGCAAGTTGACAAGTCTGAACTTCGTGCCTTGAGTCAAGAGTTAGACCAACGCTTGAAAGCTTTGGCAACAGTATCTGATCCGAAAATCGATGCAACCAAGGCTGTCCTCCTAGATGCTCAAAAAGCTCCGGAAGATAGTGCCTTGACAGAGTAAGGTCTGCATACTGCAGTAGAGTCTGTGAAGACTGCCTTGGACTCTCTCAAAGATGTGATAGCAAATGCTAGCGACAGCAAGCCTACACAGGACAAGAAGGATGCAAAACAAGGAACGGAAGATAGTAAGGATTCAGATAAGATGACTGAAACAAACTCAGTTCCAGCAGGAGTGATTGTGGTCAGTCTACTTGCCCTCCTAGGCGTGATTGCCTTCTGGCTAATTCGCCGTAAGAAAGAGTCAGAAATCCAGCAATTAAGCACGGAATTGACCAAGGTTCTAGGACAGCTAGATGCAGAAAAAAGCGGATAAAAAAGTCCTTGCCAAAGCCCAAAACCTTCTCCAAGAAACCCTTGATTTCGTGAAAGAAGAAAATGGCTCAGCAGAGACAGAAACTAAACTAGTAGAGGAGCTTAAAGCAATCCTTGACAAACTCAAGTAAAACATGATTTATGAAATGTCAGACCTAAAAGACATTTTCGTTCACAAAAGCAGCGACGAGTAATCCTTGTCGTTGCTTTTTGGCTATTTTTGGGGATAAGATCCGCCTTGACTAGCAAAAGAAAAGATTGGTCCAATAGTGCCCGATACGATTTTGCGTAGCAGAAAGCTTACAAATAAAATTGAATATAGTAAAATAGGATTAGAATTATTAAGAAAGTTGGTTCTTTATTGGAAACGATAGTATTTTTAATCTCTGTTTTTCTAGCAGGTGTTTTATCCTTTTTTTCTCCTTGTATTTTTCCTCTTCTGTCAGTCTATGCTGGGATTTTATTGGATGATCAAGAAAGTGCAAAAAGCTTTTCTTTGTTTGGGAGAAAGGTTCTCTGGTCAGGCTTGATTCGAACACTTTGCTTTATCGCTGGTATCTCTCTCATTTTCTTTATTCTAGGCTTTGGTGCTGGTTACTTTGGTCATATTCTCTATGCAAATTGGTTTCGATATGGCATGGGAGCTATTATTATCATTTTGGGTCTTCACCAGATGGAAATTTTTCATTTGAAGAAATTAGAAGTTCAAAAAAGTTTTACCTTTAAAAAATCAGATTCTAATCGTTATTGGTCAGCTTTTTTACTTGGTATTACCTTTAGCTTTGGTTGGACACCTTGTATTGGTCCAGTTTTAAGTTCTGTTTTAGCACTTGCGGCTTCTGGAGGCAATGGCGCTTGGCAAGGAGCGATTTATACTCTCATTTACACTCTGGGCATGGCCCTTCCTTTCTTGGTATTGGCACTAGCTTCAGGTCTAGTCATGCCATATTTTAGTAAAATCAAGCGTCATATGATGCTACTAAAGAAAATTGGTGGTTTCCTCATTGTTTTAATGGGAATTTTGTTACTATTAGGACAAGTAAATGTTCTAGCTGGAATTTTTGAATAAAGGAGGACAAATGAAAAAAGTAATGTTTGCTGGCTTAAGTCTCTTGTCATTAGTTGTATTGATGGCCTGTGGTGAGGAAGAAACTAAAAAGACTCAAGCAGCACAACAGCCAAAACAACAAACGACTGTACAACAAATTGCTGTTGGAAAAGATGCTCCAAACTTCACATTGCAATCCATGGATGGCAAAGAAGTTAAGTTATCTGATTTTAAGGGTAAAAAGGTTTACTTGAAGTTTTGGGCTTCATGGTGTGGTCCATGCAAGAAAAGTATGCCAGAGTTGATGGAACTAGCGGCGAAACCAGATCGTGATTTCGAAATTCTTACTGTCATTGCACCAGGAATTCAAGGTGAAAAAATTGTTGAGCAATTCCCACAATGGTTCCAGGAACAAGGATATAAGGATATCCCAGTTCTTTATGATACCAAAGCAACCACCTTCCAAGCTTATCAAATTCGAAGCATTCCTACAGAATATTTAATTGATAGCCAAGGAAAGATTGGAAAGATTCAATTTGGTGCTATCAGTAATGCGGATGCAGAAGCAGCATTTAAAGAAATGAACTAGAATCGATAAAATCTGATTACAAGATGTAGTCAGATTTTGGTAACTTCTAAAACTAACTTCCAGTTTCCCACAACCTAGCTTTTAGTATGAGAAAAACGCGTGACATCAGTGGAAATCCGTCTTAGACTAACTTCCACTGGTTTTCTTTTTCTTGATATATAAGGGTTCAAAAGCGAAAAGACTCAGAAAAAGTGCACGACAAATAGCCCTAAAACAGAGTCGTCTTAGAGTAACTTCCAGTTTTGGGAGAGAGATGGAAGTTACTTTGAGAAGTTACGGTAGTCAGATTTTTTTAGAAAAACATTTTATAAATATTCACATATCTCCTATATTTATGGTAAAATAGAATCATCAGTTTATTTTGGAGTCAAAGATGAATATATTTAGAACAAAGAATGTTAGTTTAGATAAAACAGAGATGCATAGGCATTTGAAGTTATGGGATTTGATTTTGCTGGGTATCGGAGCCATGGTAGGGACAGGCGTCTTTACAATCACAGGTACTGCAGCTGCAACACTTGCTGGCCCAGCCCTAGTGATTTCAATCGTTATTTCTGCCTTGTGTGTGGGATTATCAGCCCTCTTTTTTGCAGAATTTGCCTCGCGAGTACCCGCTACAGGAGGTGCCTATAGTTACCTCTATGCTATCTTAGGAGAATTCCCTGCCTGGTTGGCTGGTTGGTTAACCATGATGGAGTTCATGACAGCCATATCAGGCGTAGCTTCGGGTTGGGCAGCTTATTTTAAAGGCTTGCTCTCTCAATACGGGATAGCCTTTCCTCAGGCTTTAAATGGTACCTTTAATCCTCAAGCAGGGACATTTGTTGATTTATTGCCTATTCTTGTCTTGGTCTTGGTGACTTCGCTTGTTTTACTAAATGCCAAGGCAGCCTTACGCTTTAATTCGATTCTAGTTATTTTGAAATTTTCCGCTTTAGCTCTCTTTGTTTTAGTAGGAATTTGGAATATTAAGTTTGATAATTGGAGCAATTTTGCTCCTTACGGTTTTGGACAAATCTATGGAGCTAGCACTGGTATTATGGCTGGTGCGTCCTTGATGTTCTTCGGTTTTTTGGGATTTGAATCCATCTCTATGGCTGTAGATGAAGTCAAGACTCCTCAAAAAAATATTCCTAGAGGGATTGTCTTATCGCTTTCTATCGTAACCATTCTCTATGCCTTGGTGACCCTTGTTTTGACTGGTGTGGTTCACTATAGTCATTTAAATGTCGATGATGCCGTTGCCTTTGCCCTTCGTAGTGTTGGGATTAGTTGGGCAGCCAACTATGTGTCATTAGTGGCTATCTTGACCTTGATTACAGTTTGTATTTCGATGACCTATGCCCTATCGCGTATGATTTACAGTTTAGCACGTGACGGCTTAGTGCCTGCTGCCTTTAAGGAACTGACGAAGACTAGCAAGATACCAAAGAATGCTACTATCTTGACAGGTCTAGCTTCAGCAGTAGCAGCAGGAATGTTCCCACTAGCCAGTATTGCAGCCTTTTTAAATATTTGTACCTTAGCCTACTTGATCATGTTGGCTTATGGTCTGATTCGCTTACGGAAAGAAAAAGGAATGCCCAAAGCTGGGGAATTTAAAACACCATTGGTACCTCTGTTACCAATTTTATCGATCATCATTTGTTTATCCTTCATGTTACAGTATAATATGAATACCTGGATTGCTTTCCTAGTTGCGTTGTTAGTAGGAAGTATTATTTACTTCACTTATGGCTATAAGCATTCTACCATAGAAGAATAAAGTGAAAGTCTATTGAGTTGTTGACACTCAGCAGATTTTTATATGTGAAAGAAATTTCAAATTTTTTCTAAAAATATCTTGACAGATTAAATTTTCAGGAGTAGAATATTTACTAGTTAATTAAATGGTTAAGGAGTTGTTCATGAAGAAACAAAATTTATTTTTAGTCCTGTTAAGTGTCTTTCTTTTGTGCTTGGGGGCTTGTGGTCAAAAGGAAAGTCAGACAGGAAAGGGGATGAAAATTGTGACCAGTTTTTATCCTATCTACGCTATGGTTAAGGAAGTATCTGGTGACTTGAATGATGTTCGGATGATTCAGTCAAGTAGTGGTATTCACTCCTTTGAACCTTCGGCAAATGATATCGCAGCCATCTATGATGCAGATGTCTTTGTTTACCATTCTCATACACTCGAATCTTGGGCAGGAAGTCTGGATCCAAATCTAAAAAAATCCAAAGTGAAGGTCTTAGAGGCTTCTGAGGGAATGACCTTGGAACGTGTCCCTGGACTAGAGGATGTGGAAGCAGGGGATGGAGTTGATGAAAAAACGCTCTATGACCCTCACACATGGCTAGATCCTGAAAAAGCTGGCGAAGAAGCTCAGATTATCGCTGATAAACTTTCAGAGGTGGATAGTGAGCATAAAGAGACTTATCAAAAAAATGCGCAAGCCTTTATCAAAAAAGCTCAGGAATTGACTAAGAAATTCCAACCAAAATTTGAAAAAGCGACTCAGAAAACATTTGTAACACAACATACAGCCTTTTCTTATCTAGCGAAGAGATTTGGGCTTAATCAACTTGGTATTGCAGGTATCTCTCCTGAACAAGAACCAAGTCCACGACAACTAACAGAAATTCAGGAATTTGTTAAGACCTATAAGGTTAAAACGATTTTTACAGAAAGTAACGCTTCTTCAAAAGTAGCTGAAACTCTTGTCAAATCAACAGGTGTGGGTCTTAAAACTCTGAATCCTTTAGAGTCAGACCCACAAAATGACAAGACCTATTTAGAAAATCTTGAAGAAAATATGAGTATTCTAGCAGAAGAATTAAAGTGAGGAAAGAATGAAAATCAATAAAAAATATCTAGCAGGTTCAGTGGCAGTCCTTTCCCTAAGTGTTTGTTCCTATGAACTTGGTCGTCACCAAGCTGGTCAGGTTAAGAAAGAGTCTAATCGAGTTTCTTATATAGATGGTGATCAGGCTGGTCAAAAGGCAGAAAATTTGACACCAGATGAAGTCAGTAAGAGAGAGGGGATCAACGCCGAACAAATTGTTATCAAGATTACGGATCAAGGTTATGTGACCTCTCATGGAGACCATTATCATTACTATAATGGCAAGGTTCCTTATGATGCCATCATCAGTGAAGAGCTCCTCATGAAAGATCCGAATTATCAGTTGAAGGATTCAGACATTGTCAATGAAATCAAGGGTGGCTATGTGATTAAGGTAGACGGAAAATACTATGTTTACCTTAAAGATGCGGCCCATGCGGACAATATTCGGACAAAAGAAGAGATTAAACGTCAGAAGCAGGAACGCAGTCATAATCACAACTCAAGAGCAGATAATGCTGTTGCTGCAGCCAGAGCCCAAGGACGTTATACAACGGATGATGGGTATATCTTCAATGCATCTGATATCATTGAGGACACGGGTGATGCTTATATCGTTCCTCACGGCGACCATTACCATTACATTCCTAAGAATGAGTTATCAGCTAGCGAGTTAGCTGCTGCAGAAGCCTATTGGAATGGGAAGCAGGGATCTCGTCCTTCTTCAAGTTCTAGTTATAATGCAAATCCAGCTCAACCAAGATTGTCAGAGAACCACAATCTGACTGTCACTCCAACTTATCATCAAAATCAAGGGGAAAACATTTCAAGCCTTTTACGTGAATTGTATGCTAAACCCTTATCAGAACGCCATGTAGAATCTGATGGCCTTATTTTCGACCCAGCGCAAATCACAAGTCGAACCGTCAGAGGTGTAGCTGTCCCTCATGGTAACCATTACCACTTTATCCCTTATGAACAAATGTCTGAATTGGAAAAACGAATTGCTCGTATTATTCCCCTTCGTTATCGTTCAAACCATTGGGTACCAGATTCAAGACCAGAACAACCAAGTCCACAATCGACTCCGGAACCTAGTCCAAGTCCGCAACCTGCACCAAATCCTCAACCAGCTCCAAGCAATCCAATTGATGAGAAATTGGTCAAAGAAGCTGTTCGAAAAGTAGGCGATGGTTATGTCTTTGAGGAGAATGGAGTTTCTCGTTATATCCCAGCCAAGGATCTTTCAGCAGAAACAGCAGCAGGCATTGATAGCAAACTGGCCAAGCAGGAAAGTTTATCTCATAAGCTAGGAGCTAAGAAAATTGACCTCCCATCTAGTGATCGAGAATTTTACAATAAGGCTTATGACTTACTAGCAAGAATTCACCAAGATTTACTTGATAATAAAGGTCGACAAGTTGATTTTGAGGCTTTGGATAACCTGTTGGAACGACTCAAGGATGTCCCAAGTGATAAAGTCAAGTTAGTGGATGATATTCTTGCCTTCTTAGCTCCGATTCGTCATCCAGAACGTTTAGGAAAACCAAATGCGCAAATTACCTACACTGATGATGAGATTCAAGTAGCCAAGTTGGCAGGCAAGTACACAACAGAAGACGGTTATATCTTTGATCCTCGTGATATAACCAGTGATGAGGGGGATGCCTATGTAACTCCACATATGACCCATAGCCACTGGATTAAAAAAGATAGTTTGTCTGAAGCTGAGAGAGCGGCAGCCCAGGCTTATGCTAAAGAGAAAGGTTTGACCCCTCCTTCGACAGACCATCAGGATTCAGGAAATACTGAGGCAAAAGGAGCAGAAGCTATCTACAACCGCGTGAAAGCAGCTAAGAAGGTGCCACTTGATCGTATGCCTTACAATCTTCAATATACTGTAGAAGTCAAAAACGGTAGTTTAATCATACCTCATTATGACCATTACCATAACATCAAATTTGAGTGGTTTGACGAAGGCCTTTATGAGGCACCTAAGGGGTATACTCTTGAGGATCTTTTGGCGACTGTCAAGTACTATGTCGAACATCCAAACGAACGTCCGCATTCAGATAATGGTTTTGGTAACGCTAGCGACCATGTTCAAAGAAACAAAAATGGTCAAGCTGATACCAATCAAACGGAAAAACCAAGCGAGGAGAAACCTCAGACAGAAAAACCTGAGGAAGATAAGGAACATGATGAAGTAAGTGAGCCAACTCACCCTGAATCTGATGAAAAAGAGAATCACGCTGGTTTAAATCCTTCAGCAGATAATCTTTATAAACCAAGCACTGATACGGAAGAGACAGAGGAAGAAGCTGAAGATACTACAGATGAGGCTGAAATTCCTCAAGTAGAGCATTCTGTTATTAACGCTAAGATAGCAGATGCGGAGGCCTTGCTAGAAAAAGTAACAGATCCTAGTATTAGACAAAATGCTATGGAGACATTGACTGGTCTAAAAAGTAGTCTTCTTCTCGGAACGAAAGATAATAACACTATTTCAGCAGAAGTAGATAGTCTCTTGGCTTTGTTAAAAAAAAAGTCAACCGGCTCCGATACCGTAGTAAAATGAATGGAGCATATTTTATGGAGAAGTAACCTTTCGTGTTACTTCTCTTTTTTAGAAAAACGTAACAGAAACTTGACAAAAGTAATTTTAAATAGTAAACTATTTACTGGTTAATTAAATGGTTAAATAACCGGTTTAGAAAACTATTTAATAAAGTAAAAGAAGTTGAGAAAAAACTTCATCATTTATTGAAATGAGGGATTTATGAAATTTAGTAAAAAATATATAGCAGCTGGATCAGCTGTTATCGTATCCTTGAGTCTATGTGCCTATGCACTAAACCAGCATCGTTCGCAGGAAAATAAGGACAATAATCGTGTCTCTTATGTGGATGGCAGCCAGTCAAGTCAGAAAAGTGAAAACTTGACACCAGACCAGGTTAGCCAGAAAGAAGGAATTCAGGCTGAGCAAATTGTAATCAAAATTACAGATCAGGGCTATGTAACGTCACACGGTGACCACTATCATTACTATAATGGGAAAGTTCCTTATGATGCCCTCTTTAGTGAAGAACTCTTGATGAAGGATCCAAACTATCAACTTAAAGACGCTGATATTGTCAATGAAGTCAAGGGTGGTTATATCATCAAGGTCGATGGAAAATATTATGTCTACCTGAAAGATGCAGCTCATGCTGATAATGTTCGAACTAAAGATGAAATCAATCGTCAAAAACAAGAACATGTCAAAGATAATGAGAAGGTTAACTCTAATGTTGCTGTAGCAAGGTCTCAGGGACGATATACGACAAATGATGGTTATGTCTTTAATCCAGCTGATATTATCGAAGATACGGGTAATGCTTATATCGTTCCTCATGGAGGTCACTATCACTACATTCCCAAAAGCGATTTATCTGCTAGTGAATTAGCAGCAGCTAAAGCACATCTGGCTGGAAAAAATATGCAACCGAGTCAGTTAAGCTATTCTTCAACAGCTAGTGACAATAACACGCAATCTGTAGCAAAAGGATCAATTAGCAAGCCAGCAAATAAATCTGAAAATCTCCAGAGTCTTTTGAAGGAACTCTATGATTCACCTAGCGCCCAACGTTACAGTGAATCAGATGGCCTGGTCTTTGACCCTGCTAAGATTATCAGTCGTACACCAAATGGAGTTGCGATTCCGCATGGCGACCATTACCACTTTATTCCTTACAGCAAGCTTTCTGCCTTAGAAGAAAAGATTGCCAGAATGGTGCCTATCAGTGGAACTGGTTCTACAGTTTCTACAAATGCAAAACCTAATGAAGTAGTGTCTAGTCTAGGCAGTCTTTCAAGCAATCCTTCTTCTTTAACGACAAGTAAGGAGCTCTCTTCAGCATCTGATGGTTATATTTTTAATCCAAAAGATATCGTTGAAGAAACGGCTACAGCTTATATTGTAAGACATGGTGATCATTTCCATTACATTCCAAAATCAAATCAAATTGGGCAACCGACTCTTCCAAACAATAGTCTAGCAACACCTTCTCCATCTCTTCCAATCAATCCAGGAACTTCACATGAGAAACATGAAGAAGATGGATACGGATTTGATGCTAATCGTATTATCGCTGAAGATGAATCAGGTTTTGTCATGAGTCACGGAGACCACAATCATTATTTCTTCAAGAAGGACTTGACAGAAGAGCAAATTAAGGCTGCGCAAAAACATTTAGAGGAAGTTAAAACTAGTCATAATGGATTAGATTCTTTGTCATCTCATGAACAGGATTATCCAAGTAATGCCAAAGAAATGAAAGATTTAGATAAAAAAATCGAAGAAAAAATTGCTGGCATTATGAAACAATATGGTGTCAAACGTGAAAGTATTGTCGTGAATAAAGAAAAAAATGCGATTATTTATCCGCATGGAGATCACCATCATGCAGATCCGATTGATGAACATAAACCGGTTGGAATTGGTCATTCTCACAGTAACTATGAACTGTTTAAACCCGAAGAAGGAGTTGCTAAAAAAGAAGGGAATAAAGTTTATACTGGAGAAGAATTAACGAATGTTGTTAATTTGTTAAAAAATAGTACGTTTAATAATCAAAACTTTACTCTAGCCAATGGTCAAAAACGCGTTTCTTTTAGTTTTCCGCCTGAATTGGAGAAAAAATTAGGTATCAATATGCTAGTAAAATTAATAACACCAGATGGAAAAGTATTGGAGAAAGTATCTGGTAAAGTATTTGGAGAAGGAGTAGGGAATATTGCAAACTTTGAATTAGATCAACCTTATTTACCAGGACAAACATTTAAGTATACTATCGCTTCAAAAGATTATCCAGAAGTAAGTTATGATGGTACATTTACAGTTCCAACCTCTTTAGCTTACAAAATGGCCAGTCAAACGATTTTCTATCCTTTCCATGCAGGGGATACTTATTTAAGAGTGAACCCTCAATTTGCAGTGCCTAAAGGAACTGATGCTTTAGTCAGAGTGTTTGATGAATTTCATGGAAATGCTTATTTAGAAAATAACTATAAAGTTGGTGAAATCAAATTACCGATTCCGAAATTAAACCAAGGAACAACCAGAACGGCCGGAAATAAAATTCCTGTAACCTTCATGGCAAATGCTTATTTGGACAATCAATCGACTTATATTGTGGAAGTACCTATCTTGGAAAAAGAAAATCAAACTGATAAACCAAGTATTCTACCACAATTTAAAAGGAATAAAGCACAAGAAAACTCAAAACTTGATGAAAAGGTAGAAGAACCAAAGACTAGTGAGAAGGTAGAAAAAGAAAAACTTTCTGAAACTGGGAATAGTACTAGTAATTCAACGTTAGAAGAAGTTCCTACAGTGGATCCTGTACAAGAAAAAGTAGCAAAATTTGCTGAAAGTTATGGGATGAAGCTAGAAAATGTCTTGTTTAATATGGACGGAACAATTGAATTATATTTACCATCAGGAGAAGTCATTAAAAAGAATATGGCAGATTTTACAGGAGAAGCACCTCAAGGAAATGGTGAAAATAAACCATCTGAAAATGGAAAAGTATCTACTGGAACAGTTGAGAACCAACCAACAGAAAATAAACCAGCAGATTCTTTACCAGAGGCACCAAACAAAAAACCTGTAAAACCAGAAAACTCAACGGATAATGGAATGTTGAATCCAGAAGGGAATGTGGGGAGTGACCCTATGTTAGATCCAGCATTAGAGGAAGCTCCAGCAGTAGATCCTGTACAAGAAAAATTAGAAAAATTTACAGCTAGTTACGGATTAGGCTTAGATAGTGTTATATTCAATATGGATGGAACGATTGAATTAAGATTGCCAAGTGGAGAAGTGATAAAAAAGAATTTATCTGATCTCATAGCGTAAGGAATAGCAGTAGAAAAAGTCTGAATCAAAAATGAAGTTCTCTCAAAAGTTAGAAATAAAACTCTGACTTTGGGAGAATTTCATTTTATTATTAATATATAAAATTTCTTGACATACAACTTAAAAAGAGGTGGAATATTTACTAGTTAATTAATTGGTTAATTAATTTATTTAATCATTTAATAATGAAGACATCATATAAATAATTATAGAAATGAGGTAATTATGAAATTTAAAAAGAAATATATAGCAGCTGGATCTGTTGTTATCCTTTCCTTAAGTCTGTGTGTTTATACTCTGAACCAACATAGCTAACAGGCCAATACAGATAAAAATCGTGTTTCATATGTAAACAGTAATAAAGACACTAAGAAGACTGAAAATTTGACTCCAGACTAGGTTAGTCAAAAAGAAGGAATTCAAGCAAAACAAATTGTTATTAAGATTACAGATCAAGGTTATGTAACTTCTCATGGCGATCATTATCGCTACTATAATGGTAAAGTTCCTTTTGATGCGCTCTTTAGTGAAGAGCTATTAATGAAAGCCCCCAACTATCAGCCGAAAGATCAAGATATCGTCAGTTAGGTTAAGGGAGGATATATTATTAAGGTAGATGGAAAGTATTATGTTTACCTTAAAGATCAAGCTCATGCAGAAAATGTACGAACAAAAGATGAAATCAATCGCCAAAAACAAGAACATGGTAAAGACGATAAAGGAGCTAGTGCAGAAGTATCTGTAGCAAAATTACAGGGACGTTATACTACCGATGATGGTTATATATAGTGAGTTGAATTTAGAATAGCACATCATAGTTTCTAAATCATTGTTAGAAATTACTTTAAAATCCCCTTATCAATTTGCTCATATTCTATTTCAACCTACTATAGTACCACATGGTGGTCACTATCATTTCATTCCTGAGAGTGACTTGTCGGCAGGTGAATTAGCAGCTGCAAAAGTATAATTATCAGGGAATACTACAGCTCTCAGTCAATCTTTGTCGGTGACACCGAATAATGGTGTTTCTGCAGCAGATGATGGTTATGTCTTTAACCCTAATGATATTGTCAGAGATACAGGTGATGCTTATATAGTAAGACACGGGGATCACTATCATTATATTCCTAAGTCATCTCTTAACAATCCCCCATCACACTCTAACACGGAAGAGGCAGGAAGTTCTTCTAGTTCTGTATTAAGTAATCCGTCACTACATGTCCACCATGAGGAAGAAGATGGTCATGGTTTTGATGCCAATCGAATTATAAGTGAAGATTCAGAAGGTTTTGTGATTCCTCATGGCGACCACAATCACTACATCAAGGTTCAAACTAAGGGATATGAAGCGGCTTTGAAAAACAAGATTCCATCCCTGCAATCCAACTATCAACCTGGAACTTTTGATGAGAAGGCAGTCTTGGCAAAAGTAGATCAACTTCTAGCTGATAGCAGAAGCATCTACAAAGACAGATTGAGTTAGCTTTAGGTCAGTTTACTGAAAGTTTGAAAAAAATAAAAGTTAGTTGATTGATTACTTCTCTAAATTTTGGGCACACTAAAAAGAGGTCTTGACACCTAAACTTTAAAATTAAAGCATATTGAATCCGTGCTGCTGTGCGAAGCGAATAGCGTCTTGGACGAACATTGTCTTATCTGGATTTCTTATTTCTGTAAGGCCTTGTAATCTTGGATTATAACTCTCCTGTTTTAGGAGTACATGGTAGATGGCAACCAATAATCTGCGACAGATAGCAAGGAAGAAGTAGAAAGTCTTTTGAGCAAGGTAAATCAACTCTTGGAACAAATCCATGAAGAAGGAATCAGACAATCCTTGGCAGAAGAAGTAGAAAATCTAAAAGCTGCCACAAACAAGGCTGATGCAGACTTGGATGAAGTAAACAGTCAGGTAAAAGATGTCTTGACTCGTATCGCTAGCGCCCTTCAACAAGAAAAGGAAAATGCTGAGCAAGATTCTCAGACACTTGTACTCTATCAAAAACTCTACGATATTCTCATGTCGCTTCACTCTTATTTAGAAAGTAATAATGGATCTGATGCGGACTTTGATAAGGTGGATGCATTATTAGATCAACTTTCTGCTAAGAGTAAAGACAAAACAGCTTTACTTGAATCGACAAAAGCTATTCTAGTTTTGAATCATCAAATCCAGTCAAAAGCTAGCGCAAGTGAAGAAACAAGTCCAGCAAGAAATGCTGAAGCAAATAGTGATAACACCAGTGCTGAGAACCAACCAAACGCAACTGCAGAATCTAACATTGAAATTGCTAGCGACGAAAACAAACCAAGCAATACAAGAGATTCTAAACCTGCTGAATCAACTTCAGAAAATGAAACAACAGAATCTTCTACAACTACTGGAAATCAAGAAAAACCAGTAGAATAAAAAGAAAGGCGAAGTAGCTGAGCTACCTCGTCTTTTTAGCCTTTATAAGCTACGATGCCAATGATGGTATCAACTGCACGTTCCATAGTCTGAAGGCTAACGTATTCAAAACGTCCGTGCATATTTTCGCCACCTGCAAAGATATTCGGAGTTGGGATTCCCATAAAGGAAATCTTAGAGCCGTCTGTTCCACCCCGGATTGGTTCGATAATAGGCGTGATACCTAGATCTTCCATAACGGCTTTAGCAATGGTAATTGGAGTCATATCTTTTTCAATGACTTCTTTCATATTGTAGTACTGGTCTGTCAAGTTGAGAGTGACACGGTAGCTCCCAAGTTCTGCATTCATCTTATCAGCGATAGATTGCATGGATGCTTTACGCGCTTCAAAGGCATCTTTTTCAAAATCACGAATGATGTAGCTTGCACGCACCTCCTCAACACTACCTGTCACATCCATTAGATGGTAAAAACCTTGGTAACCTTCAGTTAACTCAGGTCGGTCATTTTTTGGAAGTTGATTATGAAAATCAATTGCTAGCTGAAGGGCATTGACCATCTGCTCTTTGGCAGTACCAGGGTGGACATTACGGCCTTGGAAATGCAATTCAGCACCAGCGGCTGAGAAAGTCTCGTACTGAAGTTCACCTAGTGGACCACCATCAACAGTGTAGGCAAAATCCACATCAAAATCTTCTGCATCAAATTTATTGGCACCAACACCGATTTCTTCATCTGGACCAAAACCAACACGAATCTCACAGTGCTTAATTTCAGGATGAGCAGTTAGATATTCAATGGCTGTCATAATTTCAGCAATTCCTGACTTGTCATCAGCACCTAGCAAGCTTGTTCCATCTGTTGTGATGAGCGTTTGTCCTGGATATTTTTCAAGACTCTTGAAGTCAGCTGGATCGAGTTTGAAACCAGAATTCCCTAGTTCAATCACACCACCATCGTAGTTTTCAATTACCTGTGGATTGACTCCTTCAGCATTAAAATCAGCAGTATCCATGTGCGATATAAAACCAATCTTACGTGTTAAAGACGGATCGTTGGCTGGCAAGGTTCCAATAGCAAAACCATTCGGTAGATAGTAAACATTTTGCAGTCCAACACGTTTCATTTCAGGAATTAGGACATTTGTTGCGAAGTCAACCTGACTCTGTGTACTTGGAGTAGTAGTAGAGTGTTCATCAGAGCGCGTGTTGACCTTAACGTAGGTTAAGAAGCGGTCCAAGAGATTTGGATAAGTCATAAAAAAACTCCTTTTGAATTTATTTTTTCCATTGTATCATAGAAAGAAGAGAAAAACAAAAGACAGAAGATTGAGAATGTCCCTATATTAGCGTTTACTTATCGATTAATTAATGATAAAATAAACTTGATAAAAACATCACAAGGAAGCAGTCATGAAAAAAGCAATTTTAATGATGACCTTCGGTTCACCAGAAGAGATTACCTTTGAAGGTGTAGCTGATTTTTTCACAAATATTCGTCGTGGGGTGAGACCCCAAGACCACGAGATTCAGACTCTCTATGATAATTATGTACGAATTGGAGGCACGCCTCTGCAAAAAATTACCCGTCAAGAGGTTGCCTTGGTAGAAGCTAGGCTGGGGAATGAATACAGTGTCTACTTTGCTAATAAGTTTTCCAGTCCCTTTATTCCAGATGTGATCGGTCAAATGGAAGCAGACGGAATTGAACAGTGTATTTGCTTGATTTTGGAGCCCCATTATTCTTTCTACTCTGTCATGGGCTATGAAAAATTTTTAGAAAGCAAACAAATTCAATTTTTGGTCATTAAGGACTGGTATCAGGAAGAAGCGCTCTTAAACTATTGGGCAGATGAAATTGCTAAGATTTTAAAAGAAGAAGTAAAGCAAGACAGCTTTAAAGTCATCTTTTCAGCCCATAGTGTGCCCATTTTTGCCTTGGACTTTGGTGATCCTTATATAGACCAAATTTTCGAAAATAGCAAGCTAGTCGCTGAAAAACTGGGCTTGAGTTCAGAACAATATACCAACACTTGGCAGAGTGAGAGTGATATTGGTATTCCATGGATTAAACCAGATGTTTTGGAGTATCTCAGAGAACAGACAGAACATCCAGACCATTATATTTTTGTACCTATTAGTTTCATCAGTGAGCATATTGAGGTCTTGTTTGACAATGATGTAGAATGTTATGACTTATGCCAGGAATTTGGGGTAAACTACCATCGTCCACCAATGCCAAATACAGATTCTCGTTTGATTGATGCTTTGGTCAATACAGTTAGAGTCAATGAAAATCAAGAGTTTAAGGAATTTCTCCCAGAAGAAGAGACCTTTGATGAGTTAGTTCCTTCAGACGAGACGAAAAACATTTTAGCTGAATCTGAAGATTTACAAATGCCAGAATTTGTGAAAAAACTGATTGAGAAAAAAGGGCGGGAGAATGTTAAGATGCCTTATCTTATCAAAAAAATGCTTGAAAAAGCAGGCAAGTTACCCAAAGAGTAAAGAAAAAAGGATTTAGCTTTGCGCTAGATCCTTTTAATCGATTATTTTTTCTCAAGGAGAGCTTTTATTTCTTGAAGGACTTCCAATTCGGTTGGTTTTTTTTCGGCAGTTTTTTCTTTCTTTATGCCAGTCAGTTTCTGTGCTTTTTCAATGCCCTTGATAATAAAGAAGAGGGCGGTACCCACAAAGATAAAATTGATAATAGCACTTAAAAAGTTACCATAGCCGACTCCATGCCAAGAAAGTTGAGCGATACGTTCGACTTTAGCAGCTTTCAAAGCGGGATTTAAAATAAGAGGAGTGATAATGTCGTTTACAAGTGAAGTAACGATAGCACCAAAAGCAGAGGCAATGACAACACCGACAGCAAGGTCAATAACATTTCCTCGAAGCAAGAACGATTTTAGATTTTTTAACATACTGTTTTCCTTTCAATGTTTCGTGTTTCATTGTATCCTAAATCATTATAGAAGGCAATTAAAAGGCTCATAAATGGAGCATTATTTTCTAAAAATATAGACCTTGCTCAAGATATAATTGATGATAATAATGAATATTTGTGCAATTATTGTTTCAATAGCATTTATCTTATCAATGTTTTCAGTTACGAATTGCCCTATGATGTGAGGAAATTGGGTTACAAAGAGAAAAGTTAAAAACAAGTCTAACAGAAAAGTAGAAAGGCGAGCAAGAGAAAATTTCACTAAACGGATAAGTCTATTTTTCTTTTTTTGCTTAAATACAATCGTATCATTTGTGATAAAGGCAAATAAGATACCGATAATATTTGCCAAGGCCGTAGCAAGGAGTTCCTGATGACTTAGTTGATAAATGACTAGTCGTGAGAGAATCGAAACTAGAGTTGTCGCAAGGCCAAAAAAGAGATAGGCTAAGATTTCATTGTTAAAAAATTTTTGAATAGGTTTTTTCATGCTTTAAGTATAGCATAAAGCAGGCTATTGTGCTATACTAGTAAGGTTGAATGAATCAACCCTTGGTGCTTAGCTTCTTTCACCAAGCATATTACACGCGGATAACCGCCAAAGGAGAAAAGATGAAAAAATTAACTATTCGTGATGTTGCAGATATTGCAATCGTCGCTGCTATCTACGTCGTTTTGACTGTCACACCGCCCCTAAATGCCATCAGCTATGGTGCTTATCAGTTTCGTATTTCAGAAATGATGAACTTTATGGCTTTTTACAATCCTAAGTACATCATCGGAGTTACCATCGGTTGTATGATTGCTAATTTCTTTAGCTTCGGACTGCTAGATGTCTTTGTTGGTGGTGGTTCAACCTTAGTATTCCTCAGTTTAGGTGTTTGGCTTTTTGCAAAATATAGCAAGGATTACCTCTTTAACGGATTGATTCGAAAAGATCATTTCTTCTTTTCAATCCTCTTTTCAATTTCCATGTTTACTATCGCTGCAGAGTTAAATATTGTAGCAGAATTACCATTCTTCCTTACTTGGTTTACAACAGGAATCGGTGAATTTGCTTCATTGATTATTGGAGCGATTATTATTGGTAAAATTGGTCGTCGAATTGATTTAAGTAAATAGAAGAAGATAAGCTAGGTAGTTCTTACCTGGCTTTTTCCTATGGAAAATTTCTAAGGAAACTTGACAAGTTTTTCTGAATATAGTATACTTCTTAAGTAAGCTGATTTAGCTCAGTTGGCAGAGCGCATCCATGGTAAGGATGAGGTCGCCGGTTCAATCCCGGCAATTAGCATTAAATAGACAGAAAAGCCCTTGATTTACAAGGGTTTTTGTTATGTCTGCCCCCAATTTTTCCAATATATTTCTTATGCACCTGTGTAAATAAAACTAATACTCAATGAAAATCAAAGAGTAAACTAGGAAACTAGCCGCAGGTTGCTCAAAGCACTGCTTTGAGGTTGTAGATAGAACTGACGAAGTCAGCTTAAAACATGTTTTTGAGGTTGTAGATGAAACTGACGAAGTCAGTAACCATACATACGGCAAGGCGACGCTGACGAAGTTTGAAGAGATTTTCGAAGAGTATAAAGAGTTTCGTCTGTTGACAAAAGTCATTCTCTTTAGTAGAATAGTAGATGCGATGAGTCGATAGGTAGTCTTCGGGCTACTATTGAGCATAAGGAGGTCATAACGCAGGAGCGGACCTTGATGAGTTGTGTGAACCTGCTCATCACATGAAGATGCCTCTTAATCCCTAGTCTAGCGATTGGGGATTTTTATTTTCCAAAAAATGATGAAAAAGCTTTGCAATTCATGGAAAAAGTAGTATAATACTTCTATTATAGAAATTTTTAGAAAATTCCGAAAGAGGTTATTTATGGGATATACAGTTGCTGTAGTCGGCGCGACAGGTGCTGTCGGTGCTCAGATGATAAAAATGTTGGAAGAATCAACACTTCCAATCGATAAAATCCGTTACCTTGCTTCTGCACGTTCAGCAGGTAAGTCATTGAAATTTAAAGATCAAGATATTACGATTGAAGAAACGACTGAAACAGCTTTTGAAGGAGTTGATATTGCTCTCTTTTCAGCAGGTGGTTCGACATCAGCTAAGTATGCACCATACGCAGTAAAAGCTGGCGTGGTAGTAGTGGATAATACATCTTATTTCCGTCAAAATCCAGATGTTCCTTTGGTTGTTCCAGAGGTCAATGCTCATGCACTTGATGCCCACAACGGAATCATTGCCTGCCCTAACTGTTCAACAATCCAAATGATGGTGGCTCTTGAGCCGGTTCGCCAAAAATGGGGCTTGGACCGTATCATTGTTTCAACTTATCAAGCCGTTTCAGGTGCTGGTATGGGAGCAATTCTTGAGACACAACGTGAACTTCGTGAGGTCTTGAATGATGGAGTGAAACCACGTGATTTGCATGCGGAAATCTTGCCTTCAGGTGGTGACAAGAAACATTATCCTATCGCCTTTAACGCTCTTCCACAAATTGATGTCTTCACTGATAATGATTACACGTACGAAGAGATGAAGATGACCAAGGAAACTAAGAAAATTATGGAAGATGATAGCATTGCAGTATCTGCGACATGTGTGCGTATTCCAGTCTTGTCAGCTCACTCTGAGTCAGTTTATATTGAAACAAAGGAAGTGGCTCCAATTGAAGAAGTCAAAGCAGCTATCGCATCCTTCCCAGGTGCTGTTCTTGAAGATGATGTAGTTCATCAAATCTATCCTCAAGCCATCAATGCAGTTGGTTCACGTGATACCTTTGTTGGTCGTATCCGTAAAGACTTGGATGCAGAAAAAGGAATTCACATGTGGGTTGTTTCAGATAACCTTCTCAAAGGTGCTGCTTGGAACTCAGTTCAGATTGCTGAAACTCTTCATGAACGTGGATTGGTTCGTCCAACAGCTGAATTGAAATTTGAATTAAAATAGTCATATCGTTTAGGAGTTCAGATGAACTCCTTCTTTGAAATAGAGAGGTGTTTTCGTGTCTTATCAAGATTTAAAAGAATGTAAAATCATTACAGCCTTTATTACCCCCTTCCATGAGGATGGTTCCATTAACTTTGATGCTATTCCAGCCTTGATTGAGCATTTATTGGCCCATCATACGGATGGAATTCTTCTCGCAGGAACGACTGCTGAGAGTCCAACTTTGACCCACGATGAGGAGTTGGAGTTGTTTGCGGCTGTACAAAAGGTTGTCAATGGACGCGTTCCTTTGATTGCGGGTGTAGGTACTAATGATACGCGTGACTCTATTGAGTTTGTCAAAGAAGTAGCGGAATTTGGTGGTTTCGCAGCTGGGCTTGCTATTGTTCCTTACTACAACAAACCTTCTCAAGAAGGGATGTATCAGCACTTTAAGGCTATTGCAGATGCTTCTGACCTACCAATTATTATCTATAACATTCCAGGGCGTGTAGTGGTCGAATTGACTCCAGAAACCATGCTTCGCTTGGCTGACCATCCAAATATTATCGGTGTCAAAGAATGTACTAGCTTGGCTAATATGGCTTACTTGATTGAGCACAAGCCTGAAGAGTTCTTGATTTATACAGGTGAGGATGGAGATGCTTTCCATGCCATGAACCTTGGGGCGGATGGGGTTATTTCTGTTGCCTCTCATACAAATGGGGATGAAATGCACGAGATGTTTACTGCCATTGCAGAAAGCGATATGAAGAAAGCCGCAGCAATTCAGCGTAAATTCATTCCTAAGGTTAATGCTCTCTTCTCTTATCCAAGTCCTGCTCCAGTTAAGGCAATTCTTAACTATATGGGATTTGAAGCTGGACCCACTCGTCTACCTCTTGTTCCAGCACCAGAAGAAGATGCCAAACGCATTATCAAGGTTGTCGTAGATGGCGACTACGAAGCAACTAAGGCAACTGTAACAGGGGTCTTAAGACCAGATTACTAATAAAGACAATAAAATCCATGACCGAATGAAGGATCATGGATTTTTCTTATTTTCCTAAACAGAATTGGCTAAAGAGTTGGGTGATGAGTTCATCTGGAGCAGCATCCCCAGTGATTTCTCCGAGGATTTCCCAAGTACGAGTCAAGTCAACTTGAAGCAAATCAACTGGCATCCCCAGCTCAAGACCTTGATTAACGGCTTGTAGGCTTTCAACTGCTTTTTCAATCAGGGAAATGTGACGGGCGTTTGACAAGTAAGTAGCATCTTGCTCGACCAAGCCAGCATTTTCAAAGAAGAGGTTGTTGATTCGCTCTTCAATCTTGTCGATGTTTTGGTTTTTAAGGACTGAAATACGGATAACGTCTTCAGGTAGTTTCGAAGTTTCAATCGTTTCTGGCAGGTCGGTTTTATTAAGTAGAATAATGCGATTGGTATCTTGGCTAATTTCAAGAAGTTGTCTGTCTTGCGCAGTCAGTTGTTCACTGGCATTTAGCACTAGTAGAACCAAGTCGGCTTCCTTGAGGGCTTTTTTCGAACGCTCAACACCGATTTGTTCCACTATGTCATCTGTTTCACGAATACCGGCTGTATCAATCAATTTGAGAGGTACACCATTGATGTTGACGTACTCTTCGATGACATCTCGTGTTGTCCCAGCGATATCTGTTACGATAGCCTTGTCCTCACGCAAGAGGTTGTTGAGAAGGCTGGATTTCCCAACGTTGGGACGTCCGATGATAGCTGTTGAAATTCCTTCACGAAGGATTTTGCCGCGACGGGCTGTTCTAAGAAGATTGGTTAGCAATTGCTCAAACTCCATAGTCTTCTCACGGACAACGGCAGTAGTAGCTTCCTCAACATCATCATATTCAGGATAGTCGATATTGACCTCAACTTGGGCAAGTGTATTGAGGATTTCTTGACGGGTATTGTTAATGAGGTCAGAAAGGGAGCCGTCTAATTGTTTGACCGCAATGTTCATGGCCTTGTCAGTCTTGGCACGGATGATATCCATCACAGCCTCTGCCTGTGTCAAGTCTACGCGACCGTTTAAAAAAGCACGTTTGGTAAATTCACCAGGTTCTGCCAACCGAGCCCCTTCACGAATAGCTAGCTGGAGAATTTCATTGGTCACCGCAATCCCACCGTGGGTGTTAATCTCGATAATATCCTCACGAGTGAAGGTCTTTGGAGACTTCATAGCCCCAACCATAACCTCGTCCATGACTTTACCAGTCAGAGGATCAATAATGTGACCGTAGTTGAGAGTGTGGCTGGCAACCTTGTTCAAGTCTTTTCCTTTAAAAATCTTTTGCACAATAGCAAAACTGTCTGTTCCGCTCAGGCGGACAATACCAATAGCCCCTTCACCTAGTGGAGTAGAGATAGCAGCGATGGTATCAAATTCACGTGTAATCATAATGTTTCCTTTAATTAATTGCTCTTTTCTTGGAATTTTCCAAGTCTCTTTTCAAATTGTAACAAATTTAGACTATTTCTTCAATGGGTGCTACTTGGAGATTGAAAAAGCCTAAGCAATTCTGCTTAAGCTAGCTTATTTGGTGCGCATTTCCCCTTGTGGGAAATAAGTTCCTTCTGGCATGTCGTTGATGATGACATGAACAGCAGATTGAGGTGCTCCAGTGTTGCGAACAACCGCTTCCGTTACTTCCTTAGCAAGAGCTTTCTTTTGCTCGAGCGTGCGTCCTTCAAATAAATCGATGCGTACAAATGGCATAATAGCTTCCTCCACTAGTTTTGATTTCTTCCATTTTACCACATTTTGCCGTTTAAAGCTTAAGAAAATTATGATATACTAGAATGTAGCAAAAATTTAGAAATGGACGTGAAGCAAGAAACATGGCACAGTTGTACTATCGTTATGGGACCATGAACTCTGGTAAAACGATTGAGATTCTCAAAGTGGCCTATAACTACGAGGAGCAAGGAAAAGGTGTTGTGATTATGACCTCGGCTCTGGATACGCGTGACGGTGTTGGCTATGTGTCGAGTCGAATTGGCATGAAACGCCCTGCCCTTGCGATTGAGGAAACAACGGATATCTTTGGCTATATCCGAGACCTACCAGAAAAACCTTACTGTGTTTTGGTCGATGAAGCCCAGTTTCTCAAACGCCACCATGTTTATGACCTAGCTCGTGTTGTGGACGAGTTAGACATACCCGTCATGGCTTTTGGCTTGAAAAATGACTTTCGCAATGAATTGTTCGAAGGTTCCAAATATCTCTTGCTTTTAGCAGACAAGATTGACGAAATCAAGACCATCTGTCAGTATTGCAAGAAAAAGGCGACCATGGTGTTGCGAACACAGGATGGACTGCCCGTTTACGATGGAGAACAGATCCAGATTGGTGGTAATGAAACCTATATCTCGGTTTGCCGTAAACATTATTTTGCCCCTGAAATCAATAAGGAGAATGAAGAAAAATGAACATCTATGATCAACTACAAGCTGTAGAAGACCGTTATGAAGAACTAGGAGAATTGCTGAGTGACCCTGATGTCGTTTCAGACACCAAGCGTTTTATGGAGCTTTCAAAAGAAGAAGCTTCCAATCGTGACACCGTAATAGCCTACCGTGAGTATAAACAAGTCCTTCAAAATATCGTCGATGCCGAAGAGATGATTAAGGAATCAGGCGGAGATGCGGACTTGGAAGAAATGGCCAAGCAAGAACTCAAAGATGCCAAGGCTGAAAAAGAAGAATATGAAGAAAAACTGAAAATTTTGCTCCTTCCAAAGGATCCAAACGATGACAAGAATATCATCCTTGAAATCCGTGGAGCAGCTGGTGGAGACGAAGCGGCACTTTTCGCTGGAGATTTGCTAACTATGTACCAAAAGTATGCGGAAGCCCAAGGTTGGCGCTTTGAAGTCATGGAAGCCTCTATGAATGGTGTCGGTGGTTTTAAAGAAGTGGTTGCTATGGTTTCAGGTCAGTCTGTATACTCTAAGCTTAAGTATGAATCAGGTGCCCACCGTGTGCAACGTGTTCCTGTGACAGAAAGCCAAGGCCGTGTTCATACTTCGACAGCGACAGTTCTTGTTATGCCAGAAGTTGAAGAGGTTGAATACGACATTGATCCAAAAGACCTTCGTGTCGACATCTATCACGCCTCTGGTGCTGGTGGACAGAACGTCAATAAGGTTGCGACTGCCGTTCGTATCGTTCACTTGCCAACCAATATCAAGGTTGAGATGCAGGAAGAACGTACCCAGCAGAAGAACCGCGAGAAGGCTATGAAGATTATCCGTGCACGCGTCGCTGACCACTTTGCTCAGATTGCTCAGGATGAACAAGACGCTGAGCGTAAGTCGACAATCGGTACTGGTGACCGTTCAGAACGGATCCGAACTTATAACTTCCCACAAAACCGTGTCACAGACCACCGTATCGGCTTGACCCTCCAAAAACTAGATACGATTTTGTCTGGTAAATTGGACGAAGTTGTGGATGCCTTGGTGCTTTATGACCAAACACAAAAACTAGAAGAATTAAACAAATAATGAAATTAGCTCAATTATTTTCAAATTTTGAAGAAGAGTTGATAAGACAAGGAGAGGAAGCGGAAAGCCTCTCTTTTGTCTATCGTAGTCTGAAAAATCTATCTTTTACAGACTTTATTTTTGCCCTCCAGCAGGAGGTGACAACAGAGGAAGAAAAACAATTTGTAGAAGATATTTACCAGCAACTAGCAGCTCACAAGCCAGCTCAGTACATCATTGGACAGGCAGATTTTTATGGAATGCATTTAAAGGTGGATGAACGGGTTTTGATTCCTCGTCCAGAAACAGAGGAGTTAGTGGAGCTTATTCTAACTGAAAATCTTGAGACGAATCTCTCAGTTCTGGATATTGGAACAGGTAGTGGAGCTATTGCTCTCGCTCTAGCAAAAAATAGACCAGATTGGTCAGTGACAGCAGCAGATGTTTCTCAAGAGGCCTTAGAGCTTGCATCAGAGAATGCTAGCGATCAAAATCTTAATATATTTTTTAAAAAATCTGATTGTTTTGCAGAAATTTCTGAAAAATATGATATAATTGTATCCAATCCACCCTATATCTCTCGTGAAGATGAGTCAGAGGTAGGTTTGAATGTTTTGCATTCGGAGCCTCATCTAGCTCTCTTTGCAGACGAGGATGGCCTAGCTATTTACTGTAGAATTGCGGAAGATGCAAAAGACTATCTCAAGGATGGTGGTAAGATTTACCTTGAAATTGGATACAAGCAAGGTCAAAGTGTTCCCGAACTTTTTAGAAAACATCTTCCTGAAAAAAAAGTTCGAACACTCAAAGACCAATTTGGTCAAAATAGGATGGTTGTGGTTGATGATGGACAGGATTAGACAAGAGTTGGAAAATGGTGGAGCTGTCGTTCTACCTACAGAGACTGTTTATGGTCTTTTTGCCAAGGCCTTAGATGAAAAAGCAGTTGACCATGTTTACCAACTCAAACGTCGTCCTAGAGATAAGGCACTCAATCTCAATATCGCCTCTTTCGAGGATATCTTGCACTTTTCTAAGAATCAGCCAACTTATCTACAAAAACTTGTAGAGACCTTTTTGCCAGGTCCCTTGACCATTATTCTCGAAGCCAATGACCGAGTTCCCTATTGGGTAAATTCTGACCTTGCAACTATTGGATTTCGGATGCCCAGTCACCCTATCACACTGGATTTAATTCGAGAGACAGGTCCCTTGATTGGGCCGTCTGCCAATATCTCAGGTCAGGCAAGTGGTGTAACCTTTGAACAAATTCTGAAGGATTTTGACCAAGAGGTTCTGGGTCTGGAAGACGATGCTTTTCTAACTGGACAGGATTCAACTATTGTGGATTTGTCTGGAGACAAGGTGAAAATCTTACGCCAAGGCGCAATTAAACGAGAAGATATTCTTGCTCGGTTGCCAGAGATTTCTTTTGAGGAGGCTTGAAATGCTAAGAGATTTGCAAGAAACAGATGTGAAAGCGATATGTGACATCAACCAAGAGGCTTTGGGTTATACTTTTAGTCCAGAGGAAACGGCTAGCCAACTAGCTAGACTGTCTCAGGATTCCCATCATTTCCTACTTGGCTATGAGGATGCAGCTAATCATGTCTTACTTGGATATGTCCACGCTGAAGTTTACGAATCACTCTATTCCAAAGCAGGATTTAATATCTTAGCTTTAGCAGTTTCACCTCAAGCGCAAGGTCAAGGTATTGGTAAAAGTTTACTACAAGGGTTGGAAGAAGAAGCAAAAAGATGTGGTTATGGGTTTATCCGCTTAAATTCTGCCAATCATCGTCTGGGTGCTCATGCATTTTATGAAAAAGTTGGCTATACTTGTGATAAAATGCAGAAACGGTTTATTCGCATCTTTTAGTTTGATTTTCTTATTGTAAAATCAAACTAATGGACTAGTCACACAATAAAGGAGAAGACCTATGATTTTTGACAAAGATGATTTTAAAGCATATGATGCTGATCTCTGGAATGCTATTGCCAAAGAAGAAGAACGCCAACAAAATAATATCGAGTTAATTGCTTCGGAAAACGTAGTTTCCAAGGCTGTTATGGCAGCTCAAGGGTCTATCTTGACAAATAAATATGCCGAGGGTTACCCAGGACGCCGTTATTATGGTGGAACTGATGTAGTAGACGTTGTAGAGACTCTTGCTATTGAACGCGCAAAAGAAATTTTCGGTGCTAAATTTGCCAATGTCCAACCACATTCAGGAAGCCAAGCTAACTGTGCGGCTTACATGTCCTTGATTGAGCCAGGTGATACGGTTATGGGAATGGATTTGGCATCAGGTGGTCATTTGACTCATGGGGCTCCTGTTAGCTTCTCTGGTCAAACCTACAACTTTGTTTCTTATAGTGTTGATCCTGAAACGGAACTCTTAGACTTTGATGCTATCTTGAAACAAGCCCAAGAAGTAAAACCAAAACTGATTGTAGCTGGTGCTTCAGCATATTCTCAAATTATCGATTTTTCAAAATTCCGTGAAATCGCAGATGCTGTCGGTGCGAAGCTCATGGTGGACATGGCCCATATCGCTGGTTTGGTTGCGGCTGGCCTTCATCCAAGCCCAGTTCCATACGCTCATATCACAACAACAACGACCCACAAAACCCTTCGTGGACCTCGTGGTGGTTTGATTTTGACCAATGACGAAGAACTTGCTAAAAAAATCAATTCAGCTATTTTCCCAGGTATTCAGGGCGGTCCTTTAGAGCATGTTGTGGCGGCTAAGGCAGTTTCCTTCAAAGAAGTTTTGGATCCAGCCTTCAAGGAATATGCTGCCAATGTAATTAAGAACAGCAAGGCTATGGCAGATGTCTTCTTGCAAGACCCTGATTTCCGTATTATTTCAGGTGGAACTGAAAACCATCTCTTCCTTGTTGATGTGACTAAGGTTGTAGAAAACGGAAAAGTTGCTCAAAACTTGCTGGATGAAGTCAATATTACCCTAAATAAAAATTCAATCCCTTACGAAACCTTGTCGCCATTCAAGACAAGTGGGATTCGTATCGGAGCAGCAGCTATTACTGCACGTGGATTTGGTGAAGAAGAAAGTCGCAAAGTGGCTGAACTCATCATTAAAACCCTTAAGAATTCAGAAAATGAGGCTGTATTAGAAGAAGTGAGAAGTGCAGTCAAAGAATTGACAGATGCCTTCCCATTATACGAGGACTAAAACTTTTATGGATATTTATATTAAGAAAGCCATTATTCACCAGTTCAGTCCGGATGATACCGAGCTGTTCTTAGCAGATAAGTTTCTCAATATTACTCCAAAAATCGAAGAATACCTACGTAAAAAAATTGAACATGTGTATTCAGATGAAGCCAAGACTGGGATTTTCGAAGAAGAAAATCCCTTCTTCAATCATATTACAGACGATTTGTTGGAGACATCAGTAACGCTGGCTAATCTCTGGAAAGAGGAGTTTAGCATTTCTGAAAATCTCAAGACCAATGACTTGATTTTTGTTCAATTTTCTAAAGAAGGTGTAGAACATTTCGCTTTCTTGCGAATTGCCCTGCGGGAGACCTTGACCCACCTCGGAGGAGAAGTTGATAATCCAATCAAGCTGACTCAGAATAACCTGCCTGGATTTGGAACGGGTGCTGACGAGGCCTTGGTGGTCAATCTTCAGAGTCGCAAGTATCACCTGATTGAAAAACGAATCAAGTACAACGGGACTTTTTTGAACTATTTTTCAGATAATCTTCTTGCTGTCGCTCCTAAGATTTCTCCTAAAAAATCTATCAAGGAACTGGAAAAAACAGCCCAGAGAATTGCTGAATCTTTTAACACAGATGATTTTCAATTTCAATCCAAGGTCAAATCAGCTATTTTCAACAACCTAGAAGAAAGCAATGAATTGTCACCTGAGAAATTGGCTAATGACCTTTTTGACAACAATCTGACGGCTCGTTTGAGCTTTATTGACCAAGTCAAAGAAGCCGTACCAGAACCTGTTCAATTTGATGAAATTGATGCCAGTCGCCAATTAAAGAAATTTGAAAACCAAAAACTCTCCTTATCAAATGGAATTGAGCTCATCGTTCCCAATAACGTCTATCAAGACGCCGAGTCTGTTGAGTTTATCCAAAACGAAAATGGAACCTACTCTATCTTAATCAAAAATATCGAGGATATCCAAAGTAAATAATGTTTAAACGAATTCGAAGAGTGCTTGTACTAGCAGTCTTCCTTTTTGCTGGCTATAAAGCTTACCGCGTTCATCAAGATGTCAAACAAGTCATGACCTATCAACCCATGGTGCGAGAAATATTGAGTGAAAAAGACACCCCAGCAAACGAAGAGCTTGTGCTTGCTATGATTTATACTGAAACAAAAGGAAAAGAAGGCGATGTTATGCAGTCTAGTGAGTCTGCAAGTGGTTCCACCAACACCATCAATGATAATGCCTCTAGCATTCGGCAAGGCATTCAAACTCTGACAGGCAATCTCTATCTGGCGCAGAAGAAGGGTGTAGATATCTGGACAGCTGTTCAAGCCTATAATTTTGGACCTGCCTATATCGATTTTATCGCCCAAAATGGCAAGGAAAATACCTTGGCTCTAGCCAAACAGTACTCTCGTGAGACTGTTGCCCCCTTGCTTGGTAATAGGACTGGAAAGACTTATAGTTATATTCACCCCATTTCCATTTTTCACGGTGCTGAACTCTATGTAAATGGAGGAAACTATTATTATTCTAGACAGGTACGACTTAACCTTTACATCATCAAATGTTTCACTCTCTTTTCAACATCTGGCTAGACCAGGTGTTTTTGTTATAAGTTTTCTTTAAGATAGATATATTACTCTAGAAAAGTAAAGGAGGAAATTCCCTATGAGAAAGAAACTCTTTCTGACCGGTGCTGCGGTCTTGTGGGCAGTAACAGCTATGAATAGCGCCCATGCAGCAACAGATGTTCAAAAAGTTATCGATGAAACCTATGTCCAACCTGAATATGTCCTAGGTTCCTCCCTATCTGAAGACCAAAAAAATCAAACTCTTAAAAAACTGGGCTACAATGCCTCAACAGATACCAAAGAACTCAAGACCATGACACCTGATGTTTATTCTAAAATCATGAATGTGGCCAATGACTCTAGCTTACAGTTGTATTCATCAGCCAAGATTCAAAAGCTAGGTGACAAATCGCCACTTGAGGTCAAGATTGAAACACCAGAAAATATCACTAAGGTGACTCAGGATATGTACCGAAACGCAGCAGTAACGCTGGGTATGGAACATGCCAAAATCACTGTAGCAGCCCCTATTCCAGTTACAGGTGAGAGTGCTTTGGCTGGGATCTACTATTCGCTAGAAGCTAATGGAGCCAAGGTGCCGCAAGCCAATAAAGATTTGGCTCAAGAAGAGCTAAAGGCTTTGTCAGATATCAATGCTGAAAACAAGGACAAATCAGGCTATGATGCTAATAAATTAAACGTTGCCCTAGCTGATATCAAGTCAGGACTCGCCAAAGCTAAAGAAAGCAAGGGAAATCTGACAGAAGAAGATGTACGCAAGATTGTTGAAGATACCTTAAAAAATTACAAACTTGATCAGGTCATAACAGGAAACCAGATCAATATCATCATCAATTTTGCCTTGAATCTCTCAAAGAGTGATATCCTCAGCAATGCAGATTTCACTAAAACCCTAAATGACCTTAAACAAAGCATCGTATCACAAGCTGGCGACAGTTTTAAAAATATCAACCTTAACTTTGATGCGGATAAGGCGCTAGAGGACGGTGGTAACTTCTTAAGCTCCCTCTGGCAAGCCCTTGTCAACTTCTTCAAGAGTTTTGGTTCTTAAGAAATTTCATGGTATAATGGATGGTAACCGTAACGTTGCCGTCTTTTTTGTCGGCCAATAGAAAGAGAAAAGAATGTTAAAGAAAAATGATATTGTAGAAGTTGAAATTGTTGATTTGACCCATGAAGGGGCAGGAGTTGCCAAGGTAGATGGTTTGGTCTTTTTTGTAGAGAATGCTTTACCGAGTGAAAAAATTCTCATGCGTGTCCTCAAGGTCAATAAAAAGATTGGCTTTGGAAAAGTTGAAAAATACCTTGTCCAGTCACCACACCGTAATCAAGATCTAGATTTGGCTTACCTGCGTTCAGGAATCGCGGATTTAGGACACCTTTCTTATCCAGAACAGCTCAAGTTTAAAACCAAGCAAGTCAAGGACAGTCTCTACAAGATTGCTGGAATTGCAGATGTAGAAGTTGCTGAAACGCTTGGTATGGAACATCCAGTCAAGTATCGCAATAAGGCGCAGGTGCCCGTTCGTCGAGTGAATGGTGTCTTGGAAACAGGATTTTTCCGTAAGAATTCGCACAACCTCATGCCCCTTGAAGATTTCTTTATCCAGGATCCTGTCATTGACCAAGTCGTAGTAGCTCTTCGAGACCTGTTCCGTCGTTTTGATTTAAAACCTTATGACGAAAAGGAACATTCTGGATTGATTCGGAATCTTGTGGTGCGTCGTGGTCACTATTCAGGGCAAATCATGGTCGTTTTGGTGACAACTCGTCCAAAAGTTTTTCGTGTTGACCAATTGATTGAACAAGTTATCAAGCAGTTCCCAGAGATTGTGTCTGTCATGCAAAATATCAACGACCAGAATACCAATGCGATTTTTGGTAAGGAGTGGCGCACTCTTTATGGTCAAGACTATATTACGGACCAGATGTTGGGAAATGACTTCCAAATCGCTGGCCCAGCCTTTTACCAAGTCAATACTGAAATGGCGGAGAAACTCTATCAAACAGCCATTGACTTTGCAGAGTTAAAAAAAGATGACGTGGTTATTGATGCTTATTCTGGTATTGGAACCATTGGTTTATCAGTCGCCAAGCATGTCAAAGAAGTCTACGGTGTTGAACTGATTCCAGAAGCGGTTGAGAATAGTAAAAAAAATGCTCAGCTGAACAATATTTCAAACGCCCACTATGTCTGTGACACAGCTGAAAATGCTATGAAGAATTGGCTTAAAGATGGGATTCAACCAACCGTTATCTTGGTTGATCCTCCACGCAAGGGCTTGACAGAAAGCTTTATCAAAGCAAGCGCCCAAACAGGAGCCGATCGCATCGCCTATATCTCCTGCAATGTCGCAACCATGGCGCGTGATATTAAACTATACCAAGAGTTGGGATATGAATTGAAGAAAGTCCAGCCGGTGGATCTATTTCCTCAAACGCATCACGTGGAGTGTGTAGTGTTGCTACAACGAAAAAAAGGGTGAAAATCCTTGATTTTAAGCTATTTTACAAGCATTTTGTGTTTGTAGATAAAGGCAATTTTGACGTCAAAAAAGTCCTAAAAAGGCACATAGATGTATATGTATTTGTAGATGTCGTTTGCGCATTGGAAAAATGAATACAACAATAAATATTTATCTAAAGAGAGAACAATTGTATTTTGTTCTCCTTTTTTTATTTTCAGGAGGGAAAATGACAAAAGAATTACAATCATCACGCTATATTGTCATTTCATTTTTAGTACGTGAAATGGGAATAGATATTGTTGAAGCCATCTCTCTTATGGCTGAATTAGAAAAAAGTGGCTTGGTTCGATTGGAATCAAGCGGAGATTTAACACTCAAAGAACTTGGAGGTGCGCTATGAAACGAATTACCGCAAATCAATACCAAACTTCAGAACGGTATTACAAATTACCTAAAATTCTTTTTGAGGATGAGAAATATATGGATATGAAACTAGAAGTAAAGGTGGCTTATTCTATTTTAAAAGATCGTTTAGAATTATCTCTCAGTCGTGGTTGGATAGATGAAGAAGGAGCGGTTTATTTAGTATTTTCTAATTCTAAACTGATGAAGCTGTTAGGTTGCTCGAAGTCAAAATTACTGTCTATCAAAAAAATTCTTAAAGAATATGACTTAATTGATGAAGTTCAACAGTCTTCAAGTGAGAAAGGAAGACTAGCTAATAAGATTTATTTAGGGGAATTATCTTCTACCCCAGTAGGTAATTCAAACAGGCCTAGTGTTAAAAAAAGACTAGGGCAGGTTGAAAATGAAACGGCCCCAGTCTCACATTCAGCCCCTAGAGAGACTGAAGTTAGTGAGACTAAATATAGTGAGACTGATTCTTTATTTATTGAGGATGAGGAGGATAGGAATACTCAACCTATTTTGAAAAGAAAAGTAGAAAAGGTCACAAAATATGATCGAGATTATATTTGGGGATTGGTACAAGATCAATTTAGACGAGAAGGTTTTTCTGAAACAGCCAGTGAAATTGCTATGACTGATTTTGAAAGAATCTATCAGTATGCTCTTGACAATGTTCGCTTTGTTAGACGAGCGGAAGTACTTGCTGAATTTGTGTTTAATGGCCTGTATTCTGTTTGGAATAACCGTGTTAGAAAAGGAGGTGGTTAAATGTCGTCAATCGAGTGGATATTAGTTATGCTTATTGTCATTTCAAGTGGAGTGACAGTTATGACAATGGTAGTCGATAAGAAAGAGGTGATCAAGAAATGAGATTTATTGATTTATTTTCAGGTATAGGTGGATTTCGACTTGGAATGGAAAGTGTTGGACACGAGTGTATTGGATTTTGTGAGATTGATAAATTTGCTAGGAAATCTTATAAGTCCATTTTTCAAACGGAAGGAGAAATAGAATTTCATGACATACGAGATGTTTCAGATGACGAATTTAAAAAACTTAGAGGGAAAGTCGATGTCATCTGTGGGGGATTCCCTTGTCAAGCATTTTCAATCGCAGGAAGACGATTGGGATTTGAAGATACTAGAGGAACTTTGTTCTTTGAAATTGCTCGGGCGGCCAAACAAATCCAACCACGTTTTCTTTTTCTTGAAAATGTTAAAGGCCTACTCAATCACGATAAGGGACGGACGTTCACCACAATCCTTACCACACTTGATGAGTTGGGGTTTGATGTTGAGTGGCAGTTGCTTAACAGTAAGGATTTTGGCGTTCCCCAAAACAGAGAGAGGGTGTTTATTATCGGACATTCTAGAAAGAGAGGTACCAGACTCTTATTTCCTTTCAGACGAGAAGGTCAAACAACTAACTCTGAGACTTTAAAAACACTAGGGAATTTGAATCCATCAAAAAGTGGAATGAGCGGTAAAGTCTATTATTCAGAAGGTCTTGCACCAACCTTAGTTCGTGGAAAAGGAGAAGGATTCAAGGTTGCGATTCCTTGTATGACACCAGACAGATTAGACAAGAGACAAAATGGGAGACGCTTTAAGGAAAACCAAGAGCCGATGTTTACTTTAAATACTCAGGATCGTCATGGTATTGTCGTTGTTGGAGATTTACCGACTAGCTTTAAGGAGACAGGTCGAGTCTATGGAAGCGAGGGCTTATCTCCAACACTGACTACGATGCAAGGAGGAGATAAAATTCCCAAAATACTGATTCCAGAACCAATCCAATTTCTAAAAGTCCGGGAAGCAACTAAAAAAGGGTATGCTCAAGCAGAGATTGGAGATTCAATCAATTTAGAAAGACCAAGTTCTCAGTATCGTCGTGGTAGAGTTGGAAAAGGTATAGCGAATACATTAACAACTAGTGGTCAAATGGGAGTAGTAGTGGCTAGCTATGAAGGAGAAGATAAACAAGTTTACCAAGTAGCTGGTGTTTTAATAGATGGACAATTTTACCGTTTGAGAATACGACGAATCACTCCTAAAGAGTGTTTTCGACTGCAGGGCTTTCCTGATTGGGCTTTTGAAGCTGCTAGAAAAGTCTCTAGTAATAGTCAGCTCTATAAACAAGCTGGTAATAGTGTAACTGTTCCTGTGATTGCCGCAATCGCAAAAAAATTAAAAGAAATAGAGGAAAAAGATGAAAGCGCTAAATAAAGAGTCAATACTATATTGTGATGAATTAGAAACAGAATTACATGATGCAGAAATGATGCAGTTGGATGAACAAATATTTTTGATGCCCAATTATCCATGTGAGTTTGAGGTGACATTTTTAGATTATTACCATAAAAAACACAATTACCCCCTATTTTACGAATCCTATCTTCAAAACATTATGGAATTCCTTGAAAGTCAGGATATAAAGAACGGAGCTGATGCCTTTATAGATGATAATCATAATCTTGTTTTTGTTTTATATGGGCAAGGCTATCGAGCCGAGGGAAAAGAGGGAATACTTACAACCCAAGTAACTGTAAAAGCTTATGATGAAGACAAGAAATCAATTAACTTCTCCAATTTATTAGATTCCTTAATCGTCTCAGAATATCAAATGGAACCGAATCTTTGGGAGGTCTCACATGATTGATCTCTATCTAAGTAAAAATAACCATAGAAATCAACTTCTTTTAGAATTCTTCCAAAACTATGGCATTGAGGTATCCTGTCATTCGATTTCTGAAATGACAAGGGATAAATTAATTGAGATGATGAGCTATTCTTCAGATTGTTTTGAGTTTTTATCTCCTAATTTATTACGATTTAAGAACCGTGACAATTTAAGACTAACGGATTTCATTGAAATGATATTAAAAAATCCTGAACTAACCATCAGACTTCCTCTTGCGGTTTCAAATAAGCGAGTTTATCCAAATCTAAATTTGGAGGAAGCTAGGGCTTTATTACCAAGAGATACGAAACAATTGATTTACATGGCACAAACACATTATTTATCTAACTAAAGGAGAAGTAATATGGCTGAACGATTTTGGGAGAACTTGTCCATTATTTTGGCTGAAAGAAATATCAGCTGGATTGAGTTAACCAGAAAAATGTTTGCGGGAGAGTTTCACTATCCAAGTGAATTGAATCGTTTATATCAAAAGATTCGCCACTACAAGATGGAACAACGAATGCCTCAAAGTCCATGGGTAGAAAGGATTGTGCAGATATTAGATTTAGATTATGAAGATTTATTTCGGAGGTAACTATGAAAAGAATAATTCCAGTTTATATATTCCAACAAGTAAATGTCCTATTGGTATCCTTATACTTACTGAAATTTCTTTGTATCGGTGAGTTAACTATACTACAGATTATCTATGGAGCGTCGCTCATTTCTTTTTTATGGATGTATGGTCAACGAAAACAAGTGGCCAAGGTCAATATGGAAACTAGGATAAAGTGGATTGGTATTGGATTCGTTAGCCTACTGATTATCAGTCTATATTTTAGTCTGATTCATGCTCAAGAAAGCACAAATCAAGCAAACTTAATTGGGCTTCAACATCAAGTTCCTTGGTTTTCATTTTTATTGTTCTTAATCAATGCGAGTATGGTTGAAGAATTTTTGTATAGAGAAATTTTATGGAACTTGGTTAGAAAATTAGATATTCGAGTTGCTTTGACAAGTGTTTTATTTGCCTTAGCTCATCATCCAGGAACCATTCTAGCTTGGTGTTTATATGTTTCATTGGGAATGTTTTTAGGGATGGTACGCTATAAATCGGACTTGTGGGGCAGTATGGGGCTACATTTAGTGTGGAACCTACTAGTTTATAGTTTGCTGCTTTTTAATAAAAACAAAGTATAAATTTCTAATTATCTTTTTATATTTTCTTAAATGCTCGTAAAGCCTTATTCTATGTGCTTTCGAGTATTTTTACTGTAGGAAGATACTTCACGTTTCTTTGCATATTTCCTCATGTCTTAGCTGTCAGAAGTGGTAAATAAGTAGTAAATTCATTTGTACTACTAAGCAACAAGACGCTCCTGTTGCTTCTCTTTATTCAAGCGTTTCATTTCTGCCATTGCAGAATCGAATGTTGCATGTGCGTAATAGTTCAGCGTCATGGCTATATTAGCATGTCCCATAATGTACTGTAATGCCTTTGGATTCATTCCTGCATTTGCATAGTTGGTACAGAATGTATGTCGCAAACTATGTGGAGTGATGTGTGGCAATTTATCCTCGTTATACTTATTGTATTTCTTAACAAGACCTTTCATCATGCCGTTGTAATCACTTGCCACTTTTGGATAGTTCTTTCTATTAAGAAAGAGGAAATCACTATATCCATCAATCTCAACACGCTTATCATTCTTTCGATTCGCTAACACTCGCTTAAATGCTTGATAGGCTTCTTCAACCATAGGAACTTGACGTTCGCCACTTTTGGTCTTTGGTGTTTCAATGTAGTACCCAATTTCAGTATCTCTCAATAGCTGATGGTCTATATTGACAAGACGATTCTCAAAATCTAAATCTGGAAGAGTCAAACCACCAAACTCTGAAATACGAAGACCTGTTTTTAAGAGTATCAGAATTTCATCATAATTTTTGCTGTAGGTTTTATCAGCTTTTGCAAAGGCTAACAGTTTTTCTTCCTGTTCTTCTGTTAGTACGGTCTTAGGGACAGTATCATCATCAAGAACTGCTTTCAGTTGAAAGTCAAATGGATTCTTCCGAACACAATCATCTTGTATAGCAATATAGAATGAAGCCTTTAAAGAACGTTTGTAGTTATTGATGGTTTGATAAGCATAACCATTTTCACTCATTCTAATAGCCCATTCTTTAGCGTCTGATGGCTTAATACTGTCAATACTTCTTACACCTAACTTGTCTTTCTTCAAAATATCCATAAGATATTTGCGTCCAGTTTCAGTGTTTTTTCTAACCTTTGGTCTTTGAGCGTTCTGTTTTGCGTAAAGCTGGCAGAGTGTCATTTTCTTTCCTACAACATCAATACCATCATGAATGTCTTTCTGTAACTCTGCGATTTTCTCTCTAAGTGAGATACAATCACGCTTTCCTGCTGGTACTCGGTCTGTAGCCACAAGTTTCCACGAGTAAACAAATTGCGGTTCTCCAAATGAATCTATATATTTGTATAAGTATCTTCCGTCTTTTCGTTGGCTCTCTCCAGTCTTTAAGATTCGACCTTTATTGTCACGTCTTTTTTCTGACATGGCATTTGCTCCTTTCCTTTATGGAAAGAGCCTTGATACGACTTAATACTATTTTATCATATACAAGACCCTTTGGCGACGCTAGATTGCGTCCAATGTATCTATAATTTTTTCAAATTGTTTTCGTTTAATCTGAATACGATTGCCATTCATAATCAGCCAATTTGCATTTTTATTTTCCTCTGCCAAGCGTCGTAGCTTGTTTTCGCCAATACGAAAATATTTTGACGCTTCTTCAATGGTTAGGGTATAACGTTCCCAAATAGGAATGTCAGTCTGCTTCATAAAATCCTCCTTTCCAAATCACTTATTTGGATTTCATAAAAGTTGTTTTACCAGCAATCGAACAGCTTTAGCAAAGCTCACGGGAGTTCCACCCCTGCATGGTTCTCATGTAGCCATACTCATTGCCTGCGACGGTTTTATCACGCTCGGACTATTGACTGTATGGGAGTATCATTATCACGATAAGAATGTCGTTGCAGGCAATCCTGCTAAAGATTGCTTCTCGGATCACTAACATGAATCGCTCGCTATCTTTATAAGATAGGTCATGGCGGTTAGTTCCGTTGGCTCTTTTCTTATCGAAACGTATTCGATTACTTTTATTCAGTTTTCAAAGAACAATGGCTCGTTAGCCTATCAAAACACATTGAAAGCTCAATATGCTTTGGTGGAATAACAAACCTCCCTGTTCGGGAAGCGTGGAATGGTTTAGCACGCTTCCACGAAAGGAGAGAGGATATTACTTAATTTCAAATGACAAAATCTTTGTAATCAGTCTGGTTTCCATTCTTCCACGTAAGACTTCATCAACGACCATACTTTGATTGCCATATTCATCTTTCATAAGTCGTAGGGAACGCTTCGTTATGTACCCTCTGTAATGATGTAGAATCTGGTTAATCGCTTCGGTATCGCCATCTGTTGCCTTTACAATGAGAGGAAAGGGAATCATAGGATATTGTGTTTTCATTCTTCAAATTCCTCCATAAACTTTTTAATTAAGGCTAGTCCACTGGTTCTATGCCGATAGACAGTAGAACGGTTCAATTTCAACAGGTCTGCAATTTCTGAATCGCTCATGTCCATAAAGTAAAACAGCAGTAGAATTTCACGTTTCTTGTCTGGCAACTCACGTAATGCTTCACTCAACAAATCATTTTCAACGCCTACTGATAACCCATTGAGTGTAAAAATCTGAAAGTCAGTTGAATAGTTATCTGTTGTCGCAAACTGGCTAACAAGATAATCGCCAACATCCGAAAAGGACACCTCACGCTTTGCAATCCTTGAAAGATAAAGCATATAATTCTTTCGCTCGTCTTCCATAGCACGTTTACAGATATAGTCAAACTGATTTTCTATTGTGGTCTGAAAAGAAGATGGTTTCATGTTTCTCACCCCCTTTCTGTCTAGGAAAGGAAGTGAGCCTTGCTCGTTTATCTCCTTTCACTCTTAGTCCCAATGTGAAAGGGGGATTTGTTGCATTACTGATAAATAAACTTTGTAAAAAAGTTCTGAATAGCCAAAAAAGCATATAAACAGATTTATTTCTCTGTTTACATGCTTCTGTTATTCTATCTATATGATTTATAAAACCACATTGGTGGACGTACTTATCTATTGCAGATAGACGACTTTTTTTGACAAGAACCCAATGTAAGGAAATTTATTGTATATGATGTACTTCATGGCGACGTTGACCTCCAACAAACCGCCATTTGGAAGTAATATACAATATTTTAACAGCGTAAATAGCACTACCATATAACGGTTTTTTTTATTGGCGTTTAGTAGTGCTTTTTATTAAATATAAACCTATAAACCATATAACACGTTTTTCTATACCTGTTTTTAATTCAGTAGGAACAATAAAATGTATAGAGGTGGTCTACTATGCGTAAAAAAGAAGATAAATATGATTTTAGAGCCTTTGGTTTAGCCATTAAAGAAGCTCGATTGAAACGAGGTTTAACTCGTGAACAAGTGGGAGCATTGATTGAAATTGACCCACGGTACTTAACTAATATTGAAAATAAAGGGCAACACCCCAGCATACAAGTTCTTTATGACCTTGTATCGTTACTTCATGTTTCCGTTGATGAATTTTTCTTACCTGCTAATAACTTGGTAAAAAGCACCCGACGATTACAGATAGAGAAATACATGGATAGCTTTACAGACAAAGAACTATCCTTAATGGAATCTTTAGCCAGCGGTATCAACGAAGCAAGAAACATCGAAGACTAATTAAAAGAATCCATACATAACGGAAAGAGCCGATAAAATGAGATTGTATTAATCTCATTTTATCGGCTCTGCGTCTTTGCGTCTGGCTCTGTAATCACAGTTACTTTGAACTGCTTTATTTCAATTAAATTTTCTTGTCTGCATTTCGGACAATAGAGGGGGAATTTTTTTAATTCAGTATCTTCCCTTATCTTTAATCGTGTTTTATTTCCACATACAGGACACAATATCCACTTGTAGTTTATAATAACTATCTCCTCCTTTACACTTTAATTCAAATCTTTATTAAAAAATATTTCATCTTATTTAACAAGAAACCATATTTATATAACAACATAAAATACACTAAGTTATTTTATTGAACATATATCGTACTTTATCTATCCGACTATTTGGACGACGGGGCTGGCAAACAGGTTCACCGGTAGTAACATGGTACCCTTTTAACTCTGTTAAACAAACACTACGTCCATTTGTAAAGAAAGTTAAATCACTACGATATTCTTGAATACACCGAGCAGGGATTTCTCCACTAAGAATGACCTCATTATTTTTCAATTGAGTGTCTACGATGTTCGCACAATATTTAGGAGCATCGTTGTATGCTCGTGAAAGATATTCCTGTGGCGCATAAATTTTAAAACTAAGATATGGCTCTAACAATTCTGTTCCAGCTTTTTTTAAGACTTGTTCCAATACAATAGGAGCAAGCATCCGAAAATCTGCTGGGGTACTAACAGGGCTATAGTATAAGCCATACTTAAAACAGATTTTACAGTCCGTCACATTCCAACCATACAATCCTTGTTCACAGCCATAGCGTATCCCCTCCATAACTGCATTTTGAAACGATTGATTTAAGTATCCAAGAGAAACCGAGCTCTCATACTGTACTCCGCTCCCTAATGGAAGCGGTGCTACAGATAGACCAATGGAAGCCCAGAAAGGATTCGGTGGAACTTCGATGTGAATGGTATACTCTGCTTTTTTTAACGGTCTTTCCATATAAATGACTGTAGGCTCTTTTATTTCTATCTCCACATGATACTTTTCTTGCAGCAGAGCACAAGTCACTTCCATTTGTACTTTCCCTAAGAAAGAAAGTATGATTTCATGTGTCGCAGAATCCACATAATATCGCAGAAGCGGGTCACTGTCGGAGATTTCTAAAAGTGCATCAAGTAACATTTCCCTTTGTTGAGGTTTGCTCGGTTCAACAGTCGTTTGCAGCAGAGGGAGGGGATTTTCAATTCTCTCTCTCTGTGGCAATAGCTTTGTATCTCCAAGAACACTATTTAACTTCAAAAACTCATTCTGCAAAATAACAATTTCCCCGGAATAAGCCTTATCGATTTTACATAATTCACCATTTATTGAAGTATACATTTCTGTAATTTTTATTTTTTCCTTTTCCGATATTCTAACCGAATCTCGCAAATGCAGTACGCCACTATAAAGACGTATATATGCAAGACGCTGTCTTTTTTCCGAATACTCAATTTTGAAAACTTTTCCGCAAAGTTCAGACTGACCTCGATGTGTTGATGAATAAAATTTATTCGTAATCACTTCTATAAGGTTATCAATCCCTATATTGTTTTTTGCACTTCCGTGATAAACAGGGAACAGGGAACAATTATGAAATCTTATGCTTTCCTCTTGTTCGAGTTCTAATGCTTCCAATAATTTCCCAGACGTATATTTCTCCAAAAGGTAATCATTTCCTTCTATTACCATATCCCATTGTTCAGATTCGGTAAAGTTCATTACACGCATATTAGGATGCAGTTCTACCTTCTGTTTGATTACAATTTCCGCAGAAAGTTTCTCTTTAATATCCTGATAAACCGTTGATAAATCAATTCCATTTTGGTCAATCTTATTGATAAAAAAGATTGTGGGAATACCTATTTTCCTAAGTGCATGAAACAATATACGAGTTTGTGCTTGTACGCCATCTTTTGCAGAAATCAGTAGAATTGCCCCATCTAATACTGATAATGAACGATATACTTCTGCTAAAAAATCCATATGTCCTGGCGTGTCTATGATGTTTATCTTAGTATTTTTCCACTGAAAAGAGGTTATCGCCGTCTGAATTGTAATTCCTCTCTGACGTTCTAAAAGCGTATTATCCGTTTTCGTTGTACCTCTGTCCACGCTTCCTAATTCTGTAATCGCTCCACTGTTATATAATAAGCTTTCTGTTAAGGTAGTTTTTCCCGCATCAACATGAGCTAAAACTCCAATATTAATAATTTTCATGTGATTTTCCTCCATTCAAAAGCCCAAAAGGGCATAAAAATCCCAGTGATAAATACTCTTATCACTGGGATTTTTATGCATAACCATAGGCATACAAAGCATACAGATATTCTCCGGATACTTTAGAATCACATGATAAAGGTATTCTTAAACTGGGTACAAAAAACTAAGCCCTCCTAAAAAAGGACATCCAATTATTTGTTTCCACTATCAAATTGACAGTTTATTTAAGAATACCTTGCCGCATATTTATTAACTCCTTTTAAATAGATACTTAAATAATAGCACATAAGAGCATATTTGTAAAGGAATCTCCAATTTTTTATCAAAGAGAGTACGTGATTACAAAATAGCTGTAATAATGTACCAATATTTGTTATTCTATAATCTTCCAATTACTCCCGTTCTTTTCAAGTACCAAATCAAATTGAGATACCTGCGTTGCTTTGGTCTGCTGGTCGATATACTCCACTGTCAGCGATACCGTGACTTGATTATCCTTACGATTGTGAATAGGATTTACCAGTTCTTGAAAGATGTACTCTTTTCCGATTGGTTTTAATATCCCGTCATTCACATAGTAGGAAAGTTCACTGGCTGTCGCTGTAGGATAGAGCTTGAAGAACGTCGTTAAAAACTCATTGATTTCATTGGTTGTAATGGAATCAACCGTCCCCTCACTTTCAATGGCTTTTGGTTTATAACTTGATTTCTTAGGTATGTTGGTAATGGTCGGATTCTTAACCAGTACCATATTTCCAGAACCATCTACATAGACACTCACTATATAAGCAGAGTGGACGGTCTTTGTATTTTCTCCCTCTGTAATGAGCTGGTCTACACTGTAGGTTACATTAAACTCATTGTCGCCAGTTGGCTCTACCGTCCATATCTGAAATCCTCTTACAGAAGACGATACAGGAATATCTTTGCGTACTGTATCAACATTGAGAGCTTGAAGTTCATCTGTCAGATAGCCTTTTAGACTTTCCATTCGATTATCAATGGACTTATCGGATTGCTCCCATGAATAGTAGACTTTCGCAAAGTTCTCTACAAAATTTTCTACATGATGAGTATCAACGTATTCCTTTTCTATGATAGTTGTTTCGTGAATAGTATGAGTATCTATAGCTGTAAAGTGCTTGAATATCGCAAAGCTGAAACTAAGCCCTAAAAGTACCCACAAGGCAATCACAACCTTTTTATGAGGATTGACCTTATAGTAGACACGAGGTTTCTTTTCCTTTGGTATCTGTTTTTCTTTATTCTGATTTTTTCTAAATTTCATCATTAAATCTTCCTTTCTCATTGTTTGATTCGTCCTGCTCCCACTAAATGCTGTTGCCAGTAGGGGCTTGTTAAGTCGGCATAACCGATTGGGTCGCCTGCATGAAACATACGGTTATTGCCAAGGTATATCCCAACATGAGTAATATAAGAGCCAGCGTTATAGGTAGAATGAAAGAAAACCAAATCGCCAGCTTGTGCTTCCGATAGTGGGATATGCTGGGTCACATCATATTGCTGTTGTGCGGTTCGTGGTAAGTTAATTCCAGCTTTTCCATACGTCCATTGTGTCAGTCCGCTACAATCAAAAGAAGTAGTCGGGGAAGCTCCACCGTAAACGTATCGCCAGCCCTCATATTTCAGTGCTTCGTCCATGATGGCTTGTACCGTATCATCATCAAACTCTGTTGTGACAAGATACTGCGTTACCAGTTGCACATAAAACATATTGCCATAGTTGTATCGCCAGCCCCCATTGATAGGTATGGCTATGGGATTGGGGTAAGACACTTTTTCGCCACCTGAATACTCTTTTGAGAAACTTTGAGCCAGTTCAAAGGTATATTTATTTCCACGATTAGCCACATACCCTAAGAAACCACCACCATAATTGTAGGACTGGATAACCGATTCTAAATCTACACTGAGCCTTTCGCTACTGGCTAATAATTCACTGAAATACTTCACACCTTGCTTAATGGATTCTTCTGTACTCAATGAATTAGGTGGAAGACCGAGGGATTCCGAGGACTGCATAACATCTTCCGCAGTACCGCCCGATTCCACCTGTATAATCGCAAGAAGTATGTTGACATATTCTTCAACGCCATATTCTTTGGCATATTTTTCTACCATAGGCTTATGAGCCAGCACTTCTGCGGAAACATTCACACCTCCATAATGAATATTGGAAATTCCGCTGTCCTGTTCATCTGAAAATAAAATGGCAACAAACAGAAGCAGTGAGAAGACCATCAAGAATAATCCAGAACCACCAATCACTAAAGTTTTCAACTTCATGGTTTCTTACCGACTTTCTTAATGGTGGCGGTTTTGATTGGTGGTCTACTTCTTGTATTTTGTAGTGGTACTCTTTGAACAGTAGACGGACGTTCTTTTGTGATTGGACGTTGTGAAGTTCTATCTGCTGTAGTGGTTGAAGTTGCTGGCTTTTGAACGGTTTTTTCTTGAACGGTATTGCCTTGGCGTTCCACTTTTGGACTTGAAAAATCGGACTTAACTGCTGGACGCTCTTGTTTGGCTTGTTGAGATTCCTTATATGAAGTCTGAATATTAGACTGTTTTGAGGTCTGTTCATCATGATATTGTTCTTGTCTTGTAGTCGGTCTTTCATGAACAGAAGAAGCAGGCTGTTTTTTCTGTTTGACCTGTTCCATTTCAGAGCGACGCTTCGCAATGGTTTTTCGCCTTTGTTCCTGCTGTTCCTTGCGTCCACTGGCTCTGTCCGCTTTGGTTTGAGAAATACTACTGGTTAAATCACGGACATTCTCTTTTACTTTGGATTTTCCTTGATATACTGCATATCTTGCATTGGTCGGCAAATCTTTAACCTGTTCTTTCAAACCACTAGCAGTGTCTACCATTCTGTCTTTGGTATCAGCTACTGTACCGATGGTTTGACCGATACGTTTTCCAAGTGTTGATTTTTCCTTTCCGTCTGGTCGGGAGTGATCTGCTTGTGTCCTTGCAGAACTCCCCGAACCCGACTGTCCTTTTTTACCTGTAACAATGGCAGACCCAGCCCCTAGAGTAGTCATGGAACGTCCAAGTTTCCGCTGTAGACGGTGCATGTGAGCGTGCATAAGCATACGAGGTTTTCTCATCACACGACTTCCCACACTTTGAGAATCGTTACTCTGTAGAGAAAACATACTCATTAAATCGCCCAGCTTGAAGTAGATTCCTGCAAAGGTCACAATCTGTAGAAAAGCAATCAAAAAGAACGGATAACCAGCCGATAAGGTATAGAGCATGGTTGAAATACTAAATGCTGTCGTAATAATCAATGTGATTCCAGCTCGTGTCAAAATGGTATTAAAGAGCTTTGTTATGGCTCGTTTTGACATACCATCAAATGATGGAATCATGCTTAAAATAAAGCTCACAGGCAGAAACATAGCATAGATGATAAAAAGTACCTGCGAGAAAATCATGATTCCTGTTAATAGGAATACAAATATGGAAATCCCAATATTGAAGACAAATAGGAAGAAGACTGTACCTAAACGGTTAATGGTCTTTGTAATGGTTAGATTGGTATTGCTTCTGTCTTCAATTTCTTCCGCAACAATTTTTTCTCTGTCTTCGCCATTGTTGGAATCTGGGCTGGTGGAGAGCAGGCTTTCCACACGGTCAATACCGATACTTTCAATGTCTGAACTGTTGTATTGAAGCAGTAGCCACGGTTGCTGAACCTGTATGGAAAACAGGCTATCTCTGATTAAGTCCACGCTGTCCTTGCCTTGACTATCGGAATGGGGCATGACAATCTTCGTGCCAAGTGATAAACTGGCATTACTGATGTCTGATGAAAAGTCATTGATTTTTTTAATGTAGTCGGGAGCGTAGGCAATAAAGGAAGCCGATAGGATAAACACCAGCACAAAATTCATAATGGCATGAATTGCCTTTGTGGTTTCTCTCTTTATCAGTCCCGTATAGGCAACATAAACCCCAAGAACCAAAATCAAGAGTAAGAGGAATCCAACATAGAAACCCTCTGTTGAAAATCCGTTTGCACTCACACCAGCTAAGGTCTGCATATTCTTACCAATGGAATCTGCTGTAGCGGAAATGAAGTCTAAGGAATAGGCTTCCTGTACTAAGTAACCTGTCGCATTGGAAACATACAAACTGATTGTCCAAATAAAATTGGTAATGGCATATAGTCCATACATGACCTGTTTTCCAATCCCGTCCGACCAGTTCCACGGAAGCCAGCCCCAGCTATTATCCACATAAAAATCCAGTTGATAGTTTTCAAGTGGGTATCGGCTGTATTCATTTGCCACATTGACCGTATCATCTACCAAGCCCGCAGCTTGAACCACCGTTCCCAGCATGGCTAAAAGAAAAATGGCAATCACAAGTGTGAAAGCCACTGTCATTGCCACTTTACCTAGACGTTTCAGCGTCCAGTTTGATTTTATTCTGTTTACTATTGATGGTTTCACATTTACACCTCTTTTCGCACAGGTGGTCTGGTATCAAAGGCATGGAGCAGTTCTTCAAATACAGGGTGGAACTGTATCACACCGACACGACCATATAAATCACTGATAAGGCATTGCCCGTTTTCCAAATCACGCAATCGCTTCTGATTGTTTTCGTCCTCTGGGTCTACACCAAAAAAGGCTAAGGTCTTTTTAATCTCGTTAAGGTCAGTGGAACGAAATGCAAATTTTAAGCCGAGGTTATTTTTCAGTTTTTCATCTAAGAGGTCGTCTGTATTTTGGGTCACGAAATATACCCCAGCGTTCATAGCACGACCAGCCCGAACCAGCTTCATAGATAGTGTTTTTCCTTGTGCTACCTGTAAAAAGCTCCATGCTTCGTCTAAATCTACAATCTTGAAAATGCTTCGGTCTGTATGGATAAAGTCTAAAGCAAAGGTACTAATGACAATCAGCATAGCAACGGATAAAAGCTCCATAGTGGTATATTCCTCAAAGGAAGTTTCCTTGTCGGGAAGTACCAAGTCCGCAACCTGTATAATGTTCAGTTGTTTTTCTAAGCTGATAGACTGCTCCACATAACCATTACTGAATAATAAATGTGCAAAGTCATAGTCTGTAAAACTTTCGATATGGTCGGCTATACTGGTACTTAGTGGCGTATTCTCAACCCGTAATTCCTCAATCACTTTCATCAACCCTCGTACTTCACTATTGGTTACTGCACGAATGGCTTTTCTAAGGATTGGGAAGCGTTCCCCATCACGAGAGGAAATCCCCGTAAGGAATGTCAGAATATCAATAGCCAGTGATTCAGAATCTTTGGGATTTTTCATAATCACATAAGGGTCAAGTAAGCCTTTGTTTTTCTCATCAGAAGTCAGAGTGACGATATTGATTTCATGGGAAATCTCTGGCAAGGTTTCTTTCCATCTGCCACGTTCTGCTTTTGGGTCTACAATCACTGCTTGTGCCCCATAAAGCACCGCATAATAGACGATAAGGTTATTCGCAAAGGATTTACCACCACCCAGCGAACCAACAAAAGCCGACGCTAACGCATTGGTTACTGAACCCTTAACCCCTTGACTGGCAAGAGCAGGTTTCAGATAGACATTGCGTCCAGTATCTAAGCTGTAGCCAACATAAATCCCCTCATTTTCCCCCAGCATTTGAGTAGCACCAAAACCTAAACCAGCGAGGAAATCAGAGGTCACGTATTGAATATAATCATTCATATAACGCTTGCTGGCAGGTAAAAATTCTTCATGTAAGCCGAGCATATCCCCAAATGGTCGTACCAGTTTTACGCTTAAATCGTCATAAAAATCTTTCACTTCATTACAACGACGTTTGAGTTCGTCAAGATCATTTGCTGATACCCTTACCACATAAGACAGCTTGTACATAGATTCCTTGCTTTGGTCTAAATTGGTTTCCAGCTCATTCACACTTTCCAGAGCTTCCGCCACATTGGAGCTGGTTTCATTATCACTTTGCCAAGCGTGGTTATCCAAGTCTTTCAGTTCTTTCTTTTTATTGCGGACAGTAGATAGGGCTTTACGATTCGCTACAATTTCCACATTCATTGACGTATCAATCGGGAATGTAAATTGCTGTTGCTGGTAGTAGAAGATTTCAGAGGACGGGAAGTCCAGTTCTCCGACAATGCTGTTAATGGTAAAGTAAGCTACATAGACGGTTTCATCTTCCTGCTGGATTTTCAAATATCGCTGTTTTTCTTCCACCAAACAGCGAGTAGGCTTAATCAAGTCATAGTATTTAATCAGCGTTTCATTATCCAGCTTTTTCTTTGATAGATGGTACTCATACTCTTCATAGGCAGTGCCTGTCTGTCCGTAAAGGTGTTCAATCAGATAGCCGAAGTCGTCCTTATCTAACCTGCGGATTTTGAAACGACGAGAGATTTTATTTTCTAAGAGCTTTTCCATCTTCTGAAAACGCAGGATTTCATCATTACTCATACTAACAAAATCGCCCATCAGCTTATGGTTCACATCATAGACAAAATCAGACAAAGCATTTTTTGCTTCAACGGTAAGACTTTTCATAGAAAACTCCTGATCGTTGAGAAGCAACTTAAAGCCGATAAAGAAACGGTAGTTCACTTGATTTTCGCCAATCATGGATATTAAAGCGTCTGTCTGTTGGTCGATTTTGTCATAGGCAACCGCTTTGAGCTTGCCAGTGACTTCATTTTTGGAACGCTCTTGTGCAGAACGTATGCTGGATTCTGTACTGATTTGTAAAGCATGAATTTTGCCATCACGATTTTGTGCGATAAGCTGTCTGAAAGAATCATGCACTTGTATTTTCTGTTCTGGACTTAGAAATGAGTAATTGTAAGGAACAAGCTCATAGTAAGCATAACATTCCCCGTCTTTATTCCAGACGAGATTGTTTTCAATGTATTTAATTGGATATGCCATAAAATTCACTCCTAACTGCTGTAATGGCTTCTTGTGGCTGGTTTCTGCCAAGCGTTACTTTTTTTCCTGCATAGGTCAGCTTTGGTCGCAGTGCATAAGCAATGACAGACTTCAAAAATCCATAAGGCTTTTTACCATCAAAAGTTTTTGTAGACATAAACCATGTGAAAGCCACAGGAATCCCAAAGTATTTGAGAAATGCTCCCTCTATCATGGAAAGAGGGGGCAAGTTGCCAAGTATCATCACTGCAAAGAGTGACACGACAAACCATGTCATTTGCGTAAAGGTTATGGGAAACGGAAGTCTAAAATCATTGATAGAATACAGTACCTTTTCCACAGACCAGATACTGGTATAGCTTCGTATTTTCTTCATGTAATCAATCCTTTCATAAAAAATAGGGGTAGCTGATTGAGCCACCCCGTAAAATAGAAAATCTGCCAGTAGTAATGTACCGACAGATTTAATAGACGATTTCAAAAATCCCATGATTGGTTGAGATAAACGTTCCTGAAAGGTCTAAATCCCGACCATAGGCTTGATAATCAATATAGTTTTGAAGACTAGCTGGTACTTCGCCTAAAGCACCCGTTTCTTCAATGTAGTAGCGTGCCACGTCATACATATCATCACAATCGGAATGAATGATAATATCCTCTTGATGTTCGCTTAGTTCTTCAATGCTTGAAAAATGAGTGAGCAGAGCAGATAGCTCCGATTGTAATTCTTCGGGTAATTCCGATACCATTTCCCATAGTCGATTGAGTTCGCCAATGGAAGTGTATTCGTCAACCGTAAAGGGTAACTCGTAGTCATGAATGGCGTATTCCTCATATTCATCATTCAAGCCGATTTTCTCTTTGACTTCCTCAAAGTCAATGGGAAAGGTAAACCACGCACCGACCAATTCGCCCTCATTGTATTTGCCTAAATTCGCAATATAGACTTGCATATCGTCCATATATTCACGTCCTTTCTTTGTAGAGATTCAAAAATCCCTACCGCACTTCGTTTGGTGTACCATTCCTTTGCGGAACATAAGAAAACCACTTATATTCCACAAAAGAACGGTTTTATTTAAGCACCAATAATGCGATTGAATAGCTCTAGTAAAATGTCTTTTACTCCAGCAGCGTTGAAGACTAAGCCAACCGCAATAATCGCAATAATTAAAAAGCCAATCAGTTTGCTAAACTCACGCTTGAAGCCAAGATACAAGCCAATCACAACGATTGCTAAAAGCACCAGTGATTGAGCGTTTGATAGAAACCAGTTATAAAGGTTTTGTCCAAAATTCATAAAAATGTTCTCCTCTCTATATTCAATGAATTTGTATTTGAGTTATTTTTTTGTTGTTATCACGTCCTGTTCTTTTACTGACTGTTGCTTCAAAATCTGCTTGTGTCGGTCTGTCAGTTTCGCATGGTCGAGAATGTCTTTTACAACCTGCGTCTGGTTGATTTCATCAAGTTTAATCGCAACCTTTAAGGTCGGGGCAACTTGATGAGATAGCCAGTTCAGCGTCCTTTGGAAGGAGTAAGGCTCTGGTTTTGTGGTTAGTTTTAATCGTTCACGATTGTTCCCAATAAACCAAGCCCATTCTTCATTCAGTTTCCAATCAGAACGAGGTTTGGAATCGTCTTTATCTACAAAACGGATATACCGATTGATAATTTTAAAGGCGGTATGCTCTGGATTGTCATAGACGAGTAAATCACGGACTGCATAATAGGCACGCTCATTTTTCAATCGAATCTCAAAACGGTTTTTTACTTCTGCGTCTTCAATGGGAATATCATTTTTCTTGTACTGCTCGTAGTCCTTTTCATAGATACAGAAATAAACTTCACTTTGTAATGAACCGATATAGAGGGTGTTTCCCATACATTCCTTTTCCTCTTTGCGTACCAGTTCGCCACTGCGATAGCTTTTAAAACTGCGGAAGACGGAGATACATTCTTCCTGTTGGCACTTTTCAGTGAGTACAGGGATATTCAAAATCCCTGTCTTATCGTTAATGGCAAGGTCAAGGCGTTTCATCACACCGCCAGCCACCAAAACGTCCATAAAGAACTCATACCAGCTTCTTTGTTGTGCCAGAAGATAGCTTTCAAATTGTCTGCACCCACGACCTTTCAATTCCACCAGAACTCCTTTGTCCAGTTCATGGGAGCAAAGGACGAATATGTCGCCTAAAGCATAATGCTCTGAATAAGAATAGAAACCATAGTCCTCATGAAGAAAATAGGACAGTTTCAGTTGTAAGATGTTTTCGACCACCTGCTGTACGTCTGTTGTCGGAAAGCGAATCCTTACATAATCAAACAGCATTTCAAGGGGAGCGTCGGGATTGAAGCGTTCCAGAGCTTCCCAAAGGGACTGCTGTAAATCCTCTGATGGCTTGACTTTTCCTGTTTCAATATCGCTTAGATACTGCCTTGTAATACCAGTCGCAACAGCTAAACGGTTTTGAGATAGTCCATAAGCCAAGCGTTTTTCTTTTAAATGCTGTAACCAAGTTTGTTCATTCAGTAAAAATCCCTCCAATCAAAAAGGCGTATGTCAACTTTTAAAGCCCATTTGACATACGCTGAAATTTTGTAAATCCCTTGTAACCAAAGGATTTTCTAATGTTTTTTTGACTGTTTCCTGTCGATTTGTACCCCCCTGTTAGATACGGGGGGTTAAGTGCTGGCGTGGCTATTGCCACACCAGCCAGCAAGATCAGTCCACACCTGCGACTTCCGCTTCGCACGTCGCCTGCGTGGACTGTCTGCTGTTGGATAACTTTTTAATTTCCTCCAAGAAATCATATCCTTTTGGTACAAGGGGAGTATAAAACTCTGATATGACACTTGTTCCTACATCAACATAGCCACGACCTTTGATTCGCTTTAAGAAGAAATCCTTTTGTACGTCACTGCCAAACATCATGCCATAGCCCATTTCAGACATACGACCTAAAGCCACTCTGAAATTAAACTGATCACGGATTCCGTCGCCTAAATATTTTGCGTCTGGACGTTGACAAGCCAGTATTAGAAAGAAGCCAGCTTGACGACCTAACATGACAATCTGTTTCAGCTTATTCATAACTGCGGTGTTTTCTTTTGTTCCCAGCATTTCCATGAAAGCGACGTATTCATCAAAGATTAAGAAGTGTGCCGGGAGACCTAAGTAAGCATAATTTTTGCCAGTCTTATAGTTCTTCATCTGCTTCATTTCCTCACTACGTTTCATCATTTCTTCATAGAATGTTTCAATGCAAGAAAGCAAGTCTTCTTTTCTATAGTAGACATTTGCCATCACAGAACCTAAGTCCGCAAGGTCAGCATTTTTCGGGTCAAGAATATACAGTTTTGAATCTGTATGAAGCAAGGCTTCAATCAGTGTCAGTATAAAGTAAGTTTTACCGCCACCTGTACCACCAGCAATCAACATATGAGGGAGCTTATCATATTCCCACCATACGTTTTTCATTAAGCGAAGTTTACCATCTTTAGCTTCTACTTCATCAATAGAAATACGACTGGCTATGGTGTCATAGAGCAAAGTATATTCCACATAGGAATCCTTTAACTCTTTATCCGTCAGCTCACAGTACAAGCCACTCTCTAATTTCTTTTCCAAGTGTAAGAGTTGGTCTTGATATTTTCCCAGCGTGATTTCCACCCGTATCTGTATCAAGCCATTTTTAAGTCGATAATACATTTTAGGGAAGTAGGTTATCTTTTCCTTTGTACGACCAGCACTATCTTTAAAGAAACCCTCTGTTTTGACCTGTTCAGATTCATACCACTTGTTTTCAAGTATCATCTTTGCCAGTTTTTGACGGTGGTAAAGTTGTTTAACCGTATCATAGCGAACCCGTTTGAATACAAACGCTACCAGCAAGCAGATAAGAATTGCGACACTGAAACTGATAATTAAATAGGGAATGTCAATCTTATCTGCTTGTGATAGGTTAAAATCCTGCCAGTTGATCTGCTGGATTGTCTTCACATGAAACAGTCCGACAACCAGCAGGAAAACAGGCAGGAGTGACGCTATCGTAAAATGAAAGACTAAATCTTTACCAGATGGGCGAATCCTTTTACCACGCTGTTTCATGCGAAAAAGTCTCCTTTCTACCTAGCGACTATTTGTCTTGTGTCGGTTCTTTCTTTGCTTGTGGTTGAGCTTTGAATGAACTAGAATCCTTTGTCAGCACAATATCGTCTGCCTTGATATACCAGTCAACATCTGCTCCTTGATAGGTGGCAGTAGCAACGGTGTCCGCAATGGGATTGATAAGTTCCACCCGTGCGTTATAATCAAACTCTTTCAAAGGCACGCTGGCAGGAATACTTACTTGAATCATGCGTCCTTGTCCTTTGGATTTTAAGTCATAGGTACGTTCCTTGATTTCATCTGAAACCGACCCGTCTTCATTTTGGATTCTCACTTCACGACGTAGAGCAGAGAATTTCAATTCTCCAAAAGTCGTGTCTTTATCTAATACAATGCCATTTGCTAATCTCATCATTTTTCCTCTCTTTCTTTATTCTTTTATCATGTCGTCAGCATGTAAAAGGTAATTTGTAAAACCACGAGTGCCGATTTTGTAGCCCTCTGCGGTAATACGTGGATTGACTAACTTCACACGTTCCTCAAAGCCGAAATGTTTTTCGCCAGCTTCAGCAGGAAGCACCACCACAATATCATCTGCTCTTTGAACATCAGAATAGAGATTATAGCTTCTTGATAAGACAGTTAGCCGTCCGTTGATTCTTCGCTGAACGACTTTATCCTCGCCAGCAAATTCTAAATTGCCGAATGTTTTTTCCATGTTGGGAATCACAAATTTAAGTTCCATATTTTTACCTATCCTTTCTTTTTTATTGGCTGAATGAATGTTTGATGGTCTTAAAGAGTGGGGAACGACCTTTTGATTCTTGATTTTTTGTTTTCATAAGTTCACTTCCTTTCAAAATCGGGTAAAAAAATAGACACCTCATTTTTTGAAGTGTCTACCTATTAAATATTCAAATTTTATTGGAAGTATCTTTATATCTTCACTTTTCAAGGATAAATCGTCGTATCAAAGCTCATTCATAAGTAGTAAATTAGTAGTAAATTGAGTGGTTTTGACCTTGATAAAGTGTGATAAGTCCAGTTTTTATGCGGATAACTAGATTTTTATGCTATTTTTTAGACAAAATTAGCTTATTTTAGGGAAATGAAATGCTAACGTTATGTAACAATGTTAGTCTTTTATTTCAAAATCTTTGTTTAGTATGAATTTAGCTCTACAGAAAAATAAAAAATGTGATAAAAATTTCAACTACTCTTCTCTATAATAAAGCTACCTGTTCTTTGAAAATTGAATCCACTCCGTCTTGATTAGCGTGCCTGTGTAAGTAGGGACTGAGAGTATTTCCCTGTGAAGGGCAACTGGCACAAGACGTGTGTGAGAATTTTCTAACAGACACGGAGTTTATCGTTACCAGACTTAAACGATGCGACAAACTAGATAAAGGAGTTAATCATGAAGGTAGTAAACTTGTATGATTTGAAACAAATGGGAAATAAAGGTGGTTGTACCATCCAATTGATTCATCACTTTCCTTTTGGTATGGGCTTAGGACATCTCAAAAAAGACTACATTGAATTTAAACGTGTTGGTATCGTTGATGGGAAGGCAGTAGAAGTCACTCTTCGAGAACCTTATTCGAGAGATCTACTGAAGGTTGTCAAGTCGATTAAGCAACGTCAGAAATTGATAGCTTATCGTTATAAAGAAGGAAAGCTGCTATTTGTGAAGAAGGAGGCATCAGATGTCCTCTGAACAACAGGAACGAATGGCAGTTCAATATGCAGAGCGTAGTCTTTTATTTACTGTAAAAAGTCTTTTAAAGATTCTAGAATGGTCTAGACGTCAGGCTTTAGCACAGGATTCCGCCTATAAGATAGGAGTGCAGAAATTAGAAGAATTGCTACAATCTCCCTATGCGATTGATACGATTAATCTGAAAAAAGATTTTTTAGACAAACCAATTGATATAGAGAAATTTAAAGCTTTTTTAGAAAAAGAAGAGATTCCTTTAGCCATCGCTTGGCAAGGGGATTCTCTACATTTCTACGCGAAAGACCGTTCGATTTTAGACAATCATTTAGACCATCTTTTAGAAAAAATGGTTAATGATCCGGAGAAATTAGCTGATTTTACCATGGATAAGTCATTAGATGATGCTATTGATGAAGCTAAATCCCAAATTACCTTTAGACAAGAAGGAGCCGTCAAACAGAAAGAGATGGTGAGATGATGTACAGTGGAAAAAAATTCCTACTATTCTCACTGTTAGGTATCTTACTAGGCTATCTTTTTCATCGTTTGACGCTTTTGTATGATTCCTATACTGGAAATACCTTAGATAAATGGACTCATCTTCTGATGGAAGGTCAAGATGAAGTTCTTCAGTCGCCATGGAATGTTTCTTTTACTGGAAAATCAAGTGCTTTTTTTCTACTAGGTTTTGTGATGATGTTACTGGTTTATCTCTATCTAGAGACTGGTAAAAAACAATACCGAGAAGGGGTAGAATACGGGAGCGCCCGTTTTGGAACTCTAAAAGAAAAGAAGCTCTTTTACGGTAAGGAATTTTCTCATGATACGATCTTAGCACAAGATGTTCGTTTGACATTATTAGATAAAAAACCACCCCAATATGATAGAAATAAGAATATTGCGGTGATTGGAGGTTCAGGAAGTGGGAAGACATTTCGCTTTGTGAAACCCAATCTGATTCAGATGAATAGTTCTAATATTGTAGTGGATCCTAAAGATCACTTGGCCGAGAAAACAGGCAAACTCTTTTTAGAACATGGCTACCAAGTAAAGGTGTTAGATTTAGTCAATATGAAGAACTCAGATGGCTTTAATCCTTTTCGCTATATAGAAACAGAAAACGATTTGAATCGCATGCTGACTGTTTATTTTAATAACACCAAAGGCTCTGGCTCCCGAAGTGATCCATTTTGGGATGAAGCTTCTATGACTTTGGTTCGAGCTTTAGCCTCTTACTTAGTCGATTTCTATAATCCACCTAAAACAAGAGAACAGCTCATAGAAGAAAGTCGTTTAAGTCAAAAGGAATATCAAAACTTGTTGAAACGTCAAAAAAAAGAAGTGGAAGAGCGAAAAAAACGAGGTCGTTATCCAAGTTTTGCTGAAATCTCAAAACTCATTAAACACTTATCCAAGGGTGAAAACCAGGAAAAAAGTGTCTTAGAAATTCTATTTGAAAATTATGCTAAAAAGTATGGGACTGAAAATTTTACCATGCGAAATTGGGCAGATTTTCAAAATTATAAGGATAAGACTCTGGATTCTGTTATAGCTGTAACCACTGCTAAATTTGCCCTCTTCAATATTCAAAGTGTCATGGACTTGACCAAAAGAGATACCCTTGATATGAAGACATGGGGCAAGGAAAAATCAATGGTTTACTTAGTTATCCCAGATAACGATAGTACCTTTCGCTTTCTTTCAGCCCTCTTTTTTTCAACCGTATTTCAAACCCTAACAAGACAAGCAGATATTGATTTTAAGGGTCAATTGCCTCTTCATGTGAGAGTTTACTTAGATGAGTTCGCAAATATCGGAGAAATTCCAGATTTTGCTGAACAAACCTCAACAGTCCGTTCTCGAAATATGAGTCTCGTTCCTATTCTTCAAAATATTGCCCAACTTCAAGGGCTCTATAAAGAAAAAGAAGCTTGGAAAACCATTTTGGGGAACTGTGATAGCTTAGTCTACTTAGGTGGTAATGATGAAGATACCTTTAAATTTATGAGTGGCTTACTCGGTAAACAAACCATTGATGTTCGAAATACTAGTCGTTCCTTTGGCCAAACAGGTTCAGGATCCCTTTCTCATCAAAAGATTGCTCGTGACTTAATGACACCCGATGAGGTCGGAAATATGAAACGGCATGAATGCTTGGTTCGAATTGCCAATATGCCTGTCTTTAAAAGCAAAAAATACAATTCCACTAAGCATCCAAACTGGAAGTACCTAGCTAATCAAGAAAGCGATGAACGGTGGTGGAACTATCAAATCAATCCTTTGAATCAAAGACAAGAAAATTATCTTGACGACCTTAGAATTCGTGATTTAACTTTTGAATCTAGTTTAAAATAAAAATAGAAAAGAGGAAATAGATGATTACGCATTTTAAAGGTTTTGTTTATGGAGTAGACGCAAGTGCTATGTTTGCACAAGCTATGTCTTTGTTACAGAAGGGATTGATTGCAGTTGGTGCCTTTCTCGTTGTTGTGGGGATTGTCAACCTTGCAACCAACATTAAAGATGGTGGACCAGGTGTTCGGAATGCCATTCTTGAAATTGTCGGTGGTGTTATGGTAGGGGCTGCTGGAGCCTTTGTAACCCAGATTTCAATTTAGGAGGATAAACAATGACATGAATCTTAGTTTAGTCTCACCCTTTGTTTACCTTGCATCTGAAAAAATATCAGCTGAAAATTTATTTGAAGGATTTAATGTGGATTTACAATCTACGGTAGATCTGATTAAATCCCTATCTAGCTACAATCCAACAGTTTGGACTTATATGTCTAGTATTACTAAAAGTGTCATGCAGCCTCTTGGAGTTGCGATTTTATCAGTTGTTCTCATCTTAGAATTTTCGAAGATGGCAAAGAAGATTGCTAACTCTGGTGGAGCGATGACCTTTGAAGCATTAGCGCCGATGTTGATTAGTTATATTATGGTCGCAGTGGTCATTACCAATACTACCGTTATAGTAGAAGCTATCATCGGGATTGCGAGTCACGCCATCGAACAAGTGGCCTCGATTGTGGCTCACGGTGGGGCGAAGTATGATACACTCTCTGGATTAAAAGGTTCAGGATTTATTGGCCGGATGATTGTGGGCTTTTTCGCTCTCCTTATCTGGCTTGTTCGGATAGTAAGTGCAGCCATGGTTAATCTTTTGGTATCTATTCGATTTATTCAACTCTACCTTATGATCCCATTTGCCCCTCTTACGATTCCAACATTTTTAAGTGATGAATGGAAGTCTATTGGTATTGGCTATTTAAAAAATATTATGGTCTATGCGGTACAAGGGGTTCTCATTTTTCTGATTGTTTCTCTTGTTCCTTTGTTTGAATCTGCTGGGAAAATAGCTGTTTCAAATGGTGCAGGAGTCTTGCAATCACTTGCGATTATGTTTGGTAGTTTAGTACAAGCTATCTTACTGATTATTGCCCTCGTTGGTTCTCAACGTACGGCTCGCTCAATCTTAGGTATGTAATTAGATAAAGGCTAGGAAGTGATTGCTTCTTAGCCTTTTTAGAAAGGAAAGTCATGAATACATGTGTCTTTAAAGACATCTCAAAATACCAACACAGGGCTTGGTTAGGTTTCACCACAAGACAAATCATCTTTGTTTTACCAGCCTTTATTGTCACAATTATTGTTTTGGGCTTGAATCTCTTTTTCTGGCAATTTGGAGATTGGTTTGTTTACGGTTTTGTGTTTGCTTTTACCATCCCCCTAATGCTTTTTGGAGTCTATAAACCCAATGATTTATATTTTGAACATTATTTGAAATACCGTCTTCATTTTGAATTAACGGTTCCCCTACGCACAATTACAGGAAAGAAAGGACCTGAACATGAAAAGAAAATCAAATACATTAAAGAAACAAAAAACTTCAATGACTAATAAAAAGGAAGAAGTTAAAGGGAAAAAAGAGGAAGTGTTACCCTCAACGGCTAATACTCTTTCCTATCAAGCCCTGTATCAAAATGGTCTGATGCAGGTAAAAGAAGATTATTTCTCACAAAGCTATTTACTTGGTGATGTCAATTACCAGACCGTTGGTTTAGAAGATAAGGGCGCAATCATTGAGAAGTATTCTGATTTGATTAACTCACTAGATGACCAAACCAACTTCCAATTGACTATCTTTAATAAAAGATTGAATTTAGAAAAGTTTAGACAAAGTGTTTTGTATGAGGAAAAAGAAGATGGATATGATACCTATCGTAAAGAATTGAATCGGATGATGAATCAGAATTTAGATAGTGGTGAAAATAACTTTTCGGCTGTAAAACTGATTAGCTTTGGAAGAAAGGATTCTAATCCCAAACAAGCCTATCGTTCCTTGTCTCAAATAGGAGAATATTTCAAGAGTGGTTTCTCAGAAATTGATGCTCGATTTGAATCCTTGGCTGGAGAAGATCGTGTGAACTTGTTGGCCGACATGCTTAGAGGAGAACACCATCTTCCTTTTTCTTACCGTGATTTAACGAGATCTGGTCAGACAACTCGTCACTTCATAGCCCCTAATCTCTTGGATTTTAAAAACAAGAATTACCTACAAATCAATGACCGCTTATTACAGATTGTCTATGTCAGAGACTACGGCATGGAATTAGGGGATCAGTTTATTCGAGACCTTATGCAAGGAGATTTGGAATTGATTGTAAGCCTTCATGCTCAAAGTTCGACCAAGGCAGATGCCATGAAGAAACTACGAACAAAGAAGACCTTGATGGAATCCCAAAAGATTGGGGAACAACAAAAACTAGCTCGTACAGGTATCTATTTGGAAAAAGTAGGTCATGTATTAGAAAGTAATATCGATGAAGCTGAAGAACTTTTAAAAACCATGACCGAGACAGGTGATAAACTGTTTCAAACGGTCTTCTTGATTGGGATCTTTGGTCAGGATGAAGAAGAACTCAAACAAGCTCTAGATACGATTCAACAAGTGGCCGGCTCAAATGACCTAATGATTGATAAACTTCCATATATGCAAGAAGCAGCCTTTAATAGTTTGCTGCCATTTGGTTGTGATTTTTTAGAGGGAGTATCACGGAGTTTATTAACATCTAATGTAGCAGTGAACTCACCTTGGACTTCAGTAGACTTACAAGACCGCAGTGGGAAATATTACGGTATCAATCAAATCTCAAGCAATATTATTACTATTGATCGAAGCTTATTAAATACACCGTCTGGTCTGATTTTAGGGACATCTGGAGCTGGGAAAGGGATGGCAACTAAGCATGAGATTATCACGACCAAAATCAAGGAATCTGGTGAAAATACTGAAATTATCATCGTGGATCCAGAAGCAGAATACAGTGTCATTGGACGAGCTTTTGGGGGAGAAATGATTGATATTGCGCCAGATTCCCAAACCTATCTCAATGTACTTGACTTGTCTGATGAAAATATGGATGAGGATCCTGTTAAGGTAAAATCAGAATTTCTTTTATCCTTTATCGGCAAGTTATTGGATAGGAAAATGGATGGAAGAGAAAAATCGATTATCGACCGAGTCACCAGACTCACCTATCAGTCATTTAAAGAGCCTTCTTTGGAAGAATGGGTCTTTGTCTTGAGTCAACAACCAGAAGAAGAAGCGCAGAATTTGGCACTTGATATGGAACTGTATGTCGAAGGTTCTCTTGATATTTTTTCTCATAAGACCAATATTCAGACAGGATCTAACTTCTTAATCTATAACGTTAAAAAGTTAGGAGATGAGCTGAAACAAATCGCTCTTATGGTAGTGTTTGATCAGATATGGAATCGTGTTGTTCGGAACCAAAAATTAGGGAAGAAGACCTGGATTTATTTTGATGAAATGCAGCTTCTCTTATTAGATAAATATGCCAGTGATTTCTTCTTTAAATTGTGGAGTCGTGTCAGAAAATATGGAGCTAGTCCGACTGGGATAACTCAAAACGTCGAAACCTTATTGTTAGATCCAAATGGTAGACGGATTATTGCAAATAGTGAATTTATGATTCTCCTCAAGCAAGCAAAAAATGACCGAGAAGAACTGGTTCAACTCTTAGGCTTGTCAAAAGAACTCGAAAAATACCTTGTCAATCCAGAAAAAGGGGCAGGACTGATAAAAGCTGGTTCAGTTGTCGTACCCTTTAAAAATAAGATTCCTCAAGGTACTCAATTGTTTGATATCATGAGTACGGATCCTGATAAAATGGCTTCTAATTAAGGGGAAGTAGAATGAAGGATAAAAGAAAAATCATACGTGCCCGAAAGGCATTTAGAAGAAGCCTAAAAGATGAGAAAAAATTCTTGAAAAAAGGAAAGAAGGAGGTAAGGAAACAGAAAAAAGATTCCGCTGTACTGGATGAAAAAGCATGGAAAAAAGAGATAAAAGAAAAGCTAGAGGAGATGAGAGAGGCTTCAAAGGAGAGAGTAAAACAAGCAAATGAAGACTACAATCATATTCTTCAAAATAGTCCTCCATCTCTTTTGAATCGCAAAGAATTAAGAGACAGACGATTACCTCATGCTAGGAAACGATTGAAAATAGCTAAGAAGCAATTTAGAGAAGCCAAGGTAGAAGCAAAAGAAGAAAGAAAAGAGAGTCGTAAAGAAAGAAAAACCAATCAAAAATTTCTTTATGGTCAGGAAACAAAAGCAAAATCCAATTTTTTCTTTCAAGGGAAGAGTTTAGAAGAATTAAAAGCTAAGAAAGAAGTCAAGGACGCCAAAGAAAATTTAAAATCTACTAAACAAGCCTATAAATCCAAAAAGGTTAGTAGGAAAGCCAAAACTTTCCTTTATGTCCTTGGACGTGAAGGTGGAGAGTTAGCTTCAGAAAATGAAGATTTAGAAGGCTATCGCACACTTCAAGAGACCATTAGAAAAGGGAAACGCTACAGTCGGCTTTCTTATAATCTTGGAAAAGCTAGTGTCAAAACAGGACAAGCAACAGGTCGTTTTACCAAGAAAAGACTGACCAACACAAAAGAGCGATACCATCATTTTAAGGATGGAAAAGGATGGAAACTAGCGAAAGATAATCCAAGTTCCTTTAAAAATCGGTATCGAAAATTAAAGAAACAAGGCCTTACAAGTGTACGAAATATCTATCAAAAACTAAAAGCAGCCTTTTCCTTCTTTACATTTGCGGCTGGGAATCCTGCAACCTGGATAGTTGGAGGAATAGTCTTTCTTCTTTTACTTATGATGAGCTTCTTTTTAGGATTTTCATCTGCTAGTTTAATTCAACAAGATGAATTTGAATTAACAAAAGCTTATACCCACCTAACTTGGGAAGACGCAGAACATACCCGAACCAATGACAAAGGAATTACCTATTACACAAAAGTTGATGATGTGATGGGGTATATGAACTTTAAATTCCATGACTATGAGTTACACAAACCAGTTCACTTATTTAGTTCAGAAACTTACAAGGATTATCTATCTACTTTGTGGCATGATTTAAACGATGGGGAAGATTTGAAATCCATGCAAGACCTTTATGAAACTCCTAAGTATAAACTATCGAAAGACGATCAAGAGGAAATGAAGGAACTAAAAGAAGAAGGTGTGTATGCTTCCATGCAGGAATTGGACAATCCATTTGAAGGGAAAAGTAACGAAGATAGTTTAACCATGACTTATCGTTATGGATACTATGATTTAGACGGAAAACCTACTCTTCAGGAGTACATTCTACTAGAAGCTAAAGCTCACCAAGCAATTGTCGCACCAATGGATGGAGTTGTATCTCTAGATGGCGACAATGTTATTCTCACTAACGGAAAAGGAGAGAATGAGAGTCGATTAACCTTGTATTCTATTCATAATGGCCGTGCGATTGAGGGGACAAGAGTCCTAACGGGTGATATTATTGGTGAAACACCAGACGATACAGGTTTGAAAGTTTCCTATCAAAAGTTTAAGAACAAGAAAGAAAAATTGGTGTACGTCAATCCGCAATTTTATTTTCCAAAAGTCATTCAACTTCAGACAACTATCTTACCTGCCATTGGTCAGTTTGGTGGGGATGAGTTTGAACGAGCGAAACATATTTATGAGTTTTTGAAATCTCAAGGGGCAAGTCCCCAAGCCATTGCAGCTATTTTAGGAAATTGGTCGGTAGAGTCTTCTATCAATCCTAAACGAGCTGAGGGAGATTATTTATCTCCTCCAGTTGGCGCTACCGCTTCCTCATGGGATGATGAAACCTGGTTAGCGATTGGAGGTCCAGCCATTTATAGTGGTGCTTATCCTAATATCCTTCATAGAGGTTTGGGGTTAGGTCAATGGACGGATACTGCAGATGGTTCAACACGTCATACAGCTTTATTGAATTATGCACATAGCAAAAATAAGAAGTGGTATGATTTAGACCTCCAACTTGATTTTATGCTTCATGGGGATAGTCCTTACTATCAAAGTTGGTTAAAAGATTTCTTTAAAAATACGGGCAGTGCAGCCAATCTCGCCCAACTCTTCCTCACCTATTGGGAGGGAAATTCTGGTGACAAACTACTGGAAAGACAAACCAGAGCAACGGAATGGTATTACCAAATTGAAAAAGGCTTTAGCCAAACAAACGGAGGACAAGCAAAGAGTGACCCACAATCCCTTGAAGGGGTTCGTGGGGACTTGTATGATCATTCTGTTCCTGGTGGTGGAGATGGTATGGCCTATGCCTATGGACAATGTACATGGGGAGTTGCGGCTCGTATGAACCAGTTAGGCTTAAAATTAAAAGGAAGTAATGGAGAAAAGATTTCAATCATTAATACCATGGGAAATGGTCAGGATTGGGTTTCGACAGCTTCAAGTCTTGGAGGGGAAACGGGCTCTATACCAAGAGCAGGTGCTATTGTTTCTTTTGTGGGAGGTACACATGGCACACCAGCCATCTACGGTCATGTGGCTTTTGTAGAGAAAGTCTATGATGATGGTTCTTTCCTTGTGTCTGAAACCAACTATGGTGGCAACCCTAACTATACCTTTAGAAAAATCTCGCAAGCAGATAGTGCCATCAGTTTTGCTTATACGGTGAAATAAAAGAATCATGTCATCAGTTTAGGTGACATGATTCTTATTTTTTATAGAGTGACATATTTAATGCCATAGGCTGATAAGTTACTTGATGATCGTCTTTAATCAATTGACTGTAAGCAACAAATCCGAACTGTTCATAAAATTGAATGACTTTAGGATGATTGATACTATCTAAAAATACCATCTGAGTTCCTACAATTGCTCGAAATTCTTCAATTTTTTGAATTACAATTTCAAATAACTCTTGTCCTGATAGTTTATTTAGATTTGTGTTTTTGCCGAATTGACCGATAAGTAACACAGGGAGATAATCAATATTTTTGGGACTTTTCCCTTTTAGGACGAGTTTCTTTTTTAAGGATTTCTCTAAATCAGAAATATCAACAACTTTGAGAGATAAACTAAAGAATCCTATGATGTTATTTGTTTCAGTTTCTTCAACGATAAAATTACGAGAACGATGTTGTTTTTCAAAATTGGGGGCTTTATCAGATAGATAAGTCAACATCTCTTCATTACCGTTGAAATCAACATTTTCTAAAATGATAGTTTTAAATAGCTCCTGAACTTGTTTCTCAGTTTTATCAGGAGCTAGCACTTGAATGTTTTCAAGATATTGCTTAAGTGGTGTTACTTGAATTGTCATCTTACAGATACTTTGAAATGAGTTTATTTTTCGTTGGAGCGGTAGCGTCCTGTGATTCAATAGATTTCAAGACGGCTTGTAGCTTTTTAGATGGTTTATGATTAAGAATTTTTAGAGCATCTTCGTTTGTTAGTTTTATATCACGTGTTAAACTGATTGTAGCCATTTGTTCTACCTCCTGTTTCTACTTAAATTCATTATAGCTTATTTTGAACAAAAGTTCAATCTAAAGATAGTGTATGTTTTCTATAGTGTATAAATCCCAAATAAGTTTTTCTCTTGCATTTGTAGCTCATATTCGTTATAATAATGGTGTAAATGAGTGGTCGGCTCATGGTCAATCTGATAGTAATCTTGGACATAAGGGCCAAGCGGTGGCGGACACCAGAACGAAATCCGATAGCAATCTTGGACGTAAGGACCAAGCGGTGGCAGACACCAGAATAAACCGACAAAAATAGTAGTAATGCTATATAAAACTAGGGAGAGGGTGACTTTTTATCGCTCTTTTTTTCATTGAATTAAAAAAATTCTAGTGACTTTCATATCACTAGAATTTAATGCATTTCACTAACCTACTCCGATAACGATAATACTTTCAAGTATTACAAATAACAAACTAAACCATGCTTTTTTATTCATGATAAATACCTCTTTTCGTTTTCTTATATGATATAATATTTTTAAAGATTGTGGAGAAATTTCCCTTATACGCAAATTAGGAGGTAACTGGAATGAAATATGGAAAAATTTTTAAAAAATTTAGAGAATCTCGCGGTTTGTCTTTAAAAGATGTTGCAAAATCAGGTCTTTCAAGTTCCCATCTCTCAAGATTTGAACATGATGAAGCTGATTTAACCATCAGTAAATTTCTTTTAGCCTTAGATGCAATACACATGCCTATCGAAGAATTTGTTTACGCTGTACGTGATTTCCGTAGAGATGACTTTAATGAACTTTTAGAAAAAATTCGGTATTTAGTCTCAAAGTGTGATATAGACGGAATGAAAAAGCTATTAATTAGCCAGATAGAAAAGAAGGATAAAAAAGAACCATTCGATTCATTTAACACAATTTTGCTTAAAATAAGATTACAGGATTTGTTAGAAGAAATTTTAGTAACAGACCAAGAAATTGGTATTATCAGTGATTACTTGTTTTCTGTAGAATACTGGGGATACTATGAATTGCTACTGTTTATGAATACAATAGATGTTTTAAATCATAAAACAATGATGGTTTTAGCCAAAGAAATGTGCCATCGTTCGGAGTTTTATAGAGAAATTCCTAATAATAGACGCTTATTAGCAACTATGTTGCTCAATGCTTATATCACCTGTATTGAACGCAATGAATTGATGGATGCTCTTTATTTTGAAAAACAGCTAAAGTATTGTAACTTTTCAGAGACTGAAATGTATGAAAAGCTAGTGCTTCACTATACTAAAAATTTATATGATTTAAAGAAAAACAATAATCGATACGCTGTTTTGGAAATGAGAAAGTGTATTGCAACCATGAAATTGGTAGATAGTAATCAGACGGCTTTAAAATTTGAGAATCATTTACAAAAAGTGTTAGGTGACTTGGCGTAAATTGCGTATAAGGGAAAGAAAATAGAAATGAACATAATTGTGTTATGATATTAATGTCATCGATGATACAGTTTTTTACTAACTGGGAGTTGTATTTTCTTAAATTCAAAACATAGTAATTAAGTTGATAAAACTTATGTTTAACTATAATATTTGTATTTTGTTGAATTAGTATAACACCCTAGTTTTTCATAGGAGGATTTGCAATGAACACCGATACTAGCAAAGTTGTAGTGGACAACACATCTGAGGATATGGATATATCTATTCTTAATTTTAAAGAGGTAGATATTGCTTATACTGCTCATGAACCGGGTCGCTGTTAGTTAAAAGGAGAGTGGGCTGCAGACCACTCTTTTTATATATCTTTTTATGGACATTGGAACTGAATCCAACAAATTAGTGAGGGTAAAAATGGGAGTCTATGTAAAAAACAAGTTATGTTATATAATTTTTCAAGAACAATCGATTCTAGTTGTTAATAATGATATTGCAAAATATTACGTATTTGAAGATTCACCAGTTTTGAATTGTTTGTTATCTGCACTTGAAAATAATATTTTAACAAATGATAAGCTAGATAGAATATCACAACAACTTTCTGAAAATATTGACATACTCTTCAAAGTGTTAAATGAATTAATCAAGCTAAAAATTGTATTCTATGTGGATGAAACAGAGGAAGAATTTAATATAAACCATATTACAGATGAAAGATTCTCAACAGAAATACTATATCTAAATAAATTCACTTCTAAGCCATATCAATTACTACAAGCCATTCAAAGCAAGAGGGTAGTAATTATTGGTGCAGGAGCATTAGGTAGCTCACTAGCGTTGAAAATTTCAGCAATAGGTGTAAGAGATATTATCTGTATTGATGGAGACAAAATTGAACTAGATAATTTGACACGGCAAATTTTGTATACACCAGGTGATATTGAAAAAAACTTATTTAAAGTTTCAGCTTTAGAATCAAGAATAAAGGACTTTTTTCCCAGTAGCCAATTTCAAGGAATTAAATCTTACATCACAAGTTATGACGATTGTGTGAATTATATACCCCACAATAGCGATTTGATTATTCAAACAGCTGACTACCCTATAGGGAAACTAGATGACTGGATAAATAAAGTATCACTAAAGTATAATATTCCGGTAATATTTTCCCATTTTGGTAGTGTAGGCCCATTTCTGATTCCATCTGAAACTGGTTGTCTGAGATGTTTAGATCAATTTTTGGATACTAAAACTAACGGGTTAAATTCAATTACAAAGAATTTTTTTCAGAATATCCCTAACTCAAAAAGTCCATCATTTGTAACAGGTACACAATTGAATGAATTATTAATTTTGGACATAATTAAAAAATTTTGGATAAGTGATGAGTATAGAGATTTTTATAATAAAGTATATACTTTTTATGACGGTTTTAGTGATATTAAGACACTTATATTCCCGACAGTAGAGAATTGTATTTGTAGGAGAAATTATCATGAGTGAAAAATATTTTCTGTCGCCGTTTTTAGTTATATCTCTTAATAATGAAGACAAATTTGTATTAAAAAATTTGTTGAAAGGAGAGAAAGCAGTTACCGTTAATAGTCTTGGAGATATTGATCCAGAAAATGAACAAATTAGAAAATTCTGTTTTGTTGAAGAGGGATTAGTTGAATTTACTAAATCAGCTTTTCAGAAATTAGAAAACTTTTTTAAAACGCAAAAAACTGCACTAGGTTATATTGAAACAACATCAAGTTGTCCTTATCATTGTAAAATTTGCCCTAAAGGTTTTAATCAGCAGATTAGAAATCAACGAGATTTGCAAATAGAGCAGTTTGATTCAATTGTAAAACAAATTGAAGGGCAGTCAAATTTGGCTTTGCATCTATTTGGCGATCCATTATATGACAAAGATATCTATAGAAAAATTCGACTAGCAAATAAGTATAATATACATCCGTCATTTTCAACAAACTTAGTTGCTTTAAATAAATTAAAATTAGAAGAGATAGCAATGTTGAAAATTAAAGATTTAACAATCTCATTTGATTCTAGTGATAATATTATTCTATCATCTATTAGAGGAAAAATTTCTAAGGAAACAATTGATAGAAGTATAGTGATGATACGGGAACTTGCTAAGTTAGCTGAACAAACAGGGTGTATCGAGAGGATAATAATTCAAAAGATTCAATTAAACAATAACGACGAGGATACAGTAACGGTAAAAAATATAGCATCTGAGAGTCCAAAAACTCAGTTTGTACATAAAAAATTTATAAGGTTTCCGAAGGTAAGAAATTATTCTAAATATGGTACTTTAGAAAAATTAGAAAAAGGTAAGAGTGTTTTTCTTTACCATTTAATTGGAGCTAAGACCCCTTTTAAATGTTTAAAGCCTTGGATTAAAAATGAACTAGCCGTAAATTCCGATGGGAATTATGTTCCCTGTTGCCTGACTCTGAATTCTTCGATTAATTTGGGAAATATTGAGAACGAAACAATTTCGGAGGTATTTGACAGTGAGGAGCACTATTTACTACGGGAGTCAGTATTTCTAAATTCTCTTAAAAATAATTCAACCTGTCTAACTTGTCCGATAAATGAGCCAAACTTAGAAATTCCAAATGAGTTGGCTGAGTCCCAGTCAATTGAGAAATTAAAAAAGTATATTATTTCCGATTGGAGGTTTTTCCCGTGAAAAAAATAAAATATGATAATCCGATAGGTGCCCAGATAGAATTAACTGGACGTTGTAATTTAAAATGCCATCATTGTTATAATTCTTCAGGAGATTTTGGGAGATTTGATATTAAAGACGATGCATGGTTATCATTTTTTGAAAAACTCAACGAAAGTTACTCTTTTCCAACAGTTAATATTACTGGTGGAGAGCCTATGCTGAGAAAAGATTTATTGTTAAAAGTCTTAAATATTTTTTCAAATAAAAATCCTTATACACGCATTAGAATTATGACGAATGGCTACTATTTGGATAAGACTTTTTTGGAATACCTTTCACTTATTAATAATCCAATTGAATTTCAAATATCTTTAGACGGGGCAGATAAAGCAGAACATCAGGCAGTTAGGATAGTGAGAAATTCTTGGGAAAAAGCAATAAATTCCTGTATTATGGTAGTAAATTCAGGATATAAGTTGCAAATAGCGAGCACTATTACAACATCCAATTATGATAAGATAGAAAGACTGTTTAAACTTGCAGTACTTGTGGGAGCGACTTCATTAGGTATTGGTTCAGCTTTGCCTTTAGGACGAGGGATTCGTGATGTGAAGGGCTTAATTTTGCCGTCGCAACTTCGTGAAGAAGTTTCTATGAAGTTGAAAGCTCTAAAGCAAGATTATGAGTCGTTTATTTCTGTTAATTTAACTAGCTCTCTATCTGAAGTATATAGCAAATATGCATCTTTAGAACAGGATTGGCTAATTATAGATCACAGAGGTAATGTAAAAATTGATACTAGGTTGCCTTATATTGTTGGAAATATTTCATCTAAATCAATTGAAGAACTTTGGTTATTAGTTCAAGAAAAGTATAACGATTCTATTGTTAAAGAAAATATTACAAGTGCACTAGATAATAATGATATAATATCTAATGTAGAAAGGATCTTGTTATGAAAGATAATTTTTATACATATATTAGTGATAATAATTTGTTTCTTAAAAGAAAATATAGAGTTTTGAATGCTTTTGAAATTCAAAGAGTTCAACAAAGTCCGTCTGTATTTTTAATATTTTCAACTGAAAATAAAGCTTTTGTAAGTAGGTTTACATTAACTGTTTTAAAACAAATTGAACAAGGTTTTTCAATTGAGGAGATAATGAAAAATTATCCTTTTAGTGAAACGTTGTTGGATAGTATAGCTAAATCAATTGCTATTCTTACAAGAAATTTGTTTATAGAGGTAGACTATGAAAAATAAATCTCATCAACAAATTTTACTCAGAAGTTTATTAACTTTGATAAGTCAACTGGGAAGTTCAGCATTTGCTATGGGAGTCTCACTTTTCATTTTTCAAAAAACTGATAGTTCAATTTCTTTTGGGCTTAATATGATTGCAGCTCCGCTTGTCACAGTTTTACTTTCACCCATAATTGGTAAGATAATAGATTCATTTAATCACAAGTCTATTATAATTATTTGCCAGATAGTAAGTATAGCTACTCTTTTATTTTATATTGATTATTTTCAAATTTTAGATAATCAAATTCTCTTTTTGACTATCTTTGTTGTAATCGTTTTAAAAATTGCAGACGAATTTGTGCTTTTGTCTCTATATGCAAGTAGCATCAACATTGTTCATGAAGAAGAACAACAAAAGTTACGTTCGTGGCAACAAATTTCAGCAAATTGTGCAGCAATTATATCTCCTATTATTGGTGCAACACTTTATGGAGCCATCCCTTTTAATTTGTTTATTTTAGCAGTAGTCTTTACAGAATTTATATCTCTAATTCTAGTTATAGCTATAAATTTTAGATTTGTGGTGAAGGAAGAAAGCACTGATGGAAAGAATGACTTTAAAGATGATGAAAAACTAAATTTATTTAAGTGGTTATCTGAACAAAATTATTTAAAAGATATAGTTTTTTTGGCAACTGTAGTATCAAGTATTGACACTGTAATCTATATTGCTACACCAATTATTATCTTAAATATATTGGAATTCTCAAATATATATTACTCAGTTGCAATGTCAACACTGATTCTTGGTGAATTACTATCCAGCTTAATTATTTCACGAAAAAAACAAGAAACTTCACCATTAAAAAATGGTTATTCCATTATGCTAGGCTCAACGCTGGCAATGTCATTTTTAGGATTCAGCACATTTTTTTCTAATAAACCTATAGCATTTAGTTTTATTCTGCTCTCTCTTTTTTCTATGACATTTATTGAATCTTTTTTTACAATACCTCTTCAAGTTTGGTATGTGACTGAAATTCCAGAAAAGATTCAAGGAAGAATATTTGCCTTTTTAGGAGCTATAATTTCGTTCTTTTCACCCCTCTCTACATTAATGTTTAGTGGATTATATGAAATAAAGACATTACCTCTGCAACAGATCAATGCTATAATTATTTTTTCAGCGGTCTCTATACGACTGATATCAACAATCTATTTAAAGTTTATTAAAAAGGTAAATTTGGCGGACGCCCATGTTCTAAAATATTAGTCAGTGATATGTTTAAAAAATAACCAATAGAAGCGTATAAAAGTTTAAATTCAAAATTTTACTGGCCTCTCTTTTTCATGAACACAAATCTCCTCTAATCGTCTCTCTGACTTTTTAGGACTGAATCACCTTCAAAGACCACGAAGACGACTTTTTTGAATGTCCATCTGGTTCATCATCTTAGGAGGTTTATCCACTATGCTTAGACGTTTTGTAACCCAAAAGCATCTCACGCTCTACTTTCTAGCCTAGAATCTTTAAAAATCCGAATCGAACTATTATTATTGCGACCCACAATCCTCTTATTTGGGAACAAGTGGACCAAGTTATTCGAGTTACCGATTTATCACATAGATGATATGGCAAGATTCAGTTAGAAGAAAGTTTTTGATTATATACAGCATAAATTTCTAAAATCTGTAGTACTTGTTTATAATCACAATATTATTTGAGAACGCAGTTTTGGCTCGTTCTCTTTTTTTGTTGTGATACTTCTTTCAAGGAATATTTGGTAGGATTGGAGTGAAAAAAGATTAACTAGGAAAGAAGGAAGTATATGGAAGCCATTTATCAACGTGATTCGGATCAAGATGGACTGACTGATGCTCAAGAATTGGCGCTAGGAACCAATCCTCTTAGCGCAGATTCTGATGGTGATGGTCGTTCAGATTTAGTGGAAGTAGAAGAAGGAACCAATCCCTTAGAAAAGGATTTACAAGACATAGACCAAACAAGTATAACTGAACCGTCTTCAGTATTTATGGAAATGAAACAAAAGATTTCAGATATGATGGAGAGTCACTACAAGGAATTTATACAGGCTCTGATTAGTATTGAAACAGGGATTGAAAACCAACAAGACCTAGAAGACTTATATACTTACTACATGAGAACAGATTCTGTTTCTCTTTTGTCTAGTGATTTAGAAACCAGTCCTCAAGAGGTTGAAATGGAGATAGAGTTGTAGGGGAATCATGTGATTCTCCTATTTTCGTATAGATGAAAGGAGCGAGTATGGAAGTAATGCAATTATTGGCTATGTTTCGTGGAACAATTCCAAAAGATAGGGAGAAAATGGATCTATTTCTTCGTTATCAAGCGCAACATTTTGATGAGAAATGGCAGGATTTGGTAGAGAATTTTTTGACTGAAGAGGGCAAGATAGAAGAGATTCCTCACGTCTATTCTTTTGATCAAGATATTGTTTCTTTCCTAGAGGCTAGTTCTGAAAATAATGACCAAGATTTAGAAAGTTACACAAGAAGTTTTGGGCAAGCGGGTCTAGGTAAATTATCTCAATTAAGTAATTTTGAGAAAAACTTGGTGCTAGAAGTCGCAATCTATAACCTTTCCACTCGATTTTACATACAATCTGAAAAAGAAAAGCTAACACCATTAAGTGAGCTTGTATGTCATCAGAATCAGGATGTCAATTTAGTCAATGTCTATCGGGTTGCGAATAATCTATCTGACCGCATTAGTAGAGATATAGAGGAGTTTCTTCTAATGGTTGATTCCAAAGAGGTTAAAAAAGAAGTTCTTGAGATTCATTTTGAAGGAAAAGAGGGAGATGTTCTAGCCTATTTGGGTTCTGAATTAATGGCTACTTTAGATAGTGTTACGGAACTTGTCCATCATGAAGAAAACTACCAACAACTCCCACTGACACAAAAGCTGAAGATTATTACTCACTTTGATGATGTAAAAGCTAAAATCGAAAAGTCTAAGCGAGTAGCGGAAGTGGTCTTACCTTTAGATAATATTGAGCAGGTAGAAGAAAATGTGGAAGTTCATTCCCTATCTAAAGTAGATAAAATTGTAGAAGAAGCTTTGAGGGAATATCCAATCGGTTCACAAGTAAGTTATAGAGGACAAGTATTTCAGTTGGTTTCGATTGAAAATGCACAGTTAAATGACTTAGTTCGCCTAGAGCTATTCAATGATTCCAACCAGTTATTTGAAGAGAATCCTATTTTATATTTAAACAGTTTGGAAGAGATTGAACAAGTATTGTCTCTGGTAGAACTTGAAAAAGAAGATTCAGAGATTGAGATTGAATCACCAAGTGAAAGCCAGGAAATAGATTTGTTTTCCTATCTGGAAGAAGAAAATGAAAAAGATAAGGATAAGGAAACAAAACCTTTAATTTCAGGTATAGAAGAGACGGAAGTCCCCGTTCAAGATTTTGTTTTTCCAGATGATTTAGAGGACTTTTATCCTAAGACAAATCGTGAAAAAATTGAAACGAATATCGCCGCAATTGAACTTGTTAAAAGATTAGAAAAAGAGGGACGACAAGCGAATCCAGAAGAACAAGAGCTACTAGCCAAGTATGTCGGCTGGGGTGGTCTTGCCAATGAATTTTTCGATGAACTCAATCCAAAGTATGAAACAGAACGTTTAACTCTTAGGAGTTTAGTAAGTAAATCAGAATACTCCACCATGAAACAAAGTTCTCTCACGGCCTATTATACAGACCCAATGATTATTCGCCAGATTTGGCAAAAATTACTGGATGATGGTTTTGGGGGAGGAAGGATATTAGATCCTTCTATGGGGACTGGGAACTTCTTTGCGGCTATGCCTAGAAGTATACGAGATAAATCAGAACTCTATGGGGTTGAATTAGACAGTGTGACAGGCGCAATCGCAAAACAACTCCATCCAAATGTCCATATTGAAGTGCGAGGATTTGAAGAAGTTCCCTATCAAAATAATAGTTTTGATTTAGTCTTAACGAATGTACCATTTGGAAATTTTCGCATTGCCGATAAAAACTATGATAAACCTTATATGATTCATGATTACTTTGTCAAACACTCACTTGATTTAGTAAGAGACGGAGGACAAGTGTCGATTATCTCATCTATCGGGACAATGGATAAACGGACAGATAATGTCTTACAAGAGATTAAATCCAACACTCATTTTTTAGGGGGAGTTCGGTTGCCAGATACGGCTTTTAAAAAGATTGCAGGTACCCGAGTGACTACAGATCTCCTCTTCTTTCAAAAGGACCAAGCAAAGAATCTTAATGAGGAGGAACTTGTCTTTAGTGGCTCTATTCCCTTTGAGGAGGATAAGCGTGTCTGGATCAATCCTTATTTTGATGGGAAATACAATACACAAGTTTTGGGTAAATATGAAGTACGTAATTTTAATGGAGGAACCCTCAATGTTAAGGGGGGATCAGAAACATTAGCTACTGACATAATGAAAGCATTAGAGAATGTGGAAGAACCTAAACCAATTGATAATTCTTTGAAAGCACCTGTTTTTATCCAAGAAGAAGTGGATAATTCAATCCCAAGTCGTATACGTGAGGACTTAGCGCTCTATTCTTTTGGATATGAGGGAAATCAAATTTATTACCGAGATACGCATGGCATTCGGAAAAGTTCAAAAGTAGACGAAATTAGTTATTATGTAGATGAGAAGGGAGATTTTAAAGCTTGGGACAGTTCTTTGTCTGAACATAAAATAGATCGATTCGTGAAACTTCATTTGACAGATGAGGAAGCACTAGATGTTTACAAGTCAGAAGAAGCGAGTAAAAGAGGGAAATATAAGGGCTTGTTCAAAAAAACTGTCTTTTATGAAAATCCCTTATCGGATAAGGATATTAGTCGTATTAAGGGCATGGTTGATTTGAGAGAGACCTATCAATCCTTAATTGAAATTCAACGTCATCAAGATTATAGTCGGACAGATTTTCAGGTATTACTTAGTAAACTCAATCATGACTATGACCGCTTTGTAAGTCAATTTGGATACTTGAATGCCTCAGTCAATCGGAACTTATTTGATAGTGACGATAAGTATTCTTTACTAGCAAGTTTAGAAGATGAATACATTGATTCTAAAGATCAGAAAGTAAAATATAAAAAATCTTTAGCCTTTGAGAAAGCATTGGTTAGGCCAGAGAGAGTGATTACAAGAGTATCAACGGCTTTAGATGCCTTAAACTCTAGTTTATCGGATGGTAGAGGGGTTGATTTAGACTATATGGTATCAATTTATCCTGAACATAGCCAAGCTGCTATTTTGGATGAGTTAGGAGACCAGGTTTTAATGGATCCAGAAAGCTATTTAAGAGGAGAAAGAAAAATATCTTTCTAAGAACCAGTTTTTATCAGGAGACATTCTCAACAAGATAGAAGTAGTTCAACTATTAGTAGAGGAAAACAACCAAGAATATGATTGGAACCATGCTTTAGATTTGTTAGAATCTGTTCGCCCTCCACGGATTCATCTGGCAGATATTGAGTTTAAAATAGGGTCACGTTGGATTCCTCAATCTGTTTATGGTAAATTTGCTTTTGAATGTTTTACCAATCGTGAATTTGAATTGTCTTCGCCAGATGTTGAACAAGTCATTGAAGTGAATCCTGTCGATGGCCAGGTTCATTTAAGGACATCATTTGCTTATCGCTATCCAAGTGCAAAAGATAGTAGTCTTGGAGTCAGTGGGTCACGTTATGATACAGGAAGAAAGATTTTTGAGAATTTACTTAATTCGAACCAACCGACGATTACCATGACTTTTACGGAAGGAGAAAAGAAAAAGACCATCACAGATTTGGAAAAAACCTCTGTTCTAAGAGCGAAAGAGCAGCATTTACAAGAACTCTTTCAAGAATTTGTCTCACGGTATCCCGAAGTCCAACAAGTCATTGAGGAAAGCTATAATCGTCTTTATAATCGAACGGTTAGTCGAGAGTATGATGGTAGCCATCTAGTCATTGATGGCTTGGCACAAAACATCAGTCTTCGTCCTCACCAAGAGAATGCCATTCAAAGAATCGTAGAAGAAAAAAGAGCCTTGTTAGCTCATGAGGTAGGTTCAGGAAAGACCTTGACCATGCTTGGTGCTGGGTTTAAATTAAAGGAGTTGGGGATGGTTCATAAGCCCTTGTATGTGGTGCCTTCTAGTTTGTCTGCTCAATTTGGTCAAGAAATCATGAAATTTTTCCCTACTAAAAAGGTCTTTGTGACCACTAAGAAAGATTTTGTGAAGGCGAGAAGAAAACAATTTGTATCACGTATTATTACAGGAGATTACGATGCCATTGTCATTGGGGATTCTCAATTTGAAAAAATCCCTGTCAGTAAAGAAAGACAGATGAATTATATTGAGGATAAGCTCAATGAACTACGAGAGATTAAAACACATTCTGAAAATAAGTATACTGTCAAAGAAGCAGAACAATCAATAAGTGGTCTAGAGAAACAATTGGAAGAACTGCAACGCTTTAATCGTGATAGTTTTATTGATTTTGAGAACTTAGGAATTGATTTTCTCTTTGTGGATGAAGCACATCACTTTAAAAATATTCGTCCGATTACGGGACTTGGAAATGTAGCAGGGATTACCAATATAACCTCTAAGAAGAACGTGGATATGGAAATGAAGGTTCGACAGATTCAGGAAGAACATGATTTTAAGAATATTGTTTTTGCGACAGGAACACCTGTTTCCAATTCTATTAGTGAGTTGTATACTATGATGAACTACATTCAACCGGATATCTTAAAACGCTATCAAGTTGATTATTTTGACTCTTGGGTAGGTGCTTTTGGAGAAATTCAAAACTCTATGGAATTAGCTCCTACAGGGGATAAGTACCAACCTAAGAAACGATTTAAAAAGTTTGTCAATCTACCTGAGTTGATGAAAATCTATAAAGAAACAGCCGACATTCAAACACAAGATATGTTGGATTTACCTGTTCCAGAAGCTCATATTATCCCTATTGAGAGTGAGTTAACTGAAAACCAGAAACTCTATTTAGAAGAATTAGTTATGAGGTCAGATATGGTCAAATGTGGAACAGTTGATCCGAGCCAGGATAACATGTTAAAGATAACAGGTGAGGCACGGAAACTAGCTATTGATATGCGTTTATTGGACTCTAGCTATAGTCTAGCAGACAATCATAAACTGCTTCAGGTAGTTGATAATGTTGAAAGAATTTATCGTGAGGGAATGGAAAATAAGGCTACTCAGATGATTTTTTCAGATATTGGCACCCCTAAGAAGAAGGATAATGGCTTTGATGTCTATTCTGAAATAAAGGCTTTATTAGTGGATAGAGGAATCCCTAGTAAGGAAATTGCCTTTGTACATGATGCCAATAGTGATGAAAAGAAGAATAGCTTGTCTCGAAAGGTCAATGCAGGAGAGGTGCGGATTCTCCTTGCTTCAACTGAAAAAGGAGGAACAGGTTTAAATGTTCAGAGCAAGATGAAAGCAGTTCATCATCTGGATGTCCCGTGGAGACCAAGTGACATTCAGCAACGCAATGGCCGTATTATCCGACAGGGAAATGAAAACAAGGAAGTGGATATTTACCACTACATTACAAAAGGTTCATTTGATAATTATCTATGGGCAACTCAGGAGAACAAACTCCGTTATATTAAGCAGATTATGACTTCTAAGGAGCCGATTCGTGCTGCAGAAGACATTGATGAACAGACTATGACAGCTTCTGATTTTAAGGCACTAGCAACAGGTAATCCTTATCTCAAATATAAGATGGAATTGGAGAATGATCTAACCCTATTAGAAAATCAAAGACGCGCCTTTCAACGCAGCAAGGATCACTATCGTCATACAATCTCTTACTGTGAAGAAAATATGCCCATTCTTGAGAAACGATTAAGCAAGTATGAAGGCGACATTCAACAGTCTGAAATGTCGAAAGACCAGGCATTTTCTATGACGGTAGGTAAGCAAGCTTTTGAGCAACGAGCTGAAGCAGGTGAATCTCTACATCGCCTCATCCGTCATAACCAATCTGACAGCAAAGAATTCCGTACCCTAGCAAGCTATCGAGGATTTGACATTAAAATGCTTAGTCTTCCAACAAACCAACCTCTTCCTGAAACCTTCTCTGTTAAGATTGTAGGAGAAAATCAGTATTCTGTCAGTTTAGATTTGTATTCTCCTTTGGGGACAATTCAAAGGCTTCAGCATACGATTGATCACATTAAAGAGGACCAAGTGAAAACTCAGAATTTATTGGATGAATTACAGGATAAATTGACTACTGCTAAAGTTGAAATTGAGAAAAATTTTCCAAAGGAAGAGGATTATCAAACTAAAAAGGCCGAATACGATGTACTCGCGCCATTGATTGAAACAGAAACGGATTTAGATATTATTGATCAGGCCTTAAGACAATTCCACGAAAAAGGAAAAGAAAAGCAAGAACAACTTTCTTTTGAATTAGATTAAAAAATAGATACAAATAGCGGACAAGAAAAGAAAAGCGCGGTAAAATAAAGATAGAAAGAAACGAGGTAACGATTATGATGGAAGATACCTATTATCAATTAGAAGAGGCTTTGGTACAGGGATTTCAAACACCTGAAGAATACCAAGCCTACAAGGAGTTAAAGGAACATTATGAGGAAGTGACAGGGGATTACAGTTTTTCCAAACGAGAACTTACTAGCCAATTGGAAATCGCTCTTCAGAATCATCGAGGTGTGGACTTTGAAGATTATGAGAAAGAGGACTATCTGGAATTGGTTCAAAAACTAGAAGAGTTTGATTCCTCTCTTGCCACCCATTATCGTCAGTTAATTGATTAGGAAGGAACAAGTCATGAATGATTTACTCCTTATCCCAGTAATTTTTTTAGCAGTAGGAGGAATTCTCATTCTTTTATGGAGGATCTTCCTTATTGCCAGTGGACTTTTCCTTATTGGTTTTGTCAGTTTTCTTATTTTCGTGGAGGTCTATGGAATTTATTTGTTCTTTACAGAGACCGAACTTTACACGGAAGATTTAGCACAGAATGGATTATTTGGTTTTACGACTTTCTTTATCATCTTTAACCTTACTTTGCTTGTCCTGGCAGGCTGGGCAGGGTATAAGCGGAAGAGGCATAATAACGTTTTAGCAAATCAACGCGATTTTTGGTGAGTTCTTCATTTTCGGTATCTTCCTATCTATTATTTTTATGCTTGGTACAGTATTAGTTATCTACTATAAATCTCTGAGGATTATGAAGACTGCAAACGCTTTATCCTCTTGTAAAATATAGGTCTAGATCAAAAGCAAATCTTGGGAGAATATCCTATATCCAAAAGTTACTAGATATAAAGAATTGTTGATGAGGATTCGATGGTGGCGGGTTAACCAATCACTACTAGCTCAGCTTAACTAAAATATAAAAAATAGTCTGGGATAATATTCCCTTATCTCCAGAAAAAGAAACTGCAAATCCATTGCTATTTAACATGGTTGCGATAGTCTTGGTAAAATAGAATTGCCCAATAAACCATTTACAGATGCCGCTTTGATGCCGATAAAAGAAAACCATATGAAGAGTGGTAAACTTAAGGCTAAAACTAAAAATTTTTGTACTTTAGTTAACTCTTGATAAAACTGGGTTAAGTCTTAATATATACTCTTTAAAAAATGTACTTTATTTTAAGGTCGGATAAAGTACATTTTTTGATTTAGAAGTGTTCAATAAGTATCATTTATAAAGTACATTTTGGTAAAAAGTATTAATACTTTCAATTGTACATTTTTAATGAAAATATTTCTTTTCTAATCATTACAAAACTCGTGAATGTTGAACACTTAGTGGTATAATTAAAACATGACATATAGAAAGAAATAGCCCTATGGAAAACAATCATAGTGAAGTTCAAAAAAACAAATTGACAATTGATAAAGTCCCAGTTCAAAACAAAAAGCTTACAGAAGCCCTTAGAGTTTTTCATGAGACACTTAATCATTCAAGGTTGATTGAGGTTCAAAATAGTATGCTACAAGCAAATAAAGCTGCTGAGACTGCGTTAGCAAGTTTTAATTTTTCTAAGCAAATAGCTGAAACCACTAAACCTTTTCTAACAGAAATAAACTCAGCCACGTCTATTTTAAATAACCAAGCATATCTTAAAATTCTATCTGAAACAGAAGCAGCAGTTAGTTCAATTCTTTTAAAAACTCAAATAGATAATATTGGACAGATACTTGATCCTATTCACAATATTTTTGATAAATCCACTTTTAATTTTACCGAAAGTTTAAAAGAATTTTTAAAGGAATACCATGCACCTTATTCTGAAATAGAAGCAGAAGCAATCACTTTAAATATTGAAAAACTTGCTGAAGAAGGTTGGGTAATCTACCATAGCTATAGTGATGACTATAGAACAATCTGCACTATAGATTTTGAAGAATTGATAAAGGAGTGGCAAACTCTATTAAAAGAAGATCTTGAAGATAAGGAGCTTATACAAGAGTTAAAAGACTTAACATATTACTCAGAACCCTTGATAGATTCTATGATCGAAAGTTATAGAAGCCAAAATTATTACGCTGCTTATACGCTTGCTACTATAGCTATTGACGGTGCATTAAACAGATTTTCAGAACCATTTTCAAATAAAAAAATTATACCTGTTGGAAAATCTTCTGTTGATTTATTAAATAAACAAATTGTAAATAAGACGTTTACTGATATTAGTCTATTTCATTGGTTATTCAAATTTTTTAGTTATACTAACAACTTTACATTAGAAGAACCTAACAGGAATATGATTAGTCATGGGAGATGGGAGCGTCCACTCTTTGAAACAGATTTTTTAAAGTTATTTAATGTTCTTTTATGTATTCTAGACAACTTTGAGTTTTTTCAGGGAGATTTGTTAAAATAACAGTGAATTAACGCTATTTGTTAAATAAAGAAAGGGATTTGAAAATGGATATTATTGTTAACACGGATTTTATTAATACTATCATTACTTCCATAATTACATCAGGAATCATTGGAGTGTTCATTTCAGAATATTATCAAAGAAAAACCTTAGTTAAAAAAATGAAAAGAGATTTTGTGATAGAACTCTTTGCTAATAGATATATGTTGAAAGAAAGCTATTTGGGTGATGGGAATGAATTAAATAGATCACTTGGAAAAATACCCATTATTTTTTCTGATAATGAAGAAGTAATTAACTGTTATGATAATTTGCTTTCAGTAACAAATGATAAGAATTTTTTAAAGTTAATAAAATCTGTATGTAAAGATAAAAATGTAAATATTGATATTTCTAATTGGGATGATGAGATGATTATGAAGACGTTATCGATTGGTAAATGATAATCTTTTATTTAAAGTTAATAAATTTTGATATAATAGATTTATAAGAGGCAAAGGAATTATAAAATGTGAAGATAATCATAGCTTACCCTGTTTTTATGATCAGATTGGTTTTTTAGAAATATAAAAACAATTTTTTCATTGCAAAGTGAAAGCGAGGTATTGAGATGAGCTAAAATATAGAAATCAAAATCCAACAAGCCTTTCGTAATTTCGTAATATTGTGGAAAGTTTTGATTAACGATATGTAACTGGGGGATTGTTGAAAAAAGATGCTATTTTAATCGCAAGATTTAGAAAGTAAGTAGTTCACTACAAATTGAAAGGAATTTAAAATGGAAACAGTAGTATTGCAAGAAATCTTAAACATTCAAAACCCAGAAGATTTTTACGTAAAATTGAATAAAATCGATCAATTTGGAATTGATACGAAAAGCCTTTATATTAATGACCAACCAAAATTATTGGAACAAATGGGGTATCTCTATGACACTTTGCGTAAGACTAATAAACCTCATTTTAACTATGTAATGGACCGCCCTTATACCATTCACCTAATCCCATATGACGAAGCTAATAAATTGTGGCTCTTTGTAGGGGCTTACTCTCAAAGCGGTACTTACCAACAAACGTATGAAGACCGTGTAACGACTTATTACAAGTTGAATTTAGCTCCTGAGCACAGTAAGTTGAAAGGCCGTTTAATTGTTAAATTTGAGCGTCCTGACGGTTCACAACATGTACGAATTGGTTTGGAATCTGCTACAGCTCAAGGATTTAAGCTGCACTCTATTTTAGAGCGTGAAATCTCAAGTGTTGAATTTCAAGATTATCGAAACGTTCGCCTAACTTATCAAGAGTTGAAAAGCATTATTAAAAATCAAAACCCTACATGGAAAACAGCTTTGTCTCATTTGAATGCTATTTACCTTCAAACAGATACAAAGACAGGAAAGCAATATGTAGGTTCTGCTTACGGGAAACAGAAGCTTTGGGGGCGTTGGACAGAGTATGTTGAAACCTACCATGGTGTAAATAAGGCCTTGAAAGAACTCTTTAAAAAAGAGGGTGCAAGTTATTTTGAAGATTACTTCACTTATATGCTTCTAGAAGTTCTTCCAAGCGACAATAAAGAAATTGGAAATACAGTAATCAGTCGCGAATCTTGGTGGAAAATTGCTCTTCAAACTCGTGAATTTGGATATAACTGTAATTAAATGCGAATACTTGCTCAACAATTATGTAATATACTAATCGATAAAAAACCAACAAAATAAAGAGCCTGAAACAAAATAGTTCTCAATCACATAAAAGCTAGAGTTCCGCCAACTGGAAAGCTCTAGCTTTTTTATAACTGAGGACCATTTTGTCTTAGACACTTTGTAAGTATAATGAGAATATTGTTTATTGAGGTGTTTTAACCATCTAGTCTAGAGTTAGACTAACGCTAGATAGTGTAGAAAGGAAGAGGGAGTTAAACTATTGTTTTACGAATATATAATGTGTATGAAAGGATACAGGTCCCAAATTTCAAGTTGAAGTTAGCCACCCAAAAGAAATTCACTTGGCGACTTGT
>ERZ1023399.5-NODE-5-length-167225-cov-79.182455_pt1 | contig 167225 bp, 161 predicted proteins | sample MGYA00380505_ERZ1023399 | MGnify/ENA primary metagenome ERZ1023399 (study PRJEB33173, sample SAMEA4830406) | metagenome | study: EMG produced TPA metagenomics assembly of the PRJEB25223 data set... | reverse complement strand
ATAGGCTCCATAATATCTATAGTGGATTTACCCACTACAAATATTATAGAGCCGAAAAAATGAACTTGAAAATACCAAGTTCATTTTTTATGGTGTTTTAAGGAGCAAAACGGATGCAGACTGCTTCGGGAACATGGAAGTCGTTGGAGAGTTCTGCTAGACGACCATTGTCACAATTACGTTTAAAGACAGTTGCATTGTCAGAGTCTTGATGGACAACAATGAGAAATTTTTGGTCGGGTGTCAAATCAAAATCACGTGGAGTCTGACCATGCGTTGGAACGATTTCTAATAACTCTAAGCTACCGTCCGCAAGGATGGTATATACTGCGATAGAATCATGGCCACGGTTAGAAGCGTAGAGGTATTTACCGTCTTTAGAGAGATGAATAGCAGCGGTTCCATTAAAGCCTTCGTAAGCTTCTGGTAAAGTTGAAATAACCTGCATACGTTCAAATTCGCCAACGCCATCGTAGATTAAAACTTCGATAGTACTATTGAGTTCACAAATGAGATAAGCGATTTTATAGTGGTTATGGAAAATGATATGGCGTGAGCCTGCTCCTGGCTTGCTGTGATAGGTATAGAGCTTAGATAATTTTCCTTCTTGATCGAGGTCATAGGTGATGACTTGGTCAGTTCCCAAGTCGCAGGTCACTAGATAGTGGTCAGGTGTTAAATCTGTATAGTGAACATGGGGGGAAGCTTGATTTTCATGTGGACCTTGGCCACTGTGTTGATCCATATCACTAAGTAGAAGACTACCATCTTCCTGGCGTTTATAAACAAGGACTTGTCCCTTGTGATAGTTGGCTGCGTAAACCAAATCACGCTTTTCATCGACAGCAACATAACAGTGGGGAGCTCCTTCTTCAACAACATGATTTAACACAGTCCCGTCAGTTTGATAGGCTGCAATTCCCCCCTTATCGTCTTGGCTACCAACAGTGTATAAATGTTGGTGCTGGTCAAAGGCAAGGTAGGTTGGACTTGGCTCAGCTGCAAAAAGTTCTAGATTTGAAAGCTGACCAGTTTCTGTATCAAAGTCTGCCTTGTAAATCCCTTGAGAAGTACGACGTGTATAAGTTCCAAAATAAACAGTTTCTTTCATTACTATACCTCTGTGTAAAGATAAGACTATTATATCACAAAAACAAGTAAATTAAAGATATCCAATTAGATGTAAGCACTTTAAAAAAGAGTTATTTTGTTTCAAAAATGGTATAATGAGAGAACAATAGAAAGGAAGTATTTATGGAGCAAAAAGAGAAACATTTTAGCCTATCTTGGTTTTTCAAGTGGTTTTTAGATAACAAGGCAATTACGGTATTTTTAGTAACCTTATTATTGGGACTGAATCTTTTTATTTTAAGTAAGATTAGTTTTCTATTTTCACCTGTTTTAGACTTTTTAGCAGTTGTGATGTTGCCAGTCATTTTGTCTGGTTTGTTATATTATTTGTTGAATCCTATTGTTGATTGGATGGAGAAGCATAAGGTTAATCGTGTTATAGCTATCACTATTGTCTTTGTTATCATCGCTCTCTTTATCATTTGGGGCTTGGCAGTCGCCATTCCAAATCTGCAACGTCAGGTTTTGACCTTTGCAAGAAACGTTCCTGTTTACTTAGAAGATATAGATAGGATTGTTAATGGATTGGTAGCCCAGCACCTGCCAGATGATTTCAGACCTCAATTAGAGCAAGTTTTGACCAATTTTTCTAGCCAGGCTACAGTTTTGGCAAGTAAGGTTTCATCTCAGGCAGTCAACTGGGTGAGTGCCTTTATTAGCGGGGCTTCTCAAGTGATTGTTGCCTTGATTATCGTTCCTTTCATGCTCTTTTATCTCTTGCGTGATGGGAAAGGCTTGCGTAACTATTTGACCCAATTCATTCCAAGAAAATTGAAGGAACCTGTTGGACAAGTTTTATCAGATGTGAATCAACAGTTGTCCAACTATGTTCGAGGGCAAGTGACAGTGGCTATTATTGTAGCAGTAATGTTTATCATCTTCTTCAAGATTATTGGTCTACGCTATGCGGTTACGCTGGGGGTTACTGCTGGTATTTTAAATCTGGTCCCTTATCTTGGTAGCTTTCTAGCCATGCTTCCTGCTCTAGTATTGGGTTTGATTGCTGGTCCAGTCATGCTTTTGAAAGTAGTGATTGTCTTTATCGTAGAACAAACTATTGAAGGCCGTTTTGTCTCTCCATTGATTTTGGGAAGTCAATTAAACATCCACCCTATTAATGTTCTCTTTGTTTTGTTAACTTCAGGATCTATGTTTGGTATCTGGGGAGTTTTACTTGGTATTCCGGTTTATGCCTCTGCTAAGGTTGTCATTTCAGCCATTTTCGAATGGTATAAGGTAGTCAGTGGTCTATATGAATTAGAGGGTGAGGAAGTCAAGAGTGAACAATAGTCAACAGATGTTACAGGCTTTGGAGGAGCAAGATTTAACTAAGGCTGAGCATTATTTCGCCAAAGCTTTAGAAAATGATTCAAGTGATCTTCTGTATGAATTGGCAACTTATCTTGAAGGGATTGGTTTCTATCCTCAGGCCAAGGAAATTTACCTGAAAATTGTAGAGGATTTTCCAGAGGTTCATCTTAATCTAGCTGCAATTGCTAGCGAGGATGGTCAAATAGAAGAAGCCTTTACCTATCTTGAGGAAATCCAAGCTGACAGTGACTGGTATGTCTCGTCTTTGGCTCTGAAGGCAGACCTTTACCAGCTGGAAGGTTTGACAGATGTGGCACGTGAGAAATTATTGGAGGCCTTGACCTACTCAGAGGATTCTCTCTTGATATTGGGTTTGGCAGAGTTGGATAGTGAGTTGGAAAATTACCAAGCGGCTATTCAAGCCTATGCCCAGTTAGATAATCGCTCGATTTATGAGCAAACGGGCATTTCCACCTATCAACGAATTGGCTTTGCCTATGCTCAGTTAGGGAAATTTGAAACGGCTACTGAGTTTTTAGAAAAAGCCCTGGAGTTAGAATACGATGACTTAACAGCTTTTGAGTTGGCCAGTCTTTATTTTGATCAAGAAGAATATCAAAAAGCCACCCTCTACTTTAAGCAGCTTGATACCATTTCTCCTGACTTTGAAGGCTATGAGTATGGGTACAGTCAGGCTTTACATAAGGAACATCAAGTTCAAGAAGCCCTGCGTATCGCTAAGCAAGGATTAGAGAAAAATCCCTTTGAAACTCGCCTCTTGCTAGCTGCTTCACAATTTTCTTATGAATTGTATGATGCTAGTGGTGCAGAAAATTATCTCCTTACTGCAAAAGAAGACGCTGAGGATACAGAAGAAATCTTGCTTCGTTTAGCCACTATTTATCTGGAGCAGGAGCGTTATGAGGATATTCTAGAATTGCAGAGTGAGGAGCCAGAAAATCTTTTGACCAAGTGGATGATTGCTCGTTCTTATCAAGAAATGGACGATTTGGATACTGCTTATGAGTATTATCAAGAGTTGACAGGAGATTTGAAGGACAATCCAGAATTTCTGGAACACTATATCTATCTCTTGCGTGAATTGGGACATTTTGAAGAAGCAAAAGTCCATGCTCACACTTACTTAAAACTGGTTCCAGATGATGTGCAAATGCAAGAACTGTTTGAGAGATTGTAAGAATGTTTAAACATATAGAACTGTAGTTTATCTCTTTTGATAGCTACGGTTTTTATTTGTATATGGTAGAATCTTTTTACAAAAATACTTGGTAATCTTGTTTATTCATGCTATAATAGGAACAATTACTTTTAGGAGGTGCAGTATGTCTTATTTATTTGAGATATTACCGAGTTTACTGAATGGTGCGAGCACGACTGTACAGGTCTTTGCACTGGTCTTGCTATTTTCGATTCCCTTGGGCGTTTTGATTGCCTTTGCCTTGCAAGTCCATTGGAAGCCCCTCCATTATCTGATTAACATTTACATCTGGGTTATGCGAGGAACCCCCTTACTCTTGCAACTGATTTTTATCTATTATGTGCTCCCAAGTATTGGGATTCGTTTAGACCGCCTTCCTGCAGCTATTATTGCCTTTGTTCTCAACTATGCAGCTTATTTTGCAGAAATTTTCCGTGGGGGAATTGACACTATTCCAAGAGGACAGTATGAGGCTGCCAAGGTCTTAAAGTTTAGCCCTTTTGACAGAGTGCGCTATATTATCTTGCCCCAAGTGACCAAGATTGTTCTTCCTAGTGTCTTTAATGAAGTTATGAGTTTGGTCAAGGATACTTCTTTGGTCTATGCTCTCGGAATTTCAGACCTTATCTTGGCTAGTCGAACAGCTGCTAACCGCGATGCTAGTCTAGTTCCTATGTTCTTGGCAGGAGCCATTTATTTGATTTTGATTGGGATTGTGACAATTATTTCCAAAAAAGTTGAGAAGAAGTATAGTTATTATAGATAGGAGGCTGCCATGTTAGAATTACGAAATATCAATAAAGTCTTTGGAGACAAACAAATCCTGTCTAATTTCAGTCTAAGTATTCCTGAAAAGCAAATCCTGGCTATCGTTGGACCTTCTGGTGGAGGTAAGACAACTCTTTTACGTATGCTTGCAGGTCTTGAAACCATTGATTCAGGGCAAATCTTTTATAATGGACAACCTTTAGAGCTGGATGAATTGCAGAAGCGCAACCTACTGGGATTTGTCTTCCAAGATTTTCAACTATTTCCTCATCTATCAGTTCTGGAAAATTTGACTTTATCGCCTGTGAAGACCATGGGAATGAAGCAGGAAGAGGCTGAGAAGAAGGCGAGTGGACTCTTGGAACAGTTAGGACTAGGAGGACACGCAGAGGCCTATCCTTTCTCACTATCTGGTGGGCAAAAGCAGCGAGTGGCTTTGGCGCGTGCTATGATGATTGACCCAGAAATCATTGGCTACGATGAACCAACTTCTGCCCTGGATCCAGAATTACGTTTGGAAGTGGAGAAGCTAATCTTGCAAAATAGGGAACTTGGGATGACCCAGATTGTGGTTACCCATGATTTGCAGTTTGCTGAAAATATCGCAGATGTATTATTGAAAGTAGAACCTAAATAGGAGGAAAAATGGATGAAAAAATGGATGCTTGTATTAGTCAGTCTGATGACTGCTTTGTTCTTAGTAGCTTGTGGGAAAAATTCTAGCGAAACTAGTGGAGATAATTGGTCAAAGTACCAGTCTAACAAGTCTATTACTATTGGATTTGATAGTACTTTTGTTCCAATGGGATTTGCTCAGAAAGATGGTTCTTATGCAGGATTTGATATTGATTTAGCTACAGCTGTTTTTGAAAAATACGGAATCACGGTAAATTGGCAACCGATTGATTGGGATTTGAAAGAAGCTGAATTGACAAAAGGAACGATTGATCTGATTTGGAATGGCTATTCCGCTACAGACGAACGCCGTGAAAAGGTGGCTTTCAGTAACTCATATATGAAGAATGAGCAGGTATTGGTTACGAAGAAATCATCTGGTATCACGACTGCAAAGGATATGACTGGAAAGACATTAGGAGCTCAAGCTGGTTCATCTGGTTATGCGGACTTTGAAGCAAATCCAGAACTTTTGAAGAATATTGTCGCTAATAAGGAAGCGAATCAATACCAAACCTTTAATGAAGCCTTGATTGATTTGAAAAACGATCGAATTGATGGTCTATTGATTGACCGTGTCTATGCAAACTATTATTTAGAAGCAGAAGGTGTTTTAAACGATTATAATGTCTTTACAGTTGGACTAGAAACAGAAGCTTTTGCGGTTGGAGCCCGTAAGGAAGATACAAACTTGGTTAAGAAGATAAATGAAGCTTTTTCTAGTCTTTACAAGGACGGCAAGTTCCAAGAAATCAGCCAAAAATGGTTTGGAGAAGATGTAGCAACCAAAGAAGTAAAAGAAGGACAGTAAGATAAAATAGTGGCTGAAACTGCGTTTTGATTAGCAAAACGTAGTTTTTTTTGTAATCTAGGAAAACGATAATAGCGATTGAATATGGATAATTGAATATGGAATAGCCCACTGTGATTTCTAAAACATTGTTAAAAATTGATTTGACTTCCAAAATTAAAATGTTCTGTAATGAAATACTGATGTAACTGTTTTAGGAACAATAAAACGCATAATATCAAGGTTTTTGCACCTTACATTATGCGTTTTTGTGATTTTAAGACTTGTTAGCTGATTTTTTACAATCCTGCGAAATCTTTGATTTCTTGTGCTGACATTGAAGAGTCGCAACGGACGTTGATTTGTCCATCTGTAATATGAACAAAACCTGGTACAGTTGGGATTCCATAGCGTGAGCGGAATGCTTGCAAATCATTGAGTTGGCTTGGTTCTTCACTATTGATGAAGTAAATGTGAGCTTTGGTTTCAGCTACGACACCTGACAATGTACCTGCAAATTTACGGCAGTAAGGGCAAGTTTTGCGACCGATAAAGAAGGTTGCAGTTTCTTTTTTATCAAGAGCTTCTTGCGCACGCACAACTGTAGTGACTTCAAGGTCTTTGATGTTATCTAAAAATTGTTCCATGAGATTACCTCGCTTTCATTGATAAGTCTAGTATGCCATAAAGTTTCTAAAATTGCTTAGATTTGATACGAAAAAAGATGAGGTTGGTTGGTCTCATCTTTTATAGGTCTTTATTTTACAAATGCATTGATTTCTGCTTCGATGTTAGCAATCTTAGCTTGTGATTCTTCGTTGGTTTCCCCTACAACTGCAATGTAGAACTTGATTTTTGGTTCTGTACCTGAAGGGCGAACGGCAATCCATGAACCGTCAGCAAGTGTGTATTTCAACACATCACTTGGAGGAGTTGTCAAGTTTGTAACAGTACCGTCAGCAACAGTAGCAGTTTGTGCCTTGAAGTCTTCTACGACAGTGATAGCTGTTGCGTTCCATTCTGTTGGAGCATTGTTGCGGAATTTAGCCATAATCGCTTTGATTTGTTCAGCACCATCGACACCTGAAAGAGTAACAGAGATTGTTTTTTCTGCGTAGTAGCCATATTCTTTATAGATTTCTTCGATACCGTCAGCAAGTGTCAAACCACGAGAACGGTAGTAGGCAGCAAGTTCAGCAACTACAAGAACGGCTTGGATGGCATCTTTATCACGTACAAATGGTTTAATCAAGTAACCGAAGCTTTCTTCAAATCCCATCATGTAAGTGTGGTTGTGTTTTTCTTCGAATTCTTGGATTTTTTCAGCGATAAATTTGAAACCTGTCAAGACGTTGAACATAGTTGCGCCGTAGCTTTCAGCAATCTTCGTTACCAAGTCAGTTGAAACGATAGATTTGCAGAGAGCGGCATTTTCAGGAAGAGTTCCAGCGTTTTTGTGAGCTTCCAAGATGTATTTAGCCATGATAGCACCGATTTGGTTACCTGAAAGGTTGAGGTAGCTACCATCTTTTTGAAGAACTTCAACACCAACACGGTCAGCGTCTGGGTCAGTTGCGACAAGAACATCTGCACCAACTTGACGACCAAGTTCTTCAGCAAGGGCAAAGGCTGCTTGGCTTTCTGGGTTTGGAGATGTTACAGTTGAAAAGTCTGGGTCAGCAGTTGCTTGCGCTTCAACAACTTGAACAGAGTCAAATCCTGCTTGGGCAAGAGCACGACGAGCCAACATTTCACCAGTACCATGAAGTGGTGTGTAGACAATCTTCATGTCTTTACCAAATTCTTCAATCAAGGCTGGGTTGATGTTTATGTCCTTAACCTCTTTAAGGTATTCTATGTCAACAGCTTCGCCGATAACTTCAATCAAGCCAGAAGCTTTTTCAGTTTCCACATCAGCAACTTCAACTGCAAATGGGTTTTCGATTGCACGGATATAAGTAGTCAAAGCGTCCGCATCGTGTGGAGGCATTTGTCCACCGTCTTCACCGTAAACCTTGTAACCGTTAAATGGAGCAGGGTTGTGGCTGGCTGTGACCATGATACCTGCGAAACAGTTGAGATGACGAACTGCAAATGATAGTTCTGGAGTCGGACGAAGGCTTTCAAATACGTAAGATTTGATGCCGTGTTTAGCAAGAACTGCCGCAGATTCAAAGGCAAACTCAGGTGAGAAGTGACGGCTATCGTAGGCAATTGCTACACCGCGTTCTTTCTCGTTTCCACCTTTTGACTCAATCAAACGAGCCAATCCTTCAGTAGCTTGGCGAACAACGTAGATGTTGATACGGTTTGTACCAGCACCAACCAAGCCACGCATACCTGCAGTACCAAATTCAAGATTTGTATAGAAGGCATCTTCCTTAGTTTTTTCGTCCATATTTTCCAAATCTTGACGAAGGTAGTCAGGAAGCTCCACAAAATCAACCCATTTCTGGTAATTTTCTTGGTAAGACATTCAAATTCTCCTTTATTTTTAAAACATTTAATCAGTTTAATTATATCATTTTTTTTAGTTTTAGTAAAACCTTATCTGCTTCGAACATCTCTTCAAACCAGGTCAGATTGAATTTTGGGGTTATATGATGTTGAGGCTAGGAAAAATTCAATTTCAGTAAAAAAAGTAAGTCTTCTCATAACAAAACATTGATATAGTTGCTTAGTTTTAAACAAGCATATTATAATAAAGCTATGGCATATAGTACTGATTTTAAACAGCGAGCATTAGATTACATCAAAGAGGGGCACAGCCATGTCGAGGCAGCAAAGTTTTTTGGTGTTGGCGTCAGAACTCTCTTCACGTGGGAAAAGAAAGACGTGAACAAGGACACATAGAGAGGAAAAAGCGAGTCGTCAAAAACCGAAAGATTCCTTTAGAGGAATTGAAAGCCTTTGTAGAGGCTCATCCAGATGCTTTTTTACGGGAAATTGCGGCACATTTTGATTGTGCTGTTCCTTCAGTATGGGCAGCTTTAAAGCAGATTAAGGTCACTTTAAAAAAAGATGACGAGCTTTAAGGAACAAGAGCCAGAGAAAGTCGCTGAGTTTCTTGATATTTTGGATAACCTAAAAGATTTACCAGTCCTATATATTGATGAAACAGGAATCGACCGCTACCTCTATCGTCCTTATGCAGGGGCTCCTAGAGGGGAGAAAGTCTATGAAAAGATTAGCGGACGTCGTTTTGAGCGAACTTCAATTGTTGCAGGACAAGTAGACGGAGAGTTTATAGCTCCCATGATTTACAAGAAAAGCATGACAAGCGATTTCTTTGTGGAGTGGTTCAAAACGCAACTCCTACCTGCTTTGAAGACACCTCATGTTATTGTCATGGGCAATGCTAGTTTTCATCCCAAGAACATTTTGGATGAACTCTGCATCCAAGATAAACACTTTTTCTTACCTCTACCACCTTATTCACCGGATTTGAATCCTATTGAGCAAGCTTGGGCTATCTTGAAAAAGAAAGTGATGGATTTATTAAGGGAAGTTCCAACTATTTTTGAATGTTTGGAATGCTTTTTTAAAACTAGATGACTATAACGGTTCTAAAGGAACCTATCGAGTAGTCATTAAAACTAAGGATACTGCTGGTTAAGAGAAGACGGTATACGATCAAACCATTCACCGTGTAGCCGAAATCGTTCAGAATGAAGACTTGTATCAGAATGAAGACTTGTATAAGAAAGGTTTGAATGTTGAACTTGCGCACCAACAAATTAAGGGATTTTTTGAAGCAGAGTTTAAAAATCGTATTAATGGAGTTCTTAATACTAAAATAAAAAATAGTACATTAAATCGTGTAAATAAAAAAACTATACACCAGAGCAACAAAAACTCCATGATCAATTTGAAGCAGAAGCAACGGAAGATACTAAAAAACAAGGCGATATTGTGTTGAATGTTGACCAGGATTTCATGAGCATATCTAAGTCTAATAAAAGTGGTTCAGACTGGAAGAAAACTTTCACAGTGAGGATAACCAATAGGCTAGCAAATGACTTGAATAATGTCTTGAAACAGGTTGATAAAGATACTCCTAATACCCCAACTTGGCTAAACTCAGCTGCTTCTAAAGCTAAAGATGATGACAGAGTATATAAACTACTGAAGACTCTTATACCAGGAGAAAATTACCTATCATGTTAAGGATAATCAGCTAGAAGTAGAAACAGATAAATACACATATACTGCCGCTAGAAATGGTAGTAAGGAAGTTGGTATTCAAGAGTCAGATATAGCAGCAACTCTAAGTGCCGATGAATATAATTCTAATCGCCAAACCTTTGAGAGAGAATACAAATACAAAAGCAAATGCCCTTAATAATGGTTGGGCTAGATCTGGTTCTGAAGAGTTCAAAAAGTTCTCCCACTTTGTAGGGGTAGACAAAGGGATTGTGCGAACGAATGTACTGACTGGTAAAAAACTATCTGATAAGATTAGGAAAGAAGTGGGCTCTGGAGATAGCAAACTAGGAAAAGGCGGCTATTTCTCTACTGGGGATGTTCTATTAGGAAAAGATGTTGTTTCTTATACCGTACAAGTATTTTCAGAGAATAATGAAAGAGTAGGAGTAAACACTCAAAGTTACCGTGTTCAGTATAATCTCCCAATTCTAGCTGACTTTTCAGTCATCCAAGATACTGTGGAACCATCACGAACCGTTGTTGAAAAAATCATTCCAAAACTAAATATTCCCGAAGAAGAGAAAGGGAAAATAACCGAAGAATTGGCAGAACTAATCTCAGAAAATGTGAAAGTTCGCTATGTTGATGAACAAGGGCGTTTGCTATCATTGAAAAATGATACTGGAATTGGAGAAAAAGAAAGTGACGGAACCTACATTACCAATAAAAAACAACTGATTGGTACCAGCTATAATGTCACAGATAAAAAACTCAGTAGCATGACTACTACTGACGGAAAATATTATACTTTTAAAGAAGCAGATACAAATTCTGCAAGTTTAACTGGGAATATTGTAAGCGAAGGTAGAACAGTGACCTTAGTTTATAGAGAAAGCGAAGCGCCAACCACTGCTACAGTAACAGCCAATTACTATAAAGAAGGTAGGCAAGAGAAGTTGGCAGAGTCTGTTATAAAAGCTGATTTAGCGATAGGTTCTGAGTATACCACAGAATCAAAAACTATTGAAGGGAAAACAACAACTGAGGACAAAGAAGACCGAGTTATCACAAGGAAAACAACATACACCTTGGTAGCAACTCCTGCAAATGCGTACCAGAAGACGGTGCAACAGTTGACTATTACTACCGTGAGAATGTTGAGGAAACAGTGGTTCCCAAAACAGCAACCTCTACTGAGACGAAGACTATAACGCGTATCATTCATTACGTTGATAAAGTTACGAACCAAAATGTAAAAGAAGATGTTGTTCAACCTGTAACCTTAAGCCGTACAAAAACTGAGAACAAGGTCACGGGAGTTGTAACCTACGGTGAATGGACAACAGGAAACTGGGACGAGGTTATATCTGGTAAGATTGACAAGTACAAAGATCCAGATATTCCAACAGTTGAATCACAAGAAGTTACGTCAGACTCTAGTGATAAAGAAATAACGGTAAGGTATGACCGTTTATCAACACCAGATAAACCAACTCCAGAACCAGGTACTCCAAAAACTGAAACTCCAGTGAATCCAGACCCAGAAGTTCCGACTTATGAGACAGGTAAGAGAGAGGAATTGCCAAACACAGGTACAGAAGCTAATGCTACCTTGGCTAGTGCTGGTATCATGACCTTGTTAGCTGGTCTAGGATTAGGATTCTTCAAGAAAAAAGAAGATGAAAAATAATAGATTTTAGAATCTAGGAACAAGGAAAAGATCACAGATGTGGGCTTTTTCCTGGTTTTGAGAATGAGGTCTTTCGTGAAGAATAAAAACGCTTACAAGTACGTTGAACTGGGAAACTATGAATCCTATTTTTTTAAAAATATTTCCAGAAATCAGTTGCTAAATAGGGTAAAAATTGATAAAATAAGGAATATCTAAAAAATTTTAAGGAGAATCTAGCAAATGGATTTCACATGGGCACTGAAGTATGCCACTGAATTTTTGGGAACTGCCATTTTGATCATTCTTGGGAATGGTGCAGTTGCCAACGTTGAACTTAAAGGTACGAAAGGTCACCAAAGTGGCTGGATCGTCATCGCTGTTGGTTATGGTATGGGGGTTATGATCCCAGCCTTGATGTTTGGTAACGTATCTGGGAATCACATCAACCCTGCTTTCACTCTAGGGCTTGCAGTTAGTGGTCTTTTCCCTTGGGCACAAGTGGTACCTTACATTATCGCGCAAGTCTTGGGGGCTATCTTTGGCCAAGCCTTAGTTGTGGCAACATACCGTCCATTCTACTTGAAAACTGAAAAACCAAATAACATCTTGGGAACTTTCTCAACTATTTCAAGTATTGACCATGGTACAAAAGAAAGTCGCTATGCAGCAACTGTCAATGGTTTGATTAATGAGTTTGTTGGTTCATTTGTTTTGTTCTTTGCAGCTCTTGGTTTGACTAAAAACTTCTTTGGTGCTGAAGTGCTTCAATTCATGAAACAAAAGGCAATAGAAGCAGGACAAACAGTTGATTTTTCTGACTTGGCTATTAAAGCACAGGTGGCTCCACACACTGCTTCAGGACTTTCTGTGGCTCACTTGGCACTTGGATTCCTCGTTATGGCTTTGGTAACATCACTTGGAGGACCTACAGGACCTGCCTTGAACCCAGCCCGTGACTTGGGACCACGTCTCCTTCATGCTTTCCTTCCAAAATCAGTTCTTGGTGAGCATAAAGGCGATTCAAAATGGTGGTATTCTTGGGTACCAGTAGTAGCACCTATCGCAGCAGCAATTGCGGCAGTAGCTGTATTCAAATTCCTTTATCTCTAAGAAATAGCTCCTTTAACATTTGAGTGAGCACCATCTATAAGTAAGAGAGGATCAGACTGGTTCTCTCTTTTTGATTTTTTAGGGAAATGAAAGAAACTCTAAACAAACTCCTCTCCAGCAGTGGTTTAGAAGTCTCAGTGGGCTATTCCAGCTTCAATGGGCTATAGTAGGTTGCAGTTGAAATAATAGACCCTTGTTTCTAAAACATTGTTAGAAATTGGTTTGAATTCTCCAATCAAATTGTGCAGTTTTCATTCTACTATATATTATCGGAGATGGGTTCCCTATCTTGTAAGTCTGCTTTATAGTGGGTTGAAGTTGGAATAGTCCTCCCTTCTTTCTCAAACATTGTGAGGAATTGATTTACCTTCCTCAACAAAATGTTCAGTTTCTATTTCATTTTGCTATAAAATAAGCGATTAGGGGGGCTATTCTTCGACCTACATTGACTCTGCTGAGTCCTATGATTGTTATCGTTTTATCTGCAATTTTATACTCAATGAAAATCAAAGGGCAAACTAAGAAGCTAGCCGCAGGTTGTTCAAAACACAGTTTTGAGGTTGTATAGTAGATTGAAACTAGAATAGTACACCTCAACTTCTAAAACATTGTTAGAAATCGATTTGATTGTCCTGATCGATTTGCCCTATTCTTGTTTCATTTTACTATATAAACCAGAGAATGTTTACATTTTCAGCAAGTGAGTGGATGGATAATGCTGAAAACTCCTTGAAGGATAAGTCTATTTAGTACTTTCTATTAGTTAGTTAAATTTTTACCAAGAATAATTCACAAAAACGTTGTAAAACACTTGCAATTTAGCTGAAATTTGATAAAATAGTAAGGAAAGTTAGACTGTATTGCCTACTGTCTATCTATAAAATATATTTTATTGGAGGCTTTTACTCAAATGGCAAAAGAAAAATACGATCGTAGTAAACCACACGTTAACATTGGTACTATCGGACACGTTGACCACGGTAAAACTACCCTAACTGCAGCTATCACAACTGTTTTGGCACGTCGCTTGCCTTCATCAGTTAACCAACCTAAAGACTATGCGTCTATCGATGCTGCTCCAGAAGAACGCGAACGCGGTATCACTATCAACACTGCGCACGTTGAGTACGAAACTGAAAAACGTCACTACGCTCACATCGACGCTCCAGGACACGCGGACTACGTTAAAAACATGATCACTGGTGCTGCTCAAATGGACGGAGCTATCCTTGTAGTAGCTTCAACTGACGGACCAATGCCACAAACTCGTGAGCACATCCTTCTTTCACGTCAGGTTGGTGTTAAACACCTTATCGTCTTCATGAACAAAGTTGACTTGGTTGACGACGAAGAATTGCTTGAATTGGTTGAAATGGAAATCCGTGACCTATTGTCAGAATACGACTTCCCAGGTGACGATCTTCCAGTTATCCAAGGTTCAGCACTTAAAGCTCTTGAAGGTGACTCTAAATACGAAGACATCGTTATGGAATTGATGAACACAGTTGATGAGTATATCCCAGAACCAGAACGTGACACTGACAAACCATTGCTTCTTCCAGTCGAGGACGTATTCTCAATCACTGGACGTGGTACAGTTGCTTCAGGACGTATCGACCGTGGTATCGTTAAAGTCAACGACGAAATCGAAATCGTTGGTATCAAAGAAGAAACTCAAAAAGCAGTTGTTACTGGTGTTGAAATGTTCCGTAAACAACTTGACGAAGGTCTTGCTGGAGATAACGTAGGTGTCCTTCTTCGTGGTGTTCAACGTGATGAAATCGAACGTGGACAAGTTATCGCTAAACCAGGTTCAATCAACCCACACACTAAATTCAAAGGTGAAGTCTACATCCTTACTAAAGAAGAAGGTGGACGTCACACTCCATTCTTCAACAACTACCGTCCACAATTCTACTTCCGTACTACTGACGTTACAGGTTCAATCGAACTTCCAGCAGGTACTGAAATGGTAATGCCTGGTGATAACGTGACAATCGACGTTGAGTTGATTCACCCAATCGCCGTAGAACAAGGTACTACATTCTCTATCCGTGAGGGTGGACGTACTGTTGGTTCAGGTATGGTTACAGAAATCGAAGCTTAATTCGATTTAGTTCCCAGAAGAACAATTATTTAAGTCAGACACTAAAAGAATCTTGCTTGGCAAGGTTCTTTTTTTAGATATTGAACTAATACTCAATGAAAATCAAAGAGCAAACTATAATATATTGAAACTAGAATAGTACATATTTACTTCTAAAACATTGTTAGAAATCGATTTGACTGTCCTGATCGATTTGTCTTGTTCTTATTTCATTTTACTATAGAAAGTTAGCTACAGACTGCTCAAAACACTGTTTTTAGGTTGTAGATAGAACTGACGAAGTCAGTAACATCTATACGACAAGGCGAAGCTGACGCGGTTTGAAGAGATTTTCGAAGAGTATAATACTAGACTAAAATCAAAAAGCATTATACAATAGTGATATGAAATCAACTAAAGAAGAAATCCAAACCATCAAAACACTCTCGTACAGCTAAATATCATAAACGCCTTCAAATCGTTCTATTTCGTCTGATGGGCAAATCTTATAAAGAGATTATAGAGCTTTTAGACTGTAATCAAACAACGATTTAGCAAAATGTAAAAAAATATGAGGAGTTCGGACTCGACTCTCTCCTTCAAGAAACACGTGGTGGTCGTAATCATGCATATATGACAGTTGAGGAAGAGAAAGCCTTTCTTGCTCGCCATTTGAAGGCTGCAGAGGCAGGAGAATTTGTTACAATTGATGCCTTATTTCAGGCTTATAAAAAGGAGTTAGGTCGTTCCTACACACGTGATGCCTTCTATCAATTGTTGAAGCGCCATGGTTGGCGAAATATTACGCCACGTCCAGAACATCCTAAGAAAGCAGACGCTCAAACCATTGTCGCGTCTAAAAATAAAATCTCAATTCAAGAAGAAAAGAAAGCGATTTAAAACCAGTAGACGTTTTCGTAAGGTTCACTTGATGTCCCAAGATGAGGCTGGTTTCGGTAGAATCAGTAAACTGGGATCTTGTTGGTCTCCAATAGGAGTAGGTCCACATGTCCATAGTCACTATATACGAGAATTTCGCTATTGTTATGGAGCTGTTGATGCCCATACAGGCGAATCATTTTTCTTAATAGCTGGTGGATGTAATACTGAGTGGATGAACGTCTTTTTAGAAGAGCTTTCACAAGCTTATCCAGATGATTATCTTTTACTCGTTATGGACAATGCTATATGGCATAAATCAAGTACCTTAAAGATTCCGACTAATATTGGTTTTACCTTTATTCCTCCATACACACCAGAGATGAACCCATTGAACAAGTGTGGAAAGAGATTCGTAAACGTGGATTTAAGAATAAAGCCTTTCGAACTTTGGAAGATGTCATGAATCAACTCCAAGATGTTATACAAGGACTGGAGAAGGAGGTGATAAAGTCCATCGTTAATCGGAGATGGACTAGAATGCTTTTTGAAAGCAGATGAGTATAAAATTGAATTGCTTATAAAAAAGCTCCATACACTGGATGTGTATAGAGCAATGGGGCTTTATTTGATATAGAGTTCTTGGTTTTTTAGGACAATTTCTCGGATACTTGCAAACTTTTTAAGTTTTTTGATTTCTTCTGAATGAGTGACGAGAGTGATAACATATCCTTCCTTGCCCATACGACCAGTACGGCCAGCACGGTGTGTGTAGGTTTCGCTATCTCTAGGAATATCAAAGTTTACGACACATTCTAGGCTATCGATATCAATTCCACGAGCCAAAAGGTCAGTTGCAAGAAGCAGGGTTAGTTGGTTATCTTTAAACTTTTCTAAGATGATTTTTCTAAATTTAACATTAACATCACTAGCGAGGGAAACAGTCAATATATCACGATACTGTAGTTTTTCCTCGGCATTCCCAAGGTCTGACAGGCTATTGAAGAAGACTAGACCACGGAAATCCTCTACATGAGCCAGTTTTCGTAGCATATCCACTCGATGACGTTGGTCTACCTGCATGTAGAAATGCTGGATATTGTCCAATTTTTGGTCAGAGAGATCAATAGTGCGTGTATTCGGCACAATCTTTTCTTGGTCAAACTTGGTCGTGGCACTCATGTAGACCAGTTGGTGGTCACGAGGTGCGTAGTGAGTGATTTTTTCTACAAAGTGAATCTGAGAATCATCTAGTAATTGGTCAAATTCATCCAGGATGATGGTTTCCACATTCATCATCTTGATTTTTTTAAGTTTAATGAGTTCAAAGATACGGCCAGGAGTTCCAATCAGAATTTCTGGCCCCTTTTTAAGGCGTTCAATTTGTCGTTTCTGACTTGAACCTGAAAGGAAGAGTTGAGCAGTCAATCCGATAGCTTCTGCCCACGTTTTACATACATCAAAAATCTGTCCAGCAAGTTCCGTATTTGGTGCTAGAATCAAGAGTTGTTGGGCTTTTTTCTTTTGTAGTCTGAGAAGACTTGGTAGGAGATACGCTAGGGTCTTACCAGTTCCGGTTTGGCTCACTCCTAGGAGGTTTTCTCCAGCAAGAAGGGGCTCAAATAGTTGAGTTTGAATGGGGGTGAATTCTTGGAAACCGAGTTGGTCACTCAGTTCTTGCCATTCAGTCGGTAGTTTGGTTTTCATTTTTCTGCCTCAAATCTAATGCCAGCAGTCTGGCGCATGGTATATAGTAGCTCATGAACAGATCCTGCATCATACAGCCAAGTTTGGTAGAGATTCAGATCTGGTTGCTGGATCATGTGTGCAAATGCAGCGACTTCCTCAGTCATCGTATGAGGAGCCTGTTGGATAGGAAGCTGGACTTGATTTCCTTGGTGGTCGGTAAAAATAGCTGAGCGAATATGCTCAATCGTGTTGAGAGTCAAGGTTCCATCTGTTGTATAAATCTCGCAAGGAAGATTGGAAGTGATGTTTTTTCCAGCCTTGATGTGAACTTGATAGTCTGGGTAGAAGAGGATACCATCTCCATTTAGGTCAATGCTATTGTCAAGCTGTTGAGCATGGTAAGTCGCGTCATTGGCTTTTCTAAAAAGACGAACAGCAGCATAGAGGGGATAAATCCCCAAATCCATGAGGGCTCCACCAGCAAAACGGTCTGAAAAGACATTTGGTGTTTGTCCAGTCAACAAGTCAGGCATCTTGGAAGAGTATTTGGCATAGTTGAAATCTGCTCCTAACACTTGCTTATCTGCTAAAAAGTTTTTGATAGTAGTAAAGGCTTTCTCGTGGTAATTACGAGCTGCTTCAAAGATAAAACAGTTATTTTTTTCAGCTGTTTGAATCAAATCAAACCATTCTTGTGGTTGAGTGACAGCTGGCTTTTCGAGAATAACATGTTTACCAGCAGACAAGGCAGCTTTTGCCTGAGCAAAATGTAAGGAGTTTGGACTGGCGATATAGACTAAATCAAAAGAAGATTTGAAGAAGACTTCTAATTGATCGAATAGTTGGATATTCTGATAGCGAGAAGCAAAGGTTGCTGCAGTTTCTAGTTTTCTAGAATAGATTGCGACCAGTTGGTATTCTCCACTGGTATGGGCTGCTTCTATGAAATGATGGCTGATAGCGCCAGTTCCGATGACACCTAATTTTAGCATAAATACTCCTTTTCCGATTTTAAATCCTTCTTTCATTATAACATAGATAGACGGGACTATCCAACAGAGAGGAGAAAATTTCAAATAAGCTATTAGCTTTCTTCTGAAGAAAAGCTTTCTTTTCCGAATAAATAGATAGAAGCATAGAATCTAGCAAACCTAGATTTAAAAATGTGCTATAATAGAAGGAGGAAAAGGAGGATTCTCAGACATCCGGGTATCAGCCCAACTAATGATTTGTCAATTTATCCGCGATATGCTGGACTTGCCAGCAAAAAATGTGACGATTTTGGAGGGAAGTAACATTCACGTCTTGCCTTCCATGCCCTACTCAGCGCAGGATTTCTATACTAGTATAGACGTCTTGGCGGAGTTAGATAATGGAATCCAAGTTATCATCGAAATTCAGGTTCATCATCAGAATTTTTTCATCAATCGCCTATGGGCTTATCTGTGCAGTTAGGTTAATCAAAACCTAGAAAAAATTCGCCAACGTGAAGGTGATACCCACCAGAGCTACAAACAAATCGCACTAGTATACGCTATCGCAATTGTCGATAGTAATTACTTCTCAGATGACCTAGCTTTTCATAGTTTTATAGTAAAATGAAATGAGAACAGGACAAATCGATCAGGACAGTCAAATCGATTTCTAACAATGTTTTAGAAGTATAGGTCTACTATTCTAGCTTCAATCTACTAGAAATTCCATAGATAGAAAACTACATAATCTCTACAGATACGGATGTTGGAGTTGATGTAAGATGCTTTGGCTTGCTAGAGGAATTGTGGATTGCCAAATTGTATCATTGAAATTATTGCTCAAATTTGTTATGATATAAATATGAATAAAAGTAGACTAGGACGTGGCAGACACGGGAAAACGAGACATGTATTATTGGCTTTGATTGGTATTTTAGCAATTTCTATTTGCCTATTAGGCGGATTTATTGCTTTTAAGATCTACCAGCAAAAAAGTTTTGAGCAAAAGATTGAATCGCTCAAAAAAGAGAAAGATGATCAATTGAGTGAGGGAAATCAGAAGGAGCATTTTCGTCAGGGGCAAGCCGAAGTGATTGCCTATTATCCTCTCCAAGGGGAGAAAGTGATTTCCTCTGTTAGGGAGCTGATAAATCAAGATGTTAAGGACAAGCTAGAAAGTAAGGACAATCTTGTTTTCTACTATACAGAGCAAGAAGAGTCAGGTTTAAAGGGAGTCGTTAATCGTAATGTGACCAAACAAATCTATGATTTAGTTGCTTTTAAGATTGAAGAGACTGAAAAGACCAGTCTAGGAAAGGTTCACTTAACAGAAGATGGGCAACCTTTTACACTTGACCAACTGTTTTCAGATGCTAGTAAGGCTAAGGAACAGCTGATAAAAGAGTTGACCTCCTTCATAGAGGATAAAAAAATGGAGCAAGACCAGAGTGAGCAGATTGTAAAAAACTTCTCTGACCAAGACTTGTCTGCATGGAATTTTGATTACAAGGATAGTCAGATTATCCTTTATCCAAGTCCTGTGGTTGAAAATTTAGAAGAGATAGCCTTGCCAGTATCTGCTTTCTTTGATGTTATCCAATCTTCGTACTTACTCGAAAAAGATGCGGCCTTGTACCAATCTTACTTTGATAAGAAACATCAAAAAGTTGTCGCTCTAACCTTTGATGATGGTCCAAATCCAGCAACGACCCCGCAGGTATTAGAGACCCTAGCTAAATATGATATTAAAGCGACTTTCTTTGTGCTTGGGAAAAATGTTTCTGGGAATGAGGACTTGGTGAAGAGGATAAAATCTGAAGGTCATGTTGTTGGAAACCATAGTTGGAGCCATCCTATTCTCTCGCAACTATCTCTTGATGAAGCTAAAAAGCAGATTACTGATACTGAGGATGTGCTAACTAAAGTGCTGGGTTCTAGTTCCAAACTCATGCGTCCGCCTTATGGAGCTATTACAGATGATATTCGCAATAGCCTCGATTTGAGCTTTATTATGTGGGATGTGGATAGTCTGGACTGGAAGAGTAAAAATGAAGCAGCTATTTTGACGGAAATTCAGCATCAAGTAGCTAACGGCTCTATCGTTTTGATGCATGATATTCACAGTCCGACAGTCAATGCCTTGCCAAGGGTCATTGAGTATTTGAAAAATCAAGGTTATACCTTTGTGACCATACCAGAGATGCTCAATACTCGCCTAAAAGCTCATGAGCTGTATTATAGTCGTGATGAATAAGCAAGAAAAAATAGGTCTGTCAGATATGTGATAGACTTATTTTTTACAAAAGATAGTACTACTTAAAAAATGTTTTATGCTATAATTGATGAATAATACTCAATGAAAATCAAAGAGCAAACTAGGAAACTAGCTGCAGGTTGCTCAAAACAGTGTTTTGAGGTTGTGGATAGAACTGACGAAGTCAGTAACAATACCTACGGCAAGGCGACGTTGATGTGGTTTGAAGAGAGTATAAAATAGAAGGAGAAGCATATGAATACCTATCAATTAAATAATGGAGTAGAAATTCCAGTATTGGGATTTGGAACTTTTAAGGCTAAGGATGGAGAAGAAGCCTATCGTGCAGTGTTAGAAGCCTTGAAGGCTGGTTATCGTCATATTGATACGGCGGCGATTTATCAGAATGAAGAAAGTGTTGGTCAAGCAATCAAAGATAGCGGAGTTCCACGTGAAGAAATGTTCGTAACTACCAAGCTTTGGAATAGTCAGCAAACCTATGAGCAAACTCGTCAAGCTTTGGAAAAATCTATAGAAAAACTGGGCTTGGATTATTTGGATTTGTATTTGATTCATTGGCCGAACCCAAAACCGCTCAGAGAAAATGACGCATGGAAAACTCGCAATGCGGAAGTTTGGAGAGCGATGGAAGACCTCTATCAAGAAGGGAAAATCCGTGCTATCGGCGTTAGCAATTTTCTTCCCCATCATTTGGATGCCTTGCTTGAAACTGCAACTATCGTTCCTGCGGTCAATCAAGTTCGCTTGGCGCCAGGTGTGTATCAAGAGGAAGTCGTAGCTTACTGTCGTGAAAAGGGAATTTTATTGGAAGCTTGGGGGCCTTTTGGACAAGGAGAACTGTTTGATAGCAAGCAAGTCCAAGAAATAGCAGCAAATCACGGAAAGTCTGTTGCTCAGATAGCCTTGGCCTGGAGCTTGGCAGAAGGATTTTTACCACTTCCAAAATCTGTCACAACCTCTCGTATTCAAGCTAATCTTGATTGCTTTGGAATTGAACTGAGTCATGAGGAGAGAGAAACCTTAAAAACGATTGCTGTTCAATCGGGTGCTCCACGAGTTGATGATGTGGATTTCTAGAAAATCATAAAAAGAATTGTACATTATTCTAATTTTTGATATAATAGTCAGCAGGAAAGAAAGTCTTATGGCGTTCTTCAAGCGAGCTTGGGACAGTGGGAGCCAAGTAGGGCAAAATAATGAGCTGGCGCTTTCTGTAGTATTTTCAAAAACAATGAAGTAATAAATTAGGGTGGAACCGCGTTTCTGACGCCCCTAGTCGCAAGGCTTGGGTGTTGAAAGGTGGTTCTTTTTGAATTTTATACTATATAGAATTTATCAAGGAGGTAATTGTATTGAAAGAAATTTCTCAAATATCATTTGATACAAAATATAAATTTCAAGTTTCTTTAGGTACGTTGTTTATTATTTTACCATTTGTTTTCATTAGCTATATTTTTAGTATTAATAAAGATGAAATACTATTTACTAATGAACAATATAATAATTTTACAAAGGAATCACAATCTATAGTGGATAAGCTTCAGAATAATTATGAATTAACTTTTTGTTTTTCATTATTGTTGCTGGTATTCTGTATACTAATAGGAATTTTTCTAATTTATAATGGGTTAAGTGATTGGACAAAGTTTGAAGATTTAGATTATGAAGAAAAGGCTTTAAAAATCTCTGAAATTAATAAAAGAATTACTAAGGCATCTCCCCAAAAAATTGAAGAAAGTATAAAAAGTGATTTAAAATTAGAACAACTTACTGAAGAAACCTCTGAAAAAATAAAATATTACCAATCTATTGAAAACAGTGTAGTTAGAAGAATCTATGAGACTTCGCCAGTGAACTATAAAATAGTTTCAGATAGTATTCTAAATAGATTTTTATATGATGTAATAGCGATTGGACAAGATATGTTACATAAAGATATTATCTTTGAGATTAAATATTTGCAAAATAATATTGGGAGTTCAGTGTTAGATAGGTATATTACGAAATTATATGAATTATCGGATAACTATTCAATTGAAACTAATAGAAAACCATATAAAAAACTAATACTTGTAACAACAAATGAAGTCTTTTGTAGTATTGATAAATTGATAAACATGCAAAAAAAGAGAAATAATTTCTCAATAATAGTTTTAAAAGAAAATGAAATAAAGAAAACAAATTTTTTTAATTAAAAGGAGTAAATAATGTCTAAAAAATTGACTTTCCAGGAAATCATCCTTACTTTGCAACAATTTTGGAATGACCAAGGTTGTATGCTTATGCAGGCTTATGACAACGAAAAAGGTGCTGGAACAATGAGTCCTTACACTTTCCTTCGTGCTATCGGACCTGAGCCATGGAATGCGGCTTATGTAGAGCCATCACGTCGTCCTGCTGACGGTCGTTATGGGGAAAACCCTAACCGCCTTTACCAACACCACCAATTCCAAGTGGTTATGAAACCTTCTCCATCAAATATCCAAGAGCTTTACCTTGAGTCTTTGGAAAAATTGGGTATCAATCCTTTGGAACACGATATTCGTTTCGTTGAGGACAACTGGGAAAATCCATCGACTGGTTCAGCTGGTCTTGGTTGGGAAGTTTGGCTTGATGGGATGGAAATCACTCAGTTTACTTATTTCCAACAAGTCGGTGGATTGGCAACTGGTCCTGTGACTGCGGAAGTTACCTATGGTTTGGAGCGTTTGGCTTCTTACATTCAAGAAGTTGACTCTGTCTATGATATCGAGTGGGCTGATGGTGTAAAATACGGAGAAATCTTTATCCAGCCTGAGTATGAGCACTCAAAATATTCATTTGAAATTTCGGACCAAGAAATGTTGCTTGAAAATTTTGATAAGTTTGAAAAAGAAGCTGGTCGTGCATTAGAAGAAGGCTTGGTACACCCTGCCTATGACTATGTTCTCAAATGTTCACATACCTTTAATCTGCTTGACGCGCGTGGTGCCGTATCTGTAACAGAGCGTGCAGGCTATATCGCTCGTATCCGTAACTTGGCCCGTGTCGTAGCCAAAACCTTTGTCGCAGAACGCAAACGCCTAGGCTACCCACTTTTGGATGAAGAAACAAGAGCTAAACTCCTAGCAGAAGACGCAGAATAAAGAGAGTGACAAATTACGAAAATGGGCGAACAGAGTGAGCCCTGAGCCAGTTGCCGCAGTGATGAAGGTATCCTTAGTGAAACTAAGGATACTAGGCAAAATTGGAGACTTTTGGCTCCAATTTTAGCAATGAAACAACGAAGTTGGTTGCTTGCGTGCCAATCACATAAGGCAAACTGGAAAATAAAAAGATACTTTTCGGAGAAAAAACATGACAAAAAACTTATTAGTAGAACTCGGTCTTGAAGAATTACCAGCCTATGTTGTCACACCAAGTGAAAAACAACTAGGCGAAAAAATGGCAGCCTTCCTCAAGGAAAACCGCCTGTCTTTTGAAGCCATTCAAACCTTCTCAACACCACGTCGTTTGGCTGTTCGTGTGACTGGTTTATCAGACAAACAGTCTGATTTGACAGAAGATTTCAAGGGACCAGCAAAGAAAATTGCCTTGGATAGTGATGGAAACTTCACCAAAGCAGCTCAAGGATTTGTCCGTGGGAAAGGTTTGACTGTTGAAGATATCGAATTCCGTGAAATCAAGGGTGAAGAATATGTCTATGTCACTAAGGAAGAAGTTGGTCAAGCAGTTGAAGCCATTGTTCCTGGTGTTGTAGATGTCTTGAAGTCATTGACTTTCCCTGTCAGCATGCACTGGGCTGGAAATAGCTTTGAATACATCCGCCCTGTTCACACTTTAACTGTTCTCTTGGATGAGCAAGAGTTTGACTTGGATTTCCTTGATATCAAGGGAAGTCGTGTGAGCCGTGGCCATCGTTTCTTGGGGAAAGAAACCAAAATTCAGTCAGCATTGAGCTATGAAGAAGACCTTCGTAAGCAGTTTGTAATCGCAGATCCATGTGAACGTGAGCAAATGATTGTTGACCAAATCAAGGAAATTGAGGCAAAACATGGTGTACGTATCGAAATTGATGCGGATTTGCTGAATGAAGTCTTGAATTTGGTTGAATACCCAACTGCCTTCATGGGAAGTTTTGATGCTAAATACCTTGAAGTTCCAGAAGAAGTCTTGGTGACTTCTATGAAGGAACACCAGCGTTACTTTGTTGTTCGTGATCAAGATGGAAAACTCTTGCCAAACTTCATTTCTGTTCGTAACGGAAACGCAGAGCGTTTGAAAAATGTCATCAAAGGAAATGAAAAAGTCTTGGTAGCCCGCTTGGAAGACGGAGAATTCTTCTGGCGTGAAGACCAAAAATTGGTGATTTCAGATCTTGTTGAAAAATTAAACAATGTCACCTTCCATGAGAAGATTGGTTCCCTTCGTGAACACATGATTCGTACGGGTCAAATCACTGTACTTTTGGCAGAAAAAGCTGGTTTGTCAGTGGATGAAACAGTTGACCTTGCTCGTGCAGCAGCCATTTACAAGTTTGACTTGTTGACAGGTATGGTTGGTGAATTTGACGAACTCCAAGGAATTATGGGTGAAAAATACACCCTTCTTGCTGGTGAAACTCCAGCGGTGGCAGCTGCTATTCGTGAACACTACATGCCTACATCAGCTGAAGGAGAACTTCCAGAGAGCAAGGTCGGCGCAGTTCTAGCCATTGCAGACAAATTGGATACGATTTTGAGTTTCTTCTCAGTAGGATTGATTCCATCAGGTTCTAATGACCCTTATGCCCTTCGTCGTGCAACTCAAGGTGTGGTTCGTATCTTGGATGCCTTTGGTTGGCACATTGCTATGGATGAGCTGATTGATAGCCTTTATGCATTGAAATTTGACAGTTTGACTTATGAAAATAAAGCAGAGGTTATGGACTTTATCAAGGCTCGTGTTGATAAGATGATGGGCTCTACTCCAAAAGATATCAAGGAAGCAGTTCTTGCAGGTTCAAACTTTGTTGTGGCAGATATGTTGGAAGCAGCAAGTGCTCTCGTAGAAGTAAGCAAGGAAGAAGATTTTAAACCATCTGTTGAATCACTTTCTCGTGCCTTTAACCTGGCTGAGAAGGCAGAAGGGGTTGCTACAGTTGATTCAGCACTATTTGAGAATGACCAAGAAAAAGCTTTGGCAGAAGCAGTAGAAACACTCGTTTTATCAGGACCTGCAAGTCAGCAATTGAAACAACTCTTTGCGCTTAGCCCAGTCATTGATGCTTTCTTTGAAAATACTATGGTAATGGCTGAAGATCAGGCTGTCCGTCAAAATCGTTTGGCAATCTTGTCACAACTAACCAAGAAAGCAGCTAAGTTTGCTTGTTTTAACCAAATTAACACTAAATAAAATTTGATAAACGGACTTTATCTTATTACAAAGGAGAAGAAATGGATCCGAAAAAAATTGCTCGTATCAATGAGCTTGCTAAAAAGAAAAAAACAGAAGGCTTAACATCAGAAGAAAAAGTGGAACAAGCCAAACTACGTGAGGAGTACATCGAAGGTTATCGCCGCGCTGTTCGTCACCACATTGAAGGAATCAAAATTGTGGACGAAGAAGGAAACGATGTTACACCAGAAAAACTACGCCAAGTACAACGTGAAAAAGGATTACATGGCCGTAGTCTTGATGACCCAAATTCATAATAATACTCTTCGAAAATCAAATTCAAACCACGTCAGCTTCACCTTGCCGTACTTAAGTACAGCCTGCGGCTAGCTTCCTAGTTTGCTCTTTGATTTTCATTGAGTATAAGTACTCTTTCTTTTAACAAAGATAGATGAAACGATAACAAAGAGACTAGCAGTTTGTGTTTGCTAGTCTTTTTTCGCTAAAAAAGGAACCATAATGGTTCCTAAAAACTATCATTAGTAACTTGCACCGGCTGTAGCGTCTGCGTCACCACCGTGGCCTCCAGCATCCCCTGAATCAGAAGCGCCAGAAGTAGCATCGGCGTCTCCATGACCTCCGGCAGCAGGAGCAAATGGTCCGCTACCACCCACCAAACGTTGACCAGTCTCTTTTAGGTACCAGTCAAGCCATGGTTGGAAGTTAAAGACGATTTCATTGATACCAGCGTATGATCCATCAGGATAGTACATTGCTTGGTAGTTGTGAGTGTTGATAACACCTGCAGGAGAACCTGGAACGATCGTACGGACGTATTCTTGGTTTCCGTTGCGAAGTGTTCCGATAACCCACTCTACGTTCTTCATACGTGCTGGTGGAAGAGAACCATGAACAGTCGACATACGGCTACCTGATTGAGGTGGTACACGTTTAGCGAACATAGTGTCTGGATCTTGGTGAGCGTTGTTGTAGTAGAGGAATTGGTTGTTGTCGTCAGCGTATGTCAATTCAAATGGCATAGCTTTCAAGAACATATCAATTTGGTTAACTGTTAGGATACCGTGGTCCAATTTGACATAGGTATCACCAGAAACAGCACCAGTGATTGCTGCAACTTTTTCTACCCATTCTGGATCGTCAGGGTCAACTTCTGTGATGGTTGTAGCGATTGGTTTTCCACAATCCAAGTCTTCTGATTCGATTGGTTTTGGTTTTTTCAATTTCGAAACGACTCCTACGTATTTAACAAAGTTATCTAAGCAAGTTTCAAGGAATTTAACAGTGCCTTCGTTGGTGATATTTCCGTTGTTATCAAAAGCTTCCTTAGCTTTACCAAGAAGGAATTCGTTACCTGGAAGCGTGTAGGCATTAACACCTGGAGCATCAAGGATTTTACGAAGGTGAACTTGAGCACGTGATGTTCCTTGGTCATAGTATGATGCACCCACAATCATAACAGGCTTGTTTTCAAATGGATGAACTTCGTATGAAAGCCATTCAAGTACAGATTTGAGTGAAGCTGAGATAGTGTGGTTATGCTCAGGAGTAGCAATGATAACACCATCTGCACGAGTAATTTTGTTATATAAATAACGTAATTGGAAACTTTCATCCCATTTTTCATCTTGGTTAAACATTGGAACTTCGTCAATTTCAAGAACTTCTAATTCAAATTTGAGTTTGAAGTAGCGACGGATAAATTCCAAGAGCTTACGGTTATATGATTGATCGTAGTTTGATCCAACAAGTCCAACAAATTTCATTCTTTTTGGTCTCCTATCTTACAAATTTTCCCAGTCAAAGTCTTCAGCATCTTTGCGAAGTAATTCTTGTGCATTACGTAATTTTTCTGTGATTTTTACAAAGATACGGAAGTCATCAAAGATGGCATCCAATTTCTTGATAACATCAAGGTCAACCAAGTCGCCACTTGGGTTAAATGCTTGAAGAGAGTGTGAGAGCAAGAATTCATCTGGAAGAACATTTGCCTTGATTTCAGGAGCATTCAAGATTTGACGAAGTTGCAATTGGGCACGAGATGAACCAAGCGTACCGTAAGAAGCACCTGTAATCATGATTGGTTTGTTCAAAAGTGGGTAAATACCATAAGACAACCAAGCAAGAGCGCTCATCAAAACAGCTGGAATAGAGTGATCATACTCAGGAGTACCGATAATAACGCCATCTGCCTCTTCGATTTTAGCAGCAATTTCCAATATTTCAGCAGGTACTTGCTTGTCAGCTGGTTTGTTGAAGACAGGAATGGCCTTGATTTCAACAAGCTCAATTTCAGCTTTGTCAGAAAAGTGTTTTTGCATGTATTGAAGCAATTGACGGTTTGTAGAACGTTTTGAATTTGTTCCAACAATAGCAATAAGTTTTAACATGAGATTTCCTTTCTCTTTTTACATAATACAATTTTAAAATTCCATTGAAACAGTTGTCTCTATAGAGTAGGAATTCCTGAAGAACAGCTTAGGTGGCCTTCTTTATCGATGAGGATGACTTCGATGCCCTCCAAACTTTCGACTTGCCAGAGGATAGAAGCAGGTCTTTCTCCAAAGAGTCGAGTCGTCCAGATTTCGCCATCGACTGATTTATCAGAGATGATTGTTAGACTCGCTAGTTCCGTTTCAACAGGATATCCTGTTTGACTGTCAAAAATGTGATGGTAATCTTGTCCATCGACGGTCAGGTGACGTTCATAAATGCCTGAAGTCACGACAGATTTATTGACAACAGGGATGGTCATTAAATGATTTCCCCTAGGATTGGCTGGGTCTTGAATCCCGATTTGCCATGGGTTATCCCCTCTTGCCTGATTTTTTCCAATGGTCAGGATATTCCCTCCCAGATTGATCAAGGCAGAAGTCACCCCCTCTTTCCTAAGAAATTGGGCAACCTTATCCGCACTGTATCCTTTGGCTAAACAACCTAGATCGATCTTCATTCCTTTCTGTTTTAAAAACACAGTAGAAGTAGAAGAATCTAACTCGATACCATGAGGATTGATTAGAGGCAGCACCGATTCAATTTCTTGAGGCTGGGCGACCTTGGCATCTGAAAAACCGATACGCCAGGTTTGAATTAAGGGACCAATGCTGATATTGAGGTGGCTAGAGAGCGCTAGGCTATGCTCTAACCCAAGTGAAATCAGCTCAAACAGGTCTGGATGAACCGTGACGGGGGCTATTCCTGCTTGATAATTGATTTCCATCAACTCAGATTCTTGACTATTGGCGTTGAAGCGGTATTCAAGTTCTTTGAGCAAGTCAAAGGATTTTTGGAGAAAGATATCGGCTTGCTCATCCACTAATGAAATAGTGATAGTAGTCCCCATTAGCCGTTCAGAATGTGAACGAAGAGTCAAGCTACCAACTCCTTTCTCTTATAGAAAATAAGTTGTAATATCAAATAATCATCTAAATTGAAGCCCTTACATTTCATTTTCATGTTATTATAATACCATAAAGTTAGAATTTTCACAAACAAAATTTGGAAAAAGTCAAGAAATATGCTCATAAAATTCATGAGGCTTGAAAACAGGATAAATGGGGAATTATTTTTGATAAAAAATGCTGAAATAATAGTACCCCCCTTGTAAACGCTAACGGTAAATGGTATACTAGTAAGGTAAATTTAGAATGAAGGCAGGAAATTTTTATGAGTAAAATCGTTGTAGTCGGTGCTAACCACGCTGGTACAGCATGTATCAATACCATGTTGGATAATTTTGGAAATGAGAACGAAATTGTTGTATTTGACCAAAACTCTAACATCTCTTTCCTAGGATGTGGAATGGCTCTTTGGATTGGTGAACAAATTGACGGTGCTGAAGGCTTGTTCTATTCTGATAAAGAAAAATTGGAAGCTAAAGGTGCTAAAGTTTACATGAACTCACCTGTTCTTTCAATCGACTATGATAACAAAGTAGTTACAGCGGAAGTTGAAGGAAAAGAGCACAAAGAATCATACGAAAAATTGATTTTCGCTACAGGTTCTACACCAATCTTGCCACCAATCGAAGGTGTTGAAATTGTTAAAGGAAACCGCGAATTTAAAGCAACTCTTGAAAACGTACAATTCGTGAAATTGTACCAAAATGCTGAAGAAGTTATCAATAAACTTTCTGACAAGAGCCAACACCTCGACCGTATCGCCGTTGTTGGTGGTGGTTACATCGGTGTTGAACTTGCTGAAGCCTTTGAACGTCTTGGAAAAGAAGTTGTCCTTGTTGATATCGTTGATACTGTCTTGAACGGTTACTATGACAAAGACTTCACACAAATGATGGCGAAGAACTTGGAAGATCACAACATCCGCTTGGCTCTAGGTCAAACTGTTAAAGCAATCGAAGGTGACGGTAAAGTTGAACGCTTGATTACTGACAAAGAAAGCTTTGACGTGGATATGGTTATCCTTGCAGTTGGTTTCCGTCCAAACACAGCCCTTGCAGATGGTAAGATCGAACTCTTCCGCAACGGTGCCTTCCTTGTAGACAAGAAACAAGAAACATCTATCCCAGGCGTTTACGCTGTTGGTGACTGTGCGACTGTTTATGACAATGCTCGTAAAGATACAAGCTATATCGCTCTTGCTTCAAATGCTGTTCGCACTGGTATCGTTGGTGCCTACAATGCTTGTGGACATGAATTGGAAGGAATCGGTGTTCAAGGTTCAAATGGTATCTCAATCTACGGTCTTCACATGGTTTCAACTGGTTTGACTCTTGAAAAAGCGAAAGCTGCTGGTTACAACGCAACTGAAACAGGCTTTAACGATCTTCAAAAACCAGAATTCATGAAACATGACAACCATGAAGTAGCAATTAAGATTGTCTTTGACAAAGATAGCCGTGAAATTCTTGGTGCCCAAATGGTTTCACATGATATTGCAATTAGCATGGGAATCCACATGTTCTCACTTGCTATCCAAGAGCATGTGACAATTGATAAATTGGCATTGACAGACCTCTTCTTCTTGCCACACTTCAACAAACCATACAACTACATCACAATGGCTGCCCTTACGGCTGAAAAATAAAAATGAATGAGCTATCTGGCCTTAAGTTAAGGTCAGATAGTTTTTAGCTAATCTGTCCCCATACAATTATAGTTTTTTTATCTTGTGCTTCATTCTGTTCTGACTTAAAATGAAAAGGTAGCTACCAATACAAATGATGAGGATAAAACAAATGACTGAAAATCGTTATGAACTAAATAAAAACTTGGCACAGATGCTCAAGGGTGGTGTTATTATGGATGTGCAGAATCCTGAACAGGCTCGTATCGCAGAAGCTGCTGGTGCGGCAGCTGTGATGGCCTTGGAACGAATTCCGGCTGATATTCGTGCAGCTGGAGGAGTTTCCCGCATGAGCGACCCAAAGATGATTAAGGAAATCCAAGAAGCGGTTAGTATTCCAGTAATGGCTAAGGTCAGAATCGGGCATTTTGTTGAAGCTCAGATTTTAGAGGCTATTGAAATTGATTATATCGACGAGAGTGAAGTTCTATCTCCAGCTGATGACCGTTTCCATGTGGACAAGAAAGAATTCCAAGTTCCTTTTGTCTGTGGTGCTAAGGATTTGGGTGAAGCCTTGCGTCGTATCGCTGAAGGTGCTTCCATGATTCGTACCAAAGGAGAACCAGGGACAGGGGATATAGTCCAAGCTGTTCGTCATATGCGTATGATGAATCAGGAAATTCGCCGCATTCAAAACTTACGTGAGGACGAGCTTTATGTTGCTGCCAAGGATTTGCAAGTCCCTGTAGAATTGGTCCAATATGTTCATGAACATGGAAAATTGCCAGTTGTAAATTTCGCTGCTGGAGGTGTTGCAACGCCAGCAGATGCTGCGTTAATGATGCAATTAGGGGCAGAGGGGGTCTTTGTCGGTTCAGGTATTTTCAAGTCAGGAGATCCTGTTAAACGAGCGAGTGCCATTGTTAAGGCTGTGACTAACTTCCGTAATCCTCAAATTCTAGCTCAAATCTCTGAAGATTTAGGAGAAGCCATGGTTGGTATTAATGAAAATGAAATCCAAATTCTCATGGCTGAACGAGGAAAATAGATGAAAATCGGGATATTGGCCTTGCAAGGGGCCTTTGCAGAACATGCAAAAGTGCTAGATCAATTAGGTGTCGAGAGTGTAGAACTCAGAAATCTAGATGATTTTCAGCAAGATCAGAGTGACTTGTCGGGTTTGATTTTGCCTGGTGGTGAGTCTACAACCATGGGCAAGCTCTTACGTGACCAGAACATGCTACTTCCCATCCGAGAAGCCATTCTATCTGGCTTACCAGTGTTTGGGACCTGTGCGGGCTTAATTTTGCTGGCTAAGGAAATCACTTCTCAGAAAGAGAGTCATCTAGGAACTATGGATATGGTGGTCGAGCGTAATGCTTATGGGCGCCAATTAGGAAGTTTCTACACGGAAGCAGAATGTAAGGGAGTTGGCAAGATTCCAATGACCTTTATCCGTGGTCCGATTATCAGTAGTGTTGGTGAGGGTGTAGAAATTTTAGCAACAGTGAACAATCAAATTGTTGCAGCCCAAGAAAAAAATATGTTGGTAAGTTCTTTTCATCCAGAATTGACTGATGATGTGCGCTTGCACCAGTACTTTATCAATATGTGTAAAGAAAAAAGTTGAGATTGAATTTCTCAACTTTTTTACATGTAATAAACAATAGCGATGTATTGAAGTGCGGACGCAGCTAGGATAAAGAGATGCCAAATCATGTGGAAATAAGGTTTTTTCTTGGCATAAAATCCAGCTCCAACTGTATAACAGAGCCCGCCAGTTACCATGAGACTCCAGAAAACGGGTGTCGTTTGACTGATAATGGCAGGAATGATAGCCAGAACCAACCAGCCCATAATCAGGTAAAGAGCAAGGCTAAATTTCTCATTGACCTTTTTAGCAAAGATTTTATAGAGAATACCAAAGATGGTCGTTCCCCATTGGATGACAATAATCAGATAGCCAAACCAGTTATTCATCAAGGTCAAGACAACGGGCGTGTATGAGCCGGCAATGGCAACGTAAATCATAGAATGGTCAATGATTCGCAAAACATATTTGTGGGTCGAACCATAGGCCATAGAGTGATAAATGGTGGATGATAGGAACATGAGAAAGAGACTGATGACGAAAATGGAAACGCCGATAGAGGATAAAAATCCGTGTGCTTCATAACTATAGATGGATGAAATAGGCAGCAAGATAAGCATGATGACTGCACCCACAGCATGGGTCACGCTATTAGCAATCTCCTCTCCAAAACTGAGTTGTTTGCTGAGTTTAAGACTAGTGTTCATTGGATTACCTCCTCTTGAGTATGATCGATTAAGTCTAGAGTTTGATGATAGAGTTTAACGGTTTGGCAGCTGGTTTGGATAATAGGGTTAGCTGGGTCAATTCCTTGGTTCATGTAGTCCACAAAAGCATCGTAGAGTTGGTCTGAACTTGCTTGAGTTTGTAGAGTATTAAGTGTCTGGGCTATTTCTTGAATAGAAAATACAGACTTGAGGGTTGTGATAGCAATCAAACGGGCAATCTGTTGGCGTTGGTATTTTTTTTTGTCAGGCTTTGTCAGGTAACCATTTTTCACATAATTGTTGACCATAGATGCTGTTAGGCCTTTGTCTTTATTAGGAGAGATAGGGGCGCAGACCTGATTGACATAGAGCAAAACCTGGTCCAGATAGAGGTTAATGTTTGGAATTTCTGCCCATTTTGGGTAGGAAAAGGTAGTTTTCATTTTCAACTCCTTTTTATATAGTTTTGATAACTAGATTATAAAATAACAAAAATACAAAGTCAAGTTTTAACTGCTTGTAGAAAGACTTAAATTATGCTATGATGGGAGAAACTAGTCAGAAATGAGGAAAAAAGATGGAAATTCGTTTAGCTTTTCCAAATGAAGTAGATGCCATCATGCAGGTGATAGAGGATGCCAAAAAATGTTTAGCAGATGCTGGTAGTAACCAGTGGCAAAATGGCTATCCAAATGCAGATGTTATTATCGATGATATCATCTCAGGGCAAGCCTACGTAGCCTTGGAAGAGGGAGAACTGCTAGCCTATGCTGCTGTGACCAAGAGTCCAGAGGAGGCCTATGAAGCTATTTATGAGGGAAACTGGCAAGCTGGAGAGTCAGAGTATCTAGTCTTTCACCGTATTGCTGTGGCAGCAGATGTGCAGGGAAAAGGAGTTGCTCAAACCTTCTTAGAGGGCTTGATTGAAGGTTTTGATTATCTTGATTTTCGCTCAGATACGCATGCTGAAAACAAGGTTATGCAACATATTTTTGAAAAACTTGGTTTTAAACAAGTTGGTAAGGTGCCAGTAGATGGCGAACGCTTGGCCTATCAAAAATTAAAGAAATAATGCAAAAGAAGTATGTAAAAATCCTCTACTCCTCACCAATTGGTATTCTATCACTTGTAGCTGATGACCATTATTTGTATGGAATTTGGGTTCAGGAGCAGAAGCATTTTGAGAGGGGACTAGGAGATGAAACGATAGAAGAAGTTGTTAGTCATCCTATTTTAGACCCAGTTATTGCTTGCTTAGATGATTACTTTAAAGGCAAGCCTCAGGATTTATCCAACTTGCTCTTGGCGCCAATCGGAACGAATTTTGAAAAGAGAGTTTGGGACTATTTACAGGGCATTCCTTATGGTCAGACAGTGACCTATGGACAAATTGCTCAAGACCTGCAAGTGGCTTCTGCTCAAGCAATTGGTGGAGCAGTGGGACGCAATCCTTGGTCTATCCTAGTACCTTGTCATCGTGTGTTGGGAGCAGGCAAGCGTCTGACAGGCTATGCTGCAGGAGTGGAAAAGAAAGCTTGGCTCTTGGAGCATGAAGGCGTAGATTTTAAAGATATAAACAAATAGAAGGAGAAGCACATGTTAGAATTTATCGAATACCCCAAATGTTCAACTTGTAAAAAAGCAAAACAAGAATTAAATCAATTAGGTGTGGACTATAAAGCCGTCCATATCGTGGAAGAAACACCTAGCCAAGAAGTCATTTTGAATTGGCTAGAAACCTCAGGATTTGAATTGAAGCAATTTTTCAACACCAGTGGTATCAAATACCGTGAATTAGGGCTAAAAGATAAGGTAGGAAGTTTGTCAAACCAAGAAGCGGCTGAGTTGCTAGCAAGTGACGGTATGTTGTTAAAACGGCCCATTTTAGTAGAAAATGGAACTGTTAAGCAAATCGGTTATCGAAAATCTTATGAAGAACTGGGACTGAAATAGTTTTTATCTATCTCTTTGATAGATAAAATATATAACTTCCCTGTTTCAAAGTATGATAAACTAGTAGGTAGACAAAGTCTGTATCTGACCGTAGCAAATAATTTCATTGACGGCAGAAGCATGGTAGAATGAATCATTATCAGAAGAGGATGTTTTTATGAATGTTACAACGATTTTAGCATCAGATTGGTACCAAAACTTGATGCAATTGATTCCGGATGGCAAGCTGTTTAGCCTACGTTCGGTCTTTGATGGAATCCCTAGAATTGTCCAACAACTTCCAACAACAATTATGTTGACAATTGGTGGTGCCCTTTTTGGCTTGGTTTTGGCGCTTCTTTTTGCCATTGTGAAGATCAATCGTGTCAAGATTTTATATCCCTTGCAGGCCTTCTTTGTTAGTTTCTTAAAAGGGACACCGATTTTGGTGCAACTCATGTTGACCTACTACGGAATTCCTTTGGCTTTGAAAGCCCTCAATCAGCAATGGGGAACTGGTCTCAATATCAATGCGATTCCAGCTGCAGCTTTTGCGATTGTCGCTTTTGCCTTTAATGAGGCAGCTTATGCTAGTGAAACCATTCGTGCAGCCATTCTCTCAGTTAATCCTGGTGAGATTGAGGCGGCGCGCAGTCTGGGTATGACCCGAGCGCAAGTTTATCGACGAGTGATTATTCCTAATGCAGCGGTGGTAGCTACTCCAACCTTGATTAATTCCCTCATCGGTTTGACCAAGGGAACATCTCTAGCTTTTAGTGCGGGTGTTGTGGAAGTCTTTGCCCAAGCTCAGATTCTAGGTGGAGCTGATTATCGCTATTTTGAACGCTTCATCTCTGTTGCCCTTGTTTATTGGGTAGTCAATATCGGAATTGAAAGCCTCGGTCGTTTCATCGAGAGAAAAATGGCTATTTCTGCACCTGATACAGTGCAAACAGATGTGAAAGGAGACCTTCGTTAATGATTAAGATTTCGAATTTAAGCAAATCCTTTTCAGGACAGACTGTCTTGGATCATCTGAACTTGGATATTCAAAAAGGGGAAGTTGTAGCCTTGATTGGTTCTTCAGGAGCTGGAAAATCAACCTTTCTTCGCAGTCTCAATTATCTTGAAACACCTGACAGTGGCTCTATTCAGATTGATGGTTTTTCAGTTGATTTTTCTAAAATCACTCAAGAAGAAATCCTTGCCCTACGCCGTAAGTTGTCTATGGTTTTCCAACAGTTTAATTTATTTGAACGTCGAACAGCACTTGATAATGTGAAAGAAGGCTTGGTTGTTGTCAAGAAATTATCTGACCAAGAAGCGACTAAGATTGCCAAGGAAGAGTTGGCTAAGGTTGGGCTTTCGGACCGTGAAAACCATTATCCTCGCCATTTATCAGGTGGACAGAAGCAACGGGTTGCCCTAGCGCGTGCGCTTGCTATGAAACCAGATGTTTTGCTCTTAGACGAACCAACTTCAGCCCTTGACCCAGAATTGGTCGGTGAAGTAGAAAAGTCTATTGCAGATGCTGCTAAGTCAGGTCAGACCATGATTTTGGTCAGTCATGACATGTCCTTTGTAGCCCAAGTTGCGGATAAAATTCTCTTCTTAGATAAGGGGAAAATCATCGAGTCTGGAACTCCGGATGAGATTATCCACACCCCTAAAGAAGAGCGGACAAAAGAATTCTTCGCTAGTTACAAACGGACTTATATTTGATATAATAGATAAAGGAAAACTCAGTTAGTTGGACTAGCTGAGTTTACTCTTTAAAAAAGATAGAAATGAGAGAAATCATGCTACTGCAACTATTTTCTTTATATTTCGAGAGTTTGATCTTGACCACCATCCTTGTTCTGATTTTTTTAGGGATTTGGATTGGTCTGAGAGCCATGTCGGGAGTTGATAAGACAGCCAGGGCTCGCCAAGCCCATCTCTATGATATGATTATGATTGGAGTCTTGGTTGTCCCAGTATTATCCTTTGCGGTTATGAGTTTAATTCTTGTTTTCAAGGCATAATCCTTGCGTGATTGACAAGAAAGAGTTAGAATAAAGATAGTTACAACAAGAAAGAAGGAATCTATATGTACGATACTATTATTATCGGTGCTGGACCTGCAGGGATGACTGCGGCCTTGTATGCTGCTCGAAGCAATCTAAAAGTAGCTTTGATTGAAGGTGGTCTGCCAGGTGGTCAGATGAATAATACATCTGATATCGAAAATTACCCAGGATACGCTAATATTAGTGGACCTGAATTGGCTGAAAAGATGTTTGAACCACTTGAAAATCTTGGTGTTGAGCACATTTATGGTTATGTTGAAAATGTCGAAGACCATGGTGATTTTAAGAAAGTGATGACTGATGACCAAACATATGAAACACGTACAGTTATCGTAGCAACTGGTTCTAAACACCGTCCTTTGGGAGTGCCTGGAGAAGAAGAACTGAACAGTCGTGGTGTTTCTTACTGTGCTGTGTGTGATGGTGCTTTCTTCCGTGACCAAGATTTATTGGTAGTTGGTGGTGGAGATTCAGCTGTTGAAGAAGCCCTCTTCTTGACTCGTTTTGCTAAGACTGTTACCATTGTTCACCGTCGTGACCAACTTCGTGCCCAAAAGGTTTTACAAGATCGCGCCTTTGCGAATGAAAAAATCAGCTTTATCTGGGATTCTGTAGTGAAGGAAATCAAGGGTGAAAACAGAGTAGAATCTGTCGTTTTTGAAAATGTGAAAACAGGTCAAGTGACAGAGCAAGCCTTCGGTGGTGTCTTTATCTATGTTGGTTTGGACCCTCTTAGCGATTTTGTTAAAGAATTGAATATCCAAGATCAGGCAGGCTGGATTGTGACAGATAGCCACATGAAGACTGCAGTCGACGGTATCTTTGCAGTTGGAGATGTTCGCTTGAAAGACCTTCGCCAAGTAACAACAGCAGTTGGAGATGGAGCTATCGCTGGTCAAGAAGCCTACAAGTTTATCACAGAACATAGTTAATCATAAAAAAGTTTCCAATCAGATGACTGGAAACTTTTTTATAGTCTATTTAGAAAAACTTCGTACATGAGAATGGCCGCAGCAACACTGGCATTGAGGCTTTGAACATGTCCATTCATCGGAATGGTAATCATTTCATCGACCTGTTTTTTGATGTTGCTAGAGATGCCTTTTCCTTCATTTCCGATGATGAGGGCGATTTTCCCTTTTGTATTCCACTTGTGGCAAGGAGTACCGTTCATATCCGTTCCAAAGGTCCAGAAGCCTTCATCCTTGAGTTTATCTAAGGTTTGACTGAGGTTTGTCACTCGGGCAATTGGAACGTGTTCAATAGCACCTGTGGCTGTTTTGGCAACGACAGGAGTTACTCCGACAGCACGGTGCTTGGGAATGATGACACCTGAAACATTGGTCGCATCGGCTGTTCGCAAGATAGAACCCAGATTATGGGGATCGGTTAGACCATCTAGAATCAATAGAAGTGGATTTTCTTCTTGGCGTGTTTTTGCAAGGATGTAATCTAGCTCGCTATAGGCAAATTCAGACACTCGTAGAACAAAACCTTGATGAACAGCACCTTCAGTAATCTCAGAGAGAGATTTTTTTGATGTCCAAGAAATGGACACCTTCTTTTCTGTAGCTAGTTCCTTGACTTTCTCAACATTCTTACCTCGGAGATCTTCTTGGAGGTAGAGTTTGTTTCCTGTATTTGCAAGGAGGGCTTCGGTAACGGCGTGGACGCCATAGACAATATCATTTGTTTTCATGCCTCTATTATAACACAAAACCCCGTCTTGCAACGGGATTTTCTTTATTCAAGAATCAGTAAACCATCTTTAACTGCAAATGGGTCTTTTTCATTGATGCGATCGTAAAACATGATACCGTTAATGTGGTCAATTTCATGCTGAACAACAATGGAGTTGTAGCCTTTGAGTTTGATACGGTGTTTTTCTCCATCTTTGTCAAAGTAGTCAACAGTAACGCGGGCATGGCGAACAACATAGCCAGGCACGTTACGGTCAACAGACAGGCAACCTTCTCCTTCGCCAAGAGCAGCATCTTGAACAGAGTGAGAGACGATTTTTGGATTGTACATAATGGCTTCCAAATCGTAGGCTTCCTGTGGAGTTTCGCCTTCTTCAACAATATTAGGTACCAAAACAGCGATAATGCGTTTTGAGATATCTAACTGGGGAGCAGCCAGTCCAACACCACCGCGGAGTCCCATTTTTTCAGCCATGACAGGGTCTTGGGAATGTTTAAGGAATTGCATCATCTTTTCGCCTAGGATGATTTCCTGGTCAGATAGGGGGAAAGTGACTTCCTCAGCAATCGCGCGTAGAGTAGGATTCCCTTCACGGATAATATCGTTCATATCAATTAAGTGAGCAGCTTTTGTAATACGTTCTATTGCAGACATTTTCTCTCCTTATATTATATTTAGTGCAGTTAGCTACTGCCAAAGCCCAAGTGGTATACTTGAAATAAGCCACTGTGGATTAGTTCATTTCCTCTACATGATATCACAAAATGACAAGAATTGAAAGCATTATGGCATTTAGGATTTATAGAAAATAGATGGGAAGTTCAATTCAATTGTGAAAGAAATACTTATCTGTGATATAATAAAAAGAAAAGGCTTGCATAAGAAAGTAGGGAGAATGAAGATACAAAGAAGATAAAATCGAAATCAGGGTGGTTTAGCTTTTCGTTTTATGAAGGGCTTGGTCTTGTTGTTTGAAAGCTTCCAAGGAATCCCTTGACTAGTCAAAAACGAGATACTATTTCTCAAGAGGGGACTAAGCAAAAGTCTCAGGAGTAGGAAGAGGAAAAAACTGCCAGAATTATGGCCCACGGGGATTTGCTCTACCACGATGGACTTTTCTTTTCAGCTAAAAAAGAAGACGGTACCTATGACTTTCATGAAAATTTTGAGTATGTGACTCCTTGGCTCAAGCAAGCAGATTTAGCTATTGGTGATTTTGAAGGAACCATTAATAAGGATCATTATTTAGCGGGTTATCTTCTCTTTAATGCTCCTGCTGAAGTTATGGATGCTATTAAGGAGGCAGGTTATCATGTGCTGGATTTAGCTCATAATCATATTTTGGATTCGCAACTTGAGGGAGTTATTTCAACTTGAGGGAGTTATTTCAACGGCCGATATTATTGAGAAAGCTGGAATCACTCCAATCGGAGTTTATACGCACGAACCACGTGTTCAGGCTCCGCTGGTCATTAAGGAAGTGAATGGTATCAAGGTTGCATTGTTAGCCTATTCCTATGGTTTCAATGGAATTGAGCAGTATATTTCTCAGGAAGACTATAATCGTTATCTTTCAGATTTAAACGAAGATAAGATGAAGGTTGAAATTGAACGGGCAGAGAAGGAAGCAGATATCACCATTATCATGCTTCAGATGGGTGTTGAGTATCGATTGGAACCAACTGAAGAACAAAAAGCTCTTTATCACAAGATGATCGATTGGGGAGCGGATATTATCTTTGGAGGGCATCCTCACGTTGTTGAACCATCTGAAACGGTGGAAAAAGATGGAGATAAGAAGCTCATTGTCTATTAAATGGGGAACTTCATTTCCAATCAACGGATTGAATCTATGGGAGATGAAGAGAATGCTAAGTGGACTGAACGTGGTGTTCTCATGGATGTCACCATCAAGAAGAAGGATGGAAAAACAACTATCGGAACAGCTAAAGCTCATCCTACTTGGGTCAATCGAACACCAAAGGGAACCTTTTCACCAGAAGGATATCCCTTGTATCATTACCAAACTTATATTTTGGAAGATTTTATAGAGGATGGCAGTCATCGTGACCAGTTAGATGAAGCGACTAAGGAACGAATTGATACAGCCTATAAAGAAATGAATGAACATGTGGGATTGAAGTGGTATTAGCTTGAATCCAGAGGAAAGTAAATGATGATTAAGGTAATTGCGACAGATATGGATGGGACCTTGCTGGATGCTAGAGGTCAGCTTGATCTCCCACGATTGGAAAAGATTTTAGATCAGTTGGATCAAAGGGGCATTCGTTTTGTCATTGCGACGGGCAATGAAATTCACCGCATGAGACAACTACTGAGTCCCTTGGTGGATCGAGTGGTTCTGGTTGTTGCTAATGGCGCTCGTATTTTTGAAAACAATGAATTGATTCAGGCTCAGACATGGGATGACGCCATTGTCAACAAGGCTTTGACTCATTTCAAGGGTCGAGCGTGTCAGGACCAGTTTGTTGTAACGGGGATGAAGGGTGATTTTGTCAAGGAAGGTACGATTTTTACAGATCTTGAAAGTTTTATGACTCCAGAAATGATTGAAAAATTCTACCAACGGATGCAATTTGTGGATGAATTAACATCTGACCTCTTTGGTGGTGTGCTCAAGATGAGCATGGTTGTTGGTGAGGAACGTTTGAGTTCGGTTTTGGAAGAAATCAATGCTCTCTTTGATGGCCGTGTCCGAGCTGTATCCAGTGGCTATGGTTGCATTGATATCCTCCAAGCTGGGATTCATAAAGCATGGGGCTTGGAGGAATTACTCAAGCGCTGGGACTTGAAATCCCAAGAAATCATGGCTTTTGGTGATAGTGAAAATGATGTTGAAATGCTTGAAATGGCTGGAATTGCCTATGCGATGGAAAATGCTGATGAGAAAGCCAAAGCTGTGGCGACTGCTCTAGCACCAGCCAACAGCCAAGGAGGAGTTTATCAAGTCTTGGAAAACTGGTTAGAAAAAGGAGAATGAAGTGGCAGTACAGTTATTAGAAAATTGGCTCCTAAAGGAACAAGAAAAAATTCAAACTAAGTATCGTCACCTAAATCACATTTCTGTTGTAGAACCAAACATTCTTTTTATTGGGGATTCCATTGTCGAGTATTATCCTCTACAGGAGCTATTTGGGACTTCAAAGACGATTGTCAATCGAGGAATTCGTGGCTATCAGACAGGACTGTTACTAGAGAACCTTGATGCTCATCTATATGGTGGAGCAGTAGATAAAATTTTTCTTCTGATTGGGACAAATGATATCGGAAAGGATGTTCCTGTGAATGAGGCTCTCAATAATCTCGAAGCTATCATTCAATCCGTTGCTCGCGATTATCCATTGACAGAGATTAAATTGCTTTCCATTTTGCCTGTCAATGAGGGAGAGGAGTACCAGCAGGCAGTCTATATCCGCTCGAATGAAAAAATTCAGAACTGGAATCAAGCCTATCAAGAGCTTGCATCTGCCTATATGCAGGTGGAATTTGTGCCAGTATTTGATTGTTTGACAGACCAAGCAGGCCAACTCAAAAAAGAATATACAACTGATGGACTGCACCTCAGTATTGCTGGTTATCAGGCTTTGTCAAAAGCCTTGAAAGACTATCTTTACTAAATAGCTAAATAATGTTAAATTTGAGCATAATATCTTGTAAAAAATTCTAAAATCCTTTAAAATAAAAAGTGACGGAGGAATTTATGAATGTAAATCAGATTGTACGGATTATTCCTACTTTAAAAGCTAATAATAGAAAATTAAATGAAACATTTTATATTGAAACCCTTGGAATGAAGGCCTTGTTAGAAGAATCGGCCTTTCTGTCACTAGGTGACCAAACGGGTCTTGAAAAGCTGGTTTTAGAAGAAGCTCCCAGTATGCGTACTCGTAAGGTAGAGGGAAGAAAAAAACTAGCTAGATTGATTGTCAAGGTGGAAAATCCCTTAGAAATTGAAGGAATCTTATCTAAAACAGATTCGATTCATCGATTATATAAAGGTCAAAATGGCTACGCTTTTGAAATTTTCTCACCAGAAGATGATTTGATTTTGATTCATGCGGAAGATGACAGAGCAAGTCTAGTAGAAGTAGGAGAAAAGCCTGAATTTCAAACAGATTTGGTATCAATTTCTTTAAGTAAATTTGAGATTTCTATGGAATTACATCTCCCAACTGATATCGAAAGTTTCTTGGAATCATCTGAAATTGGGGCATCCCTTGATTTTATTCCAGCTCAGGGGCAGGATTTGACTGTGGACAATACGGTTACCTGGGACTTATCTATGCTCAAGTTCTTGGTCAATGAATTAGACATAGCAAGTCTTCGCCAGAAGTTTGAGTCTACTGAATATTTTATTCCTAAGTCTGAAAAATTCTTCCTTTGTAAAGATAGAAATAATGTTGAATTGTGGTTTGAAGAAGTATGAAGTGGACCAAGATTATTAAAAAAATAGAAGAACAAATCGAGGCAGGAATTTATCCCGGAGCCTCTTTTGCGTATTTTAAGGACAATCAATGGACAGAGTTCTATTTAGGCCAGAGTGACCCAGAGCATGGCTTGCAGACTGAGGCAGGACTAGTTTATGACCTAGCTAGTGTCAGCAAGGTTGTTGGGGTTGGCACAGTTTGTACCTTCTTGTGGGAAATAGGTCAATTAGATATTGATAGACTGGTAATAGATTTTTTACCTGAGAGTGATTATCCAGACATCACTATTCGCCAGCTCTTGACTCATGCAACAGACCTTGATCCTTTTATTCCTAATCGTGATCTTTTAACAGCCCCTGAATTAAAGGAAGCGATGTTTCATCTCAACAGACGAAGTCAGCCAGCCTTTCTTTATTCGGATGTCCATTTTTTGCTGTTGGGCTTTATTTTGGAAAGAATTTTTAATCAAGATTTGGATGTGATTTTAAAGGATCAAGTCTGGAAACCTTGGGGAATGACGGAAACCAAGTTTGGGTCAGTTGAGCTTGCTGTTCCAACAGTTAGAGGTGTAGAGGCAGGCATAGTGCATGATCCCAAGGCTCGTCTCCTGGGTAGACATGCTGGGAGTGCTGGTTTATTTTCGACTATAAAGGATTTACAAATCTTTTTAGAACACTATTTAGCAGATGATTTTGCAAGAGACTTAAGTCAAAATTTTTCTCCTTTGGATGACAAGGAACGTTCTTTAGCATGGAATTTGGAAGGAGATTGGCTAGACCATACGGGCTATACAGGTACCTTTATCATGTGGAATCGTCAGAAGCAAGAAGCCACTATTTTCCTATCGAATCGTACCTATGAAAAGGACGAGAGAGCTCAATGGATATTAGACCGCAATCAAGTGATGAACTTGATTCGCAAAGAAGAGTAAGGAGAGACATGTCAAATAGTTTAAAAGGGACTTTACTAACAGTTGTGGCTGGTATTGCTTGGGGGTTGTCAGGAACGAGTGGCCAATACCTAATGGCACACGGAATTTCGGCTCTGGTCTTGACCAACTTGCGTCTTTTAATCGCTGGTGGAATTCTCATGCTCTTGGCTTATGCTACTGCAAAGGATAAAATACTGGTCTTTTTAAAGGATAGAAAGAGTTTGCTGTCTCTTCTTATTTTTGCTCTGATTGGTCTTTTTCTCAACCAATTCGCCTATCTGTCTGCTATTCAGGAGACCAATGCGGGAACAGCGACGGTGCTTCAGTATGTTTGTCCTGTCGGAATTTTAATTTATAGCTGTATCAAGGATAGGGTGGCACCGACACTGGGAGAGATAGTTTCCATCATATTCGCCATCGGAGGAACCTTCCTGATCGCAACACATGGGCAGTTGGACCAGTTATCCATGACACCTGCTGGTCTGTTCTGGGGTCTCTTTTCTGCCTTTACTTATGCTCTGTATATCATTTTACCCATAGCCTTGATTAAAAAGTGGGGGAGCAGCTTGGTCATTGGTGTGGGAATGGTCATAGCAGGTTTGGTCGCTCTTCCTTTTACAGGGGTTCTACAGGCCGATATCCCGACTAGTCTTGATTTTCTCCTTGCGTTTGCAGGCATTATCCTTATCGGGACTGTCTTTGCCTATACAGCTTTCCTTAAAGGAGCCAGTCTGATAGGACCGGTCAAGTCAAGCTTGTTGGCTTCAATTGAGCCAATATCGGCGATTTTCTTTGCCTTCTTAATAATGAATGAACAATTTTATCCCATTGATTTTCTTGGTATGGCAATGATATTGTTTGCTGTAACTTTGATTTCTTTGAAAGATTTATTCTTAGAAAAATAAAAAAGACTCTTTGTCCGTGACAGAGAGTTTTTGCGTGGTAATCTAATTATTTTCAAGATAAAATTCAAAGCGTTCGCCTACATATTGACTTTTTACGTATTCAAAAGCAGTACCATCTTCTAGGTAGGAAACCTGGGTCAATCCAAGAATAGCATGTCCTTTTTCAACTTCCAAATAGTGGGCAATCTTTTCTTTAGCAAGGCGAGCATAGATGGTCTGTTGAGATTTGCCGATACGATAGCCATGTTTTTGCAAGGTTTGGAAGAAATGACTGGTGATTTCTTCTTTTTTAAAGTCCTTAATGAATTTTTCAGGAATAGAAGCAACTTCATAAACTAGGGGAACTTGGTCGGCATAGCGGACCCGCTCCATTCGGATAATATTGTCCGTTGGAAAAATTCCTAGCTTGGCAACTTCTTGCTCATTGGGAATGGTTTTTTTGTAGGAAATGAGCTGGCTAGAGGGAACTTTACCTTGGGATTTGACAATTTCAGTAAAACTGGTTGTCCCTCGCATCTTTTCTTGTACTCGAGTACTGGAAACAAAGGTGCCGCTTCCTACATGGCGCTCTAAGACGCCTTCTTCGACTAATAGAGATACGGCTTGGCGGAGGGTCATGCGACTGACCGCAAACTGCTCAGCTAAATCTCTTTCACTGGGAAGCCTCTCACCAATAGCCCAACGGTGCTCGTCAATATCCTTTTTTATCTGATCATGGATTTTCATATAAGCAGGTAGCATATTTTTCACTTCATTTCTATCTTTTCTCTATTGTACCCCAATAAACTAGAAAAAGTCAAACTTCGCCTTGTTTAGTTGGTAATTCGCCCTTATTTGTGATAGAATATTGAGAAAAGATATTTCTTTTGAGAAAGGAAAAAGATGAGCAACATTTCAACTGATTTGCAAGATGTAGAAAAAATCATCGTATTGGACTATGGTAGCCAGTACAACCAGCTGATTTCACGCCGTATCCGTGATATTGGTGTTTTTTCAGAACTAAAAAGCCATAAAATTTCAGCTGCTGAAGTTCGTGAAGTCAATCCTGTAGGAATTATTCTATCAGGTGGTCCAAATTCTGTATATGAAGATGGTTCATTTGATATTGACCCAGAAATCTTCGAACTCGGAATTCCAATTTTGGGAATCTGTTATGGTATGCAGTTATTGACCCATAAACTTGGAGGAAAAGTTGTTCCTGCAGGTGATGCTGGAAATCGTGAATACGGTCAATCAACCCTAACTCACACACCATCAGCGCTTTTTGAATCAACACCTGATGAACAGACTGTTTTGATGAGCCATGGTGATGCGGTTACTGAGATTCCTGCTGACTTTGTTCGTACAGGTACATCAGCTGACTGCCCATACGCAGCCATCGAAAACCCAGATAAACACATTTACGGTATCCAATTCCACCCAGAAGTTCGTCATTCTGTATACGGAAATGATATCCTTCGTAACTTTGCCCTTAACATTTGTAAGGCTAAAGGTGACTGGTCAATGGATAATTTCATTGACATGCAGATCAAAAAAATTCGTGAAACCGTCGGTGATAAACGTGTCCTTCTTGGTCTATCAGGTGGTGTTGACTCATCTGTCGTTGGGGTTCTTCTCCAAAAAGCGATTGGCGATCAATTGATCTGTATCTTCGTGGACCACGGTCTTCTTCGTAAAGGCGAAGCTGATCAAGTTATGGACATGCTCGGTGGTAAGTTTGGTTTGAATATCGTCAAAGCAGACGCTGCTAAACGTTTCCTTGACAAACTTGCTGGCGTTTCTGATCCTGAACAAAAACGTAAAATCATCGGTAACGAGTTTGTCTATGTATTCGATGACGAAGCAAGCAAGCTCAAAGATGTGAAATTCCTTGCTCAAGGTACTTTATATACAGATGTTATCGAGTCTGGTACGGATACAGCTCAAACTATCAAGTCACACCACAACGTGGGTGGTCTTCCAGAAGATATGCAGTTTGAATTGATTGAACCACTCAATACTCTTTACAAGGATGAAGTTCGTGCTCTTGGTACAGAGCTTGGTATGCCAGACCATATCGTATGGCGCCAACCATTCCCAGGACCAGGACTTGCTATCCGTGTCATGGGTGAAATCACTGAAGAGAAACTTGAAACCGTTCGTGAATCAGACGCTATTCTTCGTGAAGAAATCGCTAAAGCTGGACTTGACCGCGATATTTGGCAATACTTCACTGTTAACACAGGCGTTCGTTCAGTCGGTGTTATGGGTGACGGTCGTACGTATGACTACACGATTGCAATCCGTGCTATCACTTCTATCGATGGTATGACTGCTGATTTTGCCAAAATTCCATGGGAAGTACTTCAAAAAATCTCAGTACGTATCGTAAATGAAGTGGATCATGTTAACCGTATCGTCTACGATATTACAAGTAAACCACCTGCAACAGTTGAGTGGGAGTAATCGCAAAAAAATTAAAAGCTTTGTAAAATCAACGGTTACAAAGGATTAAAAACTGTAACTGGGATTAAAACGGGAACATTTGCTAAAAAGAATAAATTGAATAATAGTTCCAAGTGGTTTACATTTGGACAAAAAATTAGACCGTAGTTTTCAAACTGCGGTCTTTTGATATATATAATGAGAATTAATTTAATTAGAGAGCCAACTTTCTAATATGGTAAGCGCGTCATAACAAGGTATCTATCATTCATGGAGCTCCTCCTGTATACTATTAGTAAAGTAAAACTATTGGAGGATATTTTAATGCCACAACCTATTGTTCCTGTAGAGATTCCACAATCTCGTCGTTTTGATTCTAAAAAGAGAAATGATATTCTGCTTAAAATTCGTATTGGCAAGCTTGAAGTAAGTTTTTTTCAATCTCTCAATCTCGAAATGGTAGAACAGCTTTTGGATAAGGTGTTGCTCTATGACAATTCATCTATCTAGCCTAGGGGAGGTCTATCTCGTGTGTGGGAAAACTGATATGAGACAAGGAATCGATTCACTGGCTTATCTGGTTAAAACCCACTTTGAATTGGATCCTTTCTCCGGTCAAGTCTTTCTCTTTTGTGGTGGACGTAAAGACCGCTTTAAAGCCCTTTACTGGGATGGTCAAGGATTTTGGCTACTATATAAACGCTTTGAGAACGGCAGACTGACTTGGCCCAGTACAGAAAAGGATGTCAAAGCTCTCACACCTGAACAAGTAGACTGGCTTATGAAGGGCTTTTCTATCACTCCAAAAATATAGTAGATTGAAACTAGAATAGTACACCTCTGCTTCTAAAACATTGTTAGAAATCGATTTGACTGTCCTGATCGATTTGTCCTGTTCTTATTTCATTTTACTATAAATCCATCAGAAAGTCGTGATTTCTATTGAAATGAGGACTTTCTTTTTAGTATAGTGAATTGAAATAAGATATGAACATCTCTATCAGGAAAGTCAAATTAATTTATAGAAATATTTTAGCAGTCAAGGTGTACTGTTATAGATTCAATACACTATATAATAAAGTTAGGAAATAAGGAGGAAAGTCTATGGGAGAAGATTGAAAATCATTCAACAACAGAGTGCTACAATTGATAGTCTCACCAATGAACTTGCCCTTCTTCGTGAACAAGTGGCTTATCTAACGCAAAAGCTCTATGGAAAATCCTCTGAGAAAAGTGTTTGCCCATCTGGACAACTCAGTCTTTTTGAAGAGGAACAAAATATGGAAGAAGACTCTGACTTACCCAGTTGAAAGAGAAGAAATCACCTATAAACGTAAGAAAGCTAAAGGGAAACGTCAAGCTATTCTTGCCCAATTTGATTCAGAAGAAGTTCATCATCGCTTAGAGAACTGCATTTGCCCTGACTGTCAGGGAGAGCTAAAAGAGATTGGAGCGAGCCTTCAACGACAAGAATTGGTCTTTATTCTTGCGCAATTAAAAAGAGTGAATCATATCCAACACGCTTACAAATGCCAAACATGCAGTAAGAATAATCCAAGTGATAAAATCGTGAAAGCTCCTATTCCTAAAGCCCCTTTGGCGCATAGCCTTGGCTCAGCTTCTATTATCGCTCACACCATCCATCAGAAGTTTATTCTGAAGGTACCCAATTATCGCTAAGAAGAAGATTGGGCTAAGATGGGTTTACCAATCACACGTAAGGAAATTGCTAATTGGCATATCAAGGCGAGTCAATACTATTTGGAGCCCCTTTATAACCTCTTGCGAGAGAGACTATTGACGCAGTCCTTACTTCATGCGGATGAAACTTCTTATAGGGTGCTAGAGAGTGATAGTCAGCTGACTTACTATTGGACTTTTTTGTCTGGGAAAGCTGAGAAACAAGGGATTACGCTGTACCACCATGATCAGCGTCGGAGTGGTTCGGTAGTGCAAGAATTCCTAGGAAATTATTCTGGCTATATGCATTGTGATATGTTGCGGCAGTAACTTAGAACTTTAGTCCTCTAGTTCTGCCTATGCGATAGCAGTCTAAGGTTTAGGAGCAAGGCGACGCTAAGCTTGGTAAACTGCGAACCGCTAGAAGCTTATCGTCAACTGGAAGAAGCTGAACTTGTTGGATGTTGGGCGCATGTGAGAAGGAAATTTTTTGAAGCGACCCCCAAGCAAGCAGATAAATCATCCTTAGGAGCTAAAGGTTTAGCCTATCGTGACCAGTTATTTGCCTTGGAAAGAGACTGGGAGGCTTTGCCAGCTGATGAACGACTACAGAAACGTCCAGCCCCTAATGGAAGACTTCTTTGCTTGGTGCCGCCGTCAGTCAGTTTTAGCAGGTTCAAAACTAGGAAGGGCAATTGAATACAGCCTCAAGTATGAAGAAACCTTTAAGACCATTTTGAAAGACGGACATCTGGTCCTTTCCAATAATCTAGCTGAACGCGCCATTAAATCATTGGTTATGGGACGGAGTAAAAGAGTCCAGTGGACTCTTTTAGCCTGAGCTCAGTTTAAAAAAGCGAGGGTGGTTATTTTCTCAAAGTTTTGAAGGAGCTAAAGCAAGAGCTATTATTATGAGTTTGTTGGAAACAGCTAAACGTCATCAATTATAGTGCGTTGAATCTATAACAGTACGCATCGACTGCTAAAATATTTCTATAAATCAATTTTCCTTTCCTAATCGATTTGTTCATATCTTATTTCAATCCATTATAAATAGCGAGAAATATCTATCCTATCTTCTAGAATGTCTTCCAAACGAGGAAACTCTCGTAAACAAAGAGGTTTTAGAGGCCTATTTACCGTGGACTAAAGTTGTACAAGAAAAGTGCAAATAAGAAATCTCCAGATTAGGAACTATCCGTGAGTTCTCTAGTCTGGAGATTTTTCAATATACTTCGTTATTGGACGGTTACAATTTATTATATGAAAATCCCATATCATTCTCCAATTCTATATTTTACCTTTCTAAATGTATAGATTAACCACCTAATTATAGCATATAACGCAGATTCCTTTCAATCGTATGATTTACTGCATTAAATTAAGTAAAAAAATAAAGGCAGTCCGAAGACTGCCGATATTTATCTCTCATCTCTTTAATTATGGTAAGTAAATAAAGAATTTCCCTAAAGATATGGAAATTATTAATACTATAAATACATATTATAAAGTTTATAAATACTGTAAAAATCCTGAAGTTAATTTTCTAATAAATATCAATATGTGTTAGTATCTTTTAAATTTTTAGACAATTTACTAGTTCTATAGACATGTTTAACAGACTCTATTTTACAATTCAAAAATTTCATCTGCCACTTCATTTAAAAATTCTATATCATGGGAAACAATAAAAATTATTTTATCCATGGTTTTATACTTATTAATCAGTTCAGATATTTTTATCATATTGGAATAATCCATACCACTTGAAGGTTCGTCAAAAAAGACAAATGGAGAAGTCTTGCACATAACAGATGCTATTGCAAGCCTTTGCTTTTGCCCTCCTGATAAACTCATCGGATGCCTTTCAATAAATTCGTCCAGGCCTAAATCTTTTAAAATGATTTTCGCCTTTTCTTCATCAAAATTCTTTACTCCTAATCTAAGCTCGTTGAATACTTCATCTGTGAATAATTGATGATTTACATCTTGCATAACAAGTGAAGAGTTTTTGAGTCTTTCTTTTTTAGATAGCTTCTCTCCCTTAAAATAAATTTCTTCTTTTGATTTTTTCTCAAGACCTATTAAACATCTTAAAAGCGTTGATTTTCCTCGTCCGTTGGATCCTATTATGCCATAAATTTTCCCAAGCTTGAATGAAATATCTTTTAAGCTTAAACACTCATCATCAGTAAATTTGTAGCTAAGATTTTTTATCTGATACTCTCCACCTTCTTTTAAATAAGGAACTTTTAATTTACTTAATTCTTTATCTCTTAAACTTAAAGCATTTAATTCATTTTTATCTAGCTTTAAAAATTCACTTCTAGTATAAGTTTTTTTAAGCTTTCCTTTATCTATTAAAAATACACGGTCAACTATGTCCATCAAATAATAAATTCTATGCTCTGCAACAATTATGCTTATACCTTTCTCTTTTAATATCTTTAGCATCTTTGCCAAAACACTTATGCTTTTAATATCTAAATTCGATGAAGGCTCATCCATAACTATAATCTTTGTACCTGCTATATAAGAAGCTGCAATGCAAAGAATTTGTTTTTCACCGCCGGATAGATTAAATATATTTCTGTTCAAAAGATTTTTTATCGGGAATATCTTAAGCATATCCTTCAAACGCCTGTCCATCTCTTCTCTTGCAAGACCGATATTTTCCAAATAAAATAATAATTCTAATGTCGTATTGACATTAAAAAAATATGTCTTAGGATTTTGAAAAACAGTTGAAACAAGCATTGAGATTTGATAAAGTTCCAAATTTTTTATATTCTTACCATCAATAATGATTTCGCCCTTTGTCTTTGCGTTGTCATACCTTACAGCTAGTCCATTGATTGAATTTATTAAAGATGACTTACCATTTCCACTTTTTCCTGTAAATAGCACGCACTCTCCCTCGGCTATGGATAGTGATATATCATCTAATATATGCTCTTCACCATAATCAAGACTTAAATTTTTTATTTCAACCATATTAAGCCTCCCACAATAAGTCCAACAACCGCTAAAACATAAACAAAATCAATTAGCTGTATCTTTACGCGAATGTATCTGGTCTTGGCAATTGGATTTTCTATTGCCTTTGTTTCTGCCGCTTTTGCAATGTCATCTGATATATTAGATGATATAATGAGTAGTGGCACAGAAACATATTCAAGATATTTGACTGGGTTTTTAAAATTTATCCCTCTTACTCTCATAGCCATTTTGATGTTTTTCTTCTCCTCCTTAAAAGATGGGAAGAATCTAAACATAACCGCAATAGGTATGGATACATTCTTTGAAATCTTAAGCTTATCCATCGATGAAATTATTGCGCCTACATCCGAGGTCTTTATCATAAAGCTTGCTGCCATAAATGGTAAAATAAACATTCTAATAACAATAGGTATACTCAAAAACATCTTAACTATAGGGTTTAATTCAGATAACACCATAAAATTAGGCAAGGAGTAAAGTATCCCACACAATATAATCCATTTGAAAAGTGTTTTTTTGTATCCATTCAAATAAAGCAAAATACCAATAAGACAAACAATTGCCAGCTCAAAACGGATGTTTATGCTATGCATAACAGTTAAGCCTGTGATAAATACGACTAATATCTTAGAGATCGGATTGGGATTAAAGGGAGCATTTGAAGAAAAAGTAGGCATTATACAATGCCTGCTTTTTCAAAGTGTTTTTTCAATAGAGCCTTGCCTATATATGCTCCAAGAATTCCTCCTAAGAAAGCACCTAAGGCTACTAAAGCCATGTGAGGATAAGTTATTAACTTTTCTAATACATCAACATAATCTTTTCCCATCGTCATCAAAGACCACTCCATATATTTTTCTTTTGCTAAAAGCATTTGCATTAAAGAGCTACATATCCATGTGCTGAAGATTGCATAAGAAAGCATATTGTATTTAAATGAATTATAATTACCAATCTTTCTAATTAATTCTGCTATTATCATTACTATAAGTGATAAAACCACAACTACGTAGGTATGACCAGCTGCAAACATCACAAGTGGTGATATCATACCAAATATAAATAGTGCCCATGGCTTTTGAACCTTAGCCATAAATAACATAACAACAGTTCCTGCAACTATGGCTAATACTGTCGGGTATATTAAGAACAATATTGGAATCAAGCCCATCATACCAACTCCAAACATGAAGGCAAAATAAATTACGCCAAAAACACCGATGCTTACTAAATCTTTTACTTTTAATTTTTTATTATCCATTGTAGTCCTCCTAATAAATAAATTCTTCTGCCATTTTTGTCTTTTCTATTAAATTTTTGTAAATTTTTGATTTTTGTAAAAGCTCTTCATGCTTACCTTCGCTTTCTACTCTTCCGTTTTGAAGAACTACTATCTTGTCTGCATTTTCTATGGATTTCATTCTATGTGAAATGATTACAACAGTTTTATCTTTAACTAAATTATTTAAAGACTCTTGAATCTTTTTCTCGTTGTTAACATCAAGGCTTGCTGTTATCTCATCTAAGATCAATATCGGCGCATCTTTTAAGAAGGCTCTGGCTATTGATAATCTTTGTCTTTCTCCTCCTGATAGCTCAGCTCCGTTCTCACCAATAACTGTATCGAAACCTTTATCCATTTTTTCTATAAAATCTGTGCAATTTGCAAGTTTTGCTGCTCTTTTAACCTCTTCGTCACTTGCATCTTGCTTTCCGATTCTAATATTTTCCATAACGCTTTGATTAAAGAGAACCACATCTTGGAAAACTATAGAGACCTTATCAAAAAGAGATTCTGTTGATATTTCTTTTATATCTTTGCCATTGATTAAGATTTGTCCCTTGTCATAATCATAAAGTCTTGATATAAGTTTCAAGATAGTTGTTTTACCGCAGCCACTTGCACCTACCAAAGCAGTGACCTCTCCCTGCTTAGCTTTAAAACTTACACCATTTAAAACTTTTGCGTCTTTATTGTAGGCAAACTCAACATCTTTTAGATCAATATCAAATTTTTTTAAGCTATAGTCATCGCCTTCTTGTAGATCTTGATTTTGAATTTCTTTTAATCTTTCTATTTTGGGCGATAAATAAAATATTTCCATCAAGCCCTCTTTAGATGCATCTAAAGAGTCTTTTATCTTCATAGCAGCTAGTAAATATCCTATAAGGTAGAGAGAATTTATCTCTTTATTAATAATTAGATTTACGCCGACAAATATCACAACAGCAAGAGATATAAAGCTAAATATTGAAGATATAGACAAAGTTAAAATTGTAGTTACTTCCGCCTTTAAGTGTACTCTCTCACTATCTTCCATTTTTTTATATAAGTCATCTTTAATATCCTTCGATAAATTATATGCTTTAATCTCCATTTGCATTTCGATATTTTCTTGAAAGCTTTCTGAGTTTTTTCTTAAGACATCATAATATCTATTCTGTCCATTAACCTGATATTTTTTAGATAAAGGTATAAATATAAAGCTTAAAATAGATGGAATAATTACAGCTAAACCCATCTTGACATTGCCCGCTAGCATCATTACAGATATTAATGGGAAAAACAGTACCATGCCGCCCACCTTTGGTATTGAGTGGCTCATTGCATGCTCTATGCCTTCAATATCAGCCATGATTGTTTGTGAAATGTCGGAAATGTCATGTTTAGAAAAGTAAGATAGAGGTAATTTTGATAAATTCTCCGCTGTCCTTATTCTTAAATCTGCACTTTCTTGATAGGTTGTGTTATATAATTTATCGTATTCGATAGAAAGCAAAATATACATTGCTATCAAAGTCAAAACTGAGAATACTATATAAAAGCCATTGCTTTTGCCCATATTTTCCAAAACTTCCTGAGCAAAAATCATAAGTAATATGGCAGGAAGCATGTTTATACAATAAACGAAAAATGAAGCCAGTGTTGCTTTACTTAAATTTCTTGCTCCTCCATCTGTAAGAGCAAATCTTTTTTTATAAAACTCTTTCATTTGAAACCCTCCATTCATTCGCACTGTTAAACATCTCTTGCAGGCTCTTATACCTTGTATCTTTTGACATTAATTCTTTGTCAGACCCTCTTTCTATAATTTTTCCACTATCCATGACAATAATTTCATCAAGGTCTTTAATTGTAGATAGCCTGTGTGCAATCATGATAACTGTTTTATCCTTCATAAGATTTTTAAAAGCTTTTTGCAATTCAAACTCGTTATCTGGGTCAATAGATGCTGATGCTTCATCCATAATAATAATTTTGGAATCCTTTAAAATTGCTCTAGCAATTGCAATTCTTTGTTTTTCTCCACCGGATAAATAAACACCTTTTGAGCCTATGATTGTATTTTCTCTTTCTGGGAATTTGTCTAATATTAAATCGCATCCTGCTAATTTTAAGGCTCTCATAACGTCATCTTTCGTCGCATCTTTATTAGCTAAAGCTACATTATCATAAATGCTCTTCTTGAATAATTTTGAATCTTGAAAAACAAAGGAAATGGCTTTAATTAAGGCTTCGTCAGAATATTCACTTATTGCTATCCCGCCTATCTTTATGCTTCCTTTATTAACATTGTAAAAACCTGATATAAGTTTTGCTACTGTTGATTTGCCTGATCCAGATGAACCGACAAGTGCGTAGGACTTTCCTTCTTCTAAATTAAAGGATAAATTTTCAATGACAGCTTTATCATTATAAGCAAAGCTAACATTCTCAAATTCTATATTATAGTTTTTAAAATTATTGACATTACCATGCACTAATTTGTCTTTTTGCATATCTTCGTAAAGCGCCTCTAAAGTATCTACTGCATAATTTCCTTGAGAAATATACATGGAGTACCACATCATTCTCATGAATGAAACAAAGAGAACTCCTGATAAAAATAAAATCATGATAAGCTCAAGTAAAATCACCTTTGCGCTAGCTAAGCTAGTCATAAAATAAACTATAGGAATAATTAAAATTGCAATCAGTCCAAAAAATAACCATTGATACAAAACATAAGGCCTTTTACAAGATAGGGAATAATCATAAGCATACTTTGAGTAATCTTTTATCGCCTTATAAAAGCTTTTAAAAGACTCTACATTTGCTTTAAATATTTTTACAACTTGCATTCCTCTCACGTACTCAACAGTTTCAGCACTTAGTTTAGATAGGGATTCTTGGTATATCTTCATAAATTCTTGCTCGCCCATCATTGCCCCTAAAATTAAGCCACCAATTATAGTAAGAGCAAGCAAAATTATGCCAACCCTTATACTTACTATAAAGCCAAGTGCAAGTACAAGTACGGGTGTGATTATTGCCTGAGAACTATCGGGAATCATGTGTGCTACCACCTGATGAGTTTGTGCTGCATTATCATCTATGATCTTTCTTATTTGACCAGATGGATTTAAGTCAAAGAACCTAAAACTTGCTTTTTCCAGACCATCGATTCCCCTTTTTCTTAAATTTGTTTCAAGCCTAAATCCCAAGATATGTGAAAACATTCCTGAGACAAAATAAAATATCGCTCCACTTGTTAGTGTAATAACAGATTTTAATGCTATACTCTCTGCACCGGATAAGTTTGAATTAATTATTAACTTATCTAGAAATTTGTAGATTAAATAATATCCATATACTGTAAGTGCAGCAGATATAGCAGAAAAAATTATGGCCAAAACCCCAAGATATTTCTTATCTTGGACATAAGCAAATAGTTTTTTGTAAATCTTCATAAGCATATCTCCTTTCTTTAATATCCCTTTTAGATATAAATTCGCTTAATTGATAATATCTATCATTGCTTTTCTATTATACATCTGTTATAATTACTAATACAATAGTTTTGAATTAATAAGGCTAATTGGAATATTGTCTAAAAGGGATAGTGTGTTATGTCATATTATGATTTTGTAAAAGATTATATGAAAGTAGATGAATGTAAAAACAATGAGAAGTATTCAAGTGCAGGTCATACATTTTGTTGGAAAAAAGAGAATTCAACTTATGCAGAAGGCCTATATTGGTTTTATGAAGGAGGCAGCTTCATTATCGATATACATGATTTTTATATCAAAGAGGAAGTAGTTCAAAATAGCACTTATAGTATGTCAGACTATGTTTCAATTTATTCAAGTTACATTGTCAGTGCAAACGGAGAAAAGTTTAATCCGTATCAAACTATTACCGCAAACTCTTTATGTACTTTTGATTTTGATAATATAAAAGATGATTTTGTTTTTTTATTACACGAGAATTGTTGTTATCTTGCTGTTTCCATTGGTTTTAAAAAAGAGCTAATAGAAAAACATTTAGCATCTATTAACATTAATCCAGAATCTTTTTATTCAACCTTGCTTCAATCGAATCAAATAATACTTACAAAGGCCTTAGAAAGAGTGGCAATGGAAATATTAAATTGTAAGATGGACGCTCCTGCCGCTGATTTTTTCTTTAAAGCAAAGGCAAATGAATGGATAAGTATAGTAATTGACACATACTTAAATAGAAAAAAATATAAAATTGAAATTGATGATGATAAAGCACTTGAAGATGTAGCAAGATTCTTAGATGATCATTTTGCAACGAATGTAAATCAAGGCACGCTTGAAAAAATATCTAAAATGAGTGGTACTAAATTAAAAAATTTATTTAAGGAAAAATATTGTCAAAGCATTACAGAGTACACTCAAAGAAAAAGAATGAATGTAGCTGAAACTCTTCTTTTAAACACTGAACTACCTATAAAAGAGATAGCAGAATCTGTTGGATATTCATCTGCCAGCAAATTTTCTATCTATTATAAAAGATACAAGGGAAAACTTCCAAGTGAAGTCCGTAATTTAGCTTGCAAACATCACAATTTTAAATGCGATTATTGTGATTAAAGTAATTTTTTACAAGCCATGTTTTTATATGAATTTAAGTGTATATGTGCATATATAGTCTGAATAAATTTGATTTGAAAAATGGATAAAAAAATAAAGGCAGTCCGAAGACCGCCAATATTTATCTCTCTGCACCTTTGCTATGGTCTTTCTTATTTGACTTAGATTTGTCATCTGTCTTAAAGCTTTTTATTTGCCCTAATATGGACTTTTTATCCTTGTCTTGACTCTTTACTTGTTCTTTTGCTTTTAAGAGCTTAGAAGACAAAAAGAGATATTATATTAAAACAATATTTCTCCGGTACTGGGACTGGGACGGGACTAAAAATCTGAAAACGTCCTATAATTAGGTGGATTTAGTGATATTATAAAAAATAGAATCTAGTATTTTGAATGGTTTTGGATATATTGTATGTTTGGAAAAGAAGAATGGGAGTAATTTTAAACTAACAAAAAATGCCTTGAAATCAGTGTTTCAGAGCATTTTTTGTTCTTTCTGTAAATAATTTGCAAACTATAGTAACTGTTGACTTTTACTTAACCATTTTTCGATTGTAAGTTCAAAATGGTCAACTACTATTATATTTTCAGGAATCGTATCAAAATCAAATAATAAATTATCTGAATGAGTTTTTATAACTACTCCAAAATCAAGTTTTTTGGAGTTTATAGCATTCTGTAATAAAGAGATACTCTCATTCAGACATTCATTATTTTTTTGAATTTTTATAGGTATCGGTTTTTTTTGAAAATGTTTAGGTAAAAAACCATCAATTCCTTTATTTCTTTGAACAATTTTTGCCTGTAATAATTTAAGAATGTTTTCCTCTTCCTCAGTTTTGGTTCTATATGCTTCGATTCCTTTATTCAATAAATCTGAACTTGTTTTTATAACATTTTCCAGACGTTGCTGAGTTATATTGATAGCTTCCTCAGATAAATCAATCCCCATATAATTTCTATTCAAAATCTTGGAGGCTACTAAAGTAGTTCCACTTCCACAGAACGGGTCTAAAACTATATCATTTTTATCAGTAGCAATCTTTATAATTTGTTCTAATAACAGAATAGGTTTTTGTGTAGGATAACCTACTCTTTCTTTAGCTTTTGGATTAAGAAATGGTATATTCCAAACATCTGAAAGGGGAACTCCATTTTTCTCTTTTGCTAGAATATAGTTACCATTATTATCAACTTTATATATAATTTTAGAGTTTCCATCTCGTTTTCGTTCCACTAGTATTTGGTCGATATTTGTAGTAGAAGAATACTCTGTAAAAATTGTATTAAATTTAAAATCTTTTGACTTTGAATAAAAGTAAATGTTTTGATGATTGTTCAATAATCCCTTTTTTGAATTAGACCACCGTTTATAGTTCCATATAATTTCGCTTTGAAACATATCTGCTCCAAAGATATTATCTAAAATTAATCTAATATGATGATTTGCAATTTTATCACAATGAACGAAAATACTGCCACTATTTTTTAGCACTCTTTTGCATTCTTCTAATCTTACAGACAAAAATTCTTTGTAATCCTCAATCGAAGTCCACGTATCTTCGAATGAATACATAATATTTTTGTTATTAGATAATTTTTGGGTTTTCTGTGTAAAGAAAGGAGGGTCCATATAGATTAAATCAATACTTGAGGATTCAATAGTTTTTAATATTTCTAAGTTATCTCCTTTTAATACTGTCATTTTGATTTTACCCCTGTTTTTTATTTGCAATATCTGTTAGAATACTAAGTAAATCAATACCGGTCACTGCTCTTAAATCTTCCCAGGCAGAATCTCCATAATATTTCCCTCCAATACCGTTATACAATGTTTCTAAAGTTTGCTGAATTTTTATAGCTTGAGTTCTATTTGGATAGTAGAACATTAACCGAATTGGTATATATCCTTTGTTATGAATAACTTTTATTCTAGTGTGTTCTTTAGTTATATGGTCTCCATCTGTAGTTGCATCCCACCATTTTATTTCGTATGCGTGTTTTTCTCCGACTAAACAATCAATTTCAAAAGTCTTAGGTTTTGTACTTTCAGAATTAGGAATGTTAACTTTTTAAGTATTTTCTGTACCAAATTTTTCGTTAAAGGATAGTACTGCAGCTTCTTCTAAAAATGAACCAGCATATTTGTATAAAAAACGACCTTTATTTTGATACAAATCGATATTTTCTCCTTCTTCAAATGAAATACCTAAAACTCTGTATATCAAATAATGGCTCTTATTATCATTTGCCATTTCACGAACTCTCTCTTGAACTTTGATGTTTAAGTTATCAGAATATTTCTTAGCTAATTTTTCGATTTTTTCTTTCTAATTCGGTCATTTCTATCCTCTTGTTATAAATAAAATTATAGCTATATCTATTATAACATGGTTTAATAAATTCTTTGAGCTTTTTCTTTTTAAATATTGATTGTTTCTAAAAGTTCTAGTAATATTGCTATTTCTCATTTTTCCAAATATGTTATTCAACTTATTAGCTACGTCTCTATTCATATTTGGGTATAAAACAAAAAATCAATTCTAACAGTTTTATATCAGAATAATAAATAAAAAAGCGATATTCTAGACTGTATCAATCCTTTTCCATTATAGGAGCAACAGAGTGGGAGTAGTCATCTAAGGACTAATTTATGTATTTTTACGAGTCAGTATCTTTGGATACTGGTTTTTACTTTTCTAGACTTTTTGACTACTTGTTAAAACTGGGATAATTTTCGACTGTTTAACAGTTATTATGCAAAGTCTAAAAGATTAGAATTGTCAAAACAATCCGTCTAGGCTTGATTTTATCCTTTATTTACTATAAAATGAGAAGGAAAAATGTCAAACTTTTATATTGCAAATAGGAGAAATCATGACAAAAACATTAAAACGTCCTGAGGTTTTATCACCTGCAGGGACTTTAGAGAAGCTAAAGGTAGCTGTTCAGTATGGAGCAGATGCTGTCTTTATCGGTGGTCAGGCCTATGGTCTTCGTAGCCGTGCGGGAAACTTTACTTTCGAACAGATGGAAGAAGGCGTGCAGTTTGCGGCCAAGTATGGTGCCAAGGTCTATGTAGCGGCTAATATGGTTATGCACGAAGGAAATGAAGTTGGTGCTGGTGAGTGGTTCCGTAAACTGCGTGATATCGGGATTGCAGCAGTTATCGTATCTGACCCAGCCTTGATTATGATTGCAGCGACTGAAGCACCAGGCCTTGAAATCCACCTTTCTACCCAAGCCAGTGCCACTAACTATGAAACCCTTGAGTTCTGGAAAGAGCTAGGCTTGACTCGTGTCGTTTTAGCGCGTGAGGTTTCAATGGAAGAATTAGCTGAGATCCGCAAACGTACAGATGTTGAAATTGAAGCCTTTGTCCATGGAGCTATGTGTATTTCATACTCTGGACGTTGTACTCTTTCAAACCACATGAGTATGCGTGATGCCAACCGTGGTGGATGTTCTCAGTCATGCCGTTGGAAATACGACCTTTACGATATGCCATTTGGGAAAGAACGTAAGAGTTTGCAGGGTGAGATTCCAGAAGAATTTTCAATGTCAGCCGTTGACATGTCTATGATTGACCACATTCCAGATATGATTGAAAATGGTGTGGACAGTCTAAAAATCGAAGGACGTATGAAGTCTATTCACTACGTATCAACAGTAACCAACTGCTACAAGGCGGCTGTGGATGCCTATCTTGAAAGTCCTGAAAAGTTTGAAGCTATCAAACAAGACTTGGTGGACGAGATGTGGAAGGTTGCCCAACGTGAACTGGCTACAGGATTTTACTATGGTATACCATCTGAAAATGAGCAGTTGTTTGGTGCTCGTCGTAAAATTCCTGAGTACAAGTTTGTCGCTGAAGTGATTTCTTATGATGATGCGACACAAACAGCAACCATTCGTCAACGGAACGTCATTAACGAAGGGGACCAAGTTGAGTTTTATGGTCCAGGTTTCCGTCATTTTGAAACCTATATTGAAGATTTGCATGATGCCAAAGGCAATAAAATCGACCGCGCTCCAAATCCAATGGAACTATTGACTATTAAAGTCCCACAACCCGTTCAAGCTGGAGACATGGTTCGTGCATTAAAAGAAGGACTCATCAATTTTTATAAGGAAGATGGAACCAGCGTCACAGTTCGAGCTTAAGAAAGGAAAAGGAAATGATAGAGGCACAGGGTTTCTTAGTGGATAAGCAAACAAGATGCATTCATTACCATAGCAAGCTGGATATTATTGCTTTACAATGCTATGATTGTAAAAAGTATTATGCTTGTTATCGGTGTCATGATTCATTAGAAAATCACCCTTTTGAGCCGTATCCCTTATCTTTGATACAGGATAAGCCTATTTTATGTGGTGTTTGTCTAAAACTACTAACATATAAGCAATATAAAGAAAGTTTAAGTTGCCCCTTTTGTTTTTCTCGCTTTAATCCAGGTTGCCAAAATCATAAGGAACGCTATTTTAAATAGCAAATCATCTAGTTTTGAAGTAGGAGAAAACTCAATTTCAAGAGAAAATGAAGTAAATCTTCCCACAATAAAACGCATAATATCAAGATTGTTCAATACCTGATACTATGCGTTTTTAAGATTTTAAAGACTTTTTTCCTTTATCTGGTATTTTGACTACTTGTTAAAACTGGGGTAATTTTCGACTGTTTAACAGTTATTATGCAAAGTCTAAAAGATTAGAATTGTCAAAACAATCCGTCTAGAGTATGCGTGATGCCAACCGTGGTGGATGTTCTCAGTCATGCCGTTGGAAATACGACCTTTACGATATGCCATTTGGGAAAGAACGTAAGAGTTTGCAGGGTGAGATTCCAGAAGAATTTTCAATGTCAGCCGTTGACATGTCTATGATTGACCACATTCCAGATATGATTGAAAATGGTGTGGACAGTCTAAAAATCGAAGGACGTATGAAGTCTATTCACTACGTATCAACAGTAACCAACTGCTACAAGGCGGCTGTGGATGCCTATCTTGAAAGTCCTGAAAAGTTTGAAGCTATCAAACAAGACTTGGTGGACGAGATGTGGAAGGTTGCCCAACGTGAACTGGCTACAGGATTTTACTATGGTATACCATCTGAAAATGAGCAGTTGTTTGGTGCTCGTCGTAAAATTCCTGAGTACAAGTTTGTCGCTGAAGTGATTTCTTATGATGATGCGACACAAACAGCAACCATTCGTCAACGGAACGTCATTAACGAAGGGGACCAAGTTGAGTTTTATGGTCCAGGTTTCCGTCATTTTGAAACCTATATTGAAGATTTGCATGATGCCAAAGGCAATAAAATCGACCGCGCTCCAAATCCAATGGAACTATTGACTATTAAAGTCCCACAACCTGTTCAAGCTGGAGACATGGTTCGAGCTCTTAAAGAGGGGCTTATCAATCTTTATAAGGAAGATGGAACCAGCGTCACAGTTCGTGCTTAATGTAGTTGTTTAGTTTTAAAAAATTATGCAAAGCTCCATATACAACACTTAAACGAGATTAAAGAATGGCGAAATCCCTTGATGCGCAAGAGATTAGCTGTCTTTTTTATTTTTTAAGTGATAAAGTCGGAGCTCAGGTATCAAAGCCTATCAAATTAAACAAAGAAGTGATGTCTTAGATATTTTGAAAAAAATTAATAAGCAGAAAACTCTCTATTATTTTGTTGTAGAGAGTTTTTTGTTAATAAAATTTCACAAAATGACATTTATATATTGCATTAAGTTAGATATATGATATAATATTGTTAAAAAGAGGCGCAACTTTTTAAAATTAATGAGAATCAAAGAGAAAACCAATAATATTAATGGAGGAATAAAAAATGTAAGTAAGCATTATGGTCATTCAATCATTCTCAAAGATATAAATTTTGCACTTAACAAGGGTGAAATTGTTGGTCTAGCAGGGAGAAATGGAGTTGGTAAGAGTACGTTGATGAAAATTCTTGTTCAGAATAATCAACCGACTTCAGGTAATATTATAAGCAGTGATAATGTTGGGTATTTAATCGAAGAACCAAAATTATTTTTATCTAAAACAGGTTTAGAGAATTTAAAATATTTGTCAAATTTATATGGTGTTGACTACAATCAAGAAAGATTTAGATGTTTGATCCAAGAGTTAGATTTGACTCAGTCTATTAATAAAAAAGTAAAGACCTATTCTTTGGGTACAAAACAAAAATTAGCTTTGCTTCTAACTCTCGTTACGGAACCTGATATATTGATTTTAGATGAACCGACTAATGGTTTAGATATTGAATCATCACAAATAGTTTTAGCGGTTCTAAAAAAATTAGCTTTACATGAAAATGTGGGAATTTTAATATCGAGTCATAAATTAGAAGACATTGAAGAAATTTGTGAGAGAGTTCTTTTCTTGGAGAACGGGCTTTTGACATTTCAAAAAGTAGGAAAAGATAGTCATAATTTCTTGTTTGAGATAGCTTTTTCATCAGCTACAGATAGAGACATTTTCATTACCAAACAAGAATTTTGGGATATTGTTTAGGAAGAGGGATTGAGAATTACTATGTCTGGGAATATTCAAAATAGTGAGCTTTTTAAATTTTTTAACGAAAACTCTATTAAAGTAGTTGATTTTGAAACTAAAAAAGAGACGCTTAAAGATATTTACCTAAATCGTTCAAAATAAAGGAAGGTTATAATCATGAAATTAAATAAACAGAAGAATCGGATGATTTACGTCTTGTCTAATTTTCTATATGCTATCTCAGTTTCCATTATTTATGCTTTGAATGGCATTGTGTTACTAGTCATAGTAAGTAAATTGGGTATTCCAGGTGATTTAGGATTAAATTTTATAGTAGCTATTGTAGTCAATACAATTTTGTTAGTCCTGTTTTATTTTCTATTATCTTACATTTTCTATTTATACAAATTGAAAAGTGGCTTGGTATTTGGTATTTTAGTAGCTTTACTACTCTTTATCTCTAATATATTAAATACGATGATGATGAATACTAGTAATGATTTGTTTATCAAAGCAATTGAACTTCTTCCTTTTTTATTCTTTACCTGTATTTGTGGCTTCAAATACGATGTCTATTAGTCAGTATCTTGTGCTAATCACTACAATCATTTTATTGTACTTTTTCACTCTCAAGAAAAGCAAGAAGTATTCATTTTAGTTTCATTTAGTATTATTTTGCATACCTAAAATACAATAAAAAAATCAGTCATCTTGGTATGCTCCTGCTTTCACTATTCAACACGTTTTTGACTTATACTAGGCTCATTTCCAAAAGCATTATATAATAGTGATATGAAACCAACTAAACTAAACAAGAAATATAAGCAATAAAAACTCGTTTAAAAGATCCTACTAAAGCTAATACTAAATAAAAATAAAAGAGTAAACTAGGAAGTTTATTTCAAACAACCTAAAATACTGATTTTCGGCTGAAGATAATACTGGAGTGCAAATTAATGGGGTTATAATAAATAGCTGATAGCTTGTGTTGGTTTTGGATTTTTTAAGAGTAGATGAGTATTAAAACTATAAGGAGGACGAAGGTGGCTAAAAATTTAAAATTAAAATTAGCTCGGGTAGAGCGTGATTTAACACAAGGTCAACTGGCAGAGGCTGTCGGGGTGACGCGCCAGACTATTGGTTTGATAGAAGCGGGGAAATACAATCCCAGTCTCTCGCTCTGCCAGTCCATTTGCAGATGTTTAGGGAAAACCCTAGACCAACTATTTTGGGAGGAAGAAGATGAAAAATAGATTTTATTATTATCAATTACTAGACGAAAGAGAAGAACAACTGTTCAATAAAGCGGGCTCTGAAAGTTTCTATATCTGCATCGCTTTGTCGCTCCTATCTTATATCATTTCAGTATTAGCACCAAGCCTTTTTAATTCTAATATGCTGCTAATCGTTATCATCATAGGGACATTTTACTTTTTCAATCGTGCCCGTTATCTGGGAGTGACCTACTATAGTCGTTTTCATTTTACGATTTTGGGTTGTTTTTTCCTAACCTTGGCTATTACGGCTCTTTTGATGTTGCAGAATTATCAATTCAACATAGAAATTTATCAGCACAATCCTTTGAATTTTAAATACCTGTCTGCTTGGGTCATTACTTATATCATTTACCTTCCGTGGATCTTTATTGGCAATCTTGGTCTTAAGAGCTATGGCGAATGGGCTCAGAAAAAATTTGAACAAGATATGGATGAATTGGAGAGTGGAGAATAGCTTGTTACTCTTTTCTCAATCCAGCTAAAATGTGATATAATAGTACTAATTTATTGGAATACATGAAAGTTCTTGAAAATTTTCATGGGTTTCTAGCTAAGGAAGTAGGAAAAGTATGTATCCAGATGATAGTTTGACATTGCACACGGACTTGTACCAGATCAACATGATGCAGGTTTACTTTGACCAAGGGATTCACAATAAGAAGGCGGTCTTTGAGGTGTATTTCCGCCAACAGCCTTTTAAGAACGGCTATGCGGTTTTTGCAGGTTTGGAAAGAATTGTGAACTATCTTGAAGACTTGCGTTTTTCAGATAGTGATATAGCCTATTTGGAGTCGCTTGGTTATCATGGGGCGTTCTTGGATTACCTTCGCAATTTCAAGTTGGAGTTGACCGTTCGTTCTGCCCAAGAAGGGGATTTGGTTTTTGCTAATGAACCGATTGTGCAGGTGGAAGGACCTCTAGCCCAATGTCAGTTGGTCGAAACGGCTCTTTTGAACATCGTCAACTACCAGACCTTGGTGGCGACGAAGGCAGCTCGTATTCGTTCGGTTATCGAAGATGAACCCTTGATGGAGTTTGGGACACGTCGGGCTCAAGAAATGGATGCGGCCATCTGGGGAACACGCGCAGCTGTGATTGGTGGCGCCAATGGAACTAGCAACGTGCGTGCGGGTAAGCTCTTTGACATTCCTGTTTTGGGAACCCATGCCCATGCCTTGGTACAGGTTTATGGCAATGACTATGAAGCTTTCAAGGCTTACGCTGCGACCCACAAAAATTGTGTCTTTCTTGTGGATACCTATGACACCCTTCGCATCGGTGTACCAGCTGCCATTCAGGTGGCGCGTGAGCTGGGTGATCAGATTAACTTTATGGGTGTGCGGATTGACTCTGGGGATATTGCCTACATTTCTAAGAAAGTCCGTCAGCAACTGGATGAGGCTGGATTTACAGAGGCTAAGATTTATGCTTCTAATGATCTAGATGAAAATACCATCCTTAACCTCAAGATGCAAAAGGCCAAGATTGATGTCTGGGGTGTGGGTACCAAGCTGATTACAGCCTATGACCAGCCGGCTCTTGGGGCGGTTTACAAGATTGTTGCAATCGAAGATGAAACTGGTCAGATGCGCAATACGATTAAGCTGTCTAATAATGCTGAAAAAGTTTCTACGCCAGGTAAGAAGCAGGTGTGGCGCATTACCAGTCGTGAAAAAGGCAAGTCAGAAGGCGACTATATCACTTATGATGGTGTGGATATTAGCGACATGACAGAAATCAAGATGTTCCATCCGACCTATACATACATCAAGAAGACGGTTCGTAATTTTGATGCCGTTCCTCTCTTGGTGGATATCTTCAAAGAAGGAATATTAGTTTACAACTTGCCTAGTTTGACTGACATTCAGGATTATGCCCGTAAGGAATTTGACAAGTTGTGGGATGAGTATAAGCGTGTGCTCAATCCGCAGCACTATCCAGTGGATTTGGCGCGTGATGTATGGCAAGATAAGATGGACTTGATTGATAAGATGCGCAAGGAAGCCCTTGGTGAAGGAGAAGAAGAATGAGTTTGCAAGAAACGATTATCCAAGAGCTGGGTGTCAAACCAGTGATTGATGCCCAGGAAGAAATCCGTCGTTCTATTGATTTCTTAAAAAGATATCTGAAAAAACATCCCTTCCTAAAAACCTTTGTACTAGGGATTTCTGGGGGACAAGACTCAACCTTGGCAGGACGTTTGGCGCAATTAGCTATGGAAGAACTGCGAGCTGAAACGGGAGACGATAGCTACAAATTTATCGCTGTCCGCCTGCCATACGGAGTGCAAGCTGATGAAGCAGATGCTCAAAAAGCCCTAGCCTTCATCCAGCCAGATGTCAGCTTGGTTGTGAATATCAAGGAATCAGCTGATGCCATGACAGCTGCAGTTGAAGCGACAGGTAGTCCTGTTTCAGACTTCAACAAGGGGAATATCAAGGCACGTTGCCGTATGATTGCTCAGTATGCCCTTGCTGGTTCCCATAGCGGAGCGGTCATTGGAACAGACCACGCCGCGGAAAATATCACAGGTTTCTTTACCAAGTTTGGTGACGGCGGTGCGGATATTCTCCCTCTTTACCGCCTCAATAAACGCCAAGGAAAACAGCTCTTGCAGAAACTTGGCGCAGAGCCAGCCCTTTATGAAAAAATCCCAACGGCAGACCTAGAAGAAGATAAACCAGGCCTAGCTGACGAAGTCGCACTTGGAGTCACCTACGCAGAGATTGACGACTACCTAGAAGGCAAAACAATCAGCCCAGAAGCTCAAGCGACCATTGAAAACTGGTGGCACAAAGGCCAACACAAACGCCACTTACCCATCACCGTATTTGATGACTTTTGGGAGTAAAAAGGTCCGGGGGACCTTTTTAGCTTCTTGCCCTGAAATTAAAAAGCAAGAAAAACCTCCACTGGAGGTTTTCAGCCTCTCATCTTGAAATAAGAAAGTGAGAGAAGGTCTGGGGGATCTTGAACCCCGAGTTTAGAAATAAGAAAATGAGGCAGATTCAGTAACTCGAAGAGTTCGATTTCATCGTCTTACCCCTGCAACGATGACTAGGTTTGAAAAAGCTTGCTAGAGCGCATTTCAAACCAGGCAGCAACTGCGTCAAGAAATTAGAAGACAAACTCGTTTTCTAGCTGTTACTGAGTTGAGCCTTTTTACTACGAGTATAGAAATAAGGAAGTGAGGTAGCATCATGAAATCTATCGGTACGCAAATATTACAGACAGAACGTTTGATTTTAAGAAGATTTGTGGAGAGTGATGCAGAAGCCATGTTTCAAAATTGGGCTTCATCCGCTGAGAATCTGACCTATGTTACCTGGGATCCCCATCCTGATGTCGAAATCACTCGAAACTCGATTTGCAATTGGGTTGCTTCCTATACTAATCTCAACTATTATAAATGGGCCATTTGTCTAAAAGAAAACCCAGAGCAAGTAATAGGAGATATCAGCATTGTTAAGATAGACGAGGCTGATTTAAGCTGTGAAATTGGCTATGTGTTAGGCAAGGCTTACTGGGGAAATGGTATGATGACAGAGACTTTGAAAGCTATCTTGGACTTTTGTTTTACTCAAGCAGGTTTTCAAAAGGTCAGAGCACGTTATGCCAGTCTCAACCCAGCTTCAGGTCGTGTCATGGAAAAGGCTGGAATGTCCTATCTACAAACCATTGTTAATGGTGTAGAGAGAAAAGGCTATCTTGCGGATCTTATTTATTATGGTATAAGTAGGGAAGAATGTTGAATTCTATTTTCTGTTTCTATCGAAGTCAACTATTTATTGTAAATATAATAATTAGCATTCCAAGTTTATTTGAAACTTTAAAATAGCATATTGATTAGTACAAGACAGATGTTCTAGTTCCTTCTTTAATCTGGTTTAGTGTTAGTTAAAAAATCGCTTGAAGCTTGTAACTAAGAGGGAGCTAATCGACTAGATTCTCCAGCCGAACAGGTGGTAATGTACTTTTTATAGTGTAATCCTAGCTGTTGTTAAATTTAAAATAGAATCCTCTATCGAGTTAGGGAATTAAATTCAACCAATTTTATTCATGTTTTTTCTATCAAATTATCTAATATTAAAATAGTCTCATTCTGATGAGAAAACTATTCTATTTATACTGCATAGTTGTATAAGGAATGATGAAAGATGAGTGAAAATTATCAAGTTGGAATGTTTGTATCTAAATATATTAGCATGTATTTAGATAAGATGTCTGCAATCCTTTATATATGAGATTGATTACGATATAGTTAAAGTGTTAGTTCAATAATCAATATATCATTCTAAGTCTATTTTATATATAAAGTATATTGTTTAACGTTTGATAGAAAAGATGCTATACTAGAAGTAGGATGTAATGGCAAAATCTAATACTAATAAGCGCTATGCAATACGTAAACTCGGAAAGATTTTTGGTTCTGCGGTAATCGGGCTAACTTTATTTTTAGGAGGAATCTGAATACAAGTTTTGTTCATGCTGCTGATGGGATTCAATATGTCAGAGATGATACTAGAGATAAAGAAGAGGGAATAGAGTATGATGACGCTGACAATGGGGATATTATTGTAAAAGTAGCGACTAAACCTAAGGTAGTAACCAAGAAAATTTCAAGTACGCGAATTCGTTATGAAAAAGATGAAACAAAAGACCGTAGTGAAAATCCTGTTACAATTGATGGAGAGGATGGCTATGTAACTACGACAAGGACCTACGATGTTAATCCAGAGACTGGTTATGTTACCGAACAGGTTACTGTTGATAGAAAAGAAGCCACGGATACAGTTATCAAAGTTCCAGCTAAAAGCAAGGTTGAAGAAGTTCTTGTTCCATTTGCTACTAAATATGAAGCAGACAATGACCTTTCTGCAGGACAGGAGCAAGAGATTACTCTAGGAAAGAATGGGAAAACAGTTACAACGATAACTTATAATGTAGATGGAAAGAGTGGACAAGTAACTGAGAGTACTTTAAGTCAAAAAAAGACTCTCAAACAAGAGTTGTTAAAAAAAGAACCAAGCCCCAAGTTCTTGTCCAAGAAATTCCAATCGAAACAGAATATCTCGATGGCCCAACTCTTGATAAAAGTCAAGAAGTAGAAGAAGTAGGAGAAATTGGTAAATTACTCTTACTACAATCTATACTGTAGATGAACGTGATGGAACAATTGAAGAAACTACTTCTCGTCAAATTACTAAAGAGATGGTAAAAAGACGTATAAGGAGAGGGACGAGAGAACCTGAAAAAGTTGTTGTTCCTGAGCAATCATCTATTCCTTCGTATCCTGTATCTGTTACATCTAACCAAGGAACAGATGTAGCAGTAGAACCAGCTAAAGCAGTTGCTCCAACAACAGACTGGAAACAAGAAAATGGTATGTGGTATTTTTATAATACTGATGGTTCCATGGCAACAGGTTGGGTACAAGTTAATGGTTCATGGTACTACCTCAACAGCAACGGTTCTATGAAAGTCAATCAATGGTTCCAAGTTGGTGGTAAATGGTATTATGTAAATGCATCGGGTGAGTTAGCGGTCAATACAAGTATAGATGGCTATAGAGTCAATGATAATGGTGAATGGGTGCGTTAACAGATTCCTCCCTGCGACAAAATTGATAATAGTATGTCTGAATATATAATTATATATAAAAAGCTATAGATAAGGTCATCTTATAGCGACTATAAAAAAGTGAACAAGCCTAGTCTTCTGTACATTAGAATTCAGATTTGTTCACTTTTTGTTTAATACTCAATGAAAATCAAAGAGCAAACTAGAAAACTAGTCGCAGGTTGCTCAAAGTACTGCTTTGAGGTTGTAGATAGAACTGACGAAGTCAGTCACATATATAATCCAAGGTGACGTTGACGCGGTTTGAAGAGATTTTTGAAGAGTATAAGTCTTTGATTTTGAGACTAAGGAGAGTCAGGGTCAAAGTAGTGAATGATTCTGAAATAACTCATAATAGTCTCTTGAGAGGACAGATAAGAGTAACAAATATGGTGCTACTCATGTGTCTTGCATTTTGATTTACAAACAGCGAAGAAAATATAGGAAGCTGAAATAAAATATAGATGAATCAATTTGGAGAGTCAACGCAATCTATGGCAATATTTTCGAAGCTAGGGGGAAGCATTTTAATTTCAATGTACTAGGCGTCTTCTACAGCTAGCTAGAGTTTCAATTGTAGATGTTCTTTGAAATAATATCTTAGCGATTTATTGGTATTAGAAGAATTAGAGAAATTCTTTCTCAATAAATAAACATGGCGTCACCAAAACTGAAGAAGCGGTAGTGTTCTTGGATGGCATGGTGGTAGGCATCTAAGACTAATTCACGGCCTGCAAAGGCAGAAACCAACATGACCAGAGTTGATTTTGGCAGATGGAAGTTGGTTGAGAAGGCATCCACGACCTTCCACTCATACCCAGGTTTGATAAAGATATTGGTCCAACCAGAATCTGCTTGGATTTGCCCATCAAACTTGGAACCAATAGTTTCCAAGGTGCGGATAGAAGTGGTTCCGACAGCGATGACGCGACCACCATTTTCTTTGACAGAGCGAAGGGTGGCAGCAGCTTCCTCAGAAAGTTGATAGAACTCTGAGTGCATTTCGTGTTCGTCCAGATTATCCACAGAAACAGGTCTAAAGGTTCCGAGTCCGACATGGAGAGTCAGATAGACTAGATGAACACCCTTAGCTTGGATTTCTGCCAGCAGTTCTTTGGTGAAGTGAAGACCAGCAGTCGGTGCTGCAGCAGAGCCGCTTTCCTTGGCGTAGACGGTTTGATAACGTTCACGGTCATCTAATTTTTCGTGGATATAAGGTGGCAGAGGCATTTCTCCCAGACTTTCCAAGACTTCTAGGAAAATTCCTTGGTATTCAAAGCGGACAATGCGTCCCCCGTGGGTCAATTCTTCTGTAACGACAGCGCTGAGGCGGCCATCACCAAAGCTGATACGAGTACCGACCTTGAGGCGTTTGGCAGGTTTAGCCAGAACTTCCCACTCGTCTCCACTAGTGTTCTTAAGGAGGAGAAGTTCCACATGACCTCCTGTCTCCACTTTTTGACCATAGAGGCGGGCAGGGAGAACTCGGGTGTCGTTCATGACAAGGGCATCACCAGGTTCCAGCATATCAATAATAGAGTGGAAATGTTTATCTTGCATTTCTCCTGTCTCACGGTTGACGATGAGGAGTTTGGAGGCATCACGTTTTTCAAGGGGCGTTTGGGCAATCAATTCCTCTGGCAAGTGGAAATCAAAATCAGCTGTATTCATATATTTGTTCATTCTTTCTAAGTTATAATCCTATCCATTATAACACGTTTCAAGTTTGGACGCTCTTTTTTTAGAAATTAAATCGTTTTCACTTGACAAAAATTGGTCTATACCATATAATAAATATAGACAGAAATGGAGGATGAAAAGATGAAAGTTATTAAAGTTGAAAACCAAGTTCAAGGTGGAAAAGTTGCTTTTGAGATTTTGAAGGAAAAATTGGCTAATGGAGCTCAAACTCTAGGACTTGCGACAGGAAGTAGCCCACTTGAATTTTACAAGGAAATTGTTGAGAGTGACCTTGATTTTTCAAATCTAACCAGTGTCAACCTTGATGAGTATGTGGGCCTTGATGGGGACAATCCACAGTCTTATCGTTACTTCATGCAAGAAAACTTGTTCAACCAAAAACCATTTAAAGAAAGTTTCTTGCCTCGTGGTGTTAAGGACAATGCTGAAGCTGAAGTTGAACGCTACAACCAAATTTTGGCTGACCATCCAGTTGACCTCCAAATCTTGGGAATCGGTCGCAATGGGCATATCGGCTTTAATGAGCCTGGTACTCCATTTGACAGTCAAACGCATCTAGTAGAACTTGACCAGTCTACTATCGAAGCCAATGCACGCTTCTTTGCCAAGATTGAAGACGTCCCAACCCAAGCTATTTCAATGGGGATTAAAAACATTTTGGATGCCAAGTCTATTATTCTTTTTGCTTACGGTGAGTCGAAAGCAGAAGCCATTGCCGGAACAGTATCTGGCCCAGTGACTGAGAACCTACCTGCAAGTAGCCTTCAAAATCACCCTGATGTAACCATCATCGCAGATGCTGAAGCGCTTAGCTTACTCGAAAAATAAAAAAGCAATGTTCTATTGAACGCTTTCAACTCTTGTATAAATGGAAGAAAAAATCAAAATTAAACCGCATTTTTGCTTGACAATTATTCCTTTTACGTGTAGAATGAAATAGATATTGAACTTGAAGGGAGTGAAAAAAATGTCTAAAACAGTAGTACGTAAGAATGAATCTCTTGACGACGCACTTCGCCGTTTCAAACGTGCGGTTACTAAAGCTGGTACTCTTCAAGAAACACGCAAACGTGAATTCTATGAAAAACCTTCTGTAAAACGTAAACGTAAATCAGAAGTAGCTCGTAAACGTAAAAAATTCTAATTGAAATGAAAGGCTAGAGAAATCTAGTCCTTTTTCTTTTAAATAAATACTCCAAAGCCTGCAAAAATCTGAAACTTCCTCCTACAATTTGATATAATAGAGAGAAGAACTCATTTGAAGGAGGAAATGATGTCGGTTTTAGTAAAAGAAGTGATTGAAAAGCTTAGACTAGACATTGTCTATGGTGAACCAGAGTTGCTTGAAAAGGAAATCAATACAGCGGATATTACGCGACCTGGTCTTGAAATGACAGGCTATTTTGACTACTATACACCAGAGCGGATTCAACTTTTGGGGATGAAGGAGTGGTCTTATCTGATCAGCATGCCTTCCAACAGCCGTTATGAAGTTTTGAAAAAAATGTTTCTACCTGAGACACCAGCAGTCATTGTTGCTCGTGGTTTGGTGGTTCCAGAGGAGATGTTAAAGGCTGCTAGAGAATGTAAGATTGCTATTTTAACCAGCCGTGCAGCTACCAGTCGTTTATCTGGAGAGTTATCTAGCTATCTGGATTCTCGTTTGGCAGAACGTACCAGTGTGCACGGTGTCTTGATGGATATTTATGGGATGGGCGTCTTGATTCAGGGAGATAGTGGAATTGGTAAGAGCGAGACAGGTCTTGAGCTTGTCAAACGTGGTCACCGTTTGGTAGCCGATGACCGTGTCGATATCTTTGCCAAGGATGAGATTACTCTCTGGGGTGAACCAGCTGAAATTTTGAAACACTTGATTGAAATTCGTGGGGTTGGTATTATCGATGTTATGAGTCTCTACGGTGCGAGTGCTGTCAAGGATTCTTCACAGGTTCAGCTTGCTGTCTATTTGGAAAATTACGATACACATAAGACCTTTGATCGTCTTGGAAACAATGCAGAGGAACTTGAAGTTTCTGGCGTAGCCATTCCTCGTATTCGTATTCCAGTTAAAACAGGTCGTAATATCTCTGTTGTGATTGAGGCAGCTGCCATGAATTATCGTGCCAAGGAAATGGGCTTTGATGCGACCCGTTTGTTCGACGAACGACTGACAAGTCTCATTGCTCGAAATGAGGTGCAAAATGCTTGATCCAATTGCTATTCAACTAGGACCCCTAGCCATTCGTTGGTATGCCTTATGTATTGTGACAGGCTTGATTCTTGCGGTTTATTTGACCATGAAAGAAGCACCTAGAAAGAAGATCATACCAGACGATATTTTAGATTTTATCTTAGTAGCCTTTCCCTTGGCTATTTTAGGAGCTCGTCTCTACTATGTTATTTTCCGATTTGATTACTATAGTCAGAATTTAGGAGAGATTTTTGCCATTTGGAATGGTGGTTTGGCCATTTACGGTGGTTTGATAACTGGGGCTCTTGTGCTCTATATCTTTGCTGACCGTAAACTCATCAATACTTGGGATTTTCTAGATATTGCGGCGCCTAGCGTTATGATTGCTCAAAGTTTGGGGCGTTGGGGTAATTTCTTTAACCAAGAAGCTTATGGTGCAACAGTGGATAATCTGGATTATCTACCTGGCTTTATCCGTGACCAGATGTATATTGAGGGGAGCTACCGTCAACCGACTTTCCTTTATGAGTCTCTATGGAATCTGCTTGGCTTTGCTTTGATTCTGATTTTTAGACGGAAATGGAAGAGTCTCAGACGAGGTCATATCACGGCCTTTTACTTGATTTGGTATGGTTTCGGTCGTATGGTCATCGAAGGTATGCGAACAGATAGTCTCATGTTCTTCAGCCTTCGAGTGTCCCAATGGCTGTCAGTTGTCCTTATCGGTCTCGGTATAATGATCGTTATTTATCAAAATCGAAAGAAGGCCCCTTACTATATTACAGAGGAGGAAAAATAAATGTTAGAAGTTGCATATATTCTTGTTGCCCTAGCTTTGATTGTCTTTTTGGTCTATCTGATCATTACTGTACAAAAGCTTGGTCGTGTCATCGATGAAACAGAAAAGACGATTAAAACCTTGACTTCAGATGTGGATGTGACCTTGCATCACACCAATGAGTTGTTGGCTAAGGTCAATGTCTTGGCAGATGATATCAATGTCAAGGTGGCTACGATTGATCCACTCTTCAGCGCTGTTGCAGATTTATCTCTATCTGTTTCAGACCTCAATGACCATGCGCGTGTCTTGAGCAAGAAAGCTTCATCAGCTGGTTCAAAAACACTCAAGACTGGTGCAAGTCTGTCAGCTCTTCGTCTTGCAAGTAAATTTTTCAAAAAATAAAAAAGGAGAATCCTTATGGGTAAATTATCCTCAATCCTTTTAGGAACGGTTTCAGGTGCAGCTCTTGCCTTGTTTTTAACAAGTGATAAGGGCAAACAAGTTTGCAGTCAGGCTCAAGATTTTCTAGATGATTTGAGAGAAGATCCGGAGTATGCCAAGGAGCAAGTCTGTGAAAAACTGACAGAAGTTAAGGAGCAGGCTACAGATTTTGTTCTGAAAACAAAAGAACAGGTTGAGTCAGGTGAAATCACTGTGGACAGTATACTTGCTCAAGCTAAATCCTATGCTTTTCAAGCGACAGAAGCATCAAAAAATCAATTAAATAATCTCAAGGAACAATGGCAAGAAAAAGCCGAAGCTCTTGATGACTCAGAAGAGATTGTGATTGATATAACAGAAGAATAAACCATCACCATCTCCGGACGGACTATGTATCTGGGGATGGTGATTTTTATCTGGAATCTAGTCTTTGTGGTATAATAATTACTATGCAGAAAAAACCAACGTCAGCCTATGTGCACATCCCATTTTGTACCCAGATTTGTTATTATTGTGATTTTTCAAAGGTCTTCATCAAAAATCAGCCAGTCGACAGCTATTTAGAGCATCTGCTGGAAGAGTTTCGTTCTTATGATATTGAAAAGTTGTCAACCCTTTATATCGGTGGTGGAACACCGACAGCCCTGTCGGCTCCGCAACTGGAGGTGTTACTGAATGGCTTGACTAAAAACTTGGACTTGTCTGTCTTGGAAGAGTTGACCATTGAAGCCAATCCAGGCGATTTGGATGCGGATAAGATAGCTGTTTTGAAAAATTCGGCTGTCAATCGTGTTTCGCTAGGTGTCCAGACCTTTGATGATAAGATGTTGAAAAAGATTGGGCGCAGTCATTTGGAGAAGGATATTTATGAAAATATCGATCGTCTGAAACTGGCTGGTTTTGACAACATCTCCATTGATTTGATTTATGCTCTGCCTGGTCAGACCATGGAGCAAGTAAAGGAAAATGTGGCTAAAGCCATTGGACTGGATATTCCCCACATGAGTTTGTATAGTTTGATTTTAGAAAACCATACGGTCTTTATGAACCGGATGCGACGTGGGAAATTGCCTCTGCCTAAGGAGGAACTAGAAGCGGAGATGTTTGAGTACATCATTGCAGAGCTGGAGCGAGCGGGTTTTGAGCATTATGAGATTTCTAATTTCTCCAAACCCGGTTTTGAAAGTCGTCACAATCTCATGTACTGGGACAATGCTGAATACTATGGTATTGGTGCAGGGGCATCTGGTTATGTCAATGGAGTACGCTATAAAAATCATGGTCCCATTCGTCATTATCTCAGTGCGGTTGAGGAAGGCAATGCTTGTATTACAGAAGATCACCTGAGTCAAAAGGAGCAAATGGAAGAAGAAATGTTCTTGGGACTCCGCAAGAAATCCGGGGTTTCCATGGCGCGATTTGAGGAAAAATTTGGACAGTCTTTTGCTGGACTTTATGGAGAAATTGTCAGAGATTTGGTTCAACAAGGCCTCATGCAGATTGAGGGTGACCACGTTCGCATGACAAAGAGAGGTCTCTTTTTGGGAGATACTGTAGCAGAACGATTTATTTTGGAGTAGGATCATGGGCTTAACTTATCAAATGAAAATGAAAATTCCTTTTGATATGGCTGATATGAACGGTCATATCAAACTTCCAGATGTGATTTTGCTGTCACTGCAAGTTTCAGGGATGCAGTCGATTGAACTGGGAGTTAGTGATAAGGCCATTTTGGAAGAATATAATCTGGTCTGGATTATCGTAGAATATGATATTGAGGTGGTTCGTTTGCCTCGTTTTGCGGAAGAAATTACCATCGAAACGGAAGCCTTGAGCTACAATCGACTTTTTTGCTACCGTCGCTTTACTATTTATAATGAAGCGGAGCAGGAGCTCATCCACATGATGGCGACCTTTGTTCTCATGGACCGCGACAGTCGAAAAGTCCATGTTGTTGAACCTGAGATTGTGGCTCCTTACCAGTCTGATTTTGATAAAAAACTTATCCGTGGACCGAAGTATGAGTCCTTGGAAGAACCGATCAGCAAGGATTACCATGTTCGTTTTTACGACTTGGATATGAATGGTCATGTCAATAACAGTAAATACTTGGACTGGATTTTTGAGGTCATGGGAGCGGATTTTTTGACCCACTATATTCCCAAGAAAATCAACCTCAAGTATGTCAAGGAAGTTCGACCAGGTGGGGTGATTACATCGGCTGTTGAACGGACTGGACTGGAAAGCAAGCATGAAATTACAAGTGATGGGGTTATCAATGCCCAAGCAATCATTACTTGGCAAGAAATAAAAAAGGCTTAGGGAGAAATAGATGAAATATAAAGGCTATTTAATTGATTTAGACGGAACCATTTATAAGGGGAAAGACCGAATCCCTGCTGGAGAGACTTTTGTTCATGAATTGCAAAAGCGGGACATTCCCTATCTCTTTGTAACCAACAATACAACCCGCACTCCAGAGAGTGTTAAGGAGATGTTGGCTCAGAATTTTAATATCGATACGCCCCTATCGACTGTCTACACAGCGACTTTGGCAACCATCGACTATATGAATGATTTGGGGCTTGAAAAGACCGTCTATGTCGTCGGAGAAGCAGGACTCAAGGAAGCCATCAAGGCGGCTGGTTATGTGGAAGACAAGGAAAAACCTGCCTACGTGGTAGTTGGTCTGGATTGGCAAGTCGACTATGAAAAATTTGCCACAGCAACTCTTGCTATTCAAAAGGGTGCCCATTTTATCGGAACCAATCCTGACCTCAACATCCCGACGGAACGCGGTCTTTTGCCAGGTGCTGGCTCACTGATTACGCTGCTTGAAGTAGCGACACGAGTGAAGCCGGTTTATATCGGAAAACCAAATGCCATCATTATGGACAAGGCGGTTGAGCACTTAGGTTTGGAACGTGAAGAGTTAATCATGGTTGGGGACAATTATTTGACTGATATCCGGGCTGGGATTGACAATGGCATTCCAACGCTCTTGGTGACGACAGGTTTTACCAAGGCAGAAGAAGTAGCTGGCCTGCCAATCGCACCGACACATGTGGTTTCTAGCCTTGCGGAGTGGGATTTTGATGAAAACTAAATTGACCTTTTGGGGCTCTATGCTCTTTCTCCTCTCCCTCTCAATCCTTCTGACCATTTATCTGGCTTGGATTTTCTATCCTATGGAGATTCAGTGGCTAAACTTAACGAATCGAGTCTATCTAAAACCAGAAACCATTCAATACAATTTTCATATCTTGATGAATTATCTGACCAATCCTTTTAGTCAGGTCTTACAGATGCCTGATTTTCGTTCGTCAGCAGCTGGTCTGCACCATTTCGCAGTGGTCAAGAATCTCTTTCATTTGGTTCAGCTAGTAGCTCTAGTGACACTGCCAAGTTTCTATGTCTTTGTCAATAGGATTGTGAAAAAGGACTTTTTGTCTCTTTATCGAAAAAGTCTCCTGGCTCTAGTAGTCTTACCTGTGATGATTGGACTTGGGGGAGTTTTGATTGGTTTTGACCAATTCTTTACTCTTTTCCATCAAATTCTCTTTGTGGGAGATGATACCTGGCTTTTTGATCCAGCCAAGGATCCTGTTATTATGATTTTGCCAGAGACCTTCTTTCTTCATGCCTTCCTCCTCTTTTTTGCCCTCTATGAAAGCTTCTTTGGCTATCTGTGTCTGAAAAGTCGTAGGAAGTGAAATGAAAGATGTTTTTAATTTGCATATATAAAAATATATATCGTTTAAAACCATCGTTAAGAGTGAATTAACCAAATCCAATTGTGTCAATCGTTCGCAAACAGCCTATTTTTCTTGAAAAAATAGGCTTTTTTTCTAAAAATCCCTAGTCAAGCGCCTTATTTTTTTGTATAATAGAAGTAGCAAAGTATAGATAAGAAGAGAAAAGCATGATTACACTATTTCTATCACCGAGCTGTACATCATGTCGTAAGGCTAAGGCCTGGTTAGAAAAACATAAGGTTCCCTTTGTGGAACACAATATTATGACCAGTCCTTTAACAAGAAAAGAATTGCAACACATCCTTTCCTTGACCGAAAATGGTACTGATGACATCATTTCAACTCGTTCAAAAATTTTTCAAAAATTGAATATTGATGTAGAGAGTATTTCGGTATCGGAATTGCTTCATTTGATTGAGCAGTATCCTAGTCTTTTGCGTCGTCCAATTATTATTGATGCCAAGCGTATGCAAATCGGTTTTAATGAAGATGAGATTCGTGCTTTTCTCCCTCGTAGTTATCGTAAGCAAGAACTAAAAGAAGCAAGAATGAGAGCTGGTATTAGTTAATGAACAAACAGTATAGTTACCCACTAGATTTGTCGTGGAGCACTGAAGAACTTGCTTCAGTGCTTTCTTTTTTTAATGATGTTGAAGCTGCCTATGAAGGCAAAGTAGAGGCTAAAAAGTTACTGGACTCCTATAAGGGATTCAAAGCGGTCGTGCCAAGCAAGAGCGAAGAGAAACGTTTGGGACGAGAATTTGAAACGGTTAGTGGCTATTCACTTTACCGAGCAGTTCAGGCTGCCAAAGAAAAAGGGGAAGGAAAGATTTCTCTTGGAAAGTAAATTTGAATTTGCTAAAGAGCTTGTTAAGAAAGCAGGTCAGTACATTCTTGACCATATGCAGGAAGACTTGCGTGTTGAAACCAAGTCCTCTCCAACAGATTTGGTGACCAGACTGGACAAAGAAGTTCAGGAACTCTTGGTTGGTGAGATTTTGTCCCGTTATCCTGAGGATAAGATTTGTGCTGAAGAAGGTTGTCTGCGAGCCTCGGTTCAAGAGGGCAAGGTTTGGGTCATTGATCCCATTGATGGTACCAATAATTTTGTAGCCCAGCAGGAAGATTTTGCTGTTATGATGGCTTATTTTGAAAATGGTCAGGGACAGTTTGGTCTGATTTATGATGTGGTCAAAGGGGATTGTTACCACGGTGGTGGGGAATTTCCAGTTTGTCTAAATGATAGGCCCCTAGCTCCTTTTAAAACTAAACCACTTGGAGATTTTCTCATTGCAGGGAATAGTGGTATGCTGGAAACCAATGAATGGGGGCTGGCTGATTTGAGCCGAGCGGTTCTTGGTGTTCGTGTCTATGGAAGTGCGGCCATTAGTTTTGCCAAGATTTTGTCAGGGCGTTTGTTGACCTATCTCACTTATCTGCAACCATGGGATTATGCCGCAGCTAGTATTTTAGGGGAAAGTCTGGGCTATCGGGTTGTGACCCTTTTTGGTGAAGCTCCTGATTTTCAAACCAGACAGCCGGTCATGATGGTGCCTCTTGAGATGCAGGAGGAAATTCAGTCCTATATTTACGAAAGGAAAAGAACTTAAATGCAATTTCCAGAAGGATTTGTTGAAAAATATAAAGAGATACTAGGAGATGAGGCAAGAGATTTTCTTGCCTCTTTTGAGGAGGAAGCGGTTTCGGCCTTTCGGGTCAATCCCTTAAAAGAAGAGCAACTTTCCTTTTCTGATGCCATTACTCAAACCCCTTGGGGCCACTATGGGAAGGTTTCAGGGAAATCGCCTGAGCATGCTACAGGTTTAGTTTATTCGCAAGAACCTGCTGCTCAAATGGTGGCTCAAGTAGCTCAACCCAGTCCTGGTATGAAGGTCTTGGACTTGGCTGCTGCACCGGGGGGCAAATCAACTCAACTGGCAGCCTATCTAGCAGGGGAGGGGCTACTTGTTTCCAATGAAATTTCAAGCAAACGGGCTAAGATTTTGGTTGAAAACATGGAGCGTTTTGGAGCGACAAATGTCGTGGTGACCAATGAATCTGCCGACCGCTTGGTCAAGGTCTTTAAAGGCTATTTTGACTTAATCGTTCTTGATGCCCCTTGCTCTGGTGAAGGAATGTTTCGTAAGCAACCTGATGCTATGGACTATTGGAGCTTAGATTATCCGAGTCAATGTGCTAGCTTGCAAAGAGAAATTCTGGAGGATGCAGTGACCATGTTAGCTGAAGGTGGTCGTCTGGTTTATTCGACCTGTACCTGGGCACCCGAGGAAAACGAAGAGATTGTCAATTGGTTACTGGAAGAGTATGATTTTGACTTGTTGCCAGTAGAGCATATCAATGGAATGGTAGCTGGTATTGACCTGCCAGAAACGGCTCGGATGTACCCTCATCAGTTTAAGGGAGAGGGTCAGTTTGTTGCCCATCTACAGTTTAAGGGTAACAATCCAGCTCCTAAATTTAAGGCAAGTAAGAGTAACCTCAGCCGTGAACAAGTTGCCTTGTGGCAGGAATTTGCCCAAAACCATTTGAAGGTCAATCTACCGGGTATCTTGCAGACTTTTGGAGACCAGCTTTATCTCTTGCCAGAACTTTTGCCAGATTTAGGGAAGCTCAAGATTGCTCGCAATGGACTGCATCTGGGCACTTTTAAGAAGAAACGCTTTGAGCCCAGTTTCGCTCTTGGTTTAGCCTTGAAACCGAGTCAGGTCGAACAGTCGGTTGAAATTGGCCAAGAAGCGTTTGTCAAGTATGCGGCTGGAGAAATCGTTCAGCTGGCAGAAAGTCTGCCAAATGGTTGGTACCAAGTTTTGGTTAAAGGCAATGGCTTGGGCTTTGCAAAGGTTACTGGAAATGTTTTGAAAAATTATTTTCCAAAAGGCCTCAGATTCAAATGAAAATGCTAGTCAAATATCTTATTCTATGTTATAGTGAAAGTATGGATTTTTTTAGTAGGATGATTCTTGATATCTTGATTGCCATTACATGTAGTTTTACTACTCAATGAAAATCAAAGAGCAAACTAGGAAGCTAGCCATAGATAGCTCAAAACACTGGTTTGAAGAGATTTTCAAAGAGTACAAGAAGTTTAGTTATTAGCGTTCTTACCGCTTGTAAACTAGATTTCTCATAAAATAGAATCTTTTCCTTTTAGTTGTAAACTAGTCTGGGAGAGTAGAGAGGTTTGAGATACCTTTCTAGCTTTTGGATTATCATCTAAGGAGAGTAATTTCCCTTGCATTAAAAAGGGGAAAAAGAGACACGAAATGACTATAATGGGTGACAATGGGGGAAGGGATAGACAAGAGATTTTATCCACATATGAAAAAAGGAGGTTAGGAAAGAGTAATATAGCCTATATTATATAAATAATCAATTGCGCAGAAATTTGGTAAGAATTCATGCGTCAACTCATAAAGAACTACTTAAAAAATTCACAGTATTCATAATTATTTTCGAGGAGAAAAACAGTGAAAAAAAGAAAAAAGCTTGCTCTGTCTCTTATCGCTTTTTGGCTGACGGCTTGTTTAGTAGGCTGTGCTAGCTGGATTGATCGTGGAGAATCCATAACGGCTGTTGGCTCAACTGCCTTGCAACCCTTGGTTGAAGTAGCGGCAGATGAATTTGGCACGATCCATGTTGGAAAAACGGTCAATGTCCAAGGGGGAGGTTCTGGTACAGGCTTGTCCCAGGTTCAGTCTGGGGCAGTTGATATAGGAAACTCAGATGTATTTGCTGAGGAAAAAGACGGAATTGATGCTTCTGCTCTTGTTGACCACAAGGTCGCGGTAGCTGGCTTGGCTCTGATTGTCAATAAGGAGGTTGATGTTGATAACCTAACGACAGAGCAACTTCGTCAAATCTTCATAGGTGAGGTAACCAATTGGAAAGAGGTTGGTGGTAAGGACTTACCCATCTCTGTTATCAATCGGGCAGCCGGCTCTGGTTCTCGTGCTACCTTTGATACTGTCATTATGGAAGGTCAGTCTGCCATGCAAAGTCAGGAGCAGGATTCAAATGGAGCGGTAAAATCAATCGTATCAAAAAGTCCAGGAGCTATCTCTTATTTATCTCTTACCTATATAGATGATTCGGTCAAAAGCATGAAGTTGAATGGCTATGACTTAAGTCCAGAAAATATAAGTAGCAATAATTGGCCCTTGTGGTCTTATGAGCATATGTATACATTGGGGCAGCCCAATGAGTTGGCTGCAGAATTTCTCAATTTTGTTCTCTCGGATGAGACCCAAGAAGGGATTGTCAAAGGATTGAAGTATATTCCGATTAAGGAAATGAAGGTTGAAAAAGATGCTGCCGGAACTGTGACAGTGTTGGAAGGGAGACAATAATGAATCAAGAAGAATTAGCTAAGAAAATGTTGCTTCCATCAAAGAATTCTCGTCTGGAGAAATTAGGAAAAGGTTTGACCTTTGCCTGTCTTTCTTTGATAGTCATCCTTGTGGCCATGATTTTGGTTTTCGTAGCGCAAAAAGGCTTGTCGACCTTCTTTGTCAATGGTGTGAATATCTTTGACTTTCTTTTGGGAGGAACTTGGAATCCTTCTAGTAAAGAATTTGGTGCCCTTCCTATGATTTTGGGTTCCTTTATCGTTACCATTCTCTCAGCCCTTATCGCAACACCCTTTGCTATTGGTGCAGCAGTTTTTATGACCGAAGTATCACCAAAAGGGGCGAAGATTTTGCAACCAGCTATTGAACTCCTGGTTGGGATTCCTTCAGTAGTGTACGGATTTATTGGCTTGCAAGTCGTCGTTCCCTTTGTTCGCAGTGTCTTTGGTGGGACTGGTTTTGGGATTTTGTCAGGGATTTCCGTCCTCTTTGTCATGATTTTGCCGACCGTAACCTTTATGACAACGGATAGCTTGCGTGCGGTTCCTCGTTATTATCGTGAGGCCAGTTTCGCTATGGGAGCCACTCGCTGGCAGACTATCTGGCGTGTGATCTTGAAGGCGGCCCGTTCTGGTATTTTCACTGCAGTGGTCTTTGGGATGGCGCGTGCCTTTGGTGAGGCTTTAGCTATCCAGATGGTTGTCGGAAACTCAGCTGTTATCCCAACTTCCTTGACCACACCAGCTGCAACTTTAACTTCTATATTAACTATGGGAATTGGGAACACTGTCATGGGAACTGTAAATAATAATGTTCTCTGGTCACTGGCCTTGGTACTGCTCTTGATGAGTTTAGTTTTTAACAGTGTGATTAAATTGATTACGAAAGAAAGAGGAAAGAAAAATTATGCGCGCTAAGAAATTAGATAAACTTGCAACAGCTGTCCTCTATACGATTGCTAGCATCATTGTGACAATCTTGGCTTCCTTAATTCTCTATATCTTGGTTCGGGGCTTGCCCCATATCTCTTGGTCTTTCTTGACTGGAAGGTCTTCTGCTTTTCAAGCAGGTGGTGGGATTGGCATTCAGCTTTACAATTCCTTTTTCCTATTGGTCATTACCTTGATTATTTCTGTACCTCTTTCTATGGGAGCTGGGATTTACTTGGCTGAATATGCTAAAAAAGGTCCTGTTACCAACTTTGTGCGGACTTGTATTGAAATCTTGTCCTCTTTACCATCAGTGGTGGTGGGTCTCTTTGGTTACTTGATCTTTGTAGTCCAGTTTGAGTATGGGTTTTCAATCATTTCAGGTGCCTTGGCCTTGACAGTCTTTAACTTGCCTCAGATGACGCGTAATGTAGAGGATAGTTTGAAACACGTTCACCATACCCAACGTGAGGCTGGTCTGGCTCTTGGGATTTCTCGCTGGGAGACAGTGGTTCATGTTGTTATTCCAGAAGCGCTTCCAGGTATTGTAACGGGTGTCGTCTTGGCATCTGGTCGTATCTTTGGCGAAGCTGCAGCTCTGATCTATACAGCAGGGCAATCGGCGCCAGCTCTTGACTGGTCTAACTGGAATATCCTCAGTGTGACTAGCCCCATCTCTATCTTCCGTCAAGCAGAAACCTTGGCTGTCCATATCTGGAAAGTCAATAGTGAAGGCACTATTCCAGATGGAACCATTGTATCAGCAGGTTCTGCCGCTGTGCTCCTGATCTTTATCCTGATTTTTAACTTTGGAGCTCGTAAGTTCGGAAGCTATCTACACAAGAAATTAACCGCTGCCTAAAGGAGAAGCCATGTCAACATATAACTGGGATGAGAAGCATATCCTTACCTTTCCTGAAGAAAAAGTAGCCCTTTCTACTAAGGATGTCCATGTTTACTATGGTAAAAATGAATCCATTAAGGGGATTGATATGCAATTTGAAAGAAATAAAATTACAGCTTTGATTGGTCCGTCGGGATCGGGGAAATCTACCTACTTACGCAGTCTCAATCGCATGAATGATACCATTGATATTGCTAAAGTAACTGGGCAGATTCTCTATCGTGGAATTGATGTCAACCGTCCAGAAATCAACGTTTATGAAATGCGTAAACACATTGGAATGGTTTTTCAACGCCCCAATCCATTTGCTAAGTCAATTTACCGTAATATTACCTTTGCGCATGAACGTGCTGGAGTTAAGGATAAGCAAGTCCTAGATGAAATCGTAGAAACCTCCCTTCGTCAGGCTGCCCTCTGGGATCAGGTTAAAGACGATCTCCACAAGTCAGCCTTGACCTTATCAGGTGGTCAGCAACAACGTCTCTGTATCGCTCGTGCCATCTCTGTTAAGCCAGATATCCTCTTAATGGATGAGCCAGCCTCAGCCTTGGATCCGATTGCGACCATGCAACTAGAAGAGACCATGTTTGAGCTCAAGAAAAACTTTACCATCATCATTGTAACGCATAATATGCAGCAGGCTGCTCGTGCAAGTGACTACACAGGCTTCTTTTACTTGGGTGATTTGATTGAGTATGACAAGACTGCAACTATTTTCCAAAATGCCAAGCTACAGTCCACCAATGACTATGTATCTGGTCACTTTGGTTAGAAAGGAAACCGTATGACAGATGCGATTTTACAGGTATCAGACCTGTCCGTTTATTATAATAAAAAGAAGGCTTTGAATAGTGTTTCCCTATCTTTCCAACCTAAGGAAATTACAGCCTTGATTGGTCCATCTGGATCAGGGAAGTCAACCCTCCTCAAGTCTCTCAACCGCATGGGAGATCTCAATCCAGAGGTGACCACAACTGGATCCGTGGTGTACAATGGCCACAACATCTACAGTCCGCGTACAGATACGGTTGAATTACGTAAGGAAATCGGAATGGTTTTCCAACAACCTAATCCTTTCCCTATGACTATCTATGAGAATGTTGTCTACGGGCTTCGTATCAATGGAATTAAGGATAAGCAGGTTCTGGATGAAGCCGTAGAAAAAGCCTTGCAAGGTGCCTCTATCTGGGATGAGGTCAAGGATCGTCTATATGATTCAGCTATTGGATTGTCAGGTGGTCAACAGCAGCGTGTCTGCGTGGCCCGTGTCTTGGCAACTAGTCCTAAAATCATCCTCTTGGATGAGCCAACTTCGGCTTTGGATCCGATTTCAGCTGGTAAAATTGAGGAAACCTTGTATGGTCTAAAAGACAAGTACACCATGCTTCTGGTAACCCGTTCCATGCAGCAAGCTTCACGTATCTCTGATAAGACAGGATTTTTCCTAGATGGAGATTTGATTGAATTTAATGATACCAAGCAGATGTTCCTTGATCCCCAACACAAGGAAACGGAAGACTATATTACAGGAAAATTTGGATAAGGAGATGAAAGATGTTACGATCTCAATTTGAAGAAGATTTAGAGAAATTACATAACCAGTTCTACGCTATGGGACAAGAAGTGCTCTCACAAATCAATCGTACGGTACGTGCTTTTGTCACGCATGACCGTGACCTGGCAAAAGAGGTCATCGAAGATGATGCAGAAGTAAATGAATACGAAGTGAAACTGGAAAAGAAATCATTTGAAATGATCGCACTCCAACAACCAGTCTCTCAAGATTTGCGTACAGTCTTGACTGTCCTTAAGGCTGTATCAGATGTGGAGCGTATGGGGGATCACGCTGTAGCCATTGCCCAGGCAACCATCCGTATGAAGGGGGAAGAGCGCATTCCAGCTGTAGAGGAAGAAATTAAAAAAATGGGACGTGAAGTTAAAAGCGTTGTTGAAGCAGCACTTGATCTTTATCTTAATGGTTCTGTTGACGACGCATACCGGGTGGCCTCCATGGATGAGCAAATTAACCACTATTTTGAAACTATCCGTGACCTTGCGACTGAAGAGATTAAGAAAAATCCAGAAGCCATTGTTACGGGTCGTGATTATTTCCAAGTTATTTCCTACTTGGAGCGTATCGGTGACTATGCTAAAAATATCTGTGAATGGGTTGTCTACTTTGAAACAGGTAAGATTGTCGAACTATAAAATAGTTTAATTCTGTATAAAAAGGAGCTTGAAATCAACTGATGGCTCTTTTTTTTGAACGAAAAAATATTTTTGAGATAAAAATTTAAAAAACACTTGACAAGTAACTTGGATATCGTTATAATTATACAAAATTAACAGAGAGGTTGTTTATTTATGAAATCAAAAAAATGGATATTTGTTTTATGTAATTTTCTTGCAAGTTTCTTCTTAGTAGCTTGCCAGTCAGGTTCTAATGGTTCTCAGTCAGCTGTTGAGGCCATTAAGCAAAAGGGGAAATTAGTTGTGGCAACCAGTCCTGACTATGCACCCTTTGAATTTCAATCATTGGTTGATGGAAAGAACCAGGTAGTCGGTGCAGACATCGACATGGCTCAGGCTATCGCTGATGAACTTGGGGTTAAGTTGGAAATCTCAAGCATGAGTTTTGACAATGTTTTGACCAGTCTTCAAACTGGTAAGGCTGACCTAGCAGTTGCAGGAATTAGTGCTACTGACGAGAGAAAAGAAGTCTTTGATTTTTCAATCCCATACTATGAAAACAAGATTAGTTTCTTGGTTCGTAAGGCTGATGTGGAAAAATACAAGGATTTAACTAGCCTAGAAAGTGCTAATATTGCAGCCCAAAAAGGGACTGTTCCAGAATCAATGGTCAAGGAACAATTGCCAAAAGCTCAATTAACTTCCCTAACTAATATGGGTGAAGCAGTCAATGAATTGCAGGCTGGAAAAGTAGATGCTGTTCATATGGATGAGCCTGTTGCACTTAGTTATGCTGCTAAAAACGCTGGCTTAGCTGTCGCAACTGTCAGCTTGAAGATGAAGGACGGCGACGCCAATGCCGTTGCTCTTAGAAAAAATAGTGATGATTTGAAAGAAGTGGTAGACAAGGTCATCCAAAAACTTAAGGATGAAGGAATTTACCAAAGCTATCTTGAAAAAGCAGCAAGTCTAACTGAAGTTGAAGAATAAGAAAAAGCAGAGTTGGATGTCATTCCAATTCTGCTTTTAAATAGTTTAAAACATTTTCCAGATTGTCTAGGGACACCTTGGCAAATTGATAAGGACAGGTACTTAAATAGGCCTCTTCAAAGAAGTCCAAGCCCGGTTGACTGTGTTTGAGACTGGCGATTTTAGGATACTGTCTCAGGTCTAGCAATAAACCATCGTGTAGGGGATAATGAGGAAGGGGACAAGGTGTTTTAGTTATCCTTTCCTCGATTTGTTTTTGGTAAGATTCATGATTGGTCAAGCGAGCCAAACGATTTTTTTCAAACAATTGACTGTCAATATAGAGTGACAGGGCCTTTTGCATAATGAGGTTGCTGTCGTAGTCTAGGATATTTTTGTAGGCCACAAATGCTTCTTTGATAGCATTTGGAAGAATGAGTGCTGTAATACGAAGGGCAGGAAAAAGGCTGGTCGAGAAGGACTTGATATAAATGACATGCTCCTCTGTATCAAGATAGTGGAAGGTTTGGCCCTTCTTGGAGTCCAAATCACCCAGATAATCGTCTTCTACGATATAGACATCATACTTGGCAGCTAAGTTAAGAATGGATCGTTTGTCTTGCTCAGAATAGGAATGTCCCAGAGGATAGTGAAATCGGGGAATGGTGTAGAAAAACTTAATTTTTCCTGTCTTGAAGTGTCGCTCCAGCTCCTTCAGGTCAATCCCATCAATGCCTCGTTCAATCGTTTGATAGTCCAGCCCCTGTGCAATCAAGAGGCGATTCATCCGATGGTAGGTTGGCTGTTCCACCAAGATTTCCTTGGCTTGGCTAGGAAAGGATATTTGAGAGAGGATAAACAAGGCTTGTTGGGTTCCAGAAGTCAGTACTAGTTGGTTAGCCTTGCAGTAGAGAGCTTGCTCAAAGAGGAGTTTGTGAATGGATTGTCTTAGGTCTTCTAATCCTTCTTGATTATCATAGTAGTTGAAGAGGTAGTTTTCTCGGCCAATCAAGGTTTCATTGACACAGAGTCGGAAATCGTCATAGGCACTGGCATGTTCGTCGGTAACCTCGATTTCTAGGTCCTGGTGTTGCCCTTGTTCTAGGACATAGTAGCCACTCTGGGGCTTGGCATAGAGGTATTGTTCGTGCCGTAATTCCAGCAGGGCTCGTTGAATGGTGTCCTTGCTACAGTGAAAGTCAAGGCTCAGTTGACGGATAGAAGGCAGGCGACTACCCGTCGGAAATCGTCCAGACTCGATACCATTTTTCAGATAGGAAACGACCTCTTTGTACTTGCTTTGTTTCTTCATTCCAGACCTCCCTTGATTTTGTTACATTGTACCCTTTTTTTTCCTTCTTGGCAATGTCTAGAGCGTTTCTCTCGTTCACATCTAGGGGCAAATGTGGTATACTTAGGAGTAAGATTTATAGAATAACAGACAAGAAAGTGAATGGATAAGAACGTGCAGGAACCAGTGAAATTATTTCAATACAATACTCTTGGAGCCTTGATGGCTGGCCTTTATGGTGGTACCATGACAGTGGGAGAATTGCTAGAGCATGGTGACCTTGGTTTGGGAACCTTGGATTCTATTGATGGGGAATTGATTGTCTTGGATGGCAAGGCTTATCAGGCCAAAGGGTCAGGAGACCAGCCAGAAATTGTGGAAGTGTCACCAGATGCCCTTATTCCTTACGCTGCAGTGGTACCGCATCAGGCAGAGGTCATTTTCCGCCAGCGCTTTGAGATGACAGACAAGGAATTGAAAGAACGAATTGAGTCTTATTATGATGGGGAAAATCTTTTCCGTTCTATCAAGATTCGGGGAGAATTTTCACATATGCATGTGCGTATGATTCCTAAGTCAACACCCGATACTAAGTTTGCTGATGTCGCAACCCATCAACCGGAATATAGTCGTGACAATGTTGCGGGGACTATTGTTGGTTTCTGGACGCCTGAGATTTTCCATGGGGTCAGTGTGGCAGGCTACCATCTGCACTTCATATCAGATGATTTGACCTTCGGTGGACATGTCATGGATTTTGTCATCAAGGAAGGCATTATCGAGGTGGGAGCAGTTGACCAGTTGGACCAACGTTTCCCAGTCCAAGACCGTCAATACTTGTTTGCTAAGTTCAATGTTGACGAGATGAAAAAAGATATTGAAAAGGCAGAATAGGAGAAGAAAATGACCATTCATATCATTATTACCATGTTGCTGTTGCTAGCTTTTCTGATAGGAAGCATTTGGTTTGCCAAAAAGAAATACCAGATTAATCTAGCTGTCTTGGGCTTGGGTGCAGTCGCTTTCTTTGTCTCTTCGCAGATTTTGGAAAAACTGGTGCATATCTTGATTTTGCACCCTCAAAAAGACGGTAGTATTGCCCTCTTGCAAGATCATCCGCTTATCTATATTATCTATGGCCTAGCCATGGCAGCATTTTTTGAGGAAACGGCTCGTCTTGTTTTCTTCAAATGGTTGGAGAAAAAGAGAAGTTTGGAAAAGGCAGATGCCTTGGCCTATGGCCTAGGGCATGGTGGCTTGGAGTTGATTTTTCTAGGCCTTATTAGTTTACTCAATCTTTACATCGTTCTTTCGGCAGTTCAAACTCAGAATCCACAGGTTATGCAATTACTGTCTGAAAATATGTTAAAAACCATTCAGTCACTTTCGGTCTGGCAGATTTATTTGCTTGGTTTTGAGCGAATCTTGGCGCTTGGTTTCCAATTACTTTTGACAGTTTGGGTTTACCAAGCTGTTCGCCAGAAGAAATGGATTTATCTCCTAGCAGCCTATGGCTTGCATGCCTTCTTTGATCTGGCACCATCTCTTTTCCAAGTAGGCTGGTTGACAAATCCAGTCTTGGTTGAAGTGATTCTAGCACTGGAGCTCGTTCTGGTCGCCTATGGAACCAAGGAAATCTTTTGTAAAAAATCATAAAAAGGGGGGAACCTCTTTTTCTTATGCAAAATCCAAACAAGGTATTTTTATGGTCGTCAAATGTCTCTAAAAATGGTATAATGGAATGAATTTTGTAAAAGGAAGAGTGACATGTCTGTAAGAGAAAAAATGCTTGAAATCTTAGAAGGAATTGATATCCGTTTTAAGGAACCCTTGCATAGCTATAGTTATACAAAAGTAGGTGGAGAGGCTGATTATTTGGTCTTTCCACGAAATCGTTTTGAGTTGGCGCGCCTTGTGAAATTTGCCAACCAAGAAAATATCCCTTGGATGGTTCTTGGCAATGCAAGCAATATCATCGTTCGTGATGGTGGGATTCGTGGATTTGTCATCTTGTGTGACAAGCTCAATAACGTTTCTGTTGATGGCTATACCATTGAAGCAGAAGCTGGGGCTAACTTGATTGAAACAACTCGCATTGCCCTCCGTCATAGTTTGACTGGCTTTGAGTTTGCTTGTGGTATTCCAGGAAGCGTTGGCGGTGCTGTCTTTATGAATGCGGGTGCCTATGGTGGCGAGATTGCTCACATCTTGCAGTCTTGTAAGGTCTTGACCAAGGATGGAGAAATCGAAACCCTGTCTGCTAAAGACTTGGCTTTTGGTTACCGCCATTCAGCTATTCAGGAGTCTGGTGCAGTTGTCTTGTCAGTTAAATTTGCCCTAGCCCCAGGAACCCATCAGGTTATCAAGCAGGAAATGGACCGCTTGACGCACCTACGTGAACTCAAGCAACCTTTGGAATACCCATCTTGTGGCTCGGTCTTTAAGCGTCCAGTCGGGCATTTTGCAGGTCAGTTAATTTCAGAAGCTGGCTTGAAAGGCTATCGTATCGGTGGCGTAGAAGTGTCAGAAAAGCATGCAGGATTTATGATCAATGTCGCAGATGGAACGGCCAAAGACTACGAGGACTTGATCCAATCGGTTATCGAAAAAGTCAAGGAACACTCAGGTATTACGCTTGAAAGAGAAGTCCGGATCTTGGGTGAAAGCAAGTAGGAAGCTGTATTTGAAAAGCTGCTGCTATGTCATGGAAAGGGGGTGAAAGCCTATCGGTAGCGAAGATGTATGCAGGTGGTTTTACTCCCTGCAAGAGGTAGTGGGGACCTGACAGAGCCCCGATCGGTTAATCTATGAAAAAGAAGGAATTTATGCCAATTGAAAAAACCAATTATCGAATTCAAAAACGTCTCTAAAGTTTTTGAAGACAGCAACACCAAGGTTCTCAAAGACATCAACTTTGAGTTGGAAGAAGGGAAATTCTACACCCTTCTAGGTGCATCTGGTTCGGGGAAATCAACTATCCTAAACATTATTGCAGGTTTACTGGATGCGACGACAGGAGATATCATGCTAGACGGTGTTCGTATCAATGATATTCCAACCAACAAGCGCGACGTACATACCGTCTTCCAATCCTATGCCTTGTTCCCACATATGAATGTGTTTGAAAATGTTGCCTTTCCACTTCGCTTGCGTAAAATTGATAAGAAAGAAATCGAGCAGCGTGTAGCGGAAGTTCTCAAGATGGTTCAGTTGGAAGGTTATGAAAAACGTTCCATCCGCAAACTTTCTGGAGGACAACGTCAGCGTGTGGCCATCGCCCGTGCTATCATCAACCAACCCCGTGTGGTCTTGTTGGACGAGCCTTTATCAGCGCTGGACTTGAAATTGAGAACAGACATGCAGTACGAATTGCGTGAATTACAACAACGATTGGGCATTACCTTTGTCTTTGTCACTCACGATCAGGAAGAAGCTCTTGCCATGAGTGACTGGATTTTCGTTATGAATGATGGCGAGATTGTCCAGTCTGGAACCCCTGTGGACATCTACGATGAGCCAATCAACCACTTTGTTGCCACCTTTATCGGGGAGTCAAACATCTTGCCAGGTACCATGATTGAGGACTACTTGGTCGAATTTAACGGCAAACGCTTTGAAGCGGTTGATGGTGGGATGAAGCCAAATGAACCTGTTGAGGTCGTTATTCGTCCAGAGGACTTGCGCATTACCCTTCCTGAAGAAGGCAAACTCCAAGTTAAGGTCGACACCCAGCTCTTCCGTGGAGTTCATTATGAAATTATCGCCTATGACGAACTTGGAAATGAATGGATGATCCACTCAACCCGTAAGGCCATCGTGGGTGAGGAAATCGGTCTGGACTTTGAATCAGAAGACATCCACATCATGCGTCTCAATGAAACCGAAGAAGAGTTCGATGCTCGTATCGAAGAATACGTGGAAATCGAAGAGCAAGAAGCAGGTCTGATCAATGCGATCGAGGAGGAAAGAGATGAAGAAAACAAGCTCTAAACTCTTTGTAGTGCCCTACATGCTTTGGATTGCCCTCTTTGTATTGGCACCCTTGGTCTTGATTTTCGGACAATCCTTTTTCAACATTGAAGGCCAGTTTAGTTTAGAAAATTATAAATCTTACTTTGCGTCACAAAACTTGACCTACCTCAAAATGAGTTTCAACTCAGTGCTTTATGCAGGGATTGTGACCTTTGTGACCTTGCTTATCAGCTATCCAACAGCCCTCTTTTTGACCCGTCTCAAGCACCGTCAACTCTGGCTCATGCTGATTATCCTTCCTACCTGGATCAATTTGCTCCTTAAAGCCTATGCTTTTATCGGGATTTTTGGTCAAAATGGCTCTATTAACCAATTCTTGGAATTTATCGGAATTGGTTCACAACAGTTGCTTTTTACCGATTTTTCCTTTATCTTTGTCGCAAGCTACATCGAGCTCCCCTTTATGATTTTGCCGATTTTCAATGTCTTAGACGATATGGATAATAATCTCATCAATGCTAGTTACGACCTTGGTGCAACTAAGTGGGAGACCTTCCGTCATGTCATCTTCCCTCTATCTATGAACGGTGTGCGAAGTGGGGTTCAGTCGGTCTTTATCCCAAGTTTGAGTCTCTTCATGCTGACCCGTTTGATTGGTGGGAACCGCGTTATCACCTTGGGGACGGCTATTGAGCAGAATTTTCTAACCAATGACAACTATGGTATGGGTTCAACCATCGGTGTGATTCTCATCCTGACCATGTTCATCACCATGTGGGTGACCAAGGAAAGGAGAGAACGATGAAAAAATTTGCCAACCTTTATCTGGGACTGGTCTTTCTGGTCCTCTACCTGCCGATTTTTTACTTGATTGGCTATGCCTTTAATGCTGGTGATGATATGAATAGCTTTACAGGTTTTAGCTGGACTCACTTTGAAACCATGTTTGGAGATGGGAGACTCATGCTGATTTTGGCTCAGACATTTTTCTTGGCCTTCCTATCAGCCTTGATAGCGACCATTATCGGGACTTTTGGTGCCATTTACATCTACCAGTCTCGTAAGAAATACCAAGAAGCCTTTCTATCACTCAATAATATCCTCATGGTTGCGCCTGACGTTATGATTGGTGCTAGCTTCTTGATTCTCTTTACCCAACTCAAGTTTTCACTTGGCTTTTTGACCGTTCTATCTAGTCACGTGGCCTTCTCCATTCCTATCGTGGTCTTGATGGTCTTGCCTCGACTCAAGGAAATGAATGGCGACATGATTCATGCGGCCTATGACTTGGGAGCTAGTCAATTTCAGATGTTTAAGGAAATCATGCTTCCTTACCTGACTCCGTCTATCATTGCAGGTTACTTCATGGCCTTCACCTATTCGCTGGATGATTTTGCCGTGACCTTCTTTGTAACAGGAAATGGCTTTTCAACCCTATCAGTCGAGATTTACTCTCGTGCTCGCAAGGGGATTTCCTTAGAAATCAATGCCCTGTCTGCTCTAGTCTTTCTCTTTAGTATTATCCTAGTTGTAGGTTATTACTTTATCTCTCGTGAGAAGGAGGAGCAAGCATGAAAAAAATCTATTCATTTTTAGCAGGAATTGCAGCGATTATCCTTGTCTTGTGGGGAATTGCGACTCATTTAGATAGTAAAATCAATAGTCGAGATAGTCAAAAATTGGTTATCTATAACTGGGGAGACTATATCGATCCTGAACTCTTGACTCAGTTTACAGAAGAAACAGGAATTCAAGTTCAGTACGAGACTTTTGACTCCAACGAAGCCATGTACACTAAGATAAAGCAGGGTGGAACGACCTACGATATTGCCATTCCAAGTGAATACATGATTAACAAGATGAAGGACGAAGACCTCTTGGTTCCGCTTGATTATTCAAAAATTAAAGGAATCGAAAATATCGGACCAGAGTTTCTCAACCAGTCCTTTGACCCAGGTAATAAATTCTCCATCCCTTACTTCTGGGGAACCTTAGGAATTGTCTACAACGAAACCATGGTAGATGAAGCGCCTGAGCATTGGGATGACCTTTGGAAGCCGGAGTATAAGAATTCTATCATGCTCTTTGATGGGGCGCGTGAGGTGCTGGGACTAGGACTCAATTCCCTCGGCTACAGCCTCAACTCCAAGGATCTGCAGCAGTTGGAAGAGACAGTGGATAAGCTCTACAAACTGACTCCAAATATCAAGGCTATCGTTGCGGACGAGATGAAGGGCTATATGATTCAGAATAATGTTGCAATCGGCGTGACCTTCTCTGGTGAAGCCAGCCAAATGTTAGAAAAAAATGAAAATCTACGTTATGTGGTACCGACAGAGGCCAGCAATCTTTGGTTTGACAATATGGTCATTCCCAAAACAGTTAAAAACCAAAACTCAGCCTATGCCTTTATCAACTTTATGTTGAAACCTGAAAATGCTCTCCAAAATGCGGAGTATGTCGGCTATTCAACACCAAACCTACCAGCGAAGGAATTGCTCCCAGAGGAAACAAAGGAAGATAAGGCCTTCTATCCCGATGTTGAAACCATGAAACACCTAGAAGTTTATGAGAAATTTGACCATAAATGGACAGGGAAATATAGCGACCTCTTCCTACAGTTTAAAATGTATCGGAAGTAGGAGATAAACGTAAGAAGACGAATCAGTCAAGCTGGTTCGTTTTTAAGGAATAGAAGTCAGTTTTTAGAGCCCTATCTTTTTCTATTCTAGTTGTTTATTTGTTTATTTGCTTATTTGCTTATTTGCTTGCCTAGTAGTATACTAAGCCTATACTCTTCAAACCACGTCAGCGTTGCCTTGCCGTACTCAAGTACAGCTTGAGGCTAGCTTCCTAGTTTGCTTTTTGATTTTTATTGAGTATTAACCTTACAGAAAGCGGCAACAAATAATGAAAATGTCTACTTTTTTCAAAAAAAGTTTCTGGCCAACCTTTATGATTGTTAACCAAACTGTTATACTATTCCATTTAAAGGATGGCTTGGATCGACAATACCTAACAACTGAGTCCATATATTGGGTGATAGGCACCTTTATATTTGGAAATATTCTAGTAGCTGTGTTTAGTAATATGAAAATTTGGGATAAAAAGAAAAACGGCAGTAAGAAAAAATATATCCTGAAAAAGTAATCAGAGATGTAGGGAATTGGTCTAATTCAACGGAGATCATTTCCAGTTGACGCAAGCTTAAAAAAACGTTATAATAAGAAAGTTGAGAATTGATTTTCACTTGTCTTAGTCCAGAGAAATGGCGGTGCTGCGAGCCATCTAAGCTAGGAAGTCATGCTACTCAATCATACAATTGCATAAGAACAAGAGAATGACAAGTTCATTGAATGAAGGTGGTACCGCGGTTTTTCGCCCTTCGTGATATGAGCTTGTCTTTTGATTTTTGGAGGTGTTGATGAAAACATTTCTTGTCAAACAAAAGTTTCGTCTTGGAGGCGAACGCTTCGCTATCAAGAATGACAGGGGAGAAATTGCCTATCAGGTGGAGGGATCATTTTTTAAGATTCCTAAAACCTTTACCATCTATGATGCGGCTGGTGAACAAGTCAGTCAGATCAGTAAAGAAATCTTGACCTTGCTTCCTCGTTTTGAGATTCAGCTTCGAGATGGCTCGAGTTTTGTCATTCGTAAGAAGTTGACCTTCTGGCGAGATAAGTATGAGTTTGATAATCTAGGTCTTCGTATCGAGGGCAATATCTGGGATTTGAATTTCAAATTGCTGGATGATCGCGATCAGTTGATTGCGGAAATTAAGAAGGAACTCTTCCATCTGACCTCTACCTATACCGTAACGGTTCTTGAAGACGCTTATGCAGACCTAGTCATTTCCCTCTGTGTCGCGATTGACTATGTGGAAATGTTGGAAAGCCAATCACATTAAACAAGTGAATAAGGAGACAATATGAAACAACTATCTAGTGCACAAGTACGCCAAATGTGGCTTGATTTCTGGGCGACCAAAGGTCACTCAGTAGAACCATCAGTAAGTTTGGTTCCTGTAAATGACCCAACTCTTTTGTGGATCAACTCTGGGGTAGCAACCCTTAAGAAATACTTTGACGGGACCATTATCCCTGAAAATCCACGTATTACCAATGCCCAAAAGGCTATCCGTACCAACGACATCGAAAACGTAGGGAAGACCGCGCGTCACCATACCATGTTTGAAATGCTGGGGAACTTCTCTATCGGGGATTACTTCCGTGACGAAGCTATCACTTGGGCTTATGAGCTTTTGACAAGCCCTGAATGGTTTGATTTCCCTGCTGAAAAACTTTACATGACCTACTATCCAGACGATAAAGATTCTTACAACCGCTGGATTGAAGTGGGAGTGGATCCAAGTCACTTGATTCCAATTGAGGACAACTTCTGGGAAATCGGTGCGGGACCTTCTGGACCAGATACAGAAATCTTCTTTGACCGTGGGGAAGCCTTTGACCCAGAAAATATCGGTCTTCGCCTGCTTGCAGAAGATATTGAAAACGACCGTTATATTGAAATCTGGAACATCGTTTTGTCACAATTTAACGCAGACCCTGCTGTTCCTCGTAGCGAATACAAGGAATTGCCACATAAGAACATTGATACGGGCGCTGGTTTGGAGCGTTTGGTGGCTGTTATCCAAGGGGCTAAGACCAACTTTGAAACGGACCTCTTTATGCCGATTATCCGTGAAGTCGAGAAATTGTCTGGTAAGGTTTATGACCAAGATGGCGACAACATGAGCTTCAAGGTTATCGCAGACCACATTCGTTCTCTTTCATTTGCTATCGGTGATGGTGCCCTTCCAGGAAATGAAGGTCGTGGTTATGTTCTTCGTCGTCTTCTCCGTCGTGCTTCTATGCATGGTCAAAAATTGGGAATCAACGAGCCTTTCCTTTACAAACTCGTTCCAACTGTTGGAAAAATCATGGAAAGCTACTACCCAGAAGTGCTTGAGAAACGTGACTTTATTGAGAAAATCGTCAAGAGCGAAGAAGAATCATTTGCCCGTACCCTTCACTCAGGTCAACACTTTGCCCAAGGTATTGTGGCAGACTTGAAAGAAAAAGGTCAATCTGTCATTGCTGGTCAAGATGTCTTTAAACTCTATGATACATACGGATTCCCAGTTGAATTGACTGAAGAAATTGCTGAAGAGGCTGGTATGACTGTAGACCGTGAAGGTTTTGAAGCAGCCATGAAAGAACAGCAAGAACGCGCGCGTGCGTCAGCTGTCAAGGGTGGCTCAATGGGTATGCAAAATGAAACTCTTCAAAACATCACTGTAGAAAGTGCTTTCAACTACAATGCTAGCCAATTGTCTTCTAAATTGGTAGCTATCGTGGCGGACAATGCAGAAGTAGGAGCTGTTTCAGAAGGAACTGCCTCTCTTATCTTTGCGGAAACGTCATTTTATGCTGAAATGGGTGGACAGGTAGCTGACTACGGACAAATCTTGGATGAGTCAGGTAAGGTTGTGGCTACTGTGACCAATGTTCAGAAAGCCCCAAATGGTCAAGCCCTTCATACAGTTGAAGTCCTTGCACCGCTTGCCTTGAACCAAGAATATACCTTGGCAATTGATAGCAATCGCCGTCACCGTGTCATGAAAAACCACACTGCGACTCATTTGCTTCACGCTGCCCTTCACAATATCCTTGGAAACCACGCAACACAGGCAGGATCTCTTAACGAAGTTGAATTCCTTCGCTTTGACTTTACCCACTTCCAAGCAGTAACTGCTGAGGAACTTCGTGCGATTGAACAGCAAGTTAACGAGAAAATTTGGGAAGCACTTGAAGTGAAGACAGTTGAAACGGATATTGACACTGCTAAAGAAATGGGAGCGATGGCCCTCTTTGGTGAGAAATACGGCAAGGAAGTTCGTGTCGTGACTATCGGTGACTACTCTATTGAACTTTGTGGTGGTACCCACGTTGGCAACACTTCTGAGATTGGTCTCTTCAAAATTGTCAAAGAAGAAGGAATCGGTTCAGGAACTCGCCGTATCTTGGCAGTGACTGGTAAGGAAGCCTTTGAAGCCTATCGTGAACAAGAGGACGCTCTTAAAGCTGTCGCAGCAACCTTGAAAGCACCTCAAGTCAAGGAAGTACCTCACAAGGTAGAAGGACTTCAAGAACAACTTCGTCAACTTCAAAAAGAAAATGCTGAGTTGAAAGAAAAAGCCGCAGCTGCAGCCGCAGGCGATATCTTCAAAGATGTTAAGGAAGTCAACGGTCATCGTTACATTGCTAGTCAAGTGTCTGTATCCGATGCCGGTGCCCTTCGTACTTTTGCAGATAACTGGAAACAAAAAGACTACTCTGATCTTCTTGTCCTAGTTGCCGCTATCGGTGACAAAGTCAATGTCCTTGTAGCAAGCAAGACAAAAGACCTTCATGCAGGAAACCTTGTCAAAGAATTAGCACCAATCATCGATGGACGTGGTGGTGGTAAACCAGACATGGCCATGGCAGGAGGAAGCAACCAAGCTAAGATCCAAGAATTGTTGGATGCAGTAGCAGGTAAATTGTAATCAAGTAAAGATCTATCCATTTGGGTAGGTCTTTTTGTGAATACAAAAAAGCCAAATCCGCTTGGACCTAGCTTGGTTATTATGAGCTATTAGATGGTATTGACTGCCCAGACACTTACGGATCTAGCTGAGACAGGGAATTGTCCATAACCTTCCTCATCAATTGTAACTTGACCTTGGTGGTTACCAAGTAAATCTACAAAGGTTTGATTAGTCCATTCTTGACCGACAAACATTGACTTGCTGTTTTCTTGGTCATTTGAGATAAGGACTGCGATTGGGGATTGATTTTCAGCACCTGAACGTACCCAACCGATACAGTTAGCATGGTCAAAGTAGTCATTTTGTTCTCCATAGGCCAAGTCTTTTCGGATGGCTAGGAGGCGGTCAAGGATTTCTTTGAAATCTTCTTGAGCATACTGGCCTGAAATCCCATAGTAGTCTCCGTAAAAGACACATGGAAGGCCGTCTTGGCGTAACAAAATGAGGGCATAGGCTGCTGGCTTGAACCATTCTTCAACGGTAGACTCAAGGGCTTGTCCTCGTTGGGTATCGTGGTTGTCGACAAAAGTCACAGCCTTGTCAGGCTTGAGTTCAACCAGGCTATCTGTGAAAATGCCACGAAGGTCATAGTTTGCGCCAGCTTGACTGGCTTCAAAGAGATTCTGATGGAGACGAACATCGACAAGGTCAAAGTGTTCTTCCGTTTTTTCGAGATAGTCCAGATTGGCTTCCTTGTCTGGGTTCCAAAATTCACCAAAAACATAGAAATCGTCACCGTATTTTTCCTTCATATCGCGGATGAAGTTGCGCATAAAGAAAGAGTCAATATGCTTAACGGCATCCAAACGGAAACCAGCTACACCAGTCGTTTCCATGAACCAATCAGCCCAGTCATAGATGTTTTGGATGACTTCAGGATGTTTAAAGTCTAGGTCGGCATACATGAGGTAGTCGTAGTTTCCGTTTTCGTTATCGACCAATTCCTCGTTAGCCCAGCCCTTGTTGTCCCCTTGGATCAGATAAATCCCAGATTTACTGCGTTTGGCATCGTAGTCTGTACCGGTGAAGTGGTACCAATGCCAGTGGAAGCCATTATAGGTATCTTGGCGACCATCGAAGGTAAAACTAGTCCAGCCATTGATGGTGAAGGGTTCTCCAAGTTCAACTGTACGGTCTACAGGATCAACTTCGATAACCTGAAAGGCTTCCCTGTGATCGGCAGCAGCCTTGTGGTTGAGAACTACATCGGCCATAGGTTGAATTCCCTGTGCTTTAAGGGCTTGAATGGCTTGAAGATAGTCTTCTTTGAAACCATACTTGGTGCGGACAGTCCCTTTTTGGTTGAACTCTCCTAAGTCAAATAAGTCATAGACCCCATAGCCGACATCTTTTTCGTTGGTTGCCTTGAAGGCTGGTGGCATCCAGACGTGACTGATCCCCAGATGAGCTAGGTGTGGAGCATTTTCAGCCAGACGCGTCCAGTGTTGACCGTCGTGGGGCAGATACCATTCAAAGTATTGCATGAGTGTTTGATTTTGCATGATGTTTCCTCTTACTTGTCAATCTTGTTCTTTATTCTATCATAAAGTATCTCTCGGCGCAAACGTTTGCGTAAGATAGAAGGAAACTATTTTAACTACTTAAAATAAAGTATTGATTTTTTTGTATCAAAGTGCTAGTATAGCGATGTATAATACAGATAAAGATAGGAGTTGTCCCATGATTGAATTTCAAAATGTTAGTAAGTTGTATGGTGATAAAGAGGCCTTGAGTAATCTCAATTTGCAGATTGAAAATGGAGAGATTATGGGCTTGATTGGTCATAATGGGGCTGGAAAATCGACCACCATAAAATCCCTAGTCAGTATCATTTCACCCAGCAGTGGTCGTATTTTGGTAGACGGTCAGGAGTTATCGGAAAATCGCTTGGCTATTAAACGAAAGATTGGCTACGTAGCAGACTCGCCTGACTTATTTTTACGCTTAACGGCCAATGAATTTTGGGAATTGATCGCCTCATCCTATGATCTGAGTAGATCTGACTTGGAGGCTAGTCTAGCTAGGCTATTGAACGTTTTTGATTTTGCTGAAAATCGCTATCAGGTTATTGAAACTCTTTCTCACGGAATGCGTCAGAAAGTCTTTGTCATCGGAGCACTCTTGTCTGATCCCGATATTTGGGTCTTGGATGAACCCTTGACTGGTTTGGATCCCCAGGCTGCCTTTGATTTGAAACAGATGATGAAGGAACATGCACAAAAAGGGAAGACAGTCTTGTTTTCAACTCATGTCCTAGAGGTGGCAGAGCAAGTCTGTGATCGGATTGCCATTTTGAAAAAGGGGCATTTGATTTATTGTGGTAGTGTAGAGGACTTGAGAAAAGATTACCCAGACCAGTCTTTGGAAAGTATCTACCTTAGTCTTGCTGGTAGAAAAGAGGAGGTTGCGGATGCGTCTCAAGGTCATTAAAAAATTAGTTGATATCAATATCCTTTATTCATCTCAAGAAGCTAATCTGGCTAATCTACGAAAGAAGCAGGCTAAGAATCCTGGGAAAAAAGTAAATGTTTCCGCTAGAGTCTTAAGTTCTTACATTTTTTCCAGTCTCTTGATGCTCATCTGTTTTAGTAATATAGCCATTCATTTTCCTTTTGAGGGAATGCCTATTTATTTTAGCTCGATGATTGCTATTTTACTAGTGATTGCCTTTTCAACTTCTTTAACGGCCTTTTACAATGTCTTTTATGAGAGTAAGGATTTGATATCGTATAGGCCCTATGCCTTTAAAGAATCAGAGATTATAATTGCTAAAGGACTGTCTGTCCTTTTGCCAGCTCTAACTGGAATTGTACCAATCCTAGCTTATTTTCTGGTCCTCTACATTAGGCTAGCTCCTTCTCTATGGCTGGGTTTGCCTTTGATGCTACTGTCCTTGACCTTATTATTTGTCTCTGTGGCTCTAGTGATGGTAGTGGCAGTGCATTTCTTGGCTCAAACTAGGGTCTTCAGAAAGTATCAGTCTATTTTTTCGAATGTGATGATTGGGATAGGAGTTCTCATACCTTTAATATTTATCTTCTTTCTTCAGTCGACTTTTGGAAGTATTGTTGACAAAGTTAGAGACATTCCATTTCTCCTTTATCCTCTTCATATCTTTTACAAAATAGCAGTGGAGCCTTTTTCGACAGAAGCCTTAGTGGGTCTGCTCGCTTGGATAGGACTAACTCTCTTCCTGCTTTATCTGACCAAAAAGAAGGTCCTTCCTCGTTTTTATGACGTGATCCTGCTTAATAGTGAGGATAAGGTCAAAAAAGAACGTCGCAGCAAGGAGAGGATTTCAACTACTAAAAAGGGCTTTTTCCGTATGGTTTTACGCTACCACCTCACCCTCTTGGGACAGGGGACTGGTGTGATTACAGTGCTTTTTACAAGTGCTTTCCTTCCTTATCTCATGATGATCAGTCTGATTTCCAAAATCCGAGATTCTCAGATAGTTCCAGACATTCATCCTCCATACTGGTTACCCTTGTTTTTTGTAGGAGTGTTTATAGCAGTTGTCAATAACAATATCACCAGCCTGCATTCAATTGCTTTGTCCTTGGAGAGGGAAAATGTTGATTTTCTTAAGAGTTTACCCTTTGACTTTGCTCGTTATGTGAAAGTGAAATTTTGGATTATATATGCCGTCCAGTCCTTTTTACCAATTCTGACTTTACTTGGTCTTTCTCTATATCTAGGCTTGCCCATCATTTCGATGATTTACCTTATTGTGGCATGGATCCTTGCCAGTGTCATCCTTTCTTGCCACCATTACTTTAAGGACGTTAAAAATCTGTCAACCAATTGGAGTAGCATTACGGACCTGGTGAATCGTTCAAATGGCATAGTCGCCATAGTTTTATTGTTTATTTATAGTGCAATCCTGATGGCCCTTGTAATTGGGAGCATATTCTTGGTTCAGTCTCTCTCCCCTATCCTTGCCATCAACTTGGGAGTAGGAGCTCTTATCGTCTTGCTTGCTCTTGCTATTTTTGGCTATCATTATTACCTGTCACGCATATTGGCAGAAATAGAAAAAAGATGAGATAGTTGGTTGCTTGCTTGATAAATTCAATTCGACAAACGCTTTTATAGTTTGTTAGAATGTAGTTGTAAATGATTAAGATTGGTAATCAAAAATATAGGGAGGAATGTTTTGAATAAGAAATATAATATAGTTCTATTATTGTTGTTTATAGTTTATTTATTGGGATATTTTTCAATTTCAAAAACGTTAATTCCTATAATGTGTGTGATCCAAGTATTTTTGATAGAACATATATTTAGAGTTCGAAATAGAATGATGCAAATAGGTGAAATTTTAATTATTGTTGCTTCTATAATATTATTTATTGATAGTATATTGAGTTTGTAACAAAAGGCTTTTCTATAAAATCAAATTTTCCAGATACCTATTGAAGCAGATTTATTTCTTCATCTTTCTTCTACTACCTTTGTCACTAAATTTGACAGACACATATTGCTGATTCAACCTCTCTACCTATAATCTCACAGTTAACCTGAGGCTAGTTTCATAGTTTGCTATTTGATTTTCGTTGATAAAAAGAAATGCTCCTCCAAGACGGAAGAGCATTTTTTATTGTGATTCTTACACATTTACTTCCTAGTTTTGCAGGAAGTCTAGTATACCATTTTTTAAAAGAAGAGTAAAAAAGCAAGGGTAGTTTCTTTTTTGAGAATTGTCTAAAAGTTTGATATAATGGTAGTTATGAATAGAATAAGAGTCAGCAAAAGGGTTGAAAAGAAGCTTGCTAAGGGGCTAGTTTTACTAGAAGCCAGTGATCTTGAGAATGTCAATCTTAAGGATCAGGAAGTAGAGGTGCAGGGTCAGGAAGGAAACTTTCTTGGAACTGCCTACCTTTCTCAGCAAAACAAGGGCTTGGGCTGGTTTGTCAGCAAAGACAAGGTGGCCTTCAATCAAGCTTTCTTTGAAACGTTGTTTAGAAAAGCCAAAGAAAAGAGAAACGCCTACTATCAAGATGATTTGACAACTGCCTTTCGTCTCTTTAATCAAGAGGGAGATGGCTTTGGGGGTCTGACAGTGGACCTTTATGGCGACTACGCCGTCTTTTCTTGGTATAACTCTTATGTTTATCAGATTCGTCAGACTATATCAGAAGCCTTTAGACAGGTTTTCCCTGAGGTTTTAGGGGCTTATGAGAAAATCCGCTTTAAGGGTTTGGACTATGAATCTGCCCATGTTTATGGTCAAGAAGCACCTGACTTTTTCACTGTTTTAGAAAATGGTGTCCTGTATCAAGTCTTTATGAATGATGGCTTGATGACAGGAATTTTCCTAGACCAGCATGAGGTTCGCGGTAGTTTAGTTGACGGCTTGGCTATGGGTAAATCCTTGCTCAATATGTTTTCCTACACAGCGGCTTTTTCAGTAGCTGCGGCCATGGGAGGAGCTAGCCAGACAACTTCTGTTGATCTAGCCAAACGTTCACGAGAATTGTCTCAAGCGCATTTTCAGGCAAATGGGCTCAGCACAGACGAGCATTGTTTTATAGTCATGGATGTCTTTGAGTATTTCAAATATGCCAAACGTAAAAACTTGACCTACGATGTGATTGTCCTAGATCCGCCTAGCTTTGCTCGGAATAAAAAACAAACTTTCTCTGTGGCCAAGGATTATCACAAGTTGATTTCCCAGAGTCTTGAGATTTTAAATCCGGGAGGGATTATCATTGCCAGTACCAATGCTGCCAATGTTTCCCGTCAGAAATTTACAGAACAAATTGATAAAGGCTTTGCAGGAAGAAGTTACCAGATTTTAAACAAATATGGTCTTCCAGCAGATTTTGCCTATAATAAAAAAGATGAAAGTAGTAATTACCTCAAGGTGATTAGTATGAAGGTTAGTAAATGAAATTAATCGTTTCAGTAATGCCAAGAAGTTTAGAGGAGGCTCAGGCTCTGGATGCCACGAGGTACCTGGATGCCGACATCATTGAATGGCGTGCCGACTATCTGCCTAAAGAAGCGATTTTGCAGGTAGCTCCAGCCATTTTTGAAAAATTCGCAGGCCGTGAGTTGGTTTTCACGCTACGAACTCGCTCCGAAGGTGGAGAAATCGACCTTTCTCCAGAAGAGTATATCCATCTAATCAAGGAAGTTGCGCAACTCTATCAACCAGACTATATTGATTTTGAGTACTATAGCTACAAGGATGTTTTTGAGGAAATGCTGGACTTCCCAAATCTTGTTTTGAGTTACCATAATTTCCAAGAAACACCTGAGAACATGATGGAAATCTTGTCAGAGTTGACGATCCTAAATCCAAAACTTGTTAAGGTTGCGGTGATGGCTCACACGGAGCAGGATGTCTTAGACTTGATGAACTATACACGAGGCTTTAAAACCCTCAATCCTGAACAGGAATATGTGACCATTTCTATGGGTAAGGTGGGCAAGGTCTCTCGTATCACTGCGGATGTGACTGGTTCGAGTTGGTCTTTTGCCAGTCTGGATGAGGTTAGTGCCCCTGGGCAGATTTCTCTAGCTAGCATGAAAAAAATCAGGGAGATTTTGGATGAAGCTTGATGGCTATACACGTTTAGCTGCAGTTGTTGCCAATCCTATTAAGCATTCTATTTCTCCCTTCATCCACAATAGAGCCTTTGAGGCGACAGCTACCAACGGTGCTTATGTGGCTTGGGAGATTGAAGCGAGTGACTTGGTAGAAACAGTGGCCAATATTCGTCGCTACCAGATGTTTGGCATCAATCTGTCCATGCCCTATAAGGAGCAGGTGATTCCTTATTTGGATGAGCTGAGCGATGAAGCGCGCTTGATTGGTGCGGTTAATACGGTTGTCAATGAGAATGGCAATTTAATTGGATATAATACAGATGGCAAGGGATTTTTTAAGTGCTTGCCTTCTTTTACAATTTCAGGTAAAAAGATGACCCTGCTGGGTGCAGGTGGTGCGGCTAAATCAATCTTGGCACAGGCTATTTTGGATGGCGTCAGTCAGATTTCGGTCTTTGTTCGTTCCGTTTCTATGGAAAAAACAAGACCTTACCTAGACAAGTTACAGGAGCAGACAGGCTTTAAAGTGGATTTGTGTGCTTTAGAATATGTTTCTGAACTGCAAGCAAGGATTGCCGAGTCGGATTTGCTAGTTAATGCCACCAGTGTGGGCATGGATGGCCAATCCTCTCCTGTTCCTGAAAACATAGTCTTACCAGAAACTCTTTTAGTTGCAGATATCATATACCAACCCTTTGAAACACCGTTTTTGAAATGGGCTAGAAGTCAGGGCAATCCAGCAGTCAATGGTCTGGGAATGTTGCTCTATCAAGCTGCAGAAGCTTTTCAACTGTGGACAGGCAAGGAAATGCCGACAGAAGAGATTTGGCAGTCTTTAACAGAAAAATACCAATAAAGAAAGGGAGACTCTCCTATGAAAATCAGAATCGATATTCCTCATCATCCTTATGATATTCAGATTGAAAAAGGTTGTATGGCCCAGGCTGGTCAGTGGTTGCGAGAACTCTGGCAACCGCAAAAGGTAGTCATTGTGACAGATAACCATGTAGCCTCTCTCTATGCAGAGAAGGTCAAGCTCAGCCTAGAAGATGCTGGTTTTCAGGTAGCTGTTTTTGATTTCTTAGAAGGTGAAGAAAGAAAGAATTTAACTACTGTTCAGAAAGTCTATGAATTTCTAGTCAAGCAAGGTCTGACTCGTAGCGATGGAATCGTTGCTCTTGGTGGTGGCGTTGTTGGGGACCTGGCTGGCTTTGTAGCCTCTACCTATATGCGGGGTATTCACTTTGTTCAGATTCCGACTAGTTTGACAGCTCAGGTTGATTCTTCTATCGGTGGAAAGACAGGCGTTAACACACCATTTGCTAAAAATATGGTGGGGACCTTTGCCCAACCAGATGGGGTTCTGATTGATCCACTTGTTCTTGAAACCCTCGGAAAAAGAGAGTTGATTGAAGGGATGGGTGAAGTTATCAAGTATGGCTTGATTGAGGATCCAGAACTGTGGGCTCTCTTGACGGGACTGAATGGTTCTGTTGAGAGTATTTTGGAACATGCAGAGACCTTGATTGAACATTCTTGTCAGGTGAAGCGCAAGATGGTGGTTGAAGATGAGTTGGACAATGGTATTCGTCTTTACCTCAATTTTGGCCACACTATTGGCCATGCCATCGAAGCGACTGCCGGTTATGGCAAGGTCATGCATGGAGAGGCTGTTGCCATGGGAATGGTACAGATTTCCAAGGTTGCTGAGGAAAAAGGCCTCATGCCAGCTGGCATTACCCAATCTATCACAGAGATGTGTCAGAAATTCGGCTTGCCTGTTGACTATGAAAATTGGAAAGTTGACAAGCTTTATCAGGCTCTTACTCATGACAAGAAAGCGCGTGGTAACACCTTGAAATTGGTCTTGGTGCCAGAGCTTGGTTCAGCGACCATTCACCCAGTTTCTCTGGAAGAGATGAAAGACTACTTGGTAAAATAAGGAGAGTGTATGAGATATTTAACTGCAGGAGAATCACACGGCCCCCGTCTAACAGCTATTATTGAGGGAATTCCAGCTGGACTTCCATTGACAGCTGAGGATATCAATGAGGATCTTAGACGCCGTCAGGGTGGCTACGGTCGTGGTGGTCGTATGAAGATTGAGAGTGACCAGGTTGTCTTTACTTCGGGCGTTCGCCACGGGAAGACGACAGGGGCGCCTATTACTATGGATGTCATCAATAAGGACCACCAGAAATGGCTGGACATCATGTCTGCGGAGGACATTGAAGACCGCCTTAAAAGCAAGCGGAAAATTACTCATCCTCGCCCAGGTCATGCCGATTTGGTTGGGGGGATTAAGTACCGTTTTGATGATTTGCGAAATTCTTTGGAGCGTTCATCAGCTCGTGAAACCACCATGCGGGTGGCAGTTGGTGCAGTAGCCAAACGTCTCTTGGCTGAGCTGGATATGGAGATTGCCAACCATGTCGTGGTCTTTGGTGGCAAGGAAATCGATGTTCCTGAAAATCTGACAGTCGCTGAAATTAAGCAAAGAGCTGCCCAGTCTGAAGTTTCTATTGTCAACCAAGAACGAGAACAGGAAATCAAGGACTATATTGACCAAATCAAACGTGATGGTGATACCATCGGTGGGGTTGTGGAGACAGTCGTCGGAGGCGTTCCAGTTGGTCTTGGTTCCTATGTCCAATGGGATAGAAAATTGGATGCAAGATTGGCTCAAGCTGTTGTCTCTATCAATGCCTTTAAAGGGGTGGAATTTGGTCTTGGCTTTGAGGCTGGTTATCGTAAAGGCAGCCAAGTTATGGATGAAATTCTCTGGTCTAAAGAAGACGGTTATACTCGCCGTACCAATAATCTAGGTGGTTTTGAAGGTGGTATGACTAATGGGCAACCCATCGTTGTTCGTGGGGTCATGAAACCCATTCCTACTCTTTATAAACCTCTTATGAGTGTGGATATCGAAACCCACGAACCTTACAAGGCAACCGTGGAGAGAAGTGATCCGACTGCTCTTCCAGCTGCAGGAATGGTCATGGAAGCAGTTGTAGCAACGGTTCTGGCGCAAGAAATCCTCGAAAAATTCTCATCAGATAATCTTGAGGAACTAAAAGAAGCGGTAGCCAAACACCGAGACTATACAAAGAACTATTAAGGAGTTCCTATGGCAAAAACAATCTATATCGCAGGTCTTGGGTTGATTGGAGCCTCTATGGCACTTGGTATCAAACGCGATCATCCAGATTATGAAATTTTAGGTTATAATCGTAGTCAAGCTTCGAGAGATATCGCCTTGAAAGAAGGCATGATTGACCGTGCAACGGATGATTTTGCTAGTTTTGCTCCTTTGGCAGATGTCATTATCCTCAGCTTGCCAATCAAACAAACTATTGCTTTCATTAAGGAGTTGGCCAATTTGGATTTGCGAGAAGGCGTTATTATTTCAGATGCTGGTTCGACCAAGTCAACCATTGTGGATGCGGCGGAGCAGTATTTGGCTGGCAAGTCTGTTCGCTTTGTCGGGGCCCATCCCATGGCTGGTAGTCACAAGACAGGGGCTGCTTCGGCAGATGTCAATCTTTTTGAAAATGCCTATTATATCTTTACACCTTCAAGCCTGACAAGTCAGGACACGCTTAAGGAAATGAAGGATCTGCTTTCAGGTCTTCATGCTCGTTTTATCGAGATTGATGCCAAGGAGCATGATCGTGTCACTTCTCAGATTAGCCATTTTCCTCATATTTTGGCTTCTAGTCTCATGGAGCAGACTGCGGTCTATGCTCAAGAGCATGAGATGGCAAGGCGCTTTGCGGCAGGTGGTTTTCGAGATATGACCCGAATTGCGGAAAGCGAGCCAGGAATGTGGACCTCCATTCTCTTGTCCAATAGCGAGATCATTCTGGATAGAATTGAGGATTTCAAGGAACGTTTGGAAGCGATTGGTCAGGCCATTAGTAAGGGAGATGAAGAGCAAATTTGGAACTTTTTTAACCAAGCGCGTGAACAACGCCAGACCATGGAAATCCATAAGCGTGGTGGTGTGGATAGCTCTTACGACCTCTATGTTGACGTTCCTGATGAAGAAGATGTCATCCTGCGGATTTTGGAACTGCTACGTGGAACTTCCTTGGTTAATATCCACATCAACGAGGAAAATCGTGAGGATATTCACGGAATCCTACAAATTTCATTTAAAAATGCTCAAGACTTGGAAAGAGCTGAGTATCTCATAACAGAAAATACCGACTATACAGTCGTCATCAAATAAGGAGAAGAACATGTCAAATATTTACGATAGTGCAAACGAACTCAGTCGCGGTCTACGCGGATTACCAGAATACAAGGCTGTTAAAGCAGCTAAAGATGCGATTGCAGCAGATGCTGAGGCAAGCAAAATCTTTACAGATTATCTTGCCTTTCAAGAGGAAATTCAAAAACTAGCACAGACAGGTCAAATGCCAGATGCGTCCTTCCAAGCTAAGATGGAAGGCTTTGGTAAACAGATTCAAGGAAATAGCCTCTTGTCAGAATTCTTTACCAAGCAACAACAATTGGCCATTTACCTTTCTGACATTGAAAAAATTGTTTTCGAACCAGTTTCAGAATTGCTGAAATAAGAAAAGAACTATCCTAAAGTCAGGAATTTTTAAGGAATTTCTGGCTTTTTATGATAAAATAGGTAAAAGTATTGCAAGTATGAGGTCCAGTATGAAACTAAAAACAAACATTCGCCATTTACATGGTAGTATCCGCGTCCCAGGTGACAAGTCTATCAGCCACCGTTCCATTATCTTTGGAAGTTTGGCTGAGGGTGAGACCAAGGTTTATGATATTCTGCGAGGTGAAGACGTTCTTTCGACCATGCAGGTTTTTCGTGACCTTGGTGTTGAAATTGAGGATAAAGATGGGGTTATTACCATTCAAGGTGTAGGCATGGCTGGCTTAAAAGCGCCGCAAAATGCCCTTAATATGGGAAATTCTGGCACCTCGATTCGCCTGATTTCAGGTGTCCTTGCTGGTGCAGATTTCGAAGTAGAGATGTTTGGAGATGATAGTCTTTCCAAACGTCCTATGGACCGTGTGACCCTTCCACTGAAAAAAATGGGCGTCAGCATTTCAGGGCAAACTGAACGAGACTTGCCTCCCCTTCGCTTAAAAGGGACGAAAAACCTAAGACCTATTCATTATGAGTTGCCAATTGCCTCTGCCCAAGTCAAGTCAGCCTTGATGTTTGCAGCCTTACAAGCTAAGGGGGAGTCAGTTATTATCGAAAAAGAATACACCCGTAATCATACTGAAGATATGTTGCAACAATTTGGTGGTCATTTAAGTGTGGATGGTAAGAAAATCACAGTCCAAGGGCCACAAAAATTGACAGGACAGAAGGTGGTCGTACCAGGAGATATTTCCAGTGCAGCCTTTTGGTTAGTCGCAGGTTTGATTGCTCCAAATTCTCGTCTAGTGCTGCAGAATGTGGGGATCAACGAAACTCGCACCGGTATTATTGATGTCATTCGTGCCATGGGTGGAAAATTGGAAATAACTGAAATCGATCCAGTCGCTAAATCTGCAACCTTGATTGTTGAGTCTTCTGACTTGAAAGGAACAGAGATTTGTGGCGCTTTGATTCCACGTTTGATTGATGAATTGCCTATTATTGCCCTACTTGCGACCCAAGCCCAAGGTGTAACAGTTATTAAAGATGCTGAGGAGCTCAAGGTCAAGGAAACAGACCGTATTCAGGTTGTGGCAGACGCCTTAAATAGTATGGGAGCAGATATTACTCCTACGGCAGATGGGATGATTATCAAAGGGAAATCAGCTCTTCACGGTGCTAGAGTCAATACGTTTGGTGACCACCGTATCGGCATGATGACAGCTATCGCAGCCCTCTTGGTTGCAGATGGAGAGGTGGAGCTTGACCGTGCAGAAGCCATCAATACCAGCTATCCTAGTTTCTTTGATGATTTGGAGAGCTTGATTCATGGCTAAGGTGTTATTAGGGTTTATGGGGGCTGGAAAATCGACTATTGCAAGAGGCTTGGACCCTAATTACCTTGATATGGATGCTCTGATTGAGAAGCGCCTAGGTATGTCCATTGCGAATTTTTTCGCTGAAAAGGGAGAAGCAGCCTTTCGTCAGGTAGAATCAGAAGTCCTAGCTGATTTACTACAAACAGACCAAGTCGTGTCAACTGGAGGAGGAGTGGTTATTTCTCAGAGAAATCGTGACTTACTCAAGACTAATACAGATAACATCTACCTGAAAGCAGATTTTGAAACCCTCTACCAACGTATCGCAGCTGATAAGGACAATCAGCGACCGCTTTTTCTAAATAATAGCAAGGAAGAACTAGTAGCTATTTTTCAAGAAAGACAGGCTTGGTATGAGGAAGTGGCTAGTCGGGTTTTGGATGTGACCAAGCTAAGCCCAGAGGAAATTATAGAGGAACTAAGATGAAAATTGCTTATCTAGGTCCCAAGGGATCATTTTCACACCACGTTGTGCAGATAGCTTTTCCTCATGAGGAATTGCAGGCTTTTGCTAACATTACAGATGTCATCAAGGCTTATGAGCAAGGATTAGTGGACTATTCTGTGGTGCCAGTTGAAAATTCTATTGAGGGTAGTGTTCATGAAACCTTGGACTATCTTTTTCATCAGGCTCACATCCAAGCAGTAGCAGAAATCGTTCAGCCTATTCATCAGCAGTTGATGGTGGTTCCAGGCCATACTAAGATTGAAAAGATTTTTTCACATCCACAGGCCTTGGCTCAAGGAAAGAAATTCATCGATGAACAATATCCAGAGGCTCAAATCGAGGTAACAGCTAGTACAGCTTATGCGGCCCGTTTTATTTCCGAACATCCAGACCAGCCCTTTGCAGCAGTTGCACCTAGAAGTTCTGCTGAAGAATATGGATTGGAACTGATTGCCGAGGATATTCAGGAAATGGAAGCCAATTTCACACGTTTCTGGGTTCTAGGAGCTGAAAAGCCTAGTATTCCCTTGCAAGCACAAACTGAAAAGATGAGTTTGGCCTTGACATTACCTGACAACCTTCCAGGTGCACTTTATAAGGCCCTGTCGACCTTTGCTTGGCGAGGAATTGACTTGACAAAAATTGAAAGTCGTCCACTCAAGACAGCACTGGGTGAATACTTTTTCATTATCGATGTGGATTATACCGATAAGGACTTGGTCCACTTTGCCCAAAAAGAATTAGAAGCGATTGGAATCCAGTATAAAATTCTGGGTGCCTATCCTATTTATCCAATATCAGACCATGGAAAGGAGAGAAGATGAGTAAAGAAAATCCCTTAAGTCATCATGAGCAGTTGCGTTATGATTATTTGCTAAAAAATATTCACTATCTCAATGAGAGAGAAAAAAATGAGTTTGCCTATTTGCAAGAAAAGCTAACTCTTGCTAGGGGAAATAGTAGCTCTAGCTTGGAACAAGAAAGAGAAGAGCAGGTTGACTTACCAAGCTATGCGAACCGGAGTCGCTCACAATCCAAATCACAAGCACTCTCTTTCCCTCCAAAAAAGAAAAGACGGAAGCTCCGTCTTAAACGAATTTTTATGGTGATTTTTTCACTTTTGGTCTGTGTGGCTTTGGCCATGGTATTCATGTTTTTGCGTGGTTACCAAGATGCTAGCGCAAAGAAAACTGCTGATGCCCGGGCAGCTCAAGTAGAAGTCTTTAATGGTCAGGACACTAGAGATGGAGTTAATATTTTAATCATGGGTACTGATGGTCGAATCGGCCAGAACAGTGTTGAGACACGAACTGACTCTATTATGGTATTAAATGTCGGGGGCTCAGATAAGAAAATGAAGCTAGTCAGTTTCATGCGTGATAATTTGGTCTATATAGATGGTTATAGTCAAGTGATTAACGGTAGAAAACAGACAGATAACAAGTTAAACGTAGCCTACGAGTTAGGAGAACAAGAGGGGCAAAAAGGGGCAGAAATGGTTCGCCAAGTCTTGAAAGATAATTTTGACTTGGACATTAAGTACTACGCCTTGGTTGATTTCCAGGCCTTTGCCACAGCGATTGACACGCTTTTCCCTGATGGGGTGACGATTGATGCTCAATTTTCAACATTGAATGGGCGTCCCCTAACAGAAGCTACAGTCGGAGATGATTTATACGCTACCGAGACTGAGTCTCCAACCCAAACCATTAAAGTCGGAAAACAGCAGATGAATGGCTCGACCCTGCTCAATTATGCTCGTTTCCGTGATGATGATGAGGCGGATTACGGCCGTACAAAAAGACAGCAACAAGTTTTAACAGCAATTTTAGAGCAAATTAAAGATCCCACTAAACTTTTCACTGGTTCTGAAGCTCTTGGAAAGGTTTTTGCTATGACCTCAACCAACGTACCCTATACTTTCCTCCTAACAAACGGTTTATCTGTTTTGGATGGAGCAAAAAATGGTATTGAAAAATTGACGATTCCAGAACTGGGTGACTGGGTAGATGCCTATGATGTTTATGGAGGCTTGGGCTTGCTGGTTGATCAAAACAAATATCAAACCAAGCTCGCTCAAATGGGCTTGAGATAAGATAATACTCAATGAAAATCAAAGTGCAAACTAGGAAGCTAGCCGCAGGCTGCTAAAAACACAGTTTTGAGGTTGTAGATAAGACTGACGAAGTCAGTTACCTATACCTACGGCAAGGTGAAGCTGACGTGGTTTGAAGAGATTTTCGAAGAGTATAAGACAGAAAAATCAAAGTTTGATAGCTATTTGGATAGCAGTCAGGCTTTGATTTTTTACAGTCTGCAATAGATTTTCACCCCTTGTTTGTGGTATAATGAAACGATACGATAGAAAGAATAATGAACAATATGACTGATTTAAAAGCAATTCAGGCTCGTAGTCTGGAGATGGCTGAATATTTTGTGGCCTTTTGTAAAGAACATGATTTGCTCTGTTATCTCTGTGGCGGAGGCGCTATTGGTGCCCTTCGAAACAAGGGATTTATTCCTTGGGACGACGACCTAGACTTTTTTATGCCTCGTAAAGATTATGAGAAATTAGCAGAATTATGGCCTCGTTATGCAGATGAACGTTATTTCTTGTCAAAGAGTCACAAGGATTTTGTTGATCGTAATCTTTTTATTACCATTCGTGACAAGGAAACCACCTGTATCAAGCCTTATCAGCAGGATTTGGATTTGCCACATGGTCTGGCCTTGGATGTTTTGCCTTTGGATTATTATCCGAAAAATCCAGCTGAGCGGAAAAAACAGGTTCGTTGGGCCTTGATTTATTCACTCTTTTGTGCGCAAACTATTCCAGAAAAGCATGGTGCTCTCATGAAATGGGGAAGTCGCATTTTACTGGGTTTGACTCCAAAATCTCTCTGTTATCGCATCTGGAAAAAAGCTGAGAAAGAAATGACTAAGTATGATTTGGCTGATTGTGATGGCATTACAGAATTATGCTCAGGTCCTGGCTACATGAGAAACAAGTACCCAATCACATCTTTTGAAGACAATCTTTTCTTGCCATTTGAAGGAACAGAGATGCCTATTCCAATCGGCTATGATGTCTATCTCAGAACTGCTTTTGGGGATTATATGACGCCTCCACCAGCAGACAAGCAGGTACCGCATCATGATGCTGTCATCGCTGATATGGATAAGTCTTATACAGAATACAAGGGAGAATATGGTGGCTAAGAAAAAAATCTTATTTTTTATGTGGTCTTTTTCTCTTGGAGGTGGTGCAGAGAAGATTCTATCAACCATTGTTTCAAATCTGGATCCAGAAAAGTATGATATTGATATTCTTGAAATGGAGCACTTTGACAAGGGATATGAATCTGTTCCAAAGCATGTACGCATTTTAAAATCCCTTCAAGATTATCGCCAAACCAGATGGTTACGAGCTTTTTTGTGGAGAATGAGAATTTATTTTCCAAGACTGGCTCGTCGTTTGCTTGTAAAAGATGATTATGATGTTGAAGTTTCTTTTACCATTATGAATCCACCACTGTTGTTCTCTAAAAGAAGAGAAGTCAAGAAGATATCTTGGATTCATGGAAGTATTGAAGAACTTCTTAAGGATAGCTCTAAAAGAGAATCACATAGAAGCCAGTTGGATGCTGCGAATACAATTGTAGGGATTTCAAAAAAGACCAGCAATTCTATCAAGGAAGTTTATCCAGATTATACTTCTAAATTACAGACAATCTACAATGGATATGATTTTCAGACTATTCTAGAAAAATCTCAAGAGAAGATCGATATCGAGATTGCTCCTCAAAGTATCTGTACTATCGGACGGATTGAGGAAAATAAGGGTTCTGACCGTGTAGTGGAAGTGATACGATTATTACACCAAGAGGGAAAAAACTATCATCTCTATTTTATCGGGGCTGGTGATATGGAAGAGGAACTGAAAAAACGAGTCAAAGAGTATGGGATTGAGGACTATGTACATTTCCTTGGTTATCAAAAAAATCCTTATCAGTATCTATCTCAGACGAAAGTTCTTTTGTCTATGTCTAAACAAGAAGGTTTTCCTGGAGTGTATGTGGAGGCCTTGAGTCTGGGACTCCCTTTTATCTCTACGAACGTTGGAGGGGCTGAGGAATTATCCCAAGAAGGACGATTTGGACAAATCATTGAGAGCAATCAAGAGGCAGCTCAGGCGATTACTAATTACATGACTTCTGCCTCAAACTTTGATGTCGATGAGGCTAGCCAATTCATTCAACAATTTACAATTACAAAACAAATCGAACAAGTAGAAAAACTATTAGAGGAGTAGCATGGAAACTGCATTAATTAGTGTGATTGTGCCAGTCTATAATGTGGCGCAGTACCTAGAAAAATCGATAGCTTCCATTCAGAAGCAGACCTATCAAAATCTGGAAATTATTCTTGTTGATGATGGTGCAACAGATGAAAGTGGTCGCTTGTGTGATTCAATCGCTGAACAAGATGACAGGGTGTCAGTGCTTCATAAAAAGAACGAAGGATTGTCGCAAGCACGAAATGATGGGATGAAGCAGGCTCACGGGGATTATCTGATTTTTATTGACTCAGATGATTATATCCATCCAGAAATGATTCAGAGCTTATATGAGCAATTAGTTCAAGAAGATGCGGATGTTTCAAGCTGTGGTGTCATGAATGTCTATGCTAATGATGAAAGCCCACAGTCAGCCAATCAGGATGACTATTTTGTCTGTGATTCTCAAACATTTCTAAAGGAATACCTCATAGGTGAAAAAATACCTGGGACGATTTGCAATAAGCTAATCAAGAGACAGATTGCAACTGCCCTATCCTTTCCTAAGGGGTTGATTTACGAAGATGCCTATTACCATTTTGATTTAATCAAGTTGGCCAAGAAGTATGTGGTTAATACTAAACCCTATTATTACTATTTCCATAGAGGGGATAGTATTACGACCAAACCCTATGCAGAGAAGGATTTAGCCTATATTGATATCTACCAAAAGTTTTATAATGAAGTTGTGAAAAACTATCCTGACTTGAAAGAGGTCGCTTTTTTCAGATTGGCCTATGCCCACTTCTTTATTCTGGATAAGATGTTGCTAGATGATCAGTATAAACAGTTTGAAGCCTATTCTCAGATTCATCGTTTTTTAAAAGGCCATGCCTTTGCTATTTCTAGGAATCCAATTTTCCGTAAGGGGAGAAGAATTAGTGCTTTGGCCCTATTCATAAATATTTCCTTATATCGATTCTTATTACTGAAAAATATTGAAAAATCTAAAAAATTACATTAGAACGGGGGTGACCAAGTGATTGATGGGAAACGATTATTATTTAGTTTGACCATAGTCAGTTATGCCTTGACGCTAGTAAGTGGAATTGTGTATCTGTTTAATAATAATAATGTTAGCTTACTTTCTACTTTATTGTTCTTGTTGGTTAGTAGCTTAATTGCTTGTTGGAATGATATCAAGTATTACTTAATCCATTTTATTTTCTATTTAACCATTTTTGTATTTCTGGTATCAAGACCGACCATTGATTATTTTAGGGATGGTGCTTTGGATACCTATCATCCAATAGCCTATCGTTTTGCCTTTATAGTTGTCATGGTTTCGATTCTGGGCTTGACCACAGGAGGCATTCTGGCTCGTTACTTCATAGCTAGGAAGAAAATAAAAGTAGCAAATATAGGAAATTCTCTAAAAGAGGTTTATATCAAGCGGTTACGCTTTGTATCACTAGGAGTTTTTCTTCTAACCTATCCTTTCTATTTCATTCGGTTATTTGAACGGCTCTTGTATCGTTTGCAGACTTCCTACTATGCCTACTATGCAAATTTTGAAAGTAAACTGCCTTATTTTACCTACATTTTGTCTACCTTTACGGTCTATGCAATGTGTATGTATCTGGCAACCAAGCCAAAGAAATTGCAGGCCACAGCAGTGCTTGTCTCCTTTATTGCAGCTAATACTATTCATTTGGCAATTGGGACACGAAATCCCTTTATTTTAAGTATTTTATTTGCTTTTGTTTATTACTTTATGCGGGAGCAAACTGAAAAAGGAAAATGGATTGGGTTTAAAGAAAAGTTAGCGATTTTTGTAGGTTCTCCTATTCTCATGTTAGCGATGGGAGTACTCAATTATGTACGGGATAATGTCCAAGTTTCTCATACAGGTTTCTGGGATATCTTACTTGACTTTATCTATAAACAAGGGACTAGTTTTGGTGTTCTGGCTCGAGGTTTTCTATTTAACAGTAGCCTCCCTTACCGAGATTTCCGTAATTTTACTTTTGGTCCTGTTCTTGATTATTTTGCAAGGGGGAGTTTGGGAGCCATTTTCGGAGGAAAAGCCTTTGAACATACAACCAATAGTGTGGAACTAGCTATTGATAGTAATAGTTATGCCCACAATCTATCCTATCTTGTCTTGAACAAGGAATACTTGAAAGGGCATGGTATCGGAAGTAGTTATATCATGGAGTTGTATACCGACTATGGTATGATTGGAGTCTTTCTGCTTAGTTTCTTACTCGGCGTATTATTTATAGCCATGCTGCAAGTAGCCTATCGCTCAAGGACAATCCTATTTGCTTTATCCCTACTCATCTTGAATAATCTATTCTTTATGCCAAGAAGCAGCTTTTCAGAAAGTTTCTTCAATTTATTTACAATGCAATTCTGGGGAATTGTTCTTGTGATTATATTTGTAGCAAAAATGCTTACAAAGGAAAACTAGTATCTACTAAACAAAGGAGAAAAAAATCATGTTTGAACATTATTCAGTAGCTGATTTGTTTGCAAATCTTTATAAAAAGCGAAAAGCAAATATTTTAGCTCTCATCGCTTTATTTGCTCTCATTGCTGTACCATTTACAATTAAAGCAGTTAGGAATAAAAACACTGTCAAAGATACAACAAGTTATTCAACTTATCTTATCTATAAAATCACTCCTCCAAAAGAGTCGGCCAAAACGATTTTGAATCATCAAATTGGTGGTTATAGTGATTTTTATGGGAAATTGATTGATGGTAATTTGAATGGAGCTTATCTTTTCAATGATGTAGAACCCAGTGAGTTGAAAAAAATTGCCAGTGAATTAGACACGACAGAAACAACCTTGAAAAATTCAACGAATGACTATTGGTGGAAAAAATTGACCGTCTACTATATGATTGACGATGCAGGGGTTGGTGTGAAAATTTTGACATCAAGTAAAGATGCCAATGACTTGTTAGAGAAAAAAATTGATGGGTTGATTGAGAAATTTAAACATGCCTATGCAAATGTGAAAATTGAAAAACTGGAAACCATCAACTCTAAAGAATTGAACGCAAATGGTGAAACAGCGCTTGGCTTAAATGTGAAAAATCTGATTCTTCGTTTAGTTGTTATTGGAGTGGTTTGTGTGATTTTGGTTGTGATGGGAAATGTGTTAGTTTATCTCTTTAATCCAACAATCAATAGAGTAGGTGATTTTTCTCAGTATCAAATTGATTTTGTAACAGAGATTACAACAATTGCTAACCTAGCAGATGTTTTGTCATACAAAAATACTGGACAGGAATTGACCATCGTTAGCTCAAATAAAGCTATCCTAGATAAATTGAAACAGAGTCAAGAAGCTTTAAAAGGAATGCATTTTGTAGATTTACAGGATGTATCATCTCTTTTGGAAAGAGATACAGTCCTTCTTGTTGAAGAGTACGGAGTGACTCGTTATAAGAAATTTGAGCAAAGTCTTCAAATTCTCAGAAACTTAAATCGTTCTATCCTTGGTGTAGCAACCTTTAAATTATAAGTATTCTGATGTATAAGGTCTTCAAAATCGGCTAAGAGCTGATTTTGAAGGCTTTTTCTATCTGTCTGCAGAAATTTTCTTTTGGAGTCTCCTATAGAAAGACCCTAGGGAAAATCTATCCGTATAGAGGAGCCTTCTTTTGATAAAATCGTAAAAATCTAGTATAATAGATAGAACTGAAAGTATGAGGTTACTAGCAATGAAAATGAAACAAATTAGTGATACAACTTTAAAAATCACGATGTCTTTAGAGGATTTGATGGATCGTGGAATGGAGATTGCTGACTTTCTCGTTCCTCAAGAAAAAACAGAAGAGTTCTTTTATGCTATCTTGGATGAACTAGAGATGCCTGATAGCTTTCTGGATACAGGCATGTTGAGCTTCCGTGTGACTCCAAAACCTGATAAGGTAGATGTCTTTGTGACCAAGTCAAAGATTGACCAAAATCTAGATTTTGAAGACTTATCGGATTTGCCAGATATGGAAGAATTGGCTCAAATGTCTCCAGATGAATTTATCAAAACCCTGGAAAAAAGCATCGCAGACAAAACCAAGGATGATATCGAAGCCATTCAATCTCTTGAGCAAGTTGAAGCCAAGGAAGAAGAGCAAGAGCAGGCTGAACAAGAAGCTGAGAGTAAGAAAGAACCTTACATCTACTACATCCTTTCTTTTGCTAAGTTGGCTGACTTGGTAGTTTTTGCCAAGACAGTGACTTTTGAAATGGAAACTTCTGAACTCTACAAAATGAACGAGCGCTATTATTTGACCATTTTAGTGGATATTGAAAATCATCCAAGCCCATATCCAGCTTGGCTGTTGGCCCGTATGCGCGAGTTTGCAGACGATAGTGATATCAGTCGCTCAGTCTTACAAGAGTATGGTCAAGTCTTGATGAGTCACGATGCAGTGCTCAATCTGCAAAAAATCGGCTAATCCTTTCTGGAAAGCTATTTTCAGATTTTAAGAAGAGCGAATCGTCTGATTCGTTTTTTCTTTTTATACTGAAATAGTGATTTACTATAATAGGAATTTTCACAAAATTCTGTTATAATGGCTATATTAGAAAATTTCGAGGAGATAAAGATGACAGTTAAAATTGCTTTACTAGGATTTGGTACCGTTGCAAGTGGTGTGCCTTTCCTCCTAAAGGAAAATGGAGGAAAAATCAATCAATCAGCACATTCAGATATCAAAGTTGCTAAGGTATTGGTCAAGGATGAAGATGAAAAAAATCGCTTGCTTGCAGCAGGGAATGACTTTAACTTTGTAACCAATGTGGATGATATTTTATCAGACCAGGATATTACTATCGTAGTGGAATTGATGGGGCGTATTGAGCCTGCTAAAACCTTTATCACTCGTGCCTTGGAAGCTGGAAAACACGTTGTTACTGCTAACAAGGACCTTTTAGCTGTCCATGGCGCAGAATTGCTAGAAATCGCTCAAGCTAACAAGGTAGCACTTTACTACGAAGCAGCAGTTGCTGGTGGGATTCCAATTCTTCGTACTTTAGCAAATTCCTTGGCTTCTGATAAAATTACGCGCGTGCTTGGAGTAGTCAACGGAACTTCCAACTTCATGGTGACCAAGATGGTGGAAGAAGGCTGGTCTTACGATGATGCTCTTGCGGAAGCACAACGTCTAGGATTTGCAGAAAGCGATCCGACGAATGACGTAGATGGGATTGATGCAGCCTACAAGATGGTTATTTTGAGCCAATTTGCCTTTGGCATGAAGATTGCCTTTGATGATGTAGCCCACAAGGGAATCCGCAATATCACACCAGAAGACGTAGCTGTAGCTCAAGAGTTTGGTTACGTAGTGAAATTGGTTGGTTCTATTGAGGAAACTTCTTCAGGTATTGCTGCAGAAGTGACTCCAACCTTCCTACCTAAAGCGCACCCACTTGCTAGTGTGAATGGCGTAATGAACGCTGTCTTTGTAGAATCTATCGGTATTGGTGAGTCTATGTACTACGGACCAGGTGCGGGTCAAAAACCAACTGCAACAAGTGTTGTAGCTGATATTGTCCGTATCGTTCGTCGTTTGAATGATGGTACCATTGGCAAAGACTTCAACGAATATAGCCGTGACTTGGTCTTGGCAAATCCTGAAGATGTCAAAGCAAACTACTATTTCTCAATCTTGGCTCCAGACTCAAAAGGTCAGGTCTTGAAGTTGGCTGAAATCTTCAATGCTCAAGATATTTCCTTTAAGCAAATCCTTCAAGATGGCAAAGAGGGTGACAAGGCGCGTGTCGTTATCATCACACACAAGATTAATAAAGCCCAGCTTGAAAATGTCTCAGCTGAATTGAAGAAGGTTTCAGAATTCGACCTCTTGAATACCTTCAAGGTGCTAGGAGAATAAGATGAAGATTATTGTACCTGCAACCAGTGCCAATATCGGGCCAGGTTTTGACTCGGTCGGTGTAGCTGTAACCAAGTATCTTCAAATTGAGGTCTGCGAAGAACGAGATGAGTGGCTGATTGAACACCAGATTGGCAAATGGATTCCACATGATGAGCGTAATCTCTTGCTCAAAATCGCTTTGCAAATTGTACCAGACTTGCAACCAAGACGCTTGAAAATGACCAGTGATGTCCCTTTGGCGCGCGGTTTGGGTTCTTCCAGCTCGGTTATCGTTGCTGGGATTGAACTAGCCAACCAACTGGGTCAACTCAACTTATCAGACCATGAAAAATTGCAGTTAGCGACCAAGATTGAAGGGCATCCTGACAATGTGGCTCCAGCCATTTATGGTAATCTCGTTATTGCAAGTTCTGTTGAAGGGCAAGTCTCTGCTATCGTAGCAGACTTTCCAGAGTGTGATTTTCTAGCTTACATTCCAAACTATGAATTACGTACTCGCGACAGCCGTAGTGTCTTGCCTAAAAAATTGTCTTATAAGGAAGCTGTTGCTGCAAGTTCTATCGCCAATGTAGCGGTTGCTGCCTTGTTGGCAGGAGACATGGTGACCGCTGGGCAAGCAATCGAGGGAGACCTCTTCCATGAGCGTTATCGTCAGGACTTGGTAAGAGAATTTGCGATGATTAAGCAAGTGACCAAAGAAAATGGGGCCTATGCAACCTACCTTTCTGGTGCTGGGCCGACAGTTATGGTTCTGGCTTCTCATGACAAGATGCCAACAATTAAGGCAGAATTGGAAAAGCAACCTTTCAAAGGAAAACTGCATGACTTGAGAGTTGATACCCAAGGTGTCCGTGTAGAAGCAAAATAAAGAATAGAAGATAGGATGGGGAAACTCTTAACCAGAGGGTTTCATATCCTTTTTGTGAAAAGAAGTTTATACTCAATGAAAATCAAAGAGCAAACTAGGAAGCTAGCCGCAGGCTGCTCAAAACAGTGTTTTGAGGTTGCAGATAGAACTGACGAAGTCAGCTCAAGACACTGTTTTGAGGTTGCAGATAGAACTGACGAAGTCAGTAACATATATACGGTAAGGTGACGCTAACGTGGTTTGAAGAGATTTTCGAAGAGTATTAGTTAAAAACGTGATAAAGGAGAAATAAAGATGGCAGAAATTTATCTAGCAGGTGGTTGTTTTTGGGGCCTAGAGGAATATTTTTCACGCATTTCTGGAGTGCTAGAAACCAGTGTTGGCTACGCTAATGGTCAAGTCGAAACGACCAATTACCAGTTGATCAAGGAAACAGACCATGCAGAAACGGTCCAAGTGATTTACGATGAGAAGGAAGTGTCACTCAGAGAGATTTTACTTTATTATTTCCGAGTTATCGATCCTCTATCTATCAATCAACAAGGGAATGACCGTGGCCGCCAATATCGAACTGGGATTTATTATCAGGATGAAGCAGATTTGCCAGCTATCTACACAGTGGTGCAGGAGCAGGAACGCATGCTGGGTCGAAAGATTGCAGTAGAAGTGGAGCAATTACGCCACTACATTCTGGCTGAAGACTACCACCAAGACTATCTCAGGAAGAATCCTTCAGGTTACTGTCATATCGATGTGACCGATGCTGATAAGCCATTGATTGATGCAGCAAACTATGAAAAGCCTAGTCAAGAGGTGTTGAAGGCCAGTCTATCTGAAGAGTCTTATCGTGTCACACAAGAAGCTGCTACAGAGGCTCCATTTACCAATGCCTATGACCAAACCTTTGAAGAGGGGATTTATGTAGATATTACGACAGGTGAGCCACTCTTTTTTGCCAAGGATAAGTTTGCTTCAGGTTGTGGTTGGCCAAGTTTTAGCCGTCCGATTTCCAAAGAGTTGATTCATTATTACAAGGATCTGAGCCATGGAATGGAGCGAATTGAAGTTCGTTCTCGTTCAGGCAGTGCTCACTTGGGTCATGTTTTCACAGATGGACCGCGGGAGTTAGGCGGCCTCCGTTACTGTATCAATTCTGCTTCTTTACGCTTTGTGGCCAAGGATGAGATGGAAAAAGCAGGATATGGCTATCTATTGCCTTACTTAAACAAATAAAACAGAGAGTGGGGCTTCCCACTTTCTTCATTTCTAGAATATGAATAGAAGGGATTTATGAAACACCTATTATCTTACTTCAAACCCTACATCAAGGAATCAATTTTAGCCCCCTTGTTCAAGCTGTTAGAAGCTGTTTTTGAGCTCTTGGTTCCCATGGTGATTGCTGGGATTGTTGACCAATCTTTACCTCAGGGAGATCAAGGTCATCTCTGGATGCAGATTGGCCTGCTCCTTATCTTTGCAGTAATTGGCGTTTTAGTGGCCTTGATAGCTCAATTTTACTCAGCAAAGGCAGCAGTAGGTTTTGCTAAGGAATTGACAAACGATCTTTATCGTCATATTCTTTCCTTGCCAAAGGACAGCAGAGACCGTCTGACAACTTCTAGTTTGGTTACTCGCTTGACTTCGGATACCTACCAGATTCAGACTGGTATCAATCAATTCCTGCGTCTCTTTTTACGAGCGCCCATTATCGTTTTTGGTGCCATTTTTATGGCTTATCGAATCTCAGCTGAGTTGACTTTCTGGTTCTTAGTCATGGTTGCCATTTTGACCATTGTCATTGTAGGGTTATCTCGATTGGTCAATCCTCTCTACAGTAGTCTCAGAAAGAAAACGGACCAACTGGTTCAGGAAACGCGCCAGCAATTGCAAGGGATGCGGGTTATTCGTGCTTTTGGTCAAGAAAAACGAGAGTTACAGATTTTTCAAACCCTTAACCAAGTTTATGCTAGATTACAAGAAAAGACAGGTTTCTGGTCTAGTTTATTAACACCTCTGACCTATCTGATTGTCAATGGAACTCTTCTCGTTATTATCTGGCAAGGCTATATTTCAATTCAAGGAGGAGTGCTCAGTCAAGGTGCTCTCATTGCTCTTATCAATTACCTCTTACAGATTTTGGTGGAATTGGTCAAGCTAGCCATGTTGATAAATTCTCTCAACCAGTCCTATATCTCAGCCAAGCGAATCGAGGAGGTCTTTGCGGAATCTCCCGAAAACATCCATTCAGAATTAGAACAAAAGCAAGTTACCAGTGGTCGGGTTTTACAAGTCCAAGAATTGACTTTTACCTATCCTGATGCGGCCCAGCCTTCTCTGAGATACATTTCCTTTGATATGACTCAAGGACAAATTCTAGGTATCATCGGGGGAACGGGTTCTGGTAAGTCAAGCTTGGTGCAACTCTTACTTGGACTTTATCCAATAGATAAGGGGAGCATTGACCTTTATCGAGATGGATCTAGTCCTCGTAATTTAGAGCAGTGGCGGTCTTGGATTGCTTATGTTCCCCAAAAGGTCGAACTTTTTAAGGGAACTATTCGTTCCAACTTGACTTTAGGTTTAAATCAAGAAGTGACTGATCAAGAACTCTGGCAAGCCTTGGAAATTGCTCAAGCTAAGGATTTTGTCAGTGATAAGGAAGGACTCTTGGATGCTCTAGTTGAAGCAGGAGGGCGAAATTTCTCAGGTGGACAAAAACAAAGGCTGTCTATCGCACGAGCAGTCTTGCGCCAGGCTCCGTTTCTCATCCTAGATGATGCGACCTCAGCACTGGACACCATTACCGAGTCCAAGCTCTTGAAAGCTATTAGAGAAAATTTTCCAAACATGAGCTTAATTTTGATCTCTCAACGAACCTCGACTTTACAGATGGCTGACCAGATTCTCCTCTTGGAAAAAGGTGAGTTGCTAGCTGTTGGCAAGCACGATGACTTGATGAAATCCAGTCAAGTCTATCGTGAAATCAATGCATCCCAACATGGAAAGGAGGACTAGAATGAAACGACAAACTGTAAACCAGACGCTCAAACGTTTAGCCGTAGATTTAGCAAACCATCCCTTCCTCCTTTTCCTAGCCTTTCTAGGAACTATTGCCCAAGTTGGCTTATCAATTTATCTACCTATTCTGATTGGGCAGGTCATTGACCAAGTCCTAGTGGCTGGTTCATCACCAGTTTTTTGGCAGATTTTTCTCCAGATGCTCTTGGTGGTAATAGGAAATACTCTAGTACAATGGGCCAATCCTCTCCTCTATAATCGTCTAATCTTCTCTTATACCAGAGATTTACGAGAGCGAATCATCCATAAACTCCATCGGTTACCGATTGCTTTTGCGGATCGGCAAGGCAATGGAGAGATGGTCAGTCGTGTAACCACGGACATCGAACAGTTGGCAGCTGGCTTGACCATGATTTTTAACCAATTTTTCATTGGTGTTTTGATGATTTTGGTTAGTATTCTAGCCATGCTCCAAATTCATCTCCTCATGACTCTCTTAGTCTTGCTGTTGACGCCACTGTCCATGGTGATTTCACGCTTTATTGCCAAGAGATCCTATCATCTCTTCCAGAAGCAAACAGAGACGAGGGGAATTCAGACTCAGTTGATTGAAGAATCGCTTAGCCAGCAGACTATAATCCAGTCCTTCAATGCTCAAACAGAATTTATCCAAAGATTGCGTGAGGCTCATGACAACTACTCAGGCTATTCTCAGTCAGCCATCTTTTATTCTTCAACGGTCAATCCTTCGACTCGCTTTGTAAATGCACTCATTTATGCCCTTTTAGCTGGAGTAGGAGCTTATCGTATCATGATGGGTTCAACCTTGACCGTCGGTCGTTTAGTGACTTTTTTGAACTATGTTCAGCAATACACCAAGCCCTTTAATGATATTTCTTCAGTGCTAGCTGAGTTGCAAAGTGCTCTGGCTTGCGTAGAGCGTATCTATGGAGTCTTAGATAGCCCTGAAGTGGCTGAAACAGGTAAGGAAGTCTTGACCAGTGACCAAGTTAAGGGAGCTATTTCCTTTAAACATGTCTCTTTTGGCTACCATCCTGAAAAAATTTTGATTAAGGACTTGTCTATCGATATTCCAGCTGGTAGTAAGATAGCCATCGTTGGTCCGACAGGTGCTGGAAAATCAACTCTTATCAATCTCCTTATGCGTTTTTATCCCATTAGCTCGGGAGATATCTTGCTGGATGGGCAATCCATTTATGATTATACACGAGCATCATTGAGACAGCAGTTTGGCATGGTGCTTCAAGAAACCTGGCTCACACAAGGGACCATTCATGATAATATTGCCTTTGGCAATCCTGAAGCCAGTCGAGAGCAAGTAATTGCTGCTGCCAAAGCAGCTAATGCAGACTTTTTCATCCAACAGTTGCCACAGGGATACGATACCAAGTTGGAAAATGCTGGAGAATCTCTCTCTGTCGGCCAAGCTCAGCTCTTGACCATAGCCCGAGTCTTTCTGGCTATTCCAAAGATTCTTATCTTAGACGAGGCAACTTCTTCCATTGATACACGGACAGAAGTGCTGGTACAGGATGCCTTTGCAAAACTCATGAAGGGCCGCACAAGTTTCATCATTGCTCACCGTTTGTCAACCATTCAGGATGCGGATTTAATTCTTGTCTTAGTAGATGGTGATATTGTTGAATATGGTAACCATCAAGAACTCATGGATAGAAAGGGTAAGTATTACCAAATGCAAAAAGCTGCGGCTTTTAGTTCTGAATAAGCCATTCTCTTTTGAAAGTTTATGGACGAAAAAAGTTGCCTTCGAGTGACTTTTTTGTTACAATAGCTAGAAAAATTGTTTACTGTAATACTCAATGAAAATCAAAGAGCAAACTAGGAAGCTAGCCGTAGGTTGCTCAAAACACTGTTTTGAGGTTGCAGATAGAACTGACGAAGTCAGCTCAAAAAACTGTTTTGAGGTTGCAGATAGAACTGACGAAGTCAGTAACCACACCTACGGCAAAGTGAATTTGAAGTGGTTTGAAGAGAGTACAACTTGTCTTTTAGAAAAGGAGCCTATAATGAAAGTCTTTCAGCATGTAAATATCGTGACTTGTGATCAAGATTTCCATGTTTATCTTGATGGAATCTTAGCAGTCAAGGATTCTCAAATCGTCTATGTCGGTCAAGATAAGCCAGCGTTTTTAGAGCAAGCTGAGCAGATTATAGACTATCAGGGAGCTTGGATTATGCCTGGTTTGGTCAATTGTCACACCCATTCTGCAATGACAGGCCTGAGAGGGATCCGAGATGACAGCAATCTCCATGAATGGCTCAATGACTATATCTGGCCAGCAGAATCTGAGTTTACTCCCGACATGACTACCAATGCGGTCAAAGAAGCCCTAACAGAGATGCTCCAGTCAGGAACAACAACCTTTAACGATATGTATAATCCCAATGGTGTGGATATCCAGCAAATTTATCAGGTGGTGAAAACTTCCAAGATGCGTTGTTATTTTTCTCCGACTCTCTTTTCTTCAGAGACAGAAACAACTGCTGAGACTATAAGCAGAACTCGATCCATCATAGACGAAATCTTAAAATATAAAAATCCAAATTTCAAGGTTATGGTAGCACCTCATTCTCCGTATAGCTGCAGTAGAGACTTGCTGGAAGCGAGTTTGGAAATGGCAAAAGAGCTAAATATTCCGCTCCATGTCCATGTGGCGGAGACCAAGGAGGAGTCAGGAATTATCCTCAAACGATACGGCAAACGCCCCCTTGCTTTTCTTGAAGAACTGGGTTATTTAGATCATCCGTCCGTCTTTGCTCACGGGGTCGAATTAAACGAGAGAGAAATTGAACGCTTGGCATCTTCTCAAGTGGCTATCGCCCACAATCCTATCAGTAACCTCAAACTGGCATCAGGAATTGCTCCAATTATCCAGCTCCAAAAAGCGGGAGTAGCAGTCGGAATTGCGACTGACTCGGTTGCTTCCAATAACAATCTAGATATGTTTGAGGAAGGAAGGACTGCAGCTCTTCTTCAGAAGATGAAAAGTGGGGATGCCAGCCAGTTTCCAATCGAAACAGCTCTCAAGGTACTGACAATCGAAGGGGCTAAGGTCCTTGGAATGGAAAATCAGATAGGAAGTCTGGAAGTCGGCAAGCAAGCAGATTTTCTGGTCATTCAACCACAAGGGAAAATTCATCTCCAACCTCAGGAAAATATGCTGTCTCACCTGGTTTATGCAGTTAAATCTAGTGATGTAGATGATGTTTATATCGCCGGAGAACAGGTTGTTAAGCAAGGTCAAGTCCTGACAGTAGAACTTTAAAAGAAAAATTACGAAAAATTTTAAAAAAAGTTTGCAAAAATCTTGCATTCTTTTTTTGACTATGCTATACTTATATACGGTTTAAAAAAACTGCCTAAGACAGTAGGGGAGCTCGACTCATAAATATCCTACCGAGGACAAAACGTATCATGTAAAAAGAAGCGTATTGTACTTTCGTGTCTAGGTTTGGGCGCGTTTTTCTTTTTGAAAAATTCCCCAAGCAAAATAATTACGGAGGTGAACACACTAATGAGTGAAGCAATTATTGCTAAAAAAGCGGAACTAGTTGACGTAGTAGCTGAAAAAATGAAAGCTGCTGCATCTATCGTCGTTGTAGACGCTCGTGGTTTGACAGTTGAGCAAGATACAGTTCTTCGTCGTGAGCTTCGTGGAAGCGAAGTTGAGTATAAAGTTATTAAAAACTCAATCTTGCGTCGTGCAGCTGAAAAAGCTGGTCTTGAAGATCTTGCATCTGTATTTGTTGGACCATCTGCAGTAGCATTTTCTAATGAAGATGTTATCGCACCAGCGAAAATCTTGAACGACTTTTCTAAAAACGCTGAAGCACTTGAAATTAAAGGTGGTGCAATCGAAGGCGCTGTCGCATCTAAAGAAGAGATTCTTGCACTTGCAACTCTTCCAAACCGCGAAGGACTTCTTTCTATGCTCCTTTCTGTACTTCAAGCGCCAGTGCGCAACGTTGCTCTTGCAGTCAAAGCGGTTGCAGAAAGCAAAGAAGACGCGGCTTAATCTTAAGCTACATAGCGTAGCCTAGCTACGAAAAAAACTATTATAAAATTTAAAACTTATTTGGAGGAAATAACAATGGCATTGAACATTGAAAACATTATTGCTGAAATTAAAGAAGCTTCAATCCTTGAATTGAACGACCTTGTAAAAGCTATCGAAGAAGAATTTGGTGTAACTGCAGCTGCTCCTGTAGCTGTTGCTGCAGCTGATGCTGCTGATGCTGGTGCTGCTAAAGATTCATTCGACGTTGAATTGACATCTGCAGGCGACAAAAAAGTTGGTGTTATCAAAGTTGTACGTGAAATCACTGGTCTTGGTCTTAAAGAAGCTAAAGAACTTGTTGACGGTGCACCAGCACTTGTTAAAGAAGGCGTTGCAACTGCAGAAGCTGAAGAAATCAAAGCTAAATTGGAAGAAGCTGGAGCTTCAGTTACTCTTAAATAATAGAGTATCGCAATTTGATTGCGGAATCCCTATTTACCAGTCTTTGAGAGCGATAAGCGATTGATAGAAACTGATAAATTGATTTGGTTTCCTGCCAAAAATTCTTTGGCAGGATTTTTGTTTTAATAAACTTTCGGGGGTAGACACTAGATTGTCTACCCCTTTTTTTGTGTTTCGGAGGTAACTATGAAAAGAATAATTCCAGTTTATATATTCCAACAAGTAAATGTCCTATTGGTATCTCTATACTTATTGAAATTTCTTTGTATCGGTGAGTTAACTATACTACAGATTCTCTATGGTTCGTCACTCATTTCTTTTTTATGGATGTATGGCCAACGCAAACAAGCTCATAAGGTAAATATGAAATCTAGGATGAAATGGCTTGGTATTGGATTCGTTAGCCTACTGATTATAAGTCTATGTTTTAGCCTAATCCATGCGCAAGAAAGCACGAATCAAGCAAACTTAATTGGACTTCAACATCAAGTTCCTTGGTTTTCATTTTTATTGTTTTTAATCAATGCGAGTATGGTTGAAGAATTTCTGTATAGAGAAATTTTATGGAACTTGGTTAGAAAATTAGATATTCGAGTTGCTTTGACAAGTGTTTTATTTGCCTTAGCACATCATCCAGGAACCATTATAGCTTGGTGTTTGTATGTATCGCTGGGGATGTTTTTAGGGCTTGTACGCTACAAATTGGACTTATGGGGCAGTATGGGGCTACATTTGGTGTGGAGCCTACTAGTTTATAGTTTGCTGCTTTTTTAAAATAGGTAACCTGATTTTTAGGTAACTTCTAAAACTAACTTCCAGTTTTGGGAGAGAGATGGAAGTTACTTTGAAAAGTTACGGAAACATTATTTTCTACGTGACAACATTGTATCATTGCTTGCATTTTACTGCTGGAGAGAGTATAATGAAGGTGGATAAAGCACTTAATCCCAAAAATTTAAATAGGAGGAGTTAGCTATGGCAGAAGAAGTATTAAATCTTCAATTAGTATCTGTTCAAGTTGACGAAACAGATGAAGTTGATGGAATGCGATTTAGTACATTCAGTACAAACCGTTGCGGTAACTGGAGTGCTTTTAGTTGGGAAAATTGTTAATTCATTTAAATTGTAAACTTTAGGGATTCTCTGGAGTTATGGATCTCGTTCCAATATGTGCACGTTGGAATGTCAGTGCTTATATGGGGGGAATCCAAAGGATTCTCCCTTTTTATTTTAATAAGTCTGTCTAGCTATAGATATATTAAGTTTGATAGAATTTCTTGGAGATTTTGTTATGGATTATAATTTCAATTTGGAGCATCCTTTCTTTTTCACTAATAATGATTATAGTACAGATACTAGCATAAAGTACTAAGTAAGTCTGCCTTTTAATTGGCACGAAGTAATGAATAATGATGAGTGGGTTTATCAATACCCTATTGGAAAATTTGTTGAAAGACAAGGGTGGAAAATACACATTAGTTCAGAGTATAATAGTTCACACGAATTGTTACAAGATGTAGCAAAAATTTGCCATGAAATGCGAATTCCATTTAAACATCTTAGTACAGAAGACAAATTTATCATGCGAAACGGGAAATTGGTTAGTCGAGGATTTTCTGGTAAATTTATTACATGTTATCCAAATCAAAATGAATTAGAGTCGGTTTTGCAAAGGTTAGAAAGTGCCTTAAAGCAATATAATGGGCCATATATTTTAAGCGATAAACGTTGGGATGAAGCACCAATATATCTGAGGTATGGTGTGTTTAGGCCGTCAAGGGATGATGAAAAGAAGGTTGCTATTGATGAATTAATTGTTGGCGATGAAGTTGTTAAAGATGAACGTTTACCAGTATTTAAAATTCCAAAAGGTATAGTGCCCCCTGACTTTTTGAATAAATGGCTTGACAAGAAAGATAAAAAACAGGGAGACTTTCCCTTTATTATAGATAATGCAATTAGATTTTCAAACAGTGGTGGGATATATAATGCTAGGCTAAAAGAAGATGGGAAAAAAATAATTTTAAAAGAGGCTAGACCGTATACAGGTCTAGGATTTGATGGTACTTATTCTTCAGAGAAATTAGCTTCGGAGTGCAAAGCACTAAAAATTCTAAATGAATGGAGTGAGACGCCTAAAATATACTGGCACGGTAAGATCTGGGAGCACACCTTCTTAGGAATTGAACATATGAAGGGCGTTCCACTAAATAGATGGGTTACCAATAATTTTCCTTTATATGAAGTTGTTGATAAGACCAAAGATTATCTATTGAGAGTTTCAAAGATAGTAGAAAAACTCATCGATTTAACGAATAAGTTTCATTCTGAAAATGTATATCATCAAGATTTACATTTAGGAAATATCTTGGTTAAGGATGAAGATGAGATTAGTATAATAGACTGGGAACAGGCTGTCTTTTCAAATGATGAAAAAGTTGTACATAAAGTTGCAGCCCCTGGTTTTAGAGCATGGCGAGAAACACTTCCCAGTGAGATAGATTGGTATGGTATTAGACAAATAGCTCATTATTTATACATGCCACTAGTAACTACATCGGATTTGACATACAACTATGTAAGTCAAACCAGGATAGAAGGAAAAAAACTATTTGAGTCTTTGGGTTATACAAGAGAACATATAGATTATGTAGAAAGTTTATTGTCATATCTAGATTCTAAATGTCCACAGATTGAGAATATTTCCAGGAAAAAAGTTTTAAAACCCATGCATGAGATTAGAACTATCGAGAGTGAGCAAGATATACAAGATTTTATTATAAAATTATTGAGAGGGTTTACGCTAACTTATGGACAGTGGCGTAAAGAATTTCAATCAAGATTCTTCCCAGTTCATTATTATGGTCTGAATTTTAATCAAGGAATTGCGTTTTCAGATTTAGCTATCCTTTGGAGTTATCAACAACTAGCTAAGAAAGTAAAAAATTTCAAGTTTGATGACTATTATGAGATTCGAACACAGGTTATTAATGAGGCAGTAAATAATTTTAAGAAATCGTCCCTTTCTGGTCTTTTTGATGGTAAAATTGGTACAATCTGGCTCATTTATGAATTTGGGGAGATAGATCGGGCAGTTGAACTTTTTACAACTCATTTTATAGAGATATTTGAGAATTCACAAAATAAAAATTTATATAGTGGGCAGGCTGGAATTTTACTGGTTGGACTGTATTTTCTTAGTAAAGGGGAAATTGATAATAAACTAGGAGAAGAAATACTAATTAGGCTTAGAGAATATACTTTAAATTATATAGAAAATCCAGAAACTTTTTGTAAAGTTGGCGCTAGTGATGTTCAGAGTAATGATCCTTATGAGAATTTTGGTGGATTACTATATGGTCACGCAGGGGTAGCTTGGCTCTTCGGTGAAGCTTATAAATTAACTGGTGAAAGTATCTATAAAAATGGTCTAGAATTGGCTGTAGATAAAGAATTAGTTGCTTATAAAGTAGATAGTAATAATTCATTGCAGTACAGCCAAGGTCATAGATTACTACCATATCTAGCAACTGGAAGTGCTGGCCTGCTTTTACTTATTAATAGAAATAAAGAAATCTTGTCAAGCAAATACTTAAAATATTTAACTTCTTTAGAGAGGGCAACTGATGTAGTTTTTTGTGTATTACCAGGTTTATTTAACGGATTTTGTGGTCTTGAAGTTGCTAATAATATATATAGTGATATCGATGATAACTTTTCAGGACAAAAGAAATTAATTGAACAACTTTATAGATATTTGTGTGTAATTGAAGAAGGATTTGTTATTGCGGGAGATAATGGTTTAAAGATAACAACAGATATTGCTTCGGGATTTGCGGGTGTTGCAATTGGATTGGTATCAATAATGGATAATAAATTGACGATTCTTCCTCAAATATAATATTTAGATACCATTATTAAGGGGTCATACTTGTGAATCAGAGTAATGAAATATTTTTAAATACAATACAGGAAAAAACACACTATAAGAGGTCTATCTCTTCATCATTTCAGGAATTAAAAAAATGGAATTCTTTGATATTTAGGAGAGGGCGATATTGGTACCAATTTGATAATTGGAGTATACCCAATACTGGTGTAATAAAGGAATGGTATGTCGAAGATAATGACTGGATTCCTAAGGTTAGTTCTTCCAGTTTAGACAATTCAAATTCACTTAAAATTGTCTTTGATGTGGAAAAATATACTTTGCCAGATGATAGTATCTTACAGGATGTTAGGATTTCATCTGATGAGAGTTATATAGTTTTGGTTGTATCCTCACTGCGTAGCACTAATTTAATTGGAATAAAAAAATATACTATGGAAGAGTTATTTATCATTGAAGATATTTCAGTAGAAAGTTCGTTCTATTTGGGTAAATTCGGTGTTATGTATACTCGCTCCAAAGAGTACGGGAGGCCAAGTAAGTTATTCTATAAATCTTTTGATAGCTTTACAGAAGAGGAACTGTTTGAAGAAAACGAATGCTCTTTTCGATTAAAAATAGTCCACATTGATAGCAATAATTGTTTTGTAAAGTCAGTAGACTTTCAGAAAGGCAGGATTTTTCTATACAGTTTCGACCGGACGGGTTTTGTTAGACACTCTTACACAGAAACGGTAGCCCCAACACCTAGAGATATCGCTCTATTTAGTACAGAAAAAGCACAGTACTTTCTTGGGCTCTCTTCAACTGAAGAAAAGAAAGATCAACTAATTCTAAGGGAAACTTCTTCGGGAGACAGAGTTTCTATTACTATACCATATCAAGATAGGGCTAGAAGAGTTCACTGTATAGGACGTTATATCCTTTTAGACTGTTCAAACGCAGCGAATTCCGTCTTTTATCTTGCTACATTTAAAAATAATAGTTTGAGGGAGTTGAGTGTTAATAAGATAACATTTGATGAAAAGACAACACTTTATGAAAATTCATTTTCTGATCGTGTTCTTCTGTTTTTAGAGAGGAGAACTTTTTACGAAAAAATACTTAGTTTTGATTTAATAGAAAATACATTAAAAACTGAATTTGAAAGACCTATCATAAAATCGAATAATACTAAATATTTTTCTAAGGTGATTTGGACTAAAAAAGACAGTTATGATGTAAGCATACCGAACTTTATGAAAATTCATTTTCTGATCGTGTTCTTCTGTTTTTAGAGAGGAGAACTTTTTACGAAAAAATACTTAGTTTTGATTTAATAGAAAATACATTAAAAACTGAATTTGAAAGACCTATCATAAAATCGAATAATACTAAATATTTTTCTAAGGTGATTTGGACTAAAAAAGACAGTTATGATGTAAGCATACCGATTTCTTTATTTTGGAAAAGTGAAGATACGGATGAGCTCCCAAGAAGAAAAAAATGTATTCTAAGTGTCTATGGGGCTTATGGTAAGAATGATAATTCTGATTTAGATGAAATTATGTTATCTATAATAGATGCAGGTTTTATTTATGCTATAGTTCATGTAAGAGGTGGAGGCTATTTGGGTGGTGAATGGTATCGCTCAGGAAAGGCGTTAAACAAATGGAATTCTATCAGAGATTTTATTGAGGGAGTAAATTATTTAAGGGAAAATGATGTAATTGACAGTAAGCGATTAGGTTTAATAACTTCTAGTGCAGGTGGAATAATTGCTGGTGCGGTGTTGAACGAGGAAAAAAATTTATTGCAAAGCATTCTCTTATTTTCGCCATTTATAAATCCTTATGATACACTTCAGAATCCAAATGATCCTCTTTCTAAGACCGAAATAGCAGAGTGGGGAGATATTAGAGACCCTGAAGTAAAGGCTTATATAAAGTCATATTCGCCTATGCAAAATATTGAAAAGGCACGAGACTCAAATACTGTTATAGTTAATATTTTGGGTGAGAAAGACCCATATATTAATAATAACGAAGTGATAGAGTGGTCAAAGAAATTAAATTCTATTGGAGTTAAAAGTTTGTTGTATTTAAACAAAGCAGCTGGTCATGGAGGTTTTACTCCATCAGATGTTCTCTTAATGATTGATACTTTAAATTATTTCTTTGAAGAAGTGGGAAGGAATAACTTATGAATTATTTAAAATTTATAAAAAAGACTAAACTTATATTAATGGGGATTTTAATATTTCTATCTTCGTTTAATGGTGTCTTGCTCTCAGGAATTATTGTATATGCAGGTAGTTTAAATCAGACTTCCTCATTTTCTGACGTTCTAAGATTTGGTGCTATAAGTATTCTGGGTTGGTCAGCAATCTATATATCAAATTACTATTTAGAAGTAACGGAAGCATCAATAACGAAAGATATAAATGTAAAAATTAAACAAGGATATTTTAGAGAACAGTATCTTTCTTCTGAAATGGTTAAAGATTACTCATCTATTATTTCAGTTTTGTCAAATGATTTGAGATTAATCGAAGAAAACTATTTTAGACAAATTTTTGAAATAATTTCTTCAATATTGTTGTTCATCGTCTCTCTAAGTTTTATGCTTTATTTAAACTTCCTAGTTTCAATAATATTTATTGTATTATCAGCATTGCCGATTATAGTACCTGTCTTTATGAAGAAGATGTTGTCTAATTCAGCTAATGAGTACTCTAACAGCAATGCAGAGTATACTCACATAATAAAAGAAATTTTTAATGGTTTTAAGACATTAAAATCTTATTCTGTTACTAAAGAAATAATTAGTTTGTCGGATAAAAAGTTGGATAAACTAGAAGATTCTACTTTTAATTTGAAACGATCAGAGGTTCTTTCAAAATTGGTTGCAGTACTAATTTCAGGTTTTTGCTTTCTAGTTCCCTTGGTTGTAGGATGTTATTTTGTAATTTATCATAAAAGCCTTTCTTTTAGTGAACTGATAGGTATTTTCTTAGCAAACGATAAAGTTTTAGGGCCGATACAATCAATTGCCTATTCATTAAATAAGATAAATACAACCAAAGATTTAAGGAAACCGTTTTTAAAATACTTAAGTGGAGAGAAGAATTTTATAGACGCTGAACATGATAATAACGGACTGTATACTTCATCAATAGATGAGATACACATGAAAGATGTTGTATATTCTATTACACCAGAAAATAAATTAAGTATTGACTTCTCATTTAAGTCACCATTTAGGGTATTATTAACAGGAACTTCTGGTAGTGGGAAAACAACGATTTTAAATTTAATTAATGGTTCTTTAAAGCCACAAAAAGGTTATGTAAATTTGTTATCACATGGGAAAAAGAGTTCAGATTCAATACCAACAGTTGATCAGACACCATATATTTTTGACACTACTATTCGTGAGAACGTAACTTTATTTCAAAATGAATATTTTTCAGATGATCAGATAATTGAGGTGTTAAAAAAGGTAAATCTATATGAAGAATTAGAAAAGATAGATATACTAAATTATCAATGTGGTGAAAATGGTAGTAATTTGTCTGGAGGTCAAAAACAAAAAATAGCTTTAGCTAGAGCTCTGATTAGAAATAATAAAGTGTACTTATTTGACGAAATATCAGCTAATTTAGATAATGATAATTCAAATTCCATACATGATATTCTGTTCAATTTAGGTATTTCATTTATTGAAGTTTCACATCATTATGACTTAAATGACAAGAGATACACTGATATATATAAATTGGAAAATGGAACACTTTTCAAAATTAAGTGATTGGAGGCAAGAATATGGATAAAGATTATATATTAAAAGTGAAAGGGCTGTATCATCAATTTTTACTAGGAAATAATAAAACGTTGCAAGTGCTGAAAAATGTTTCTCTTTCTGCTTCGAGAGGAGAATTTATAAGTATTCTAGGAATTAGTGGTTCTGGAAAGTCAACTTTATTAAAATGTATTTCTAGTTTGCTTGAACCAACAAGTGGGGAAGTAATTTTAAATGGAATCAACCCCTATAAAATCAGAAATGCAAAATTGTCAAGTATAAGACGTAACGAAGTATCTTTTATATTTCAAGCATACAATTTAATACCTTCCCTGCCGGTAATAGAAAATATAGCACTTCCTTTGCGATTATCACAAAAAAAATTAACTATTAAAAATGTAGAAAACTTACTCAAAAGAATGAAGTTTAATGCTGGCTTAAACGATTTTGTTGGAACTCTGTCTGGTGGAGAACAACAGAAGGTTGCTATAGCTAGAGCGGTTATTGCTGATAGTGATATAATATTTGCTGATGAGCCAACTGGGGCTTTAGACAGCGTTTCTCGTGAAGTAATTTTTGAATTATTGAGAGAGTTAGTAGGGGCGGGTAAGTGTGTAATTATGGTAACGCACGATATAGAATTGGCCTCGAAAACTGATCGTGCATTAATATTGAAAGATGGAAAAATTTTCAAAGAACTTCATAGACCTAGCGGGGAAGAGTTGTATAAAATCTTAGAGGTACAATCAACTACGGAGGAATAGAGATGCTCAGATTAGTTTACTATCAATTTTTACATAATAAGAAACAATGGTTAGGCGTTTCACCAGTAATTTTTGTTTCGAGTTTAGTTATGGGATTGGCTGTTAATGGGGTAATTAATGTTGAGAATAATTCGCAAGTATTTGTCGGACTTCCAGATCCTAAACCAATTTTTATGTTTCCGATAGTATTCGGAGGAGTAACATTATTCTTTGTGCTCTCTAACATAATAAATATGTTGGTTGAAATTTTTAGAGATGATTACGAACTTCTGGAGGTGTTGGGAGCAAGTCTCCTTCAACTATCATTTCTTGTGGGGGGACAGATTTTTATCATTTCCTCGATTATTAGTTTTATTGCATATCTATGCTCTATATTTGTTACGTCAAATTATTATTATTTTTTACAATACTTTTTCGGGGAAAATATATTACCTGATATCCAATTTCAAACGAGTGCTGTTGGATGTATCATTACAGTAGTGTTGATTTCATTTTTAGCCTTTCTAAGTGGTTGCTTTTATACGTTCAAGAAGATTAGAAATAGGAAGAGTTCTAAAATAAGGCATGTTCTTTCAATAGTAAAAAGAATACTGCTATTGGCTGGTTTTAGTGTTATCTGGTTGCTTTCTTTGCAACAAATTTTCCAAGATAGCACAATTTTAGCGAAGGCCCAGATAATATTCAATATTGTAATCTTAGATATTGTGATTATTTATCAATTATCTCCTTTTATACAGTCATGTTTTATCAAACTACTTTCTATAATTATATTTAGAAATAATTTTATGTTCATTATTTCGAAGTGGAATTTACTATATCGTAAGCCTTATATAAAATCTATCAGTGCTGCAATTACAGGAGCTATATTACTAATTTCTAGTTTTCAAATGATTTCTCAGAATATACTATCTCAATTTCAAGATGACAGTGATTTAGAGCTAAAAGTGGCATTTATTGTCTATGTAGGAGCACCAATTTTGATAGTACTTGCAAATATTATTTCAATTGCATTTTTGTCATCGCATCAAGAAAGGATTGAGATTCAGCAATTTGAAATTTTAGGAACTTCTAATTACCAGATGGTTAAGATTAAAGTTGGTGAGGCTATATTTTTGACATTTGTTACTTCATTAATTGCATTTTTACTTAACATTAAAATTATGGCTTTAATATACTACTCTTTAGAGGATATTTTAATAGATGATATGAATCTTTTGGGGTTAATACTTCCAAATTTTATAGTGTCTATTATTTTATTTATTTTAATATTTATTACTAAAAGTTCCTATTTTATCTTTAAGAATGCAAAAATTATTTCTTAAAAATTTGTAAGTTTTCACTATATAAAATAGTTAAATCTATTTTGTATAATTGCTTGCATTTTACTGGTGGAGAGAGTATATGAGGGTGGATAAAGTACTTAATCCCAAAAATTTAAATAGGAGGAGCTAGCTATGGCAGAAGAAGTATTAAATCTTCAATTAGTATCTGTTCAAGTTGACGAAACAGATGAAGTTGATGGAATGCGATTTAGTACATTCAGTACAAACCGTTGCGGTAACTGGAGTGCTTTTAGTTGGGAAAATTGTTAATTCATTTAAATTGTAAACTTTAGAGATTCTCTGGAGTTATGGATCTCGTTCCAATATGTGCACGTTGGAATGTTAGTGCTTATATGGGGGGAACAGAATCCTCTCTTGATTGAAGACAAGCTAGTCATTAGGCTAGTTTGTCTTTTTGTCAACTGTAGTGGGTTGATATAATAGTATTAGTGAGTGGGATAAAAGTTTCATTTAGTTTATTCAGTACAAATTTAACGGGTCAAGATTTATATACTGGTGGTGTTTTTGGGGCTGAGAGAAGTATTTTGATTTTATGTGTGGTTTTTATACTTACAGTTGTTCTGCTCCAAAGAGCTTGTAGAGAAGAATTAGCTCATAAAGGAGATTGATTATTTTGATATCAAAAAAATGCACAGGATAACCTGATGCATTTTTTTAGCGACAATGCTTGCTACTTCCTTCTGTCGAATTTAGACAATTTTAAACCCCAATTATTCACCCCAAATCTAAAAACCATCCAGAATCCTTGCCTTAGCTTAGATCCTGGATGGTTTCTTTTTTCACCCAATGGGTGTTTTTTACTAGACAAAAAAGAGTTTCCCCTTTATGGTATAAGTGTAGAAAAAAACACAAAAAGAAAGGAAACTCACATGAACAGTTTACCAAATCATCACTTCCAAAACAAGTCTTTTTACCAACTATCTTTCGATGGAGGTCATTTAACCCAGTATGGTGGTCTTATCTTTTTTCAGGAACTTTTTTCCCAGCTGAAACTAAAAGAGCGGATTTCTAAGTATTTAGTAACGAATGACCAACGCCGCTACTGTCGTTATTCGGATTCAGATATCCTTGTCCAGTTCCTCTTTCAACTGTTAACAGGTTATGGAACGGACTATGCTTGTAAAGAATTGTCAGCTGATGCCTACTTTCCAAAATTATTGGAAGGAGGGCAGCTTGCTTCACAGCCAACCTTATCCCGTTTTCTTTCCAGAACTGACGAGGAAACAGTCCATAGTTTGCGATGCCTCAACCTTGAATTGGTCGAATTCTTTTTACAGTTTCACCAGCTAAACCAACTCATTGTAGATATCGATTCTACCCATTTCACAACTTATGGCAAGCAAGAAGGTGTTGCTTATAACGCCCACTATCGTGCTCATGGCTATCATCCTCTTTATGCTTTCGAGGGGAAGACAGGTTATTGTTTCAATGCCCAGCTTCGTCCTGGTAATCGTTATTGTTCTGAAGAGGCAGACAGCTTTATCACACCTGTTTTAGAACGGTTTAATCAACTTCTCTTTCGAATGGATAGTGGCTTTGCGACCCCAAAATTATACGATTTAATTGAAAAAACAGGGCAATACTACCTCATAAAACTCAAGAAAAATACTGTTCTGAGCCGTCTTGGAGACCTTTCCCTCCCTTGCCCACAGGATGAGGACTTAACCATCTTGCCCCACTCCGCCTACTCAGAAACTCTCTATCAAGCAGGATCTTGGTCGCACAAGCGTCGTGTCTGCCAGTTCTCTGAACGAAAAGAAGGAAACTTGTTCTACGATGTTATTTCTCTCGTTACAAATATGACGAGTGGAACAAGCCAAGACCAGTTTCAGCTTTATCGTGGACGTGGTCAAGCCGAGAATTTCATCAAGGAGATGAAGGAGGGATTTTTTGGCGATAAAACGGATAGTTCAACCTTAATCAAAAACGAAGTTCGTATGATGATGAGCTGTATCGCCTACAATCTCTATCTTTTTCTCAAACATCTAGCTGGAGGTGACTTCCAAACTTTAACAATCAAACGCTTCCGCCATCTTTTTCTTCACGTGGTAGGAAAATGTGTTCGAACAGGACGCAAGCAGCTCCTCAAATTGTCTAGTCTCTATGCCTATTCCGAATTGTTTTCAGCACTTTATTCTAGGATTAGAAAAGTCAACCTGAATCTTCCTGTTCCTTATGAACCACCTAGAAGAAAAGCGTCGTTAATGATGCATTAAAGAACAGTCGAGATGAAAAAATCGTGTGACGAACCAAGGGAGGAGTCTGCCCTTTTGAGGAAATCTAGCGAGGAAAAACGATACTGGAACAGCAGAAAGTAAAACTGACCTCATGAGGAGGAAGAAAGTGGCTCATGAGGTCAGGGGTTTTGTAAGTTACATCTAGTTGAGAGAGGTATGAATGATTTGGGTTTTAGATTTATTTGCTGGGATAGGAGGCTTTAGGATGGGAATGGAAGCTCAAGGGCATGAGTGCTTGGGATTTTGTGAGATTGATAAATTTGCTAGGAAATCTTATAAGTCCATTTTTCAAACGGAAGGAGAAATAGAATTTCATGACATACGAGATGTTTCAGATGACGAATTTAAAAAACTTAGAGGGAAAGTCGATGTCATCTGTGGGGGATTCCCTTGTCAAGCATTTTCAATCGCAGGAAGACGATTGGGATTTGAAGATACTAGAGGAACTTTGTTCTTTGAAATTGCTCGGGCGGCCAAACAAATCCAACCACGTTTTCTTTTTCTTGAAAATGTTAAAGGCCTACTCAATCACGATAAGGGACGGACGTTCACCACAATACTTACCACACTTGATGAGTTGGGGTTTGATGTTGAGTGGCAGGTGCTTAACAGTAAGGATTTTGGCGTTCCCAAAAACAGAGAGAGGGTGTTTATTATCGGACATTCTAGAAAGAAAGGTACCAGACTCTTATTTCCTTTCAGACGAGAAGGTCAAGCAACTAACTCTGAGACTTTGAAAGCACTAGGAAATTTGAATCCATCAAGAAGTGGAATGAGCGGTAAAGTCTATTATTCAGAAGGTCTTGCGCCAACCTTAGTTCGTGGTAAAGGAGAAGGATTTAAAGTTGCGATTCCTTGTATGACACCAGATAGATTAGACAAGAGACAAAATGGGAGACGCTTTAAGGAAAATCAAGAGCCGATGTTTACTTTAAATACTCAGGATCGTTATGGCATTGTCGTTGTTGGAGATTTACCGACTAGCTTTAAGGAGACAGGTCGTGTCTATGGAAGTGAGGGCTTATCTCCAACACTGACTACGATGCAAGGAGGAGATAAAATCCCCAAAATACTAATTCCAGAACCAATCCAATTTCTAAAAGTACGGGAAGCAACGAAAAAAGGATATGCTCAAGCAGAGATTGGGGATTCAATCAATTTAGAAAGACCAAGTTCTCAGTATCGTCGTGGTAGAGTTGGAAAAGGTATAGCGAATACATTAACAACTAGTGGTCAAATGGGAGTAGTAGTGGCTAGCTATGAAGGAGAAGATAAACAAGTTTACCAAGTAGCTGGTGTTTTAATAGATGGACAATTTTACCGTTTGAGAATACGACGAATCACTCCTAAAGAGTGTTTTCGATTGCATGGCTTTCCTGATTAGGCTTTTGAAGCTGCTAGAAAAGTCTCTATTAATAGTCAGCTCTATAAACAAGTTGGTAATAGTGTAACCGTTCCTGTGATTGCCGCAATCGCAAAGAAATTAAAAGAAATAGAGGAAAAAGATAAAAGCATTAAATAAAGAATCAATACTAGATTGTGATGAATTAGAAACAGAATTACATGATGCAGAAATCAAACAGCTGGATGAACAAATATTTTTGATGCCCAATTATCCATGTGAGTTTGAGGTAACATTTTTAGATGATTACCATAAAAAACATAATTACCCACTATTTTATGAATCCTATCTTCAAAACGTTATGGAATTCCTTGAAAGTCAGGATATAAAGAACGGAGTTAATGCCTTTGTAGATGATAATCAGAATCTTGTTTTTGTTTTATATTGACAAGACTATCGAGCCGAGGGAAAAGAGGGGATACTTACAACCCAAGTAACTGTAAAAGCTTATGATGAAGACAAGAAATCGATTAACTTCTCAAAGTTGTTAGATTCCTTAATCGTCTCAGAATATCAAATGGAAGCAAATTTGTTGGAGGTCTCCCATGATTGATCTCTATCTAAGTAAAAATAGCCAAAGAAATCAACTTCTTTTAGACTTCTTCCAAAACTATGGCATAGAGGTATCTTGTCATTCAGTTTCTGAAATGACAAAGGACAAATTAATTGAGATGATGAGCTATTCTTCAGATTGTTTTGAGTTTTTATCTCCCAATTTATTACGATTTAAGAACCGTGACAATCTAAGATTAACGGATTTCGTTGAGATAATTTTAAAAAATCCTGAACTAACCATCGGACTTCCTTTTGTGGTTTCAAATAAGCGGGTTTATCCAAGTCTGAATTTGGAAGAGGCTAGAGCTCTATTGCCAAGAGATACGAAACAATTGATTTACATGGCACAAACACATTATTTATCTAACTAAAGGAGAAGTAATATGGCTGAACGATTTTGGGAGAACTTGTCCATTATTTTGGCTGAAAGAAATATCAGCTGGATTGAGTTAACCAGAAAAATGTTTGCGGGAGAGTTTCACTATCCAAGTGAATTGAATCGTTTATATCAAAAGATTCGCCACTACAAGATGGAACAACGAATGCCTCAAAGTCCATGGGTAGAAAGGATTGTGCAGATATTAGATTTAGATTATGAAGATTTATTTCGGAGGTAACTATGAAAAGAATAATTCCAGTTTATATATTCCAACAAGTAAATGTCCTATTGGTATCTCTATACTTATTGAAATTTCTTTGTATCGGTGAGTTAACTATACTACAGGTTCTCTATGGTGCGTCTCTTTTTTCTTTTTTATGGATGTATGGTCAACGAAAACAAGTGGTCAAGGTCAATATGAAAACTAGGATGAAATGCCTTGGTATTGGACTAGCTAGTCTACTGATTATAAGTCTATGTTTTAGCCTGATTCATGCTCAAGGAAGCACGAATCAAACAAATTTAATTGGCCTTCAACATCAAGTTCCTTGGTTTTCATTTTTATTGTTCTTAATCAATGCGAGTATGGTTGAAGAATTTTTGTATAGAGAAATTTTATGGAACTTGGTTAGAAAATTAGATATTCGAGTTGCTTTGACAAGTGTTTTATTTGCCTTAGTACATCATCCAGGAACCATTCTAGCTTGGTGTCTGTACGTTTCACTTGGAATGTTTTTAGGTATGGTGCGCTATAAATCTGACTTATGGGGAAGTATGGGGTTACATTTGGTGTGGAACTTTTTAGTTTATAGTTTGCTGCTTTTTTAAAATAGGTGACCTGATTTATCTCATAAATCTGTAGTTTTTATGGGATTCTCTTTTAATTTAGAAATAAAATATATTACCTATATAAAATAAAGAAACTAGAAATATTTTTTCAATTTTTTTAGAAATAAAATATTATATAGAAATTCCGAAAAGAAATAATAAAACCAAAATAAAATATTACTAAAATATTTTAATATGAACATATTATTAGTGATAAACGTTCTTACAATACATATAATTACGATAAAAAGAATAAAAACTATTATATTTTTATGTTTGTTGTTCTGTTATGAAACGAAAGAAATTGGAAACTAGTTTCTAATTTATGAAAAATATTGAAAAAAAAAAAAAAAGTGTTAAAATAAAGAATGTAAACGTTTACTTCAACTAAGGAGCTCATATGTTACTGCAAAAAGAACTAATTCCAATGATAGAAGCTAACTTACCAAATATGGCATATGCTGAAAAAGACATTGCTAAATTCTTCTTAAAACAGCAACCTCTGAATGATTATTCATCTAAAGCATTGTGCGAATACCTTAATGTATCCAAAGCAACATTGACTCGATTTGCGAAAAAATGTGGTTTTAAAGGTTTTAGACAATTCATTTTCAAATACCAAGAGATGATTCATGAGAAAGAAAAGTTGGCATTATATACAGAGGCAACAGAAAAAGTTTTATCCGACTATGAGGAAATGTTGAGAAAAACTTACACGGTTCTTGATGAAGTTCAACTTGAGCGTATTGCTGAGATGATAGAAACTGCTGAGCGTGTATATCTCTACGGTAAAGGAAGTTCTGTTCTTGCTTTACAAGAAATGAAGATGAGATTTATGCGTCTCGGAGTGATTGGTGAAGTATTATCAGACGAGGATATGATTTTGTGGAGTAGCTTACTACTTAATGAAAATTGCCTTGTCATTGGAGCATCCATTTCAGGTCAAACTGATATTGTACTAGAAGGTCTACAAAAAGCTGCAGATAAAGGCGCTAAAACAGTTTTAATGACTACAAGAAAATTTGACGAAGAAGATTGTTTCTTTGATGAACTATTGTTATTAGCTTCGACCGATCATCTCTCGTATGGCAATCGCATATCACCTCAGTTTCCAATACTTTTAATTACAGACTGCTTATTCTCTAATTATCTGGAAAGTCCAGAGAGACAATATTATTACAATCAAACTATTATCCATAAGGAGGAATAATAAAATGAGCCAAATTTGGACTAAAGAAAAATTTATAAGCCAAGTTCAAGGTGGAGTCATTGTTTCTTGTCAAGCTTTACCTGGTGAAGCCCTTTATAATGAAGAATTTAGCTTGATGCCTTTTATGGCTAAAGCAGCTTTAGAGGCAGGAGCAGTGGGCATTCGCGCAAATTCTGTGCGTGATATTAAAGCAATTCAGAAAGTAGTAGATTTACCAATAATTGGAATTATCAAAAGGGATTATCCACCTCAAGAACCATATATTACTGCTACGATGAAAGAAGTAGATGAACTTGTAGAATGCGGAACAACAGTCATTGCATTTGATGCAACTTTAAGACCAAGATATGATGGCTTAGTTGTCAGTGAATTTATCAAAAAAATAAAAGAAAAATATCCGAATCAATTGCTGATGGCGGATGTAAGTAATTTAGATGAAGGTCTCTATGCATTTAAATCAGGCGTTGATTTTGTTGGTACAACATTATCAGGTTACACAAGTACAAGTGTACAATCAGATGAGCCTGATTTTGAACTAATGAAAAAATTGGCTGATTTTAATATTCCGGTAATTGCCGAAGGAAAAATTCATTATCCAGAACAATTAAAAAAAGCTTATAGTTTAGGTGTTACCAGTGTAGTCATTGGTGGAGCGATTACACGTCCAAAAGAAATTGCTCAGCGATTTATTAATGTCATCAAATAAAAAACAATATAAAGGAGAAATCTGATGAAAGATTTAACTAAATACAAAGGCGTTATCCCTGCATTTTATGCTTGCTATGATGAAAATGGTGAAATTAGCCAAGATCGTGTAAAATCTCTGGTACAATATTTCATTGACAAAGGTGTAAAAGGTATCTATGTAAATGGTTCTTCAGGTGAATGTATTTACCAAAGTGTAGAAGATCGTAAACAAATTATTGAAGCTGTTATGGAAGTTGCTAAAGGTAAATTAACAGTTATCAACCATATTGCATGTAATAACACGAAAGATAGTATCGAATTGGCAAAACATTCAGAAAGTGTTGGAGTCGATGCTATTGCAGCTATCCCACCTATTTATTTCAAATTGCCAGAGTATTCAATCGCAGCATATTGGAATGCAATGAGTGAAGCTGCGTCAAATACAGATTTTATTATCTATAATATTCCACAATTGGCAGGGGTTGCGTTGACTGGTAGTTTGTATGCAACAATGCGTCAAAATCCTCGTGTGATTGGAGTTAAAAATTCTTCTATGCCTGTACAAGATATTCAAATGTTTGTAGCTGCAGGTGGAGAAGATTACATTGTATTCAATGGTCCAGATGAACAATATCTTGGTGGTCGCTTGATGGGAGCAGAAGCTGGTATTGGTGGTACTTATGGCGTTATGCCAGATTTGTTCTTGAAATTGGAAAGTTTGATTCAAGAACGAGATTTAGATACAGCTAAAAAACTTCAATATGCTATCAATGAAGTTATCTATAAGATGATATCAGGTAAGGCAAATATGTATGCTGTAGCAAAAGAAGTTTTGCGTCTAAATGAAAAACTTGATTTAGGTTCTGTTCGTCAACCTTTAGAAGCATTGGCAGAAGGTGACTTGGAAGTTGCAAAACAAGCAGCAGAACTTATTCAACAAGCACGAAAAGAATTTTTATAATAAATAAAATCAATATGGAGATATGTTATGGGCACAACAGGATTTACAATAATTGACTTAATTATCTTGATTGTTTATTTACTTGCGGTGTTGGTTGCAGGTATCTATTTCTCTAAAAAAGAGATGAAAGGAAAAGAGTTCTTTAAAGGAGATGGTTCGGTTCCTTGGTATGTTACTTCGGTATCCATTTTTGCCACAATGCTCAGTCCGATTTCCTTCTTGGGACTCGCTGGTAGCTCTTATGCAGGTAGCTGGATTTTATGGTTTGCTCAATTAGGGATGGTAGTAGCTATTCCACTGACAATTCGTTTTATCTTACCTATCTTTGCACGGATAGACATCGATACGGCATATGATTACTTGGATAAACGTTTTAATTCTAAAGCACTTCGTATTATTTCAGCACTCTTGTTTATTATTTATCAATTGGGACGTATGTCTATCATTATGTACCTCCCATCAGCTGGTTTATCAGTATTGACAGGAATTGACATCAATATTTTGATTATTTTGATGGGTGTAGTTGCAATTGTTTATTCTTATACTGGTGGTCTAAAATCCGTATTATGGACAGACTTTATTCAAGGTGTGATTCTGATTAGTGGTGTCGTTTTAGCTTTATTTGTACTGATTGCTAATATTAAAGGTGGCTTTGGTGCAGTAGCAGAAACATTAGCAAACGGGAAATTCCTTGCTGCAAATGAAAAACTTTTCGATCCTAACTTGCTTTCAAACTCCATCTTTTTAATTGTGATGGGTTCAGGCTTTACAATCTTGTCTTCCTATGCTTCATCTCAAGATTTGGTTCAACGTTTTACTACAACACAAAATATTAAGAAACTTAATAAGATGTTGTTCACAAACGGTGTTTTGTCACTTGCAACTGCAACAGTCTTTTACTTGATTGGTACAGGCTTGTACGTATTCTATCAAGTACAAAATGCAGATAGTGCAGCTAGCAATATCCCTCAAGACCAAATCTTTATGTACTTTATTGCATACCAGTTACCAGTAGGTATCACAGGTTTGATCTTGGCAGCGATTTATGCAGCATCTCAATCAACTATTTCAACAGGTTTGAACTCTGTTGCAACTTCATGGACATTGGATATTCAAGATGTCATTTCTAAAAATATGTCAGACAATCGTCGTACGAAAATTGCACAATTCGTATCTCTAGCAGTAGGTTTATTCTCAATTGGTGTTTCCATTGTCATGGCTCACTCAGATATTAAATCTGCATACGAATGGTTCAATAGTTTCATGGGACTTGTACTTGGTCTACTTGGTGGTGTATTTATTCTTGGATTTGTTTCTAAAAAAGCAAATAAACAAGGTGCTTATGCAGCGCTGATTGTATCAACCATCGTCATGGTATTTATTAAATACTTCCTTCCTCCAACAGCTGTTAGCTACTGGGCATATTCATTGATTTCAATCTCTGTATCAGTAGTTTCAGGTTATATTGTATCTGTTCTTACTGGAAATAAAGTATCTGCACCTAAATATACAACGATTCATGATATTACAGAAATTAAAGCGGATTCAAGTTGGGAAGTTCGTCACTAATAGAAAAGAGAAAATAATATGATTATTTCTGAACAATCTGATTTTAAACGATATGCTTCTGTCAATAAATATTTTTCAAAAGTCTGTGATTTTTTAGAAAATACAAATTTGACAGATTTAGTTGATGGAAAAATTGATATTGACGGGGAAAATGTTTTTGCAAATTGTATGACTTATCTAGCTGATGGAGTTCCAGGAGATATTTTTGAAACTCATAAGAAATATTTAGATATTCATATTGTTGTTGAAAATACTGAAAAAATGGCAGTAACTTCCCCAGTTCGTGCCCAGTCACGTGTACCTTTTAGCGAAGAGAAGGATATTGCTTTTTACGATAGCAAAGACTATCAAATTGTTGAATTGCTTCCAGGGAATATGTTGGTGACTTTTGAAGAAGATCTTCACCAACCAAAGATTCATTGCAATGATGAAACTGTTAAAAAACTTGTTATCAAAGTTTTAAACGAGGAAAAATAAAATGAAAAAAAATATTAAACAATATGTAACCTTAGGTACTGTAGTGGTATTATCAGCATTTGTTGCTAACTCAGTTGCAGCTCAGGAGACTGAAACTTCTGAAGTATCAACACCAAAGTTGGTGCAACCTGTTGCACCAACGACTCCGATTTCGGAAGTACAACCTACATCGGATAACTCTTCGGAAGTTACTGTACAACCTCGAACAGTTGAAACTACTGTTAAGGATCCATCTTCTACAGCGGAAGAAACTCCTGTCTTAGAAAAAAATAATGTTACTTTAACAGGGGGCGGAGAAAATGTTACTAAAGAGTTAAAGGATAAATTTACTAGCGGTGACTTTACTGTAGTGATTAAGTACAATCAGTCAAGTGAGAAAGGCTTACAAGCTCTGTTTGGAATATCTAATTCCAAACCCGGTCAACAAAATAGTTATGTAGATGTGTTCCTTAGAGACAATGGTGAGTTGGGGATGGAAGCGCGTGATACTTCTTCCAATAAAAATAACCTAGTATCCAGACCTGCTTCAGTTTGGGGTAAGTACAAACAAGAGGCTGTGACTAACACTGTTGCAGTAGTAGCAGATTCAGTCAAAAAAACATATTCTTTATACGCAAATGGTACAAAAGTAGTAGAAAAGAAAGTGGATAATTTCCTAAACATCAAGGATATTAAAGGTATTGATTACTATATGCTTGGGGGAGTGAAACGTGCAGGAAAAACGGCGTTTGGTTTTAACGGAACACTAGAAAATATCAAATTCTTTAATAGTGCATTGGATGAAGAAACTGTTAAAAAGATGACAACAAACGCTGTTACTGGACATTTAATTTATACGGCTAATGATACAACAGGTTCTAACTATTTCCGTATTCCAGTTCTGTATACTTTTAGCAATGGTCGGGTATTTTCAAGCATTGACGCTCGTTACGGTGGAACTCATGATTTCTTGAATAAAATTAATATTGCTACAAGTTATAGTGATGATAATGGTAAGACATGGACTAAACCAAAATTAACATTGGCATTCGATGATTTTGCGCCAGTACCATTAGAATGGCCTCGTGAAGTTGGTGGACGTGACTTACAAATCAGCGGTGGTGCAACCTATATTGACTCTGTTATTGTTGAAAAAAAGAACAAACAAGTACTCATGTTTGCTGATGTGATGCCTGCTGGAGTAAGTTTTAGAGAAGCAACTAGAAAAGATTCAGGTTATAAACAAATTGATGGTAATTATTACCTTAAATTAAGGAAACAAGGTGATACTGATTACAATTATACTATTCGTGAGAATGGTACTGTATACGACGATCGTACCAACAGACCAACTGAATTTTCAGTAGATAAAAATTTCGGTATTAAACAAAATGGTAATTATTTGACGGTAGAGCAATATTCGGTTTCATTTGAAAATAATAAAAAGACTGAATATCGTAATGGGACTAAAGTCCATATGAATATCTTCTACAAAGATGCATTGTTTAAAGTAGTGCCAACGAACTATATTGCATATATTTCTAGCAATGATCATGGCGAATCTTGGTCTGCACCAACTTTATTACCTCCTATAATGGGACTTAATCGGAATGCGCCATATTTAGGTCCTGGACGTGGAATCATTGAAAGCTCAACTGGACGTATTCTTATTCCGTCTTACACTGGTAAAGAGTCTGCGTTCATTTATAGTGACGATAATGGAGCATCTTGGAAAGTTAAAGTAGTGCCACTTCCTTCTAGTTGGTCAGCAGAAGCACAATTTGTAGAATTGAGTCCAGGAGTAATTCAAGCATATATGCGTACAAATAATGGTAAAATTGCATATTTAACAAGTAAAGACGCAGGTACTACTTGGAGTGCACCGGAATATTTGAAATTTGTTTCAAATCCAAGTTATGGAACACAATTATCAATCATCAATTATAGCCAATTGATTGATGGTAAAAAGGCTGTCATTTTAAGTACTCCAAACTCCACAAATGGTCGTAAACACGGACAAATTTGGATTGGTCTAATTAATGATGATAATACAATTGATTGGCGTTATCATCACGACGTTGATTATAGTAACTATGGATACTCATATTCAACATTGACAGAGTTACCAAATCATGAAATTGGATTGATGTTTGAAAAATTTGATTCATGGTCTCGTAATGAACTTCATATGAAAAATGTTGTACCATATATAACATTTAAGATTGAAGATCTGAAAAAGAATTAAAGCTGAAATTTGAAAATATATAAAAAGAGGATAAAAATTATGGTAAATTACGGTATTGTTGGAGCTGGATATTTTGGAGCTGATTTAGCTCGCTCAATGAACAAAATTGAAGATGCAAAAGTGGTTGCGGTATTTGACCCAAATCATGGAGAAGAAGTTGCTCAAGAGTTGGGATCAGATGTTTGTGCAAGTTTAGATGAACTTGTAGCACGTGAAGATATTGATTGTGTGATCGTAGCTTCACCTAGCTACCTTCACCGTGAACCAGTTGTGAAAGCTGCTCAACATGGCAAACACGTATTTTGTGAAAAGCCAATTGCATTGTCTTATGAAGATTGTAAAGCCATGGTTGACGCATGTAAAGAAAATAATGTCATCTTTATGGCTGGTCACATCATGAACTTCTTTAACGGTGTACACCATGCTAAAGAATTGATTACTCAAGGTAAAATCGGTAAAGTTCTTTATTGCCATGCTGCTCGTACAGGTTGGGAAGAACAACAACCAACTGTATCATGGAAGAAACTTCGTTCTCAATCTGGAGGACATTTGTACCACCATATTCATGAATTAGATTGCATTCAGTTTATCATGGGAGGACTTCCTGAAAAAGCGACAATGGTAGGAGGCAATGTATATCATAAAGGTGAAAACTTTGGTGATGAAGATGATATGCTCATTGTAAACTTAGAATACTCTGATGATCGTTATGCTGTTTTGGAATATGGTAATGCTTTCCGTTGGGGTGAACACTACGTCTTGATTCAAGGAACTGAAGGAGCTATCAAACTTGACTTGTTCAATACTGGCGGTACTCTTCGTGTTAAAGGTGAAGGAGAATCACACTTCTTAGTTCATGAAACTCAAGAGGAAGATGATGATCGTACAGCTATCTATACCGGTCGTGGTATGGATGGAGCAATTGCGTACGGTAAACCAGGAGTACGTTGCCCATTATGGTTGCAAACATGTATTGATAAAGAAATGGAATATCTACATGACATCATTAAAGGTGGAGAAATTACAGAAGAATTTGAAAAACTTCTCAATGGTGTAGCTGCTTTAGAATCAATCGCTACCGCTGATGCATGTACTTTATCAGTTAAAGAAGATCGAAAAGTAAGTCTTTCAGAAATCACAAATGCTTAACTTTTGTAAAACAGAATAGTAAATTCTTGTCATTATATAATTTCTAAAGTTCTGTGATACAACTCATTGAATAAAGAAATAGAGATGGGACTGGGATAATGCCCAGTCCCATTTTTTATCAAAAAGTAATGAGATCAAAAATGTGGGAGTGTTGAAATGAAGATTATAGGTATCGATATTGGCGGAACAACAATTAAGGCAGATTTATACGATGAGTTTGGAACGAGTTTGAATCATTTCAAAGAGATAGAAACAATTATTGACTATGATTTGGGAACGAATCAGATATTAAATCAGGTCTGTGATTTAATTGGTGAGTATACTTTAAATCATTCAATTGATGGTGTTGGGATTTCCACTGCTGGAGTTGTTAATGCTAATACTGGAGAAATCATCTATGCAGGCTATACAATACCAGGGTATATCGGAGTAAACTTTACTGCCGAAATAGAAAAACGTTTTGGGTTGTATACTTTTGTTGAAAATGATGTTAATTGTGCTGCATTAGGTGAATTGTGGAAGGGACAAGCCAAAGATAAGAAAAATGTAGTAATGGTTACTATTGGAACAGGTATAGGAGGCAGTATTATTGTCAACGGACAAATTGTTAACGGATTTAACTATACTGCTGGTGAAGTAGGTTATATTCCTGTAGGTAATTCGGATTGGCAAAGTAAAGCCTCAACAACCGCATTGATTCATTTATATCAAAAAAAGAGCTTGAAAACTAATCAAACTGGACGTACTTTCTTCACTGATTTAAGATCTGGAGATAAAGTTGCTGAAGAAACTTTTGAAATTTTTGTAGAAAATCTAACAAAAGGTTTATTAACGATTTCTTATCTACTTAATCCAGAAATTCTCATATTAGGAGGTGGGATTCTGGATAGTAAGGATATTTTGTTACCTGAAATTCAAAGTTCTTTAGCTAAAAATGCAATGGATAATAGGTTTTTACCTAAAAATCTTGTGGCAGCTACATTAGGAAATGAAGCTGGTCGTATAGGAGCTGTAAAAAATTTCTTAGATAGAATTTCTAATAAATAGTATGTAAGATAAGGAGGTGTCACAATGACTAACTCTGTATTTTCGACAATGCAAGATATTGAGAATGTTGCAACCGATATTATAAAATCATATGATAATGAGATTTATACTTATAAAGCTGTTTCCCAAGAAGAATTGGAAAAACTAGAAAAAAGTTATGATGAAAAAAGTCACGAAGAATTAGTTTCAATAGAAAGCAATTTAGAAATGAAACAACAGAACCTTATTGATGAGGTTAATAAAACAATCAAGGAAAATGATGCAAATATTCAGTATATTTCATCAAGTAGGAGAGGAGAATTTGTAGAAAAAATTATTGGTAGGGTGGTAGAAAAATATGGCCATTAGTCAGATGAAAAGAATCTCTCTACTATTTTCTAAAAGTAGTCTTGATGATGTTTTAAAAACTATTCAAGAACTAGAGTCAGTGCAGTTCCGTGATTTAAAGGTTCAGGATAACTGGTCAGAAGCTCTAGAAAAAGATGAAGTTGTATTTCCAACTATTCAAATTTTTCATACTTCTAATTCCAATCATGGGGTTATTGAGGGAAATGATGCCTTGACTTATTTGATGAATCAACAACAACATTTAGAAGCAACTGTAGAGAAATTACAAGAATACCTACCGAAAGAAAACACGTTTAAATTATTGCAGCAACCTCCGATAACTACCTCTTATGAAGAATTAGAGAAATTTGGTAAAGCTAATGTTGCTGAGGGTGTTCTTAAAAAAGTGAATCATCAAATTAACAGAGTTCATGAATTAGAAAGACACATTCAAAGTAATAATGAGGAAATAGAGCGATTAATAAAGTGGGAAAAATTAGAAATTGTTCCTGCGAATTTAGAACAATTTTCTTTCTGTAAAGGAAAAGTCGGAACAATTCCAAGGACTGAAGATAATCGCTTATACAATAGTCTTTTAGAAAACAATATTGAAGTTCAAGAAATATTTTCTAATGATAGAGAGTACGGTGTTGTTGTTTTCTATCAGTCTAGTTACTCTATAGATTTTGATGAATACTTATTTGAACCATTTGATTATTCTAGAAAGGAATTACCGAAGCAGCGAGTAGTAGATTTAGATCAAGAAAACATGCAGTTAATAACTGAAAAAGAGAATATTATCGCATCGTTGCAAGATTCAAAGAAATATTTGATAGATTTACAATGGCAAATAGACTATATTTTATCTATCTATGCTCGTCAAATCTCTAAGAATAACTTTTTGTGCACTCCGCATCTAGTTGCATTAGAAGGATGGATAGAAGAAACTCGTATTTTATATTTTATAAAAGTTATGGATGAGCATTTTGGACATTCTATTTATATTTATGAATCGGAAACATTGACGGATAATCAAGATGAAATACCTATCAAATTAACGAATCATTCTTTAATTGAACCATTTGAATTATTGACAGAAATGTATGCTCTGCCCAAATATTATGAGAAAGATCCTACACCTGTATTAGCACCATTTTACTTTACATTTTTTGGAATGATGGTTGCTGATTTAGGCTATGGTTTACTATTGTTTTTAGGAACAATGTTAGCATTAAAAATTTTTCATCTACCTTCAGCAACTAAGAGATTTTTAAAATTCTTTAATATATTAGGGGTAGCCGTTGCAATTTGGGGTGGAATCTATGGCTCATTTTTTGGATATGAGTTGCCATTTCATCTGATATCTACAACCTCTGATGTCATGACTATATTAGTAGTGTCAGTTGTGTTTGGGTTTATTACAGTATTTGCAGGTTTGTTAGCTTCAGGACTACAAAAAGTAAGAATGAAGAAATATGCAGAAGCATATAATTCAGGATTTGCGTGGTGTGTTATTCTGCTTGGCTTGTTATTTATTGCTGTTGGAATGTTGATGCCTGATATGAGACCGTTATTTGTATTAGGGAAATGGGTATCTATTTTTAATGCTGTGGGGATTTTGATTGTTTCTATTATTCAAACCAAAAGCTTGTCAGGTATTGGAGCAGGATTGTTTAATCTATATAACATTTCATCTTATATAGGTGATTTAGTTAGTTTCACTCGATTGATGGCATTAGGATTATCTGGAGCAAGTATAGCATCAGCTTTCAATTTAATTGTTGGTTTGTTTCCGGGAATATTGGCTAAACTGACAATTGGATTAGTATTATTCATTCTTTTACATGCGATCAATATTTTTCTATCGTTACTATCAGGATATGTTCATGGAGCACGTCTGATATTTGTTGAATTTTTTGGTAAGTTTTATGAGGGTGGAGGAAAACCATTTCAACCTTTGAAGGCTTCTGAGAAATATATTAAGGTTATTACAAAGAATTAATGGAGGATATATATAATGGAACATTTAGCAACTTATTTTTCAACCTATGGAGGAGCTTTCTTCGCTGCATTGGGAATTGTATTGGCGGTTGGATTAAGCGGTATGGGGTCTGCTTATGGAGTTGGTAAGGCTGGGCAATCTGCCGCAGCTTTACTGAAAGAACAGCCTGAAAAGTTTGCCTCAGCTTTGATATTGCAATTATTGCCCGGAACACAAGGATTATATGGTTTTGTTATTGGAATTTTAATTTGGTTGCAATTAACTCCAGAACTTCCTTTAGAAAAAGGCGTTGCTTATTTCTTTGTAGCTCTTCCAATTGCTATTGTAGGATACTTTTCAGCTAAGCATCAAGGAAATGTAGCAGTAGCGGGAATGCAAATCTTGGCTAAAAGACCAAAAGAATTCATGAAGGGAGCAATTTTAGCTGCCATGGTAGAAACCTATGCAATTCTTGCTTTTGTCGTATCATTCATTTTGACCCTTCGTGTATAAGAAATAAATTTGCAATTCAAAGGAGGTGTCTAAATGAGCAATTTAGAAAACTTACGAGAGTCTGTTATTGAACAAGCTCATGAAAAAGGGCGTATGAAATTATTGGATTCCAAAAAGAAGATTGATGATGAATTTGAAATGCAAAAGTCGCTCATTATAAAGAAAAAAGAAGCTGAACATGAACGAAAGTTAAAAGAATTGCAACAGAAATATCAAATAATTTTTCAACAATTAAAAAATAAGGAACGCCAATCAACGTTAGTATCAAAACAGAAAATATTAAAAGAACTTTTTCAATCTGCTTTACTAGAAATGGAATCTTGGAGTGCAGATAAAGAAATGGAGTTCATCTATCGAATTCTGGAACGATATTCACAACAAGAGGTCATAGTAACCTTTGGGGAACGGACTTTAGCTAAATTCAATTTGGAACAATTAGAGAAATTGAAATTCTCTTTTCCAAATTATTTATTTAGTGAACAACCTATCTCAAATGAATCAGGCTTACTTATTTCAATAGGTAAAATTGATGATAACTATTTGTATAAAACATTAATTGGATCGATTTCTAAGGAAGAAAGTTCAAGTATCGCAAATCAAATTTTTATCAATTAAGGATGAAATTGGTTAATCCTTCTTAGAAATTTGGAGTATTCCAATAAAATTAGAAAGGTATTTTATGGATACTAATCTTTTTTCAAAAATAAATACGACGATTTCGGTAAAAGAAAACGATTTTATTACAGAAGAAAAATTTCAAAAAATTATACAATCCAAAGATACGGAGACATTGGCATTTATCTTAGAATCAACTCCCTATCATTTATCGATTGACATCTTAGAAGATCCTAGTCAGACAGAGATTTCGCTAATGACAAAATTAGTCAATGATTATAGATGGGCCTATGCTGAAAGTCCGTCTGATATAATTGTGACTTTATTTGCTTTACGATATGTTTATCATAATATCAAAGTTTTATTAAAATCTAAGGCGGCAATTAAGAAAGATTTTTCTAAATTATTAATTCCAATAGGGATTTTTGATATAGAAAGTTTAAAACATTTAGTTTCTTCCTTACATTCAGATACACTTCCTGATTTTATGGTTCGTGAAGTAGAATCAATTTGGAATGAGTATGAAACTTTTAATAATATTCGTGTACTTGATGTCGGAGCTGATCTAGCATATTTTAAACATCTGAAACTTTTATCTAATGAGTTAGATGAGGTACTGTCTCAGGTTATTGTCGAAATGATTGACTTTTATAATATTATTACTGTAAAACGTGGTTTATCTCAAAATAAGAGTCATGGGGATATTTTACAATTACTTTCAGATGAAGGAAGTATTTCTGCTAAAGAATTTATATACATTGTAGAAAATCAAGAAATATTTGTGTGGTTCAATAAAATAAATCCAAGCTTAGATTCAATCTTTTCAACTTATGAATTGAAGATGCAGGACGCAACAATTTCATCTTCTGAGTTAGAATTTTTATGTGATTTACTATTGTATAAAACTTTAGATCAAGGAAGGTACAATGTAGAGGGGCCGTTAGTTCTTGCTAGATATTTATTGGGATGTGAGTTTGAAGTAAAGAATCTCAGAATGATCATATCAGCTCTTCAAAATACAATTCCCTTTGAATCAATAAAAGAAAGGATACGCCCACATTATGGAAGCTAATAAGTATAAAATTGGCATAATTGGTAGCCGTGATATTATTTTACCATTTAGCATGATTGGGTTTGATATATTTCCTGCCTACCAAGAACAAGAAGCTATAAATACACTAAGAAAATTAGCTCAATCTGATTATGGTGTCATTTATATCACTGAAGACATTGCTTCAATGATATTAGATACAATTCGCCATTATGATTCCCAAGTTGTGCCTGCTATTATTTTATTACCGACTCATAAACAAGGTTTAAATTTAGGATTAAAACGTATAGAGGATAATGTAGAGAAAGCAGTAGGACACAATATTTTATAATAATGTACAAAATTGTCTGTAATATTATTCTATAATTTTTGGACTTAGTAAGGAGAATAACTTTGACTCAAGGGAAGATTATAAAAGTATCGGGACCTCTAGTTATTGCATCAGGTATGCAGGAGGCTAATATTCAAGATATTTGCCGTGTAGGTAAGCTAGGGTTAATCGGTGAAATTATTGAAATGAGAAGAGATCAGGCATCTATCCAAGTCTATGAAGAAACATCTGGTCTTGGTCCGGGAGAACCTGTTGTTACAACTGGAGAACCTCTCTCGGTTGAATTAGGGCCAGGATTGATTTCTCAAATGTTTGATGGCATACAACGCCCATTAGATCGATTTAAATTGGCTACTCATAATGATTTTCTAGTTCGTGGGGTAGAAGTTCCAAGTTTGGATAGAGATATTAAGTGGCATTTTGATTCCACTATAGCAATTGGTCAAAAAGTGAGTACGGGTGATATTCTTGGAACTGTCAAGGAAACCGAGGTAGTTAATCATAAAATTATGGTTCCTTATGGAGTATCTGGAGAAGTCGTTTCTATTGCATCTGGCGATTTTACAATTGATGAAGTTGTATATGAAATAAAAAAATTGGACGGTAGTTTCTATAAAGGAACGCTTATGCAAAAATGGCCTGTCCGCAAGGCGCGTCCTGTTTCTAAACGTTTAATTCCAGAAGAACCATTAATCACAGGTCAACGAGTTATTGATGCATTCTTTCCAGTAACCAAAGGGGGAGCTGCAGCAGTTCCTGGACCGTTTGGAGCAGGAAAGACAGTTGTACAACACCAAGTAGCTAAATTTGCCAATGTTGATATTGTTATTTATGTCGGTTGTGGAGAACGTGGAAATGAAATGACGGATGTACTGAATGAGTTTCCTGAGTTGATTGACCCTAATACCGGACAATCAATTATGCAACGGACAGTTCTGATTGCTAATACTTCAAATATGCCTGTTGCTGCTCGTGAGGCTTCAATTTATACAGGAATTACCATGGCTGAGTATTTTCGTGATATGGGCTACTCTGTCGCCATTATGGCTGATTCAACTTCACGTTGGGCAGAAGCGCTACGTGAAATGTCAGGACGTCTAGAAGAAATGCCTGGTGATGAGGGTTATCCTGCTTATCTGGGAAGTCGTATCGCTGAATATTATGAAAGAGCAGGACGTTCTCAGGTTCTAGGGCTTCCAGAACGTGAAGGAACGATTACTGCTATTGGAGCTGTATCGCCACCTGGTGGAGATATTTCAGAACCAGTTACTCAAAACACTTTACGGATTGTGAAAGTTTTTTGGGGGCTTGATGCTCCGTTGGCACAGCGACGTCATTTTCCTGCAATTAACTGGCTTACATCTTATTCACTATATAAAGACAGTGTGGGCACTTATATAGATGGTAAAGAGAAGACAGATTGGAATAGTAAAATAACTCGTGCGATGAACTACTTACAACGGGAATCTAGTTTAGAGGAAATTGTTCGTCTTGTTGGAATTGATTCTCTGTCTGATAATGAACGACTAACGATGGAAATTGCTAAACAAATTCGAGAAGATTATTTGCAACAGAACGCTTTTGATTCGGTAGATACATTCACTTCGTTTGCAAAACAAGAAGCAATGCTAAGTAATATTCTCACTTTTGCTGATCAGGCAAATCATGCTTTAGAGTTGGGTTCTTACTTTACAGAGATTATGGAAGGTACCGTGGCAGTTCGAGACCGTATGGCGAGAAGTAAATATGTTTCAGAAGATAGATTAGATGAAATCAAAATTATATCAAATGAGATTACACATCAAATTCATTTGATATTAGAAACAGGAGGTCTATAAATGAGTGTTATAAAAGAATACAGAACTGCTAGTGAAGTTGTTGGGCCTCTTATGATTGTTGAACAAGTAAATAATGTGTCTTACAATGAGTTAGTTGAAATTCAACTTCATAATGGAGAAATTCGTCGTGGACAAGTTTTAGAGATCCACGAAGATAAAGCAATGGTTCAGCTTTTTGAAGGATCTAGTGGAATAAATTTAGAAAAGTCTAAAATTCGTTTTGCTGGTCATGCATTAGAATTGGCTGTATCTGAGGATATGGTTGGTCGTATTTTTAATGGGATGGGAAAACCAATTGATGGTGGACCAGATTTAATTCCAGAGAAATATTTAGATATTGATGGTCAAGCTATTAATCCTGTATCTAGAGATTATCCAGATGAATTTATTCAGACAGGGATCTCCTCTATTGATCATTTGAATACTCTTGTACGTGGTCAAAAATTACCAGTATTTTCAGGTTCGGGCTTACCTCATAATGAATTAGCTGCTCAGATAGCAAGACAAGCGACTGTTTTAAATTCTGATGAAAATTTTGCGGTTGTATTTGCAGCAATGGGTATTACTTTTGAAGAAGCTGAGTTTTTTATGGAAGAACTCAGAAAAACAGGAGCGATCGATCGTTCGGTTTTATTTATGAACTTGGCAAATGATCCTGCAATTGAGCGTATTGCAACTCCCCGCATTGCTTTAACTGCGGCAGAGTATCTAGCTTTTGAAAAAGATATGCACGTTCTAGTTATCATGACGGATATGACTAACTATTGTGAAGCGTTACGTGAAGTCTCGGCAGCTCGCCGTGAAGTTCCAGGGAGACGAGGCTATCCGGGATATTTATATACAAATTTATCAACTCTATACGAAAGGGCTGGTCGCTTAGTTGGTAAAAAAGGTTCGGTGACACAGATTCCTATTTTAACAATGCCAGAAGATGACATAACACATCCAATTCCTGATTTAACTGGATACATTACTGAAGGGCAAATTATTTTGTCGCATGAGTTGTATAATCAAGGTTATCGTCCACCAATCAATGTTTTACCTTCTCTCTCTCGATTAAAAGATAAGGGATCTGGAGAAGGTAAAACTCGTGGAGATCATGCTCCAACTATGAATCAACTGTTTGCAGCCTATGCCCAAGGGAAAAAGGTTGAAGAGTTAGCAGTAGTATTAGGAGAATCGGCTTTATCTGATGTAGATAAATTGTATGTGAGGTTTACAAAGCGTTTTGAAGAAGAGTACATAAACCAAGGATTTTATAAAAATCGAAATATAGAAGATACGTTGAATCTTGGGTGGGAATTACTATCAATTCTTCCTAGAACAGAGTTAAAACGTATCAAAGATGATTTGCTTGATAAATACTTATCTTTGGTAGAAGTTTAATCCGGAAATGGAGTGATTATCTATGGTACGTTTGAATGTAAAACCAACTCGTATGGAATTGAATAACTTAAAGGAACGTTTGACAACAGCTGAACGTGGACATAAGTTATTAAAGGATAAAAGAGATGAATTGATGAGGCGATTTATTTCTTTGATTCGTGAGAATAATCAACTTCGGAAAGAAGTGGAAAGTTATCTAATTGATAATCTAAAATCCTTTGCAGTTGCTAAATCATTAAAGAATTCTCAAATGGTGGAGGAATTATTTTCAATTCCATCGAAAGAAATTGAATTATTTGTTGAGAAAGAAAATATCATGAGTGTAACAGTTCCTAGAATGCATATGAATATTACTTCTCAAAATGAGAACAGTGAATACAGCTATTTATCTTCTAATAGTGAAATGGATGATGTATTTGCTACAATGAATAGTTTAATTTATAAATTACTAAGACTGGCAGAAGTTGAAAAAACGTGTCAGTTAATGGCTGATGAAATAGAAAAAACACGTAGACGTGTAAATGGTTTAGAATACTCGATTATTCCAAACTTGTCGGAAACTATTCATTATATAGAATTGAAACTAGAGGAGGCAGAAAGAGCCAATTTAGTTCGTATTATGAAAGTGAAGTAGATCCTTTATTTAGATTATTAATTAGATGAACAAATATCAGCTTGGATAAGGCTTTAAGCCTTTCTAAGCTTTTTTTATTGACAGTATCAGGATATCTTTTTCAAAATTTTGGTTTGTTAGATAATGAAAATGTTTCTACTAATCTAGATTTAGGATTAGTAAATCGTAAATGTAATTATATAGAAAGTAAGCGCGTCATAACAAGGTATCTATCATTCATGGAGCTCCTCCTGTATACTATTAGTAAAGTAAAACTATTGGAGGATATTTTAATGCCACAACCTATTGTTCCTGTAGAGATTCCACAATCTCGTCGTTTTGATTCTAAAAAGAGAAATGATATTCTGCTTAAAATTCGTATTGGCAAGCTTGAAGTAAGTTTTTTTCAATCTCTCAATCTCGAAATGGTAGAACAGCTTTTGGATAAGGTGTTGCTCTATGACAATTCATCTATCTAGCCTAGGGGAGGTCTATCTCGTGTGTGGGAAAACTGATATGAGACAAGGAATCGATTCACTGGCTTATCTGGTTAAAACCCACTTTGAATTGGATCCTTTCTCCGGTCAAGTCTTTCTCTTTTGTG